>Ga0111150_1027_pt1 | contig 12996 bp, 15 predicted proteins | sample DeeMarSeWOR28_12_FD_80256 | JGI IMG/M metagenome (GOLD analysis project Ga0111150, IMG submission 80256) | Gammaproteobacteria bacterium SG8_11 | reverse complement strand
ATTTGCAGGAGTTGATCGCCGAACGCACCAGAGAACTGGAAGCAAGCAACCGCGAACTAGAGTCCTACAGTTACTCCATCGCGCACGATTTGCGAGCACCACTGCGATCCATAGTGGGCTTCACGCAAATCATATTGGAAGACGCCAGCCACAAGTTAGACGATACAGAGTTGAATTATCTCAATAAGACCATTGGCGCCGGCAAACGAATGGGTACATTAATCGATGAAATACTGGAACTCGCGCGCCTGAGTCGCATTCCAATTACCACACAAAAAGTCAATCTCAGTACTTTAGCTTCGGAAGTTATCGATACATTAAAAACCAATGATAGCCAACGCTGCGTAAGCGTTGTCGTGGAAAGTGGTCTGGAAGCGGAAGCCGATCCTCAGTTAGTTCGGCTTTGTATAGAAAATTTACTCGGAAATTCCTGGAAATACACAAAAAGAAGACCGCAGGCAATAATCGAAGTGGGGTTGTACAGAGCCGATACGCCGAACACTTTCTATGTTAAGGACAACGGTGCGGGATTTGATATGCAATATGTCGACAAACTTTTTCTGCCATTTCATCGCTTGCATAACGACAGTGAGTTTGAAGGAACGGGAGTAGGTTTGGCCACTGTACAACGTATTATCGAAAGACACGGGGGTAGCATTTGGGCCGAAGCCGAAGTTGGAAAAGGCGCTACGTTCTATTTTACACTACAAAGCGGTCCAAACAACGGAAGTCTTCCAAATCCGATTTCTGTAAGTGGATAATACTGTCGACGGGCGTTTTTCTAGTTAGAAAAACGGATTATCACCTACATTCGTTTAACCTGTTGTATGCGTTTTTAACTCTACAACGTTTTCGCCATCAAGCTTAATACCTTCATAAATGCGTTATATATATCGTTTGATTGTTGATGAGCTTAAATACGTAACCTCCAGAATTTACGTAAAGTTTACAAAGCGAAGCTACGAACCTACAGGAATTGCCATGAAGTAATATAGAAACCAAGAAACGACCTCAGTTATGGGAGACAAACAAAGCAATGGATTTACCTTCGTACTGACCACGAAATGTTATTCGTGAGGGATTTTTACTACAGTGTATTTGAGAATGGTTGGAACCCGGGCCGGGTTAATTGTTTTGGCATTAAAACATTGAGCGTTTATCAATAAACCCGCCCCTTATATTTAACGTTTGTCCAACCAATCGAAATATTTACTCAGGCCTCTGCTCTACGGTTCAATCTTCGTTCCCAATACTTGCAAGAACTTAGCAAGCCAGTCAGGATGGGCCGGCCATGCTGGCGCAGTGACTAAATTTCCATCGATGTGCGCTTGATCTACAGGAATATCGACATACTTACCACCCGAGCGATTGACCTCCGGCCCCACCGCAGGATACGCTGAACAAGCTTTACCCTCGACAACTCCCGCCGCAGCCAGCACCTGCGCACCGTGACAAATGGCTGCTATCGGTTTATTCGACAAAGAAAAGTGACGCACCATATTCAGCACAGTATCATTGAGTCGAAGGTATTCTGGCGCACGCCCACCGGGGACCACCAACGCGTCGTAGTCTTCGACGTTGATATCTGCAAAATTCGCATTTAACGCAAAATTATGACCGGGTTTTTCGCTGTATGTCTGGTCTCCTTCGAAATCGTGTACCGCCGTGCGCACCGTCTCACCCGCCTTTTTATCGGGACAGACCGCATGCACCATATGCCCTACCATCAACAATGCCTGGAACGGCACCATGACTTCATAGTCTTCCACATAATCGCCGACTAGCATTAAGATTTTTTTGGTACTCATTTGTGATCTCCTTTTCAGTTGCCCTATGATTAAAAACCGTCCACTCCTTCGGGAAAAAACTCCTGGAGGGGTAAATTAAATGGATAACGGAATCAGGATTTACCCCACCTCAATGCCAACACAAATTATTTAAGAAACACTAAAAAACAAGCGCTTTTAAGAACACAGATGTAGAAAAAAAGTATAGTACATGAAAATTCTATCGCAGATCCGGTTAAAGTCACTATGAAGGAATTTGCAAACCATCATCGTCAAGAAGTTGTATAGCGGTTGTTTCACATCGTGCCAACAGATGCTCGGCAAAGTCTAAGTCGTCCAAGAGCCCGAGTAATAGCCACCAGCCTATGATCATGGCAGTAGTTGCCAAAATAGTACCGGTACCGACATGCGGGAATGCTTATGCGTATTTCTCGAAAATATGGATATGTCACATAAGAGACAACATCTATGATAAGTTGCGTCTGTGTTTTATCTAAACAAATCCATATTCCGGATAGTTACTGGGTCTATTGCCATTTTTTTACGAACTGTCCTATATCTACTCCTTTTGATTATCCGTGTAAGCATTATCTGATTTTTTGCCAACATTAAAGATTCCCGTTGACAGGGTAATTCATCATCCCTATATTTAACCTAATGGTTAAATATAATGACAAACTGTTAAACACAACTTTCGGCGCACTATCCGATCCCACACGACGCGCCATCTTAGCGCGCCTGGCCAAGGGGGAAGCGCAAGTCAACGAACTGGCCGAACCGTTCGGCATGTCACTGCCCGCGGTTTCCAAGCATCTAAAAGTGCTAGAAAAAGCCAATTTAGTCACTCGCCACAAAAAGGGTCGCATACACCGCTTTACGGTAAACCCGGAGCCGATTCGCTCAGCCATATCGTGGGTGGAGAAATACCAACGCTTTTGGGAACAACAACTGGATTCACTGGGACGTTACCTTGAGACCACAACCAATAAGGAGGATAAAAAATGACGTTAGCCGCACAAACTGCACCCGATGTAGTTAAACTCAGCCGCCACTACAAAGCAAGTATAGAACAAGTATTTGCCGCTTGGAGTGATCCGCAAGCGCTGGGGCAATGGTTTGGCCCCAGCTCACATAATTGCAAAATCGAAACATTTGATTTTAGAACCGGTGGCAAATATCAAATACGCATGATACCTGTGGGTGAAGACAGCGACTGCGGTGGAGATAGCACCCAAGACTCTGTGTGTGCGGGCGAGTTTGTGGAAATCAACTCGCCGAACAAGATAGCCATGACTTTTACCTGGATCGAAAATGGTGGTGATGTCGGCGATACTATGTTGACGGTCGAACTCAAAAGCCGTGGCAACGGAACCGATGTGTTGTTAATCCATGAAAAACTGCCCAATGAAGCCATGCGTCAAGCGCACGCCAGTGGATGGGCGGGTTCTTTGGAATCGCTTGAGCATTACCTTGCAGCTATCCACTAACTGTTGACTTGAACCCAGATTACACAGGAGTGAAAAATGACGAAAGTTACCGTAATTAATCCGTTTGAAGTACCACAAGGACGAGAACAGGAAGCGTTATCAATGTGGGATACTTTTGCAGAGTATTTTCGCAAGCAGCCTGGCTATATCTCTACCAAGCTCCATAAAGCGCTAACGTCCGACGCGAAGTTCCATTTAGTCAATATTGCCGAATGGGAGTCTGCAGAAGCATTTCAGGCGACTTTAAGCAATCCTGAGCTTCAGGAGATAGCGAGAAAGTTACCAAATGATATTCCGCATTATCCAGGGCTCTACGAGGCGGTGAGAATCTAATCGTTTAGAGGGTATTTCCATAGGGGTCGGCGAATCCTTCTACCAATTTGTCGGCCCATAATCGAATATCGATTGAAAAGTGCGATAATTCGCCTTGATTAGTTCGCTTTCTCGCGGCTTAATACCATGCCCTCCATTGCCTCCCATTCGTGCGCGTCTCGGCGGGAATAGGCCGCGGCCATGGGCTCCGGAAATTTAGCCGGCATACAAGCAAAGGTGGGAATGCCCAGACTGGGAAACGCCGCCGCCCAGTTGCACACCGAACAATAAATCCACGGGATCGTCGTGCAGGTCATCGGTTAACTCCACCATCGCCGTATCGAATACCGCCACCCTGGTGCTCAGAGCCGGCATGGAAGCCATCACGGCGGCGAAGATGCTGGAATGGACCACCGAGGTGGCCATGGACTCGCTCTATTCTATGCATAAAACGACGTCCATCAAAGTGGAGCGTTTGCGGCTGTATTCAATTTTTTTCTCCGGCACTATGGCTTTGTGTTCCGGCCAGTAATTTTTTAATGTTGGTGCGTATGGTTCTATGCCAATCGATTTCCTTCAGCTTGGGCCTAAACCATTTCAACGCACTCAAGACGAATACCGCTTGGGTCTCGCCACTCGCACCATTTATAGTTTTTATGAAAAAAATAATTTACCTGTCCCACATGGAATTCAGATATGCCCAGACCCTTCAAAGATTCTATGACCTTATCAAGGGATTCAACTTCAAAAGAAATATGTTGTTTTGACAAGAAATCACTTTCAGTTTTACTCTCACTAAGAAAAAAATGAATATTTTCTGACTCGACAACCAATGTAGTTTGGTCGCTTTCTCTAGGAGTACACACAAATCCAAATACTTTTTCATAGTAACCCTTCGCCTCTGGAAGGGAGCGTACCCATAAACAAACATGGTCAATTGATTTTGTCTTTATCATATATATGAGGCTGAGATCACCCGTGAACCTATGGCCAAATCTACTTGTATGAATGCCTTAAGATTAGCGCTGTTTGTGTATGCTGATTGAGTATCAAAATCAGCTATTATGTAATATGGATCCATACCGTTAATTTGTTCCTGATAAATTTGTCGAACTGTGAAGTTCTCATTAAATTCCAAACATTGAATAAACAAAAAGCCCGCCAAAAACAAGCGGGCTTTTTCTTTATTTGGCGCGCCCGGAGAGATTCGAACTCCCGACCAACTGGTTCGAAGCCAGCTACTCTATCCAACTGAGCTACGGGCGCGTGAATGTGGATTGCTTCAACGGCTGAAGATGGGTAACTATACTAGAATTTACTTAAGTTTCAAGCCTAGCGCTGTTTTTATGTAAGTCGGAAAAAAAACCGGAAAGTGGCTGGCACTTTCCGGTTTTTCAAGAGTACTCCGCTATCCAACTATTTTTTACTGTTCGCTTTCTCTAGGTGAGAAACCTTTTGCTCAAGCGCTTTGAGCTGTTTGTTGAGGCTGGCAAAGTTGAACCATTGTTCGCCTTCTACTGGATAAGACAACTGAGATCCATACACCGTCCACGATTCGTCCCAATTTGCCGGTTCTTTAAATCCCATTAAGCGCATTTGGAAATAGGTCATCGTGGAACGTGTCCCAGTTTGGCAATAAGCCAAGGTGCGTTTGTTCTTGTCCAGTGACGCGAACGCTTTGCTCGACTCTTCGGGATCAAAATAGGCGATGGCTTCCATTTTTCCGGTTTTGGGATTTTTCTCTTTTGCCAGGGTATCTATGTGTGACACATTAATGGTCGTGTGAGGCACATGACCACCACGTATCGCGCGGATATCCGCTCCTTCGTGCTCTTTCGACGTGCGTGAGTCAATTAACTGCGCGGCGTTTTTATTGCCTTGAGCGATTTCCAGCACTTCCGAGGTTTCACCGTATCGACCGGCCACAACGTTGGCTTTAAAAGTAGCAGCCGCGCGTTTAACGGGTGTGCTATCCAATCGATTGCCGGCTTTACGCCATGCATCTAATCCACCGTTTAACACATGCGCCTTGTCATGACCAAGATATTCCATTATCCAAAAAGCCACCGTGGCATCCGTCAACGTTTTCATGTCACCATAATAAAATACGACATGATCGTTGTTACTGATCCCTACTTTGCTAAATAATGATTCGTATTTACCGCTATCCCTGAATACGCGGGAAGTTTTATCCCGCAACGCTTTCTTGCATTGATTGCCTAAACTGATGGCCCCCGGTATATGGCCTTTTATGTAGTCGCCAAGCTCCCTGCAATCCACTATTACCCAATTGGGTTTATCCATGTTCTTTTTCAAATCATCCACACTTAACAGCAATTCCGGGTTTGCCCAGTTTGCCGCGCCAACCACTCCAACCCAGGCACTGAGGCATAGGCTGAGTGAACCTACTGAAAATAACCGCCACATCTTGTTCCTCTTCATTCCCGACCTCCTATAGTTTTAGGTGTTATATCTCTCTTAGAAATTATTAAGGTACAACTCTATCGCGAATTAAATATAATTGTTGCTCGTCAGCCAAAATAGCAAAATGATTCATTTGCATCATTTTGTTTAAATTCTTAATTTTCTAGGATTTACTTAACTGGTGGCTATATTACCGACGTGCTAGGAACGAATATAATTAAATTCCATAATTCTAATAAAGCATTAGGCCATGAACCCAAAAATCTCGGTTATTATCCCAAATTATAATGGTGAAAAAACCTTGGAATACTGCCTTGAATCGGTGTATGCGGCGGACTATGAGGCCGTAGAGGTGATTGTCGTTGACGATGGCTCGGATGACCGCTCAGTGGACATCATTAAACGATTTCCCTGCCGGTTAATTCAATTGCCAAAACACCGCGGCGCATCAGCCGCTAGAAACGCGGGCGCCCGCGCTAGCCATAGTACGTTGTTGTTCTTCACTGATTCGGATTGTGTGTTGCGTGAAGACACTTTATCTACCGCAAGCCAGGCGTTACTCGCGCACGGCCCAAACGCAGTAATTGGCGGCACTTATCAACAGCAATCTTTCGATAATAGTTTTTATAGTCGTTTTCAATCGGTGTTCGTTCATTATTCAGAAACCAAAAATTCACAATCCCCGGATTACATTGCCACTCATGCCATGGCTATTTATAAGGAGACGTTTTTACACAGCGGTGGATTTAATGAACAGTGGTTGCCCATTTTGGAGGATGTGGAATATAGCCACCGTTTGCGAAACACAGGGCATCGTTTAGTGATGAATTCCGATATACTTGTGCAACATATATTTAATTTTTCTTTAACCAAGTCGTTTCGCAACGCCGTCAGAAAGTCGCGCTACTGGACACAGTATTCTATTGCTAACAAAGATTTGCTTAATGACTCTGGTACGGCCTCTTACGAGCTAAAAACTAATGTGGTTTTGTTCTATGTGGCATTGCTTTGTTTTGCGCTTGTTGCATTGAACGCTCCGCTATTCGTTGCGTTATTTTTGTTTGTGGCCTCCGCGAACTTGGTCATTAGCCAGCGCTTGATAAAAGCATTTTATAGTGCTTATGGCATTCGCTTTTCGCTGAGTGCAATGATCTACTATTTTTGCCTCTACCCTCTCCCTGTCACCATTGGCGGCCTTATGGGGGTAAGTTCATACATTCTTAGTTCGGTGGATCCCCTGGCGGAAACATAATGCATTCTCCTCTACGGCACAGCTTGGCAATTGTTTACAAGGCACAGCCCATTCATTTAACGTTGTTTTTAACCAAGCGTTGCAACGCCCGCTGCCCGTTTTGCTTTTACCTGCAAAGTGACCACAGTGAACAAGACAATACCGAAGAATTAAGTCTCGGCGAACTACAAAAAATATCGCAATCTTTAAATCATTTATTATGGCTGGCCTTTTCCGGTGGCGAAATTTATTTACGCAGGGATTTGGTGGAGATCTCCACGCTGTTTTATCAGCAAAATAAACCGGTGTTTATGTTATATCCTACCAACGGTTTGATGCCCGCTTTAATTAAGGAGCGTACCGAACAGATTCTGCAGATCTGTAAAAACAGCGTTATCGCGGTCAAGCTGTCCATTGATGATCTATACGAAAAACACGATGAACTGCGCAATACGCCAAACAGTTTTTGCAAAACCTTAAAAACCTACGAACTGCTTGCGCCGCTGTTAGATAAGTACCCCAATTTTGAACTAGGTGTAAACACGGTATTCTGCGCGCAGAATCAGAACAATATGCAGACCATTATCGATTATGTACGTGGCTTAAAAGGCATCAACACACACACCATATCACTGGTACGGGGCAATCTTCGGCATCAAGATTACAAACACGTCGACTTGGCAAAATACCAACGAGCGACGGAATATCTTGCCGATAACACCCAGCGAAAACGGGACAATATCTACCGGTTCAAAGGGGCTAAACTCAAAGCCGCACAAGATATTCTGCAACGGCGATTGATTTTGCAAACCGTGCAGGAAAAATCACGTCTGATTCCATGTTATGCTGGCGTCTCGAATATTGTTCTCACTGAAAACGGTGACGTTTATGCTTGTGAAATCCGTACCGACAGTTTTGGTAATATTCGCGATTACGACTATCGTATGGAACAGGTTTTAAAAACGCCCAGAGCACGCGCAGTGCTTAACTCGATCAAGAATAATCAGTGCTATTGCACCCACGAATGCAATTTCATGACGAACATTTTGTTAAATCCCAAGATGTACCCCAATTTGTTAAATGAGTATATGCGTATTAAAAGTGTCTAGCCGACATTAAGCACCTTGTCACTGCCCTTTTTATTGTCCTTTTTGTTGTCCTTTTTGTTAAAAATCCCCTTCTTGAGATACAACCAGATAAGGCTTCTAACACCGTTATACGCGGCTTTGCAATCACTCATGGTGCGAAGCTGTAATACTTTTTTAAATAAAAATGATGGACGCCCGTAAAATCGCTTAAACGCCATTTGGCGCAACTCCTGAATTTGTCGACGGCTCATAGTAAAAGGCACGAATGCGGCGCCTTGGTAAGTGTATTCTTCCAAGTTATGAGCGATCGAACCGTATTTTTCGATATTGTTATGAAGGTGCGTGCCCGGAAACGGCGTCAACGCGTGGAAGTTTGCTATATCAGGATTTAACTCGATGGCGAACTCGATGGTCTTTAACGCCTCCTCGTATGTCTCACCTGGTATACCAATAATAAACGGGGTGCTGACTTTCAAACCCACTTCTTTGGCTGCTTTAACGGCAGCACGCACATGCTCCAACTTTATGCCTTTACGCAATGTGTTCAGGTTTTTTTGTACTCCACTCTCAGCACCAAACAAGATCGCCCAACAACCGGCGTCTTTCATGGCTTGCAGCAATGGTTTGTCCACCTGATTGGCGCAGGCTGAAGCAAACCAGGTAAAATCCAAGCCGCGCTCTTTGATTCCCTGACACAGCTGCATAGCCCGGTCATAATCCGAGGCCAAGGTGTCATCAATGAACTTGATTTCTTTGTAACCGCGTTTGAGACAATATTCAATTTCGTCTAACACATTTTCAATGCTGCGGTAACGGATACCCCGCACCCCACTTTTTCGTTTTTGATCGAATTGGGAGCAATAAATACAACGCCGGTTGCAACCCCTGGATGTAATAACCACCGCCACCGGTGTGCGTTTATAGGTTGCCGGGGGCGGTAAATAGTGTTCTTCCGCCTCTCCTAACAAATGCCGTGCGGGAAAAGGCAAACTATCCAAATCCTCAATTAGCTCCCGTGGTGGGTTTTTTACCACCTGATCACCGTGTCTAAATACGATACCGTCGATATTGTGCAAGGTTTGGTGATTTTCCAAAGCAGCAACGAGTTCTGGAGCGGTTATTTCCGCTTCGCCGAAAATGACCGCATCAATAGAATTGTCGCTATTGGTGAGACACTGTTCGGCCACCGCCGTTGGATACGGCCCGCCAATACATATAAAAGCCTCGTCATGCAATGCTTTAATCGCTTTTGCAGTCGTCACCGCCCGAGGCCAACCGAAAGTCGTGGAATACAAACCAACGAAGCGCGGCGCAAACTCTTGCAGTTGTTGCATAATTTCCTGATGCGACATGAAAGCGCCGTTATAAAATCGCACTTCATGGCCTTGTTCTATGAGCGATGAGGCAACATACAACGTGCCCAACGGCTGCCAATAATTAATTTGTGAACCCGCGGTTTTGGTGGGAAACAAATCTTCCGGTATCCAAGAAGGTATGACTAAAGCACATTTCATCAGCTAACTCCTTCCATGGTGGTTTGTTCACCTTGGGTTAAACGGCGTGCGGGAATTTTTGGAATGATTTTTTGCGCCACATCCATCCCTGAACGGATGGTGTGATCCATATTGTAATAGCGAAACTTACCGCTTCTACCAGTGAATGACAGATTTTCGAATTGCTCCAAATAGTCATACAGGGTATCGCAACGCTCCTGAAATCCTACTTCAAACAAGGGGTATGCATTGGGTATACGTAACACTTTGCTACCGATGACGTCCTGAGATTGAATCAGTCCGAGTTCTTGCAAATGCTGTACAGTCAAATCTACCAGGCCGTCATCACTGTTGTTCCAGATAGTGTCGTCACGAAAGCAGAAATATTCGGCCACCAGCGATGTTTTACCTGGAGGAGCCATTTTCGCACTCCAATTGGCGGGTTCGTGAATCCGGCCAAAGGGAATGTTTTTGTCGGGAAAATATATCCAGGTTTGATCCGTCACCCGTTCTTGATTCAGCATTAGGGTTACTATCACCAGATCACGATAACGTAAATCATTTGCTACTTGCAAAACGGATCGTGGGGCTCGGGGGTATAAAGAATTTACGATAGTATTAATGGGAATACTAGATATAAATTCGCCGGCTTCAATGATTTGATGGCGGCTACCTGTGCGAACTACGGCGTGATCTATTTTATTTTTCGAATGATTTAAGCGAATTAAGGCTGTATTTGTCAACACAGGATTGCTGGCGATGCCGTTACGCAGTTGTTCCGCAATGGCTCCTATACCCAGGTGCGGATAAATAAAATTGTCGGTCAATGTGGTAAATTTTGTATTCTTGCTGCCCGCCCCTTTTTTAAGGGACAGAGCCGCTTTAATGGCGTCACCAAGCGACAATCCTTGTATGCGCTGTGCAATCCATTCTTTCGCAATTCTTTCGCAAGGGATTCCCCACACTTTTTCGCTGTAATCACGGAAATAAAGCGAAAACATGGTTTTGCCGAACTGTTGCACCACCCAGTCTTGGAGTGAATACAATTCATGGGTTTTGAGTTTATTTTTTATTTTTTCATAGGCGTAATCCAGTAGGATTCTAATACTGGTATTAATGCCAAATCCAAAGATCGAGTTCAGCGGTTTTAATGGGTACTGAAAATATTTGTTATTGAGTAAAATCTGGCTGGACCGAGGCACTATTAAATAGTCACCTGCCAGTAGGTTTTTCACAAATTCATCGACCACGGCATCGTTGGTCAAAAAACGATGCCCTCCTATATCGAATCGAAAATCGTTTTCACAAATCGTTCTGGCTAGGCCACCCACCTGGTGATTTTTTTCAACGGTGGTGACCCGGCAACCAGACTTGGTCAGGCAATACGCCGCCGTCAAGCCAGCTAGTCCCGCCCCCAAGTTTAATACGTCCGTCGATTGAGATATTTTTGTAATTACAGTTTGATTATCGAACATGGCTCATGGTGAACGGTCAGTCTATTATCGACGATTACTACCGTTTGTTACTTCGCCAAATCACTGTAATAATCTGCCAGGTCTTCACTTAAACCTTCCGGTGCTTTTGCCCCTCCAGTATTGGCGCCATATCCGCCGGCTTCCGCTGTGTCGAAAAATCCCGGTTCCACACCAGTATTGGAAGAGACGTTAAATCCAAGCAGAAAACCTAACGTGGCACCAATCCCAACCAGCGCTACTAAGATACCTTTGTGCAACGTCATTACTCCTTCTATTGTGTTTGAATTGAAAGCTCAAATATGCAATTGAGCAGTCTGTTTCACAAACAGGTTTGTTCGGCTATTCTTTAAGCAAGTTGTTGTAATACTCTTTCATATCCTCCGACACATCCGTTTGAATGCCGATTTCCTGTTTGTCGCCGCCACCGATCATTCCTACTTCAATCATTGGCGGCAGGCTATAACCCATGAGAAATCCCATGAAGCTGCCCACCACAATAATCACTACCCAAAGACCACTTTTCATCAGACGACTCCTTAGTACCTGGTTCTACGCAGCAAAATGATGTTCATATTTAGGCTTTTTCTATGTCCCAAATGAACTTGCCGCCCTCTTGTTGTCTGGCGACAATTTCATCACCAGTAAGATCGCACATAGTGGCAATAGACTCACCTGAAGAGGGATTATCGAAAATGACGTGCAAATGCTCACCTGGCTGTACTTTGGAAAGCGCTTTCTTGGTGTAAATTTGCGGATGCGGACACACATAGCCTTTAACATCCAATTCATATACACCTTCTTCCAGTTTGACAAATTTCATGGTTTTATCTCCTATTATGATGCGGTTTTAACGTCAAAATCCCCAAATTCTTTTTCCATTTTACGTTCCGTCCACCAGTTAAAGAATTTCACTCCGATGTATGCTCCGCCGATCATTCCCAAACCGAATAACCAACCGGAAGCATCCCCTTGCGAAACCCGCACAAAAAACGCTCCTACGTTGCATCCCAGCCCCAAGCGGGAACCTATTCCCATAAGCGCACCGCCTATCATCGCCCACATGGCTAATTCCCAGGTGGGTTTTTTCCATTTAAATTCATTGTGCAGCAACGCCATGACGGCTGCACCGCCGATTAACGCCAGTGACATCCAATCAGCCGGATTGATGGCAGGGTTGGGAATTCCGTTGACGAACCCAAAATAGATGTTATCCATGTTTTCGGCACCCATTTTATTAAACACCCAGCCAACCCATTGGGCTTCCTGGGTGGTGACGTACCAATAGCCCGGATCGAATACCGTACCATTGACGGAAATTCCGAAGTCGTGTCCCATTCGCTCCAGCAATGTACCCGCATTTTGCACGCCGAATTTCACCCGTAAACCCTGAGTTACCAGCATCTGCAATCCGCAGAAAATGCCTAATATCAGTCCTGCAATCGCGGTTCTTCTGGAGGCGCTGATCATTTTCCAATAACCGATTAAGTCGTCTTTAAACGATGCGTGACCTTTTTGTTTGATTAATTTTCGTCGATAACTGCTTCTTGACCAGCCGATATAAACAATCACTAGCAGGAGGATAGCGGGAATCACTACGCCTATAAGCACATTTCCTAAAAACGCACCCGCTACCGAATCATTGGGCATGCCCATCATATTGGCATAAGTCATTACCGGCTGATCCCACACATAGCCCGCT
>Ga0111150_1032_pt1 | contig 13187 bp, 14 predicted proteins | sample DeeMarSeWOR28_12_FD_80256 | JGI IMG/M metagenome (GOLD analysis project Ga0111150, IMG submission 80256) | Gammaproteobacteria bacterium SG8_11 | reverse complement strand
GGCGACCGGCAAGCCGGTGAATCATATTCCCACCACCAGGGATTGCTCTAACTGCCACGGCACCACGACATTCACCACCGGCGTGTTTGATCATGCGGGCATCGTGGATAACTGTGCATCGTGCCATGACGGCTTAGTGGCCACCGGTAAGCCGGCTACGCATGTTCCCACCACTAAGGATTGCTCGCGTTGCCATGGTACCGCTACATTTACCACTGCGGTGTTTGATCACACCGGCATCGTAGGTAACTGCGCCTCCTGCCATGATGGCGTTATTGCACGCGGCAAGCACGTTGACCACTTGCCTACCACGGAGGATTGCAGTGTCTGTCACGTTACCAGCAGTTTTCTGAACACGGTTTTCAGTCATGAGGGCATCGTTGATAACTGCGCCTCCTGCCGGCGACCGGCAAGCCGGTGAATCATATTCCCACCACCAGGGATTGCTCTAACTGCCACGGCACCACGACATTCACCACCGGCGTGTTTGATCATACGGGCATCGTAGACAACTGTGCCTCGTGCCATGATGGCGTTATGGCCATTGGCAAACATGCTGACCATCTTCCCACCGCGGAGGATTGTAGTGTGTGTCACGTGACCGGAACCTTCCTGAATGCGGTGTTCAATCACACCGGTATCGTGGACAACTGTGCCTCCTGCCATAATGGTGTGTCGGCCACCGGCAAGTCAGTGACTCACATTCCCACGACGCTGGACTGCTCGGCCTGCCACAATACAACGGCTTTTATCGGCGCCAAGTATGATCACACAGGTATAACGAGTGACTGCGCATCCTGTCACAATGGTACTTACGCCATGGGCAAACCTACCGAGCATGTACCAACCAATGCCGATTGCAGCCAGTGCCACCAAACCACCGGCTTCTTACCTGCGACGTTTGATCATGCCGGCATCGTGGATAACTGTCAGTCCTGTCATAACGGTGTGTTCGCCATAGGTAAATCAACCGCTCATGTTCCCACCAATCAGGATTGCGGTGTTTGTCATAACACCAGTACCTTCATAGGAGCGGTATTCGATCACACTGGTATCGTGGACAACTGCGCCTCTTGTCATGATGGTGTGACCGCACGTGGTAAACACGCGGATCACATACCAACAACATTGGATTGCTCCAACTGCCATACCACCGCAACTTTTATTGGCGGTACGTTTGATCACCAGGGTATAACCGGAGGTTGTAGCTCATGCCACGATGGTAGTACCGCTACTGGTAAGTCGGGGACTCATTTTATTACGACCCAGGAATGTAATATTTGTCATTCCACACAGGGTTGGGCGCCTATCAACTATACGCATGCCACTACTAACTACCCTGGAGACCACCATTTTGGGGTAACGTGCTCTAGGTGTCACGGCAACAGCGAATCGATTAACTATGACTTTCCACAATACATTGGCTTCTGTGCTGCCTGTCACGCCGATGACTTCCGCCCCAGAAGCAATCACAATGGAGGCAGTACCGGTACAGTCGAAGAAAATAAAAATTGCGGCGGTAGGGGGTGTCATCGTGTTAACGACCGTAATTGGGATTGATTAGGTGTTAAAGTAACGATGTAAAAGTTTCGATTCAACAGCTCTAGACTAATTTGCTTACGCGGTATTTGGATGATTAAAAAGTCTCAAGAGAGCTGATTGTTTGGATTTAAACAGCAAAAATCATCTGGATAGTGTCTACTATCGCTCATTCTTACTATCCCCTTAATAGAATGTGGTTTATTAATCCACGGAAATCCTTCTCACCTAAAGTTGTGACGAGTTTAGCCCGTTATTCGTTCTAGGGTAATTCGCTGCGATTGTGGCAATTCTTAGTTTCAACTCCCTATGGAGAGGAAGTTATGATTGTTAAGAAAATTTTCTGTAACTTATTGGTTTTATTTATCATAAGCTTCAATTTGGGGTGTGATAAACCGGTCAATGAACCCATCAAACTGGGAATTAATCCATGGCCAGGTTATGAATTTTTGTATCTGGCGCAAGAAATGGGATTTTATGAACAGTTGGACGTGCCGGTGAAAATCATCGAGTACGGCTCATTGAGTGATGTGAGGCGCGGGTACGAGCGTGGCAACCTCGACGCAATGGCCACAACGCTCATCGAGCTCTTACAGGTAAAAAATAATTCCGCCAGAGATCCGCAGATTGTGCTGGTTGCCGATTTTTCTTTCGGTGGCGATGTCATTATTGCGCGTGATCCAATTAAGACACCATCTGATTTGAAGGGTAAACGAATAGGCGCTGATACAACCTCGCTACCTATCTTTATATTGGCACGTAGCTTGGAATTAAACGGCCTAAAGCTAGCGGATGTTGAAGTCGTCCCGCTGGAACAATCTGATATGGAACGAGCGTATATAGCCGGAAATATCGATGCCGTCGTGACCTATCCTCCAGTGTCAGTGCGGCTGCAAAGCCGGGACGATTCCTCCATTGTATTTTCCAGCAAAGAAATTCCAGGTGAAATCGTCGATGTCGTCAGTGTGGAGAAATCTGTATTAGACAAACGACCGGAAGACATTAAAAAAATTCAACTGGCCTGGGACAAAGCATTGCGCTTTAGCAAAGATAACCCAAAGCAAGCACATGAAATAATGGCCAAACGCGAAGGTATATCACCGCAAGAATTTGCAGAAGCCTTGAGCGATCTTAAAACGGTTAGTCTGGCAGAGCAGGAAAAATATTATTCCGCGTTAAGACCTATTATAAAGAATGTCAAAGATGTGTTAGTGGAGACAGGTGTGCTACCTCCGCAGACTTCCGCGGACTGTTGTTTGCCGGGAAAAATTTAGGCCCAGGGTAGCACGCTCCACAGCCCATTATGAGCTCTATTAAAAACAAGATAATTTTTCCGATTGCTATTATTACTGCATGTGTGGCTGTGGTGGGAACGATTGGAATCTATCAGCATTTCAGTGCTTCACTACAGAAGCAATTGCATTTACGTGCTGAGTCTCTCGCAGACTCATTGCGCCGTTCCATTGAAACGTCCAACGGCTTAAACAACAGTCATCGAATTATTCATGCGTTTGCCGATACCCAGGATGTGGACAACATTATTCTAGGATCTGGATTTCCACCGCAAATAGTTGCATCAACTAAAAACAAACAAGTTGGAGAGCTGGTCGAAAACCTTAATGACATAACACTATTAAAGCATCAGGTTTGGTCGCTTTCCAACAAAAAGGGAATTTTCGAATATGATAAAGACAAAGAGCGTATCGTTGCGGCTGTGCCAGTTTTAATTAATCCTTCCGCAGGTGAGCTACGGGCGCTCTTAAGTTCTGTGTCCATTCAAATGGATGCGAAAAATACCGCCAATGAAATTCTACAATCTACCTCGATATGGGTTAGCGTATTTCTCGTTACGTTAGTGTTAATTTCCGGGGTTATATACTTTTTATTAAGCCAAATTATCATAAAGCCTCTGTTTTTGTTTCAACAAGCCGCGATACGTCAGGGGCAGGGTGAAAAAAATTCCCGTTCGCCGGTACTCGGTAACGACGAGATCGGTAGTTTGTCTCAAGAATTCAACCATATGCTTGATCAGATTGATAAGCGTTCACAGGAAATCGAAGCTGCCACCGCAAGGATGCACGCGATTCTGAATACCGCAGCGGACGCCATCATCACCATAAACGCTAATGGAATCATTCAATCATTCAATCGAGCTGCAACGCAGATATTCGGGTACGAGGAACATGAAGCGGTTGGAAAAAACGTAGCATTGCTGATGACAAGCAAGTATCGCGAAAACTATCACAGCTATCTTGACCGCTATTTAGCTTCAGGTAATGCCAGCGTGCTGGGACAGTCCCTTGAGTTCGAGGCACAAAGAAAAAATGGCGAGGTTTTTCCAATAGATCTTGCAGTCACGGAAGTAAAAACCAATGAAGGTAGATTATTCACCGGTATCATACGAGACATTACCCAACAAAAACAGGCTGAGCGGGAGCTTAATGCCATTAACGAACGCTTCGCTGTTGCGGTTAGCGGATCTGCTGATGGATTGTGGGATTGGAATATCAAGACTGATGAAGTGTATTTTTCACCCAGCTTGAAAGCTTTGCTGGGTTTCAGCGATGACGAAATGGAAAATAGAAGGGAAGAATGGACCTCGCGAATTCACCCTGATGACGTACATCTGCATAAGCAAGCATTGGATAGGCATTTCAAGGAACGAACCCCCTTCGATGTAAGCTATCGAATGAAGACAAAATCTGGTGAATACAGATGGTTTCGCGCGAAAGGGCAAGCCCTCTGGAGCGACAATTCCGAGCCCGAACGAATGGCTGGCGTGGTGAGCGATATTACCGAGCTAAAAGAAGCACTTGAAAAAGCCGAAGAAGCCACCCGGCAAAAATCTGAATTTCTCGCTAATATGAGCCATGAAATCCGCACGCCTATGAATGGAGTCATCGGAATGGCGGGGTTGCTGCTGGACACTGACTTGCCCCCCCAGCAGCGCTCTTATGCGGAAACCATAATGAAATCCGCAGACGCTCTGCTAACACTAATCAATGATATCTTGGACTTTTCAAAAATCGAGGCGGGTAAGCTGCAACTCGAAGAAGTGCCGTTTGATTTACTGGCGTTGGTGGAAGATGTTGCGGAATTAATGGCGATTAAATGCCGGGACAAGGATCTGGAAATGCTATTGCGTTACAAGCCTGGCACTCCGCGCTATGTTGTCGGCGATCCTGGCCGAATCCGCCAGATTATGCTCAACCTGTTGAGCAATGCAATCAAGTTCACAGATGAAGGGCACATATCATTATCAGTGGAGTTGGAAAGCAAATCCGAGAATACATCAACTATTCGTGTTTCGGTACAAGATACCGGAATTGGCATCCCAACCAATAAACAAACACTGATTTTTAATAAATTCGATCAGGCTGATGGATCGACGACACGAAGGTACGGCGGCACTGGGTTGGGGCTGTCGATATCTAAGCAGTTAGCAGAACTGATGGGGGGCGCTATTAGTCTAACAAGTCAGGAAGACAAAGGTTCTACTTTTTCTTTTACCATGCAGCTGCGTATAGACGACCAAAAAAATACCCACGATATCCCCCTCGCAGATGATTACTCCTTACTTGCCGGGCTCAATATATTGATTGTTGATGATATAGAAATAGCGCGAACGATCATCCAGGAACAATTCGCTGAACTTAAGCTGAATGTTGATTTGGCCGGCTCGGGTGATGAGGCTTTGCAAAAACTAATATCGGCCGCCGAAAAGAACAAACCGTTTGATATTGTAATAACAGACTTTAGTATGCCGGACATGAACGGTGATCAGTTGGCGGAACAGATTGCCGACAAAAGCCAGATCAAAGATACCACGCTTGTTGTTGTGACCTGTTCACCGCAAAGAGGGGATAGCCAGCGTATGAAGGCAGCTGGATTCAGTGGTTATATAACCAAGCCGGTTCACCATTGTGAAATACAAAAAATTCTTTCGGTAATATGGTCGGCGAAACTCCGTGGTGAGGATATCCCGCTAGTCACTAGACACACCATCGAAGACACGAAAACAAATTCCCGCCAAAACGCGGTTTTTGCCAAAACCAACATACTCCTGGCTGAAGACAATCCAGTGAATCAAATGGTAGCCTCCGAGATGCTCGAAGGGTACGGCTGCACAATAACACCCGCGGGCAATGGCATAGAGGTGTTGCATCTGTTAAAACATCGCTCTTTCGATTTGATATTTATGGATTGCCAAATGCCGGAAATGGATGGCTTCGAGGCTACCGAAAAAATCAGAGAAGCGGAACGAGTGGGGAATTATCAAAGAATCCCTATCATAGCGTTTACCGCCAATGCCATGCAGGGGGACAAAGATCGGTGCTTAAGATCGGGTATGGACGACTATATTTCAAAGCCCGTAACACAAGAGGTTTTGAATAGTATCTTGTTAAAATGGCTGCCACATAAACAGGTCAATACACAGGCGAGTGTGGATCAAGGTCAATTAGAAGCCAATGAAACTGACAATGATGAAAATAACCTTAGCGCCAACAACCTTGATGATAACAGAACTGAAACAGTTCAGATGCTGGATTTAACCGTATTCAACAAATTGAAATCATTGTTCGGTAAAAAATTCGAAAATGTGATCTCTCAACAGTACTCTTCTGCGAGAAAAAATATTCAACTGGCTCAAGATGGATTCACGAACAAAGACGCCGATGCTATCGAAAGAGCAATGCACTCTCTTAAATCATCCGCCAGGCAATTTGGTGCTTTTTATTTGGGAGATATTGCGGAAAAAACCGAAGCAAATGCAAAATCAAATTTATTTGATCTGATCGAAGCGCAACTGTCCGCTTTAAGCGAAGTGCAAAATGAAGTGTCAGAATTAATGCGGCAACATCTTCCTAAAAAAGAAGATGATGATGCTGTCGCGTGACCACAAACGTGAAGCTAGCTTTTAAGTTGGCCGAATATTCCATTTTTCCTCCTTTCCTTAAATGAGTAATTAAAGCCTACATTTTTAGTAGTCTCGAAAATATTTTCTGTCGGGTATTTCTTGCGCGTTTTCTTTGTTTAATGATTTTCATACAACAGCGCGAATGCTTCTTCTTTTGTGGTGGCTACACGTGTGTTATACGGTTTCATATAATTTTCGGCAGCATATTCCGCGCTTTCTCTTTTCATTGGCTCATTAGCGACATATACAAAATTTCTGAATTCTTCGACTCCTTTCCACAACGCCACTTGGGCTTCGACCGATACTGAATAAGAGCCGGTTTTCTTAAGAATAACGTCTGTACAAGGCGAATAATTTTTACGAATCTCCGCCCGCATAGATTCCAGATCGCTCAACGTAAATTCATCATTCATATACGCTTCGCAATACAATATACCGTGAAAGTTTTCCATTTTAATGCGACCGGTGTCCATAGCCGCTTGTCTCAAATTGCTAAAATGTTCATAACAGTGCTTAACATTTGTTTACCTGAAATAAGTCCTGCTAAAGTGGCTTCCTCCCGATTGCCATAACGGCCGGCCAATCGAGCTGGTAAGATTCACCGCGCTTGAGTTGCTGTGCCCCATCAAGGATTGATTGATGAATTTTTTCTAGTGCTTCGGGTGTTTGCTTCTCTAGCACCATGGCCATTCTAACCGAACTCTTTTCAAGAAAACTGAGTAAATCCTCAGGCGATGTTGGATGCCAATAAAGCGGAAGCTCCTTTACTTCAATATCAGCGAATCCTGCCGCAGCTAGCGCGTTTATACATTCCATATGTTCACTGAAGCGAAAAGTGGATGGCGCCGGCGGCAGGGGCACATCAAATGTCCCGTGAGATTCGATAGCCTTAAGCACGAGATTAAAAAAGTCGTGTTTTTCCGGCAATGACCATACGGTGAAAACGTAATGCCCTCCCGGTCGAAGTACTCTATAGGCTTCCGTAATTGCCTTATCCGGCTCTGCAAAATGTAAAAGTCCGAACGCACAAATCACAACATCAAAGGTATTGTCTTCGAATACAAGAGCTTCGGCATCGCCCTCTTGGAACTCGATGTCTGGAAAATTCTTTTTCGCCTCGGCAATCATCCCCGGTGCGAAATCCACACCGATAGCGATTGCACCTTGTTTGGCGGCATAACCTGCGCCATATCCCGGCCCACAAGCCACATCCAGCAGCTTGGTCCCGGTTTTCACTTTTGCCGTTGTTAACAGTAATTGGACCGCTTTGCGTGTAATCTCTCCGGCGTGATCGTCATAATGTTTCGCTTTCGAATCCCAGCCGGATAGCTCTTGCTGTTTGAATGTCGGCGCGCCGGTTACTTCTTTGTTGCTCAAGTAATTATTCTCCGTTTGTCACAATATATAAATTAATAATAGCGCATTTCGTGATTGAGACTCAATTGTTGAGTTTAATGCTACAGAATAGAAGCTACCGAAGCTACCATAAAAAGTATTTGCTTGAAACATTCAATCAAAAATAAAGGTACAACAAGTTTAGCCACGAGCGGAACTAGACTAGCGTATTAATTCAGTCTTTTCGAATTGGTCGTTTGAAACGTTTACGCGCGCGTTCAACTTTGGCTCTGATTACGCACTCCTCGACATGATCGTTGATCAATCCCATTGCCTGCATGAAGGCATACACAGTAGTAGGTCCAACGAATTTCCAGCCTTGCTTTTTTAGGTCTTTGGACAGGACAATCGATGTGTCGGATGTCGATGCTGTTTGCGGATTTGCCAGCTGATTCTTATTAGGTTCGTAGCGCCAGATAAAGGCGGCCAGCGAGCCTTCCTGTTTAACGAGTTCCTGAGCGCGTCGTGCGTTGTTGATGACTGCCTCAATTTTACCGCGATGGCGGACAATGCCTTCGTCCTTGAGCAAGCGATTGACGTCACGTTGCGTGTAGCGCGCTATTTTGTCGAAGTCGAAATTATGAAAGGCGGCTCGAAAGTTCTCGCGCTTGGCGAGAATAGTGCGCCAGCTCAGCCCGGATTGAAATCCCTCCAGACATAGTTTTTCAAATAAGCGATGATCATCGCTGACTGGAAAGCCCCATTCAGTATCGTGATATTCAAGAAATTCCGGTGCAGCTACGCACCACTGGCAGCGCGATTTCCCGTCGGAACCTTTTATTGTCTTGCTCACACATCCTCCTTGTTCTAAAAATGAGCAAACGTTACTTAGCCTATCAGAAAAGAAAGCCGATCATCGGCTTTTGCGGGTGAAATTTCAATAATCTCCGCACTCACCACATTTTCCACAACAAAGGGATCATTTTTCACTCTGCGTTGTAGATCCGGCAGCGTTGTATTGTGAGCAACAATCCCACCGCCCAAATTAGGCTGAAGACTACCAACTAATAAAAACACGCTATCATCAAAACCGCGTTTGATCCACTCGTTGTGGTGATCCATGAGTTGAGCTGCTCTGCTTTTATTGTCAGAAAATTTAAGAAGTACGATAAACATTTTTATTCTCCTTTTATAAAAAATAAGTCAACTATCCAGTCTTTGCAGTGTTCCTCTCAAGCGAATCCAGCCAGTCATACATTTGTTTAACTTCCTGCCTGATGAATTTCTCATCGTGAAAGGCATTTGCCAATGTGGCGACACCCTGGCTGCGGGCAAGAAGATGCATCGACAGCTCGTCGGAATCTGCTTTGCGACCGAGCAATGTGAATTGTCTGCGTAGCCAAGTCCGAAACAGAGTAAATAGCTTATTTGCCTCCGCTTGCGAGGCATGGTTCAGTTTTGCGAGCTCAATGCATAGCGTGCCAACGGGGCAGCCGTAACGTTTTATTTTCGCCCGGTTGCCGATCAGAATATGGATAAAGCTCCGAATGCGATCCACGGGTTTTTTTCCTTGGATTTCCCACTGCTCCAACATTTTGCGGGTATTCGCCAGACGCAAATTAATAACAGCATCCAGAATTTCATCTTTGGTTCTAAAGTGGTAGTAAAAATTGCCCCTTGAGATCTGTACAGCATTGGCAATGTCTGCGAACGAGGTATGCTCATATCCTTGCCGGTAAAACAACTGATCGGCAGCTTCAACAATATGATCGCGTGTTGTCTTGTCACTCATAAAAAATACCTCTCGGGCCAACCGCGCCTCAGGTTACTTACAGTGTCATCGGCCGATACAGCAGGGATAGGACAAGTGTCCTACATCGGGTGTAGAATAGGGCACCTGTCCTAATCTGTCAAGGGCAACCAATAATGGAGACGAAACTCTGTACCTAGAAAAATATAAAAGTTACTATCAATGTTTAGTTCGCACGCTTTAGGCAATCCATGTAAACAGCCTGCAATTGGCAAGAAGAAAAAACCTGTATCTAGAGGCAAGGTATAGAACTATGTATAAATATCAAGGATTTTGGGATCGAATTTCGAATACCTATGCCAATAGTCCCATAAAAGACCAGCAAGCTTTTGACGACATGGTGCAAAACATCCGACAGCATGTTAAGGAAAGCGATTTCGTTTTCGATTTCGGCTGCGGTACGGGAACCTATAGCATCGCGATTGCGGATAAAGTGAAATCAATTCACGCTATCGATATTTCAGAGAAAATGCTGGCAATTGCTGGTAAACGCGCAAACAATCGGGGCATCGGTAATATTAATTTTGAGCACCTTGGGATATTCGATACAAAACTACAGCCTGAATCCTACACGGTAGTGTTAGCATTTAGTATTCTGCATCTACAGCAGGATCTAAATAAAGTACTGCACAGAATATCTGAACTATTGATGCCTGGTGGGTTACTCATAACTAAAACTGTCTGTGGGGGTGAAAAACTTTCCTTGGCCACATTCTTCATGACACCGTTTAGTAAGCTAGGCTTGTTACCTCATCTAAATTGTTTTTCATTCGCAGAATTGCAAGCGTCAATAAGTGAGAATCAGCTGAAAATTCTCGAAACCAAAGCGAATCCAAAAGATTCGATGGAGTATTTTATCGTGGCGCAGAAGTAAAACATGTGACACGACATTGAATACAATTCACATTGCTAACTAGCGATTTAGAAACTCCCAAGATTTACCAGGTCGAGATAAACCATGAGCGGGTATCGGGCTAGTAATCCAACATTACGATAATATTAATTAACCTCGTCACATATTCCTACACGTAACGTGTCATTTGCCCCTAACAAATGCAGAATTACGCCTAGCACTTATCGTGCTTGTGTTGGTTCCGGTTTCATCGCCCAGTAGCTTTTTATATACAGACCTTCCCATAAGAACTGCAGCGGTAGCAGATTTCACTTCTATTCCGCTCTGTTGTTTGAGGTTATCTATAGCGCGTTTTTGCAATTTTTTTGCGTTAGGATCTCCCACTTTTGCTTTCGCATCCGCTAGATTGGCCTGTTGCAGGTTACTTTGAAATTGCGCATTAGGGTAGGGTATAGGTGTCGGATCCACTGATGATGGGGTTTTACAGACATCGGGAAATGCGATTGTTATTCCAATGCTGCTTTTGGTAGCGACAATTCGATTGTTTAGTGCTTGGTTGGCCATAGATACCCCCCTGTTTGCCCAATTTAACACCCATAACTATAGCGTAGGGAATAATTTGCTCGCTCAAGAAGCGTACTAAAAGTATTTTACCCTTTCCGTGTTTACTTGATAGTTCCCCGTTTGGCATTCATAGGATCATCAGAGGGACTACGCCAAGAAATATAACCGGTAATTATCCGCGATACGCCAAACAACTTGGAAACATAGCGGCTATAATAATGTTATTCTCGCACGTTTTACATTTATTGGATCTTCCATTTCTATTGCTCGATCGGCATTCCCGCCCGTTTCCATTCGGGAAAACCCTCTTCAAGGCGTCGTGCTTTAATACCTTTTTTGCGCAATTTTTCAACGGCATCAAAGGCGAGAACGCAATGTGGTCCGCGACAATAGGCAACAATTTCCTGATCAGTTTGCAAATCTTTCAAATGACTTTCCAATTTATCCAGGGGAATGTTAACGGCACCAGCCACGTGCCCTGCGGCGTATTCTTCGGGAGGGCGAACATCGATAACAGTAACCAAACCTGCGCGCGCTCGGCTGAGTAATTCCTCCCGTGGAATCGGTTCCAAGTCATCTTTAACTGTGAGATAACTGTTGATCAATCGCTCCACATCCGCCACATGTCGTTCCGCCACAGAGCGTAAGGCGTTCAGCAAATCCACCACGTCATCCCCAGTTAATCGGTATAGCACGTTAAGTCCTTGCTTGCGTGAGACCACCAACCCGGCTTGCCGCAGTTGTTGAAGGTGTTGTGAGGTATTGCCGACAGTCAAACCGGCGGTCTTAGCCAAATCATCCACGCCGCGTTCGCCTTGTGCTAAAAATTCCAGTAATTCCAACCGGTTACCGCTACTAAGTGCTTTACCCACGCGGGCAAACTGTGCAAAAAGGTCATGTTTAAAGTTATTGCTTGACATGTTTCACCAAAACTAGTCTATTATTCTATTAATCGCTAGAATAGTTGAGTAATTGATATATAGCAAGAATTGACCCTTTCCAGCGGTCAGAGTTAGAGGACACAAAATGTCTATTAATGAATTAATAGTTAACAACGAAGTTCCCATACGGTTGGGTTTCTTTTTTGGTGTATTAGCGGTTATAGCGCTGTGGGAAGTGGTGGCTCCGAAACGGACGTTGACGGTTTCCAAGGCGACACGTTGGGCAAATAATCTTGGCCTGGTGTTTCTCAATAGTATTGTTTTGCGTCTGCTGTTTCCAGCCGCGGCGGTGGGCGTGGCAGTCTTCGCCAATGAAAACGGCTGGGGACTTTTAAACTACTACGAGTTACCTTTTATTCTCGCCGTTTTGCTGTCTGTGGTTGCCATGGACTTCATCATTTATTTACAACACGTTCTGGTTCACGCCGTACCTGCCTTATGGCGTTTACACCGCGTGCATCATGCAGACCTGGATTACGATGTGACTACTGGAGCGCGTTTTCATCCCATCGAGATTATCCTGTCCATGCTCATCAAGTTCGCCACCATAGTGGTATTGGGCCCGCCGGTCGTAGCAGTCATTATTTTTGAAGTCATACTCAATGCCATGGCCATGTTCAACCACGGCAATATACGCTTGCCCAAAGGGCTTGATCGCGTGTTGCGCTGGTTGGTGGTCACGCCGGACATGCATCGTGTCCATCATTCGGTGGAAGATAATGAAGCCAATAGCACGGTTTTAACTTATCCATATGGGATCGGATATTCGGCACTTACATTGACCAGCCTCGTGGAGGCCACCTGGGTATGACCATCGGTATTCATAAATTTCGTGACCCAAAGCAGGTAGATCAGTTGCCTGGCATGTTGATGCTACCGTTCAAGGGCAAGATCACCGGTTATGCCATCAACCGCCGTGAGTGGAGCAATCCATCGGGGGAGGGAAGTGAATCGTAAATGGACCCGTTGGGCGCTTTTTGCATTGCTAATAATGGCCATCGGAATTGCTATCGCTTATCGCGATCAGTTTGACGCAACCGCTTTGGAACAGTGGATTCAAGATGCTGGTGCGGCTGGTCCTATCTTGTTTATGTTTGCCTATGCAGTGGCAACGGTGCTGTTTTTACCAGGGTCGGTTTTAACTTATCCATATGGGATCGGATATTCGGCACTTACATTGACCAGCCTCGTGGAGGCCACCTGGGTATGACCATCGGTATTCATAAA
>Ga0111150_1024_pt1 | contig 13301 bp, 12 predicted proteins | sample DeeMarSeWOR28_12_FD_80256 | JGI IMG/M metagenome (GOLD analysis project Ga0111150, IMG submission 80256) | Gammaproteobacteria bacterium SG8_11 | reverse complement strand
CGGGGTTACCCTGGTCTTGCTTTTGGCACTCTATAATCTGCGTAACCACTTCTTCCTGGGCGTCGGCTTTATTAAGCATCACAATGACACCTTTGCCTTCTTGCTCTATGTGACGCATGGCATCTTCCAAAGGCCAACCAGTATCGCTACGTTTCATGCCCAACACGTCGTTTAAATAGTGCGGCATGTGCACGCGCACTAAGGTCGGTTCTTTTTCCTTTATGTCACCTTTCACCAACGCAAAATGCACCAGATTGTTGATCAAATCCCGGTACGCGATTAAGCGGAATTCGCCAATGTGGTTTTTCATGCCGCATTCGGCCACCCGTTCGAGGTTACGCTCCTTACGCAGGCGGTAATCGATCAAGTCCGCGATAGTTCCGATTTTAATCCCGAATTCCTGGGCAAAGGCTTCAAGTTCGGGCCGCCGTGCCATGCTGCCATCTTCATTCAATATTTCCACAATTACCGCCGCGGGTTCCAATCCCGCCAGTCGTGCCAAGTCGCAACCGGCTTCGGTATGCCCCGCGCGGGTTAATACTCCACCGGGTTGAGCCATGATGGGAAATATGTGTCCGGGTTGTACAATATCGTTCTCACTGGCATCGGGTGCCACCGCCGCTTGTACCGTTGTGGCACGGTCCGCTGCTGAAATGCCGGTAGTGACGCCTTTTGCCGCCTCTATGGATAAGGTGAAATTGGTGCCGTAGGCAGCGCTGTTTTTATTAACCATCAAAGGCAGGTTCAAGCGTTCGCAGCGATCTTTAGTGAGCGTCAAACAGATCAATCCCCGGCCATAGCGAGCCATGAAGTTGATGTCCACCGCGCGCACCATGGACGCGGCCATGATTAGATCGCCTTCGTTTTCACGATCTTCATCATCCATCAGGATAACCATTTTGCCCTGACGGATATCGTCTATGATGTCTTCGATACTGTTTAATTGCATACGGCTTGTCACACCTCAGATAAAACCATGCTTTTGCAGAAACTGCATATCAATTCCACCGGCGGTGGGATCGGCGGCTTTGTCGCCTAAGATCAATCGCTCCAGATATCGGGCTATTATATCCACTTCCAGATTAACTTTCCTTCCTGGCTGAAATTCCGACATCGTGGTCTCTTGCAGCGTATGGGGCACGATATTCAATTCGAATTGGGCACCATCGACTTTGTTTACCGTAAGACTGATGCCGTCGACGCAAATAGAGCCTTTTTCGGCGATGTATTTGGCCAAGTTATCCGGCGCTTTAAATAAAAACTTTTCCGATCGGCCGTCGCTCCAGCGCTTGACCACCTGGCCTTCACCGTCCACATGGCCGCTGACGATATGCCCCCCCAATCGCGTATGGGGCGTTAAGGCCATTTCCAGATTAGCGGAACTGCCGGCCTGCAATTGTTTTAACGTGGTACGGGACAGTGTTTCGTTAGACACATCGGCGGCAAAACCGCTATCGGTTTTTTCCACCACGGTGAGGCATACGCCGTTCACGGCAATGCTGTCACCCAGATTGACTTCGGCCATGGACATCTTTCCGCTGTCAATCACGATGCGTACGTCGCCACCCCGAGGTTCCAGCGCCACAATCTTTCCAATAGCTTGTATGATTCCGGTAAACATCAGTTTGTTTTTTTGCTAACAGACGCATTAATGCGCCAATCTCGCCCCACGGCGCGAATGTCGTTGATCGTCAGTTCGATGCGGTCGTGCATTTTCTCTAACCCTGGTAAGGTAAACAAGCCTCTCGCCACATCACCCATAATACAAGGCGCCATATAAATGATTAACTCATCCACTAGATTTTGTTGCAGCAGCTCGCCATTTAATGTCGGTCCGGCTTCCACCATCACTTCGTTGATTTGCCTCTGAGCTAAAACCTCCATCAAGGCGCTTAAATCCACACGGCCAGACTTTTCTTCAACCAGCACCACTTCAGCGCCGCTTTGTTGCAATTGTTGTATTTTATTTTCGTCCCGGTTTACTGTCGCGACAATGGTTGTACCGGGTAGGGACAACATTTTCGCATTTGCCGGCATGCGTAGCTGACTGTCCACGACGACTCGTATCGGTTGCACAATATCCTCATCGTCCATGTTATCCAACCTGGCATTTAGTGAAGGATCATCTGCCAATACCGTGTTGATGCCGGTCAACATGGCAGAACTGCGAGCACGCAAGCAGTGCACATCGCGGCGGGCATCCTCTCCAGTGATCCACCGACTTTCGCCGTTAGCCATGGCGGTGCGCCCGTCCACACTCATCGCCAGCTTACAACGCACATAAGGTCTTTGCTGGCGCATGCGCTTGATAAATCCCGGATTTAACGCCTCGGCCTGGCTCTGTAACACGCCGTTTTCGGTATGTATACGTATACCTGCAGCCGCTAACTTTTTCAGGCCTTCGCCTGCTACCAACGGATTTGGGTCTTGCATGGCTGCCACCACCCGCGCGACTTTCGCTTCGATCAGTGCATCTGCACATGGTGGGGTTCTACCGTAGTGACTGCAAGGCTCCAGCGTAACATACACCGTAGCGCCTTGCGCGTTTTCACCCGCCTGGCGTAACGCATGGATTTCCGCATGTGGTCCGCCCGCTCGTTCATGCCAGCCTTGGCCAACGATTTGCTGATTTTTCACAACAACACAACCAACGCGGGGATTGGGATCTGTGGTATACGTTCCTTTCTTCGCCAACTGCAAGGCTATACCCATGTACCGATAATCATCGGCCGTAATCACCTGCGTAGAACTCACTTCGTGACTTCCTCGTCATCCAGCAAGGAGATTTGTGCTTTGCGTTGCTCGGGTGTGGGTAATTTCTCCAGTTTTTCGATTTCTTCGCGAAACGCACGCACATCTTGAAAACTGCGATACACCGAAGCGTAACGTACATAAGCCACTTGATCGAGATTTTTTAACTCTTCCATGGCCCATTCGCCGATGGTGATGGACTTGACTTCGCGCTCACCAGTGGAGCGCAAACGCTTTTTGATTCGTTCGATAGCGGCTTCGATGGCGTCCAATTCCACCGGACGCTTTTCCAACGCTCTTAACAGTCCACCGCGTAATTTGTCTTCGTTGAATGGTTCGCGCCGGTCGTCGTTTTTAACCACTTGGGGCATGACCAATTGAGCGGTTTCATAGGTGGTAAAGCGTTCGTTACAACTGAGGCATTCTCGCCGGCGGCGCACCACATAGCCGTCCTCGGCTAACCGGGAGTCGATTACTTTGGTGTCATCGGCGTCACAAAACGGACAGTGCATAATGAATGGTTACAACCGTTTTTTAAAAAATCGTTTCAGTACAACAGTGAAACGTAATACCGATGTTATCACCGGCTTTATTTGTACACCGGAAAACGTTTACAAATATCCAAGACTTGTTGTTTGACGCGCTCTCTGGTTGACTCGTTATTAATATCATCCAGAACATCGCAAATCCAGGTGGCCACTTGAGTCACTTCCGCTTCATTGAAACCACGCGTAGTCACTGCGGGGGTGCCAATGCGCAGACCACTGGTCACAAATGGCGACTGGGGATCGTTAGGCACGCTATTTTTGTTGACGGTGATGTTAGCCGCGCCCAGCGCTGCGTCGGCATCTTTGCCGGTAATGCCTTTGTTGATCAAATCGACGAGAAACAAGTGATTATCCGTGCCGCCAGATACAATGTTGTATCCCCGTTCCATAAGTACGGCTGCCATGGCTTGCGCGTTCTTCACCACTTGTTGCTGATATTGTTTGAAGTCCGGTTGTAGAGCTTCTTTGAAAGCGACCGCTTTGGCGGCAATCACATGCATTAGCGGCCCACCTTGGGAGCCCGGAAACACCAGCGAATTGAGTTTTTTCTCCAGATCCGGATTGGATTTGGCAAGAATCAATCCACCGCGTGGACCGCGCAAGGTTTTGTGGGTGGTGGTGGTGGTCACGTCGGCGATATTGACGGGGCTGGGATAAACCCCGGCAGCAACCAAACCAGCCACGTGCGCCATGTCTGCCATTAAATATGCACCCACTGAATCGGCGATATCACGAAAACGCTGCCAATCCACAATGCGTGAATAAGCGCTGAATCCGGAGATGATCATTTTCGGCTTGTGTTCCTTGGCCAGCGCTTCCACTTGATCGTAGTCGATCTCGCCGGTTTTTTCGTTCAAGCCGTATTGCTGGGCGTTATACAATTTGCCGGAAATACTGACTTTGGCACCGTGAGTAAGATGTCCGCCGTGAGCCAGGCTCATGCCCAAAATGTTGTCGCCGGGTTCCAATAAAGCGAAATACACGGCAGCGTTGGCTTGCGAGCCGGAATGCGGTTGCACATTGGCATAAGCCGCGCCAAACAGTTCTTTTACTCTATCAATGGCCAGTTGTTCTGCTATGTCGACGTATTCACAACCACCGTAGTAACGCTTGTGCGGATAGCCTTCGGCATATTTATTGGTTAACACCGAGCCTTGTGCTTCCATCACCCGGGGACTGGCATAGTTCTCGGAAGCGATTAATTCTATGTGTTCTTCCTGGCGGACGCGCTCATGTTCGATGGCTTGCGCCAACTCATCGTCGAATCCCGCTATGGTCATACTTTTATCAAACATGCAACTGGCTCTCTTTGGTAAGGCTATTGTGAATATAATACTCTGTTACGGTGTTTCGATTTCCGTCTGGTCTTCGCCCTCGGCACCTTCTTTCTTCACCGGTATCAAGTCGGCTTTGCTGACACCCAGCATTAGGGCGCTGGTGCTGGCGACGTAAATGGAAGAATACGTACCTACCACGATACCGACAATCAACGCCGCCGCAAATCCGCGGATCAACTCCCCGCCTAACAAAATCAAGGCTAACAACACCAACAAGGTGGTGAACGACGTCATCAAGGTACGCGATAGGGTTTGGTTCAAAGAGGTATTCATGATATCTACGGTGGTGCCTTTGCGCATCTTGCGGAAGTTTTCCCGAATGCGGTCGAATACCACAATAGTATCGTTCAAGGAATAACCGATGACCGCCAGACATGCGGCTAACACTGTTAAATCAAAGTCCAATTGCAGTACGGAAAACACACCCAAGGTGATCAATACGTCATGAAACAACGCGGCGACTGAGCCGATCGCAAAACGCCATTCAAAGCGGAAGAAAACGTAAATAAATATACATATCAACGCATATAGTACTGCCAACCCACCATCTTCGGTGAGTTCTTCTCCGACTTGCGGCCCAACAAACTCCACCCGGCGGACATCGATGCTTTCTTCGCTTCCTTCATTTTTTAGAACTTTTATGACTTCATTACTTAAATCCGCGCTACTTATCTCTTCTTTAGGCGCTATTCGTACCAACACGTCTTGGGCGGTGCCGAAATGTTGCACCACGGTATCTTTAAATCCAGCATCTTCCAAAGTCTTGCGCACTTCGATGAGATCCACCGCTTGCGGATAGCCCAACTCGATGAGCGTACCGCCAGTAAAATCCAAACCGAAGTTCAATCCCCGCGTGGACAACGATACGATGGAGATCAACAACAAAATTCCCGATAGGGCAAACGCCAGATTGCGTTTTCCTAGAAAATCGAAATTGGTTTGCTTCTTAAACAGTTCCATTTATTCAGCCTTCACTAAAGAATGTTGTATTTTTAAGTCGCTCTAAATTGACAGCTTTTCCACTCGCTTGCCACCATACATTAAATTGATTACCGCGCGGGTTCCCATGATGGCGGTAAACATAGAGGTGGCGATACCAATAGATAACGTAATGGCGAATCCTTTAATAGGACCGGTGCCGAACCCAAACAATATAATCGCCGCGATCAATGTTGTGATGTTGGCATCGGCGATAGTGGACAACGCTTTGGAATACCCTGAGTGAATACTAGCCTGGGGACTATTGCCGTTTTTAATCTCTTCGCGTATCCGTTCGAAGATCAACACGTTGGCATCCACCGCCATACCCACGGTTAATACGATACCGGCAATGCCCGGTAAGGTCAGCGTGGCTTGCAGCATCGACAAAACGGCCACGATAATCACAAGATTTAAAGCCAGTGCCAGGTTAGCCACCATGCCAAACCCCTTGTACCACATGACCATAAACGCCAACACCAGGACAAATCCCACTACCACTGACAAAAAGCCCTGATCGATGTTTTCTTTACCGAGGCTGGGGCCGATTGTGCGTTCTTCCACTATATCGATGGGTGCGGCCAACGCACCGGCGCGCAGCAATAGCGCCAGATTATGTGCTTCGGTGGTACTGTCCAGGCCTGTGATCTGGAAGCGTTTGCTTAATTGGTCTTGTATGCGGGCGACATTAATGACTTCTTCCGTTTTGCGGGAGATCTTTTTCTCCTCACCATCCACTTCAACGCGTTCGGTTTTGGTCTCGATGAACACTACCGCCATGAGTTTTTTAATGTTCTCGCCGGTAACCTTGCTGAAAATGCTGGCACCCTTGCCGTCCAAAGTGATGAACACGGCCGGCCCGCCGGTTTGCTGGTCGATACCGGATGAGGCATCGATAATATAGTCACCGGTCAACATGACGCGGTTTTTCAGCAATACATGACCACCCTCGCGTTGCGGATACAATCTGTCACCGGGTGGTATTCGGCCTTGCAAGGCGTCTTGCACGTCCGCTTGCTCGTCCACCAAACGGAATTCCAAAGTGGCGGTGGCGCCTAAAATCTCTTTCGCCCGAGTGGTATCTTGTACGCCTGGCAACTGCACTACGATACGGTCAGTACCTTGTTGCTGGATAACAGGTTCAGCCACCCCTAACTCATTGACCCGGTTGCGAAGGGTGGTGATGTTTTGTTTTAGCGCCAGCTTGCGGGTTTCTGTCTTCTCGGTTTCGCTGATGGCGGCGGTTAGATAGAAATTGGCGCCTTCTTCGTAGGTGTTGAGTTGCAAGTCGGGATAATCCCGGCTGATATATTTATCCGCTTCGGCGCGTACCTCTTCGGTTTTAAACTCCAATACCACCCCTTGGGAATTTTCATCGGCGGAAATCCGGTCAATCTTGGTGTAGCGTACCCGGTTCTCCCGCAGCAGCGTTCTAAAATCGCTAATGTAACGCTCTTCGGCTTGTTTGATGGCGGCGTCCACATCCACTTCCATGAGAAAATGCACCCCGCCGCGCAAATCCAGCCCTAAATACATAGGTAGCGCGTCAATGGCTAACAACCAATCCGGGGTGCGGTGAGCCAGGTTCAACGCAACCACATAATCTCTGCCCAATTGTTTTTTCACCAAGTCCTGGCCTTTCAATTGGTCTTCGGTATTGGCGAAACGCACCAGCAGTTGTTCGTTTTCTAAGGCAATGTCCCTGGGCTCGATATTGTTGGTTTTTAATACCTCACGCACAGTCTCTTGAGTGGCTAAGGTCACTTCGACACCACGGCTGGCGGAAATTTGCATAGCGGGATCGTCACCATACAAATTGGGCAGCGCATAGAGCAAGCCGACGATGAGAACAATAATAATGAGAATGTATTTCCAGAGAGGATATTTGTTTATCATGGATGTGTTCCGTAACTATTTATTGTTTTTCTTCCACCTTGCCTTTGAACGTGCCTTTAGGCACCAAGGTCATCACCGATTGGCGTTGTACTTTTACCTTCACGCCGTCGGCAATTTCCAGTGTAATGAATCCCTCATCCAAGTCGGCGATGCGGCCTAACAAACCGCCGTTGCTGACCACTTCATCGCCTTTACTTAACGACTCCACCATTTGCTTGTGTTCTTTGGCGCGTTTGGCTTGGGGACGAATTAATAAAAAGTAGAACAACACAAAGATGAGAATCAGGGGGATAAATCCCATAAAACCGGGATCACCTTGGGCGGCTGCACCTTCAGCGAAGGCATCGGAAATAAAAAAATTCATGAGGCTATCCTTTCTTATTGCGGTTCGTTGTATTTAGTATCGTGTGGCGCTGTTTCGCGGGTACTCTCAATGTCAACAGCATCAAATGTTTGCGCTTTTGAAAGCGCGGTATTATTACATACTTTGCCCGGTATTTGTGAGTGTGGTCAGCAAGTTTGGGCAATTATTTCAGCAAATAATGGTGAAACCGTCAGATTTCTACCCTTGGATATCATTTTAGCGATAATTCATTGATTTTATTGAAAATTCACTCACCAAGCTTGGTACCACGCTGAGCGTAAAACCGAGCAACAAATTGTGGCAGTTGGTGGGCTTCGATGGCTGAGCGCAATTCCCTCATGAGCTCTTGATAATAATAAAGATTGTGAATGGTATTGAGGCGTGAACCCAGAATTTCGCCGGTTTTATCTAAATGGCGTAAATACGCCCGGCTATAGTGGCGACAGGTGTAACAACCGCAGGTCTCGTCTAAGGGACGGGGATCGTTTTGGTATTGGGCGTTGCGGATTTTTACCTCACCGTATTTGGTAAACAAATGACCGTTGCGGGCGTTGCGGGTGGGCATCACGCAGTCGAACATATCCACTCCCCGTACCACGGCGTCCACTATATCCTCGGGTCTGCCTACTCCCATCAAGTAACGCGGTTTCTCCGCGGGCATACGCCCGGCGATGTAGTCCAGAACGCGCAGCATTTCTTCCTTAGGCTCCCCTACCGATAAACCACCGATGGCATAACCGTCAAAACCGATATCCTGTAATCCTTGCAGCGACTCATCCCGCAACTCGGGAAACATGCCGCCTTGGATTATGCCGAACAATGCGGCGGGATTATCGGCGTGGGCATCTTTGCTGCGCTGCGCCCAGCGCAAGGACAATTCCATGGAAGCGCGGGATTGTTTTTCATCGGCTGGGTATGGGGTGCATTCATCAAAAATCATGACGATATCCGAACCCAAGTCCCGCTGTACCGACATGGATTCTTCCGGGCCCATAAATACCTTATCGCCGTTGACCGGTGAAGCAAACGTCACACCTTGTTCGGTGATCTTGCGCATACCCCCCAGGCTGAATACCTGGAAACCACCGGAATCGGTCAAAATGGGCTTTTGCCAATGCATGAAATCGTGCAAATCGCCGTGTGCTTTGATCACTTCAGTTCCGGGACGCAGCATAAGATGAAAGGTATTACCGAGAATGATTTCGGCGCCGATGTCCAGCAACTCCTCTGGGGTCATGGCTTTAACGGTGCCGTAAGTACCGACGGGCATGAATGCCGGTGTTTCCACGGTGCCGCGGGGGAAGGTCAAACGCCCACGACGGGCGAGGGTATCGGTGGTGATCAATTCGAAGTTCATGATTTGTCGCGTAAAAAAATTTGAACCACGAAGGCACGAAGGACACGAAGAAAAAAGAAAAAAACTTAGTTAAACTCTTTGTAGTCTTGGTGGTTAGAGTGCTTTCAGGCTTATTTAATAGTTCTTAAATTTTCCTATGAAAATTGATTACATGAAGTTAGTGCTAATTGTGACTTTGCTATGTGCTCCCACGCAGAGCGCGTGGGAACAAGCTATTAACATTCTTTTTTCTTCGTGTCCTTCGTGCCTTCGTGGTTGTTCAGTTTTTATTTTTTCAGGTTATCGAGAATAGAACCCTTCACCGCCTCCATAGTGGCGTCCACGGTAATCATGGGCGAGGTGCTTTGTTTGATGGCGGTATCGGGATCTTTGAGGCCGTGGCCGGTTAAGGTGCACACCACCTTACTGCCTTCGGGTATTTTACCGGATTTGATATCACGCATGGCGCCGGCTAACGACGTTGCCGAGGCAGGTTCGCAGAACACGCCTTCTTGTTGCGCCAGTAATTTCTGCGCCGCCAAGATCTCTTCGTCAGTGCACTCATCGAACCAGCCGCTGCTTTCCTCTTTGACTTTCCAAGCTTTGTCCCAGCTTTGCGGATGGCCGATGCGAATGGCGGTTGCCACGGTCTCCGGATTGTCCACCATTTCTCCGCGAAGAAACGGCGCTGCACCGGAGGCTTGGTAACCCACCATAGTGGGACGATTGTTGACGATGCCGTGTTCGTGATATTCCTGATAGCCCATCCAATGCGCGGTGATATTGCCCGCGTTACCGACCGGCAAACAATGATAGTCAGGCGCTGTTCCCAGCTCTTCCAGGATTTCGAACGCCGCGGTTTTCTGTCCTTGTAACCGGTACGGGTTGATGGAGTTAACAATAGTCACCGGCGCTTCTTGCGCCACATCTTTTACGATTTGCATACCCGCGTCAAAATTGCCTTTGATTTGGATCACCACTGCGCCGTGCATCATGGCTTGCGCCAGTTTACCCATGGCGATCTTGCCTTCCGGAATCAAAACAAATGCGGTAATACCAGCGCGCGAAGCATATGCGGCCGCCGCCGCTGAAGTGTTGCCGGTAGAGGCGCAAATAATCGCCCGGCTGCCCTCTTCCACGGCTTTGGTCACGGCCATAGTCATACCGCGGTCTTTAAACGAACCGGTGGGATTCAGGCCTTCGTATTTCACATAGATATCGACGTCTTTGCCCAAGGTACTGGGAATATTGTTGAGCCGGATGAGCGGCGTATTGCCTTCACCAAGACTGATGATGCGAGTGTCGTCGTGCACCGGCAAACGGTCACGGTACTTATCGATTAAGCCGGTATAGCGGGGTCGAAACGGCATTGTGCTTTCCTTTATATTTTAAAAAATAATCGATAACCACGAAGGCGCGAAGAACACGAAGAAAAATATTTTAATCATTATTACTTCCTTCGTGTTCTTCGCGCCTTCGTGGTTAAATTCTATTTCTTTAACTGTTCCAAGCGAATGCGGGTGATAGGCCCGCTGATGGTATCCAAAGCTTCAATATCAGCAATCGCCTGATTCATGCTGCCTTCCATTACCCGGTGTGTCAGCATGGTAATGGTGGCTTGGTCGCTGTCATCCTGCGGCTCTTTCTGCAGTATGGCTTCAATACTGATGCCACGGTCACCTAAAATTTTAGTGACCTCTGCCAGTACCCCAGGTTTGTCTGCCGCCCGCATTTTCAAATAATAGGCGGTTTGGATCTCATCCATAGACAGCACCGGTATATTGGATATGGCGTTGGGCTGGAACGCCAAGTGGGGCACGCGGTTTTCCGGATCGGACGTTAAGGTGCGCACCACATCGACAATATCGCCCACAACTGCCGAGGCAGTGGGTTCGGCACCGGCACCGGCGCCGTAATATAAGGTCGGTCCTACAGCATCACCGTAGACCAATACCGCATTCATCACACCATCGACGTTGGCAATTAAACGGCGCTCGGGAATCAGCGTGGGATGTACACGCATCTCAACACCATTATCGGTTTTCTTGGCAATGCCCAGGTGTTTAATCCGGTACCCCAACTGTTCAGCGGATTCCACATCTTCGCGAGTTATTTTGGTAATGCCTTCGGTGTAGACTTTTTCAAATTGCAGCGGAATACCGAACGCAATGGAAGCTAATATGGTGAGTTTGTGCGCCGCATCGATGCCTTCCACATCAAAAGTGGGATCGGCTTCGGCATAACCCAGACGTTGTGCTTCGGCCAGCACGTCCTCAAAATTGCTGCCCTTATCCCGCATTTCGGTCAATATAAAATTGCCCGTGCCGTTGATAATGCCCGCCAGCCATTCGATGCGATTTCCGGCCAGGCCTTCGCGGATAGCTTTAATGATGGGTATTCCGCCGGCCACCGCCGCTTCAAAAGCCACCATTACACCTTTATTTTGGGCTGCGGCGAAAATCTCATTGCCGTGTTTGGCAATCAATGCCTTATTGGCAGTCACCACATGTTTACCATTGGCGATGGCTTTCATTACCAGATCCCGCGCCAGGGTATCACCGCCGATTAACTCCACCACAATTTGAATATCAGGATTATCCACTACTTCCTGGGGATTGGTGGTGAGGGTAATACCTTCGGTACTGCATATACGTGGTTTGTTCGGGTCGCGGCTAGCCGCATGAGTAATTTCGATGCCACGGCCAGCCCGCCTTGCGATTTCTTCGCCGTTGCGGCGCAACACATTGACCGTGCCGCCCCCGACGGTACCCATGCCTAACAAACCAATTTTAACCGGTTCCACAATTACTCCTTTCGAATGTTAAAAGGTATTCGAGAAAATTATCCGCCCGCCGCCGACTGCTTCGAGTCTTTACGTATCATATCGCGAATACCGCGAATCGCCTGGCGTGTTCGGTGTTCGTTTTCTATCAAACTAAAGCGCACGTGATCATCGCCGTAATCACCAAAACCTATGCCCGGTGATACGGCAACTTTAGCTTCCTGAAGCAGTTTTTTAGTGAATTCCAACGAACCCATGTGCTTGTATTGCTCCGGAATGGGAGCCCATACAAACATGGTGGCTTTAGGACGCTCCACATTCCAACCCACTGAATTCAGCCCATCGCATAATACGTTGCGGCGGTTGCAATACATGTCGCGAATTTCTTGCACACAATCTTGTGGTCCTTCCAAGGCGGTGATAGCAGCCACCTGAATGGGTGTGAATGTGCCATAGTCCATATAAGACTTGATGCGGGCCAATGCAGCCACCAGGTGACGATTGCCGCACATAAAACCCACCCGCCAACCCGGCATGTTGTAACTCTTGGATAAACTGAAAAATTCCACGGCAATGTCTTTAGCACCTGGGACTTGCAATATGGAGGGCGGCTCATAGCCATCGAATACGATATCCGCATAAGCAATGTCGTGAGTGACCCAAATTTCGTGTTCCTTGGCGATGGCAACGACTTCTTTAAAGAAATCCAGCTCCACACATTGTGTCGTGGGATTGCCGGGAAAATTCAGAATCAGCATCTTGGGCTTAGGCCACGAATTTTTAATGGCGCTGACCAGTTCGGAAAAAAAGTCGCCACCCGGTAATATGGGAACATGACGAATATCGGCCCCGGCAATCACAAAACCGTAAGGGTGAATGGGATACGACGGATTCGGCACCAGCACCGCGTCACCGGGCTCCACCACAGCCAATGCTAAATGAGACAAGCCCTCTTTGGAACCGATGGTGACGATGGCCTCGGTTTCCATATCCAGATCGACGTCGTAGCGGCGTTTGTACCAGTTGCAAATCGCTCGGCGCAATCGCGGTATGCCTTTTGAAAGCGAATAGCGATGGGTATCGCTTCGCTTGGCCACTTCCACCAATTTATCGACAATATGCTGAGGCGTGGGCTGGTCGGGATTACCCATGCCAAAATCGATAATATCTTCGCCGCGGCGCCGCGCTTCGGCTTTCAGTTCGTTGACGATGTTAAACACATACGGCGGCAGCCGTTTAATTCTCGGAAAGTCAGTATTCAATGGTTAACCTGCCAGGATAAAAAAACGCTTAAAGTACTCAGCTAACG
>Ga0111150_1022_pt1 | contig 13961 bp, 14 predicted proteins | sample DeeMarSeWOR28_12_FD_80256 | JGI IMG/M metagenome (GOLD analysis project Ga0111150, IMG submission 80256) | Gammaproteobacteria bacterium SG8_11 | reverse complement strand
TATCCGCGAACGGCTGCAAAACCGCCTTCAGAAAGCCAAAGACAACACCATACAACAGGCTCTGGTCAAACATTTGGCATCGGGTTACGTGAACACCAACCACCCGGGATACGAAGGCACCGCCGTTATATCAGCCAGCAAATTACGCGCTTTCACTATAAAAAGCGTGAGTAAGACCATTGGTGTATTACTGGGCATTGCTGTGAGCTTTTCCCTGGGAATAAATGTGTTTGAATTGATCGCCCAATGGACCAATTCCCCCGACACCATGGCCTTGGGATTGTTTGAGGTAAACTTGCCAAGCACTTTGGAATATATCATTACCGGTATCATTATGGGTTTGGGTTCAGGCCCTTTGCATAAATTTATCACCGCTCTGGAACGCGCAAGGCGTAAACGCCGATCCACCGAAGCCGTTTAAGCCGATCAAAGAGGACAACCGCCATGCTGAGTATTTTTTTAAGTGATCCCGGACTATTCATCGGATTGGGTTTTGTGATCTTAGCTACCGTGTTACTGCCAGCGCGGGTGCGCTGGTATGTATTCACCGCCGGCATAGCCGTTGTGGCTTTTCGCGCCTACCAACTGTATTGGGCCAAGGGGCGGCTCAAAGAACTCGATCACGAGCGGGAACAACTGCGGGGCGAATTGCAAAGTTTACGCGACCGCCATGTTGAGCTTGAAGACACCCATAAACAATTGGTCGCGCAACTTGAACAAATCAAAACCCAACGCGATGAGCTGATCAAACAGCGCGAAGTCTTGGATGAGAACGCCGCCAACTTCGACTCTGAGAAAAAACGTTTGGACGCTGAACTGGAAAAGAACAAAACCGAGGCCCAGCAAGTGCGCGAGAATACCCAGCCCATCGTCGATTTTCTGGAAAGTTTTGCCGATGCCGAGCGTCTCACCGCCAACGTGCCACAGAATATTTAAAATCAAGAAAGTCTCTTATGGGGGTTATCATGCGTCGATTGTTGATAGTGTTGTTATTCTGTGTATCCGGTAGTGTATGGTCTGAAGAATGCCATGTTATCGTGAAAAAAGATGCACTATTGAAACAAGTTGTCGAAGGTCAAGAAATGTTTGTCGTCGCCGTCGAAGACGTCAAACCCAATCAATGCTTCAAACCCGTGGAAACCGCCCAGCACATTAAAAAACTACAACAGCAAATCGACGACAATCTGCAACTGGCTGAAGCTTACAAACAGAACCAGGAAGCGTTACAGAAGCTCAACCAGGATTACCAGCAACTGATTCAACGTCACGAACAAACTTTGGATAAATCCATCAACGTTTCGGAGAACTTCGAAAAAAACGTGGAAAACTATAACCAGCTAGCCAAAGACTACGATCAGCTCACCGTCAAATTTGACGACTTGGCCGGCAAATACCGCGATGTTGCACTAACCTCTGGCTCTCCCATCAGCGTGGAACTGGGCGCGGGCCTGACCGACCAAGGCGACGGTATTGCGTTATTGGGCGCCGGATTTAACGTCTATAAAACGTGGGACGTAAAAGCTTGGGGCTTAATGCATAAAGATTTCTTCGGGTTCTTAGGCGGTGCCAGCTTCAGATTCTGAAGAGCGGAATTTTCCCGGAGAAATTCCCAGTCTTCTCTTAAATGCTTTGTTAAACGAAACATCGGATTCATAGCCGCTTGCATGAGCGATCTCTCCAATGCTCATATTGCTCTCGCGCAGCAGCCGCGTCGCTTTGTGGATACGGCAACGCGTTAGATATTCCATCGGCGCCTCCCCCACCACAATTTTAAAGCGCTGCGCAAACACCGAGCGGGACATTCCCACTTGTTTGGCCAATGATTCCACACTCCACGCTTGTTGAGCGTCCTCATGCAGCAATCGTAAAACCTTGGCGATTTGCTGATCGGCCACCGCGCCCAGCCACGCGACTGCTTGATTTTCACCGGCATTGATATACGCCCGCAGGGTTTGCAAGAAGAATATTTCGGCAATGCGATCTATCATTCGCTGTGAACCCAACCCCGATGCTTGTGCTTCCGCTGCCAACAGCTGCATAGTGGCTTGCAACGCCGGTAACTCAGCATCGCTCACCTTAAAATGCACTAAATTAGGTAAAATATTCAACAAGGAAGGTGTGTGTCCCTCCGCAAAAATAAACCGCCCACCTATCATTGTCATCAACGGTCCACCGCCGCCAAAGCGTAGCACCCGTCCTTCCAACAAGTGCAGCATATCTTCAAAATTCACCAAAGGCGTAGCTTGACTGTCGCGCAAGGTGAAGGGATTGCCCCGCGGCAGCAAATAACAACTTCCGGTGGTAAGAGCAATAGACTCAGTCGCGCCCTGGACGCTGATCCAGCACTCACCTTGTAAAATAATCCCAAACTTCGCGTGATGGTAAGCATCGAAATCCAATCCCCACGGCGCCGTCGCCTCAAGGCGGGTATACGCCGCGGCTTTCACTCGCATAGCCGGAAGAAAGTCGGACAACGGATCCATTTTACGTATCTCCTTATAACTAAACTTCGAAAAGACGATAGGACAATAAAGCAGGACGCTCGGCCATTGAGCGAGCATCGCACCTCACTTATGGTAGCACGGTAATCGTTTAACAACAGCAAGGAGGAACACAATCGATGCACTTTGACTTAACCGGCAAAAATGCCATTATCACCGGCGGCACACGGGGTATTGGCCGCGCCATAGCCGAATTGTTTGCCAGAAACGGTGCGCACATCGCGCTAGCGGCGCGCAATGCCAACACATTGAAAGAAACTACTGCCGCTTTTGACGCCCTGGGTATCAATACTTATGGCGAGGTGGTGGACGTTGCCGATAGTGCAGCGTTACAAACCTGGGTACAACACAGTAACGAAACGCTCGGCGGCATAGACATTGTAGTTACCAATCCCAGCGCCTTTGGCATCGGCAATAGCGAGGATGATTGGCAACAAGGCTTCGACGTGGACTTGATGGGCACTGTACGCTGCGTGCAGGCGGCATTACCGTTTCTCGAACACGCCGCCAATAGCCATGGTGACGCCGCCATCATTACCATGTCATCGGTACTAGCTAGCGCTACGGATATTGATTCGGCGTATGGTGGCTACAAAGCCGCCCTCATCAATTACACTAAAGGCCTGGCTCGCCGCTTGGCGAGTAAAAAAATTCGCGCCAACTCCATATCACCCGGCACAATCTATTGCGAAAACGGTTTTTGGGCAAACGCCAAGAACGCCATGCCCGAAGTCTATGAAGAATTTTTCAACCGTAATCCCATGGGCCGTATGGGCACGCCGGAGGAAGTAGCTAATGCCGCAGCGTTTCTAGCATCACCGGCGGCATCATTTATTACCGGCACTAACTTGATTGTGGATGGCGGATTTACCGATAAGGTGTATTTCTAGATTTGCAGACGAGGAAGCAAGAGTCCAGGGATGGACGCCATTGAGATCTTAAAACTATCGTAACTTATCCGTCGTTTGTAATAACTTCAGGAACGATTGTAATAATCGAGCTTCCACTGCTCGAAATCCTTTATCAGTTGCTGAATGGTATCGTGTTCGTATTCACGCAACCCGCTCAATACCAACTTTTTAATTCCCGCACCGGCGATTTCACCGCTGACTTTTATATTAAAATACAAATATGCATCGCCCCGCTTGCCGTTCACCTCTAACCGGCTCGAAGACAGCTCCAAAACAGGATCGACTAAATCGAGGCGCTCCAAATCCAAAGACATACTTTCATATATAATCAGCGGCCGTTGCGTGTTGATCATCACCTTGTGCTCAGCCATAAGCGGCACAAGAATATCCGGAAAATTATGACCGGAAAACGCCACATAGCTTCTGGCGAACGCATCGATCACATCATCAGCCGTTGTACGTTCGCCGGCGCGTGTTACATGCAGGTAAGCCTTACCAGCGTCATCGGCAATATCGAATTTTTCGTTGTCGTTTTTTAGCAGGTTCAACTTTACACCGCGGCCGACCATGCCGGAAAAATTAAATTCCATATGTTGGCTAAGGCCATATTTCGCTAGCACCAGGGAAAACAATAAATCACCCGGCACACAAAAACGCTTGGCGTCGGGATTATGGATGGGATTAAAGTCTCCGCAAACCTCCTTGGCAAAACGGCTCGCTTGCTGTTCGCTGATCAGGATATTGCCGTTTATTTCGGAGTAAAAATCGTTTACAAACATACTTGTATTATTGCTCTAATTAGGTTTCTGAGTAGTTCGAGGAATATCAAGCCTAGGCCTCCTAGGCGAGCGGTCAATTATATAATCAATTAGCCACTGATGGTTACTAGATTTTTGGGAAATTTACACCCAACGGACAAATTTTCCCAATTTTGGATTGGAACGTACGTAATTGACTTTAAACGCTATTTAGTTTTAAGCCTGGAGGAAAGGGGTAGCATGGCTTTTACACAAATGCGGCATGTGCTCATTCAATATATTAAACCGAAGAAAGCGTATATAAATCGACTAGACCTATTACAATGGTTTGGGATTTTTCTCATACTTGACGCGCCACGGCATCGAAACAACGTATCCAAGCAGCACCACAAACGTCGCTCGACTCGCCCATAGGAAAACCTCCCATGGTTCATACGTACCAACCCACGCTTTTGAATTATCAATTGATAACCACTCCAGTAGTAGCACTACCGACCTTTCTAGTAATATCCAGGTAAAAATCAGAAACAGTGTATAGGCCATTATTGTTTGAACAGTTCCATAACGTCCCCGCGGGATAAGCGTCCATGCGCTGCTCATGGCCGGATCGTTGGCAATAGCTTTGTCGAACTGTTTACCATGTATGTAAATTGTGTAGTGCCTTGTAAGGCTCACACCGATGGCGATCACAGCAATAGCGATGCTGAGCAACATAACAGGCAGCAACTGGATCACCTGCTCAATGGTCAAAAGCCCACTTATCCATTGAGGCAAAATCTTCTGTAGCTCTTTTTCCAGATCTTGTAACTGCTGTGATTCATTGTTTATCTGCGTACTCAGAGTCTGCAGCTCGTTACTCACCGCTGTCCTGGCCTCAGTGACATTAGCAAGCTCTTTGTTCACAATGTTGGAAAACTCATCAAGCCGCTCTCGTAGTTTCTCCCACAATTCCCGCATCGTAATATCTTTCTCAGCGATTGTGCTGTACCACTTCTTGCCTAACAGCTGGCTTTCCCATTCTTTGATAAATCCATTCAAAGCCTCGATTTCGGTTTTCAACCAACCTAGGTCTCTATGCCGGCCACCCCATTCTTCGATGCTACTTTGCAAAGGATCAGCTATATTTGTACGCAACATCTTACCGATTTCCCTTATCGAATCGTCGGCTTCCTGCTGATAACGGCTTAGTGAATATCCTTCCGCCGGGGGCGATACGCGCATACGCTCGTAACGCTTAATGAGGTCTCTCTTTTCCCGTTCCCATGGCTTGTCATCAATGAATTTATTTACCTCTTTTAGTACACTTTCCGTTTTCGCGATGATCTGGATTTTTTCGCTGGCAATATCGACATTTTTTTCGAGAGCTTCGATTCTCTGGGTAGCCTCGGTCTTTTTCCCTGAATCATTCACAAAGGGCACTAGTACTTTTACAACCAATGCAAGTGATATTACGGCAGTCAAAAACACGATGCGCTTAATTAACTTATTATTGTCATCCCATAACTTAAAATGGCGATCCAGGCAAAATTCTTCCACGGTACCTCCCCTATAGAAAAGGTAATTTTAATTTCTATTATAGTAAATCTTGGTCAACTTGAGATAACCAACGCTAAACCTAAGAAATTACGACATGACCATATTTACCAAAATATTTGCCAACCGCACATCGGTTCTAACACCCTGATGGAGAGCCTTCTCGCGTGAAGTTGCTTGTCGTGACTTCTTAAGCCCATCTTAAGAATCCCATAAGAATCTCTAAAGACTCAATGCCTAGTCTTTGTAGTATCGGTAAAGAAATTACCTTGGCTGGAAAATTAATATGGAGGTTGTCATGGATAATAGTACGTATACCGTCAGAAAGCATTTAACGTTGTCCCAACGCATAGCTCGAATCCTGGCGAGCATAATATTAGTCGTCGTTGTCACGACGGAAGCATTATTACCTTTATCGTGGTCATTAACACTGTCAGCGATTGCCGTTTATACCATATCAACCGGACTATCAGGATGGGATCCGATACTAAAACTCCTGAAACAATCACAGCTCTTACAACCCGATCAAAAACTCGGCATCGCAGCACAATTTGAGTGCGCAGCCATTGGCGCTGTCTGCGTCACAGTGGGATTTTTATATAGCAGTTCGGATTCTGTAGTTCTACGTTTACTACCGTTTTTTGGTATATATCCGATCTTAATATGCGCCATCAAATATGACCTACTGTCCTATTTATTGCATTCCTATTTAGATGGTAACAATCCAAAGCACACGGATCAGAAGTAACGTAGGACATCATTGACGTAGAGCGCTAATAAATTTTACGTATTTGAAGGTACTTGCATATTTTGAGTAAAATATTGCTGGTTACTAGCAGACGCTCGCTACTACTTTGTCAGATTCTGTTCACGCCATAACCGGATGCTTAAAAACATCGAATATTATCATGTGCGACTGAGTAAGAAACAATTAAATTTATTACTCACTAAATTTTTCCACAGAGCAGACTCTGGCTATTTCACGATAAAACGTGTGAATTTCTTAGAAGCAGGCGCTATATAAATTCCAGATTGCTATTTAACATTCTAATGTCAGCTTACGCCTGTTTCCGTAGTACATCCTGATGCTTTTATCTTTTTCGTTTCATATTTTCTTACTGCTTCTTTTTGACTTTCGCTGCCGTTTAACATCTGGAACCAACCACTCCCGCGCCGCCTCAGTGATTTCGGCTACAACCGGATGGGAGATCTTGCGTTCCACGGAAATCGCATAGAAGTGGTCGAGTACTTCATCCGTTTGACCAATGGTCACGACGTCGTACTGTTTTACTACTTCTGATGCAGTGGGTGCAGGCGCAATAAACACTCCTGTGCCGGCCCGTCCGAAGACCTTCATCAGGGCGCTGTCATCGAACTCGCCGACGATCTGCGGATGAATGTGTAGTCTGTCAAACCACTGCAGTAGACGGTTCTGTACCACCGTCATTTCGCTCGGTAGCAATAAGGGTGCACTATTAAGGCAGTGCGGAAAACCGTTACTTAACTTTCGCGCCAGACGGGGAGTCGCGAAAAAAGTAATGCCGCACTCACCGAGTGAGTGGTTAAAACCGCGTACGTTCACGCCCTGTGGAATAGGGCCGTCAGCAATGACCAGATCGATGCAGTGTATGGCAGTTCCGCCAGTAGAGCATTGATGGTGTTTTCCCGGCAGACGATCCGCACGGGCTCCGGCAATTGCAGTACCGGGGCCAACACGCAATAGGCAATGGATTTCGGCACCATGTCCGCTACGCCCACCTTGAAGACCAGCGGTCTTTTGAGGGAAATTGTGTACCATCTCTTCCAGTTCATTGCCCAATGAAAAAATCTCATCGGCATAGCTCAAAACCAGGCGCCCGATTTCTGTCAGTTCCAGGTTGCGCCCCACCCGAGGAAACAGGGATTCACCCAGACTCTCTTCCAGTAAGCTGAGTTTTCCGATGATAGTCTGGGGTGTCTCGCTGGCTCGGGTAATGCCACTTTCCTTTGCCACCACCCAGAAATAGTGCAGGTGTTTATAGCAATCATCGCTCTACCATTACTTCGGTAAATACGAAGGGTATAGCAATATTTTTCGACTATTTCTTAGTTTTAAACCAGGCTAATCTTAGGTTCGACCTCAATTAGATAGACCTCGGCTCGGGAGACAATGATGCAAATCGACATTCAAGCACGCAACTTTCCTATGACAGATGGCCTGCGCAGCTATATTGAACGGCGCCTGAGCTTCGTCCTTAGTGCCAGAGACGACCACATCCAGCGCGTGCTGGTGTGGCTGTCCGATGCCAATGTCCCGCGCGGCGGCACCAACAAATGCTGCCACATCGAGGTAGCGCTCACCCACGATGTAGACGTGGTGATCAAAGATGCTGAAGCAGACCTTTACGTCGCCATCGATCGAGCGGCTGATGGCGCCGCCCGTGCAGTAGGATGTCTTGTTCATCGACCTGTTACACCTGCTAGGGTTCATGAATGGTATGAATGGTGACGAGTAGCGACATCACACAAAACCTGATTAACTTATCTGAGTGGAGACCATTCATCATGCATACAACAATGACAGATACGACGGCACGTACACAAACAGCCGTTCTCGCAACCAACAAAGTGATCCGCAACACTTATTCGCTGTTATCAATGACTCTGTTATTCAGTGCGTTGGCTGCGGGTATTTCGATGGCGATGAACCTACCACATCCCGGCTTGTTGCTGACATTGGCTGGTTACTTTGGTCTGCTGTTCGCTACCACCAAGTTCCGCAACAGCAGCCTGGGACTCGTTTTCGTGTTCGCCCTGACCGGCTTTATGGGTTATACCTTGGGGCCAATCCTCAATGCCTATATGGCGTTGCCCAATGGTAGCCAGGTGGTAATGACCGCCATGGGTGCCACCGGCGCCATCTTCCTCAGCCTGTCAGGCTATGCGCTCACCACGCGCAAGGACTTCAGTTTCATGGGCGGTTTTTTGATGGTCGGAATTCTGGTTGCCTTCCTGGCTGGTCTAGGTGCGGTATTCTTCGAGATGCCTGGTTTATCCCTGGCTGTATCTTCCATGTTTGTGCTGCTCATGGCAGGTCTGATCTTGTACGAGACCAGCAACATTATCCACGGTGGCGAAACCAATTACATAATGGCGACCGTGACATTGTTCGTCGCTATCTTCAACCTGTTCACCAGCCTGTTACACCTGCTGGGATTCATGAATGGCGAGGAATAGAGGCGCAGCTAAACACGATTTCGATCTGGAATATTGAATTAAACATCATCGGCATGCCGAACCCGGGCAACCGGACTAGAGGAGTACATCAAGACGTGAAGACTAGACATAAAAGAATGAGCTTTATTCTGATCGGCCTAGCGGGTTTGGGTATTGCAACAACACTAATACTACAGGCGTTTAATAGTAATATAGTGTTTTTTTTTAGCCCCAGCGATGTTCACGCAGGCGAAGTTACGCAGGACCGTGAATTTCGATTAGGGGGGCTGGTTGGTGAAGGTAGTTTCAAACGCGAGGGTGATGGCCTCACTGTTTATTTTGAGGTGACGGATAACGCGAAAACAGTTCCGGTAAAATATGTCGGGTTGCTGCCCGACCTGTTTAAGGAAGGACAAGGCGTTGTAACGCAGGGGCGTATGAACGAAAACGGCTTATTTGTGGCCAGTGAAGTACTGGCCAAACACGACGAAAACTATATGTCGCCGGAAGTGGCAGAGGCGCTGGAAAAGGCAAAACAGCCTGATCGCACCGCTGTAACGGATAAGTTAACGCCAATCGGAAAATAAAAATGTACCCACAAAAAGGCACCGGTGAAATTACGGTGGAAGAGCGCGGCCTTGTTAAATTCCTGTTGGCGTCTGTTAGTTTTTTTTTCATCGGCACAGTGCACGGTGTATTGCAGATACAACCCCCGATTCGTGCCTGGCTAGACTCCATCGGTAGTCCCTACGGTGGACCTGGGCACATGATTGATCCACTAGCTCACGCTCACATCAATGTCGTTGGGGGCGTCGTGCTATTGTGTATGGCAGTTACTTATTATCTGCTGCCCAGGCTTTCCGGTGTCCCTCTATATTCCCAGCGCATGGTTAAACATACGTTTTGGTGGACCACGTTAGGCATATGTGGTTTTTACAGTACCCTAATGGTGTTTGGGATTATCGAAGGTAACCTGATTCTGCAAGATGATCATGAAGGCGCAACACATGTACACCGCATCTATACGCCAATCATCGCTACGGTTTCAACCGTAATGGGAATTGGTTTCTGGATTTTTTTTGTCAATATTCTGTTTTCAGCAAAAGCAATTTATAGAGACGATTCCAAACAATCATAATAAGCATTAACAGTAAGAACGATCACTCAGGAGCAACTCAATGGATGATGAATTCTGGTGGTTGACTCTAATTCTTATCACCATAATTCTCGTAATGCTGGCCGCTATAGATAGTATTTAAAGATAAATTGAGGAGGGAAAAAGTCGGCTCTCGTTAATATGCGCGACATGCTTGCGATGCGAGTTTTGATTCCCTCTTTAGTGACAGGCATTGGAGCGTTTCTCTGGCTATGCTGGATCAGTGAGCGAAATACCGGAATAAATATTTGATGGAAACCCATGACTTTTTTCTTTATTTGTTAGTTATTCTGTTGACGGCACGGGTGTTCGCTGAATTGGCGACGCGCTTGCAAGCACCTTCAGTGATCGGCGAGTTATTCGCCGGTGTAGTCTTGGGGCCAAGTCTGCTGGGCTGGATCGAGCCATTCGAGGCCATAAAATTGATGGCGGAGATTGGCATTATCCTGCTTCTGTTTGCGGTTGGGCTGGAGACCGATGTCAAACGCCTGGTACGTACTGGCGTGAAGTCCTTCGTGGTAGCGATAGCGGGGTTTGTGTTGCCGCTGCTATTCGGCTTCGCGCTGGGTTACTGGGTGTTCGGGCTGTCCCTGCTGGTGTCGCTGTTTATCGGCGGCACACTCACCGCCACCAGCATTGGTATTACCGTACGGGTATTGTCTGATCTCAAACGCCAACAGGCACCAGAGGGACAGATAGTATTGGGTGCCGCCGTATTGGATGATGTGCTGGGTGTGGTGTTGTTGGCACTACTCTATGAGTTCTCCATCGGTGGCGGAATAAGCTTGCTTAATGCCGGCAAAGTACTGATGTTCGTGGGCGCGTTTTTCGTCCTGGCACCGATCGCAGCCAAGTCGATTTCATTGATCATCAAGCGATTCGATGCCGTCAGCGAGATCCCCGGCCTACTTCCTACTACCATTGTTGCCCTAGTGCTGTTCTTCGCTTGGTTGGCACACGCCCTGGGGGCGCCGGAATTGCTTGGCGGCTTTGCTGCGGGATTGGCGCTTTCGAGACGCTTCTTTCTGCCATTGGGTATCGCACTGCACTCTGATGAGCGTTTCGCCCATCGCATCGAGGAGCAGATGAAACCCATTGTCCATTTGTTTACACCGATATTCTTTGTGTTTGTGGGACTTTCTCTCAACTTGCGCGAGATCGACTGGGGATCGCCTTTTATTTGGGGGTTTTCACTATCGCTGCTGATCGCGGCCATTGTTGGAAAGCTCGTGGGTGCATGGTTAATCAAAGTACCCTGGGCCGCGCGCTGGGCAATTGGTATGGCCATGATACCTCGTGGCGAAGTGGGGCTCATATTCGCCGAGTTAGGAAGGATAAGCGATATATTCAGCAATGAAATCTATGCAGGCATGGTGATTGTTATCGCGCTTACAACGCTAATGCCGCCTTTTGTCATGAAGTGGTTTTATGGGCGTTACGGTAATCGAATGCAGACAATGGCTCCCGGATGAGGGTCACTACTTAGCAAAGCTTTGAATACTTCCATCCTGGAATTCTCAGGGCACGAAAAGCAAAACATGTGATTTTTGCTTTCCTTCATTATCAATGGCTGGCAGCTATTGATAATGGCGGCAGGTCCGTGTATCGCACAGAACCTACGATAAATCAGAGATGCCTTATACTGTTAAGGTCACTAAGGGAACCGGGAGTGAAGCAAAGGTGAATACAGAGAGTGTAACTGAATCGTGAATCCTGTATTCACTGATGTCTTTACTGAAATGGCGGTGCTGCTGATGGTGGCATCCGTCATCGGCGCCATTGGTATGCGGCTGCGCCAGCCACTGATTGTCGCCTTCATCGCGGTAGGCATCCTGGTGGGGCCGTCGGTTCTCGGGTGGGTGTCGGCAAATGACCAGGTTGACCTGCTGGCCAAACTGGGCATCGCGCTGCTGTTGTTCGTGGTGGGGCTCAAGCTGGATCTGCACATCATCCGCACCATGGGCCCGGTGGCGCTGGCTACCGGCCTGGGGCAGGTCTTTTTCACTTCGGTGGTCGGCTATATTATCGCCATCGCCCTGGGAATGACGCCGGTAACCGCTCTGTATGTCGCGGTAGCGCTGACCTTCTCCAGCACCATTATTATCGTCAAGCTGTTATCCGACAAACGCGAGGTGGACGCGCTACACGGGCGTATCGCCATCGGTTTTCTTATCGTGCAGGATATCGTGGTGGTACTGGTGATGATCGGTCTGAACGCGCTGGGCAAGGCCGGCGATACCACCAGCCTGGGCCGCGAGGCGATCGAGGTATTGGTCAAGGGAGGTTTGTTTGTCGTCGTCATTGGACTGTTGATGCGCTATGTGTTGACGCCTCTGCTGCACCAACTGGCTCGTTCAAGGGAGTTGCTGGTATTGTTCGCCATTAGCTGGGCGGTAGCGCTGGGTGCAGCGGGCGCGCATTTGGGTTTCAGCAAGGAGGTAGGCGCCTTTCTCGCCGGTGTATCGCTGGCCTCCACCCCTTACCGCGAGGCCATCGGTTCGCGTCTGGTGAGTTTGCGGGATTTTCTGCTGCTATTCTTCTTTATTGATCTGGGCGCGGGATTGGAGTTAACGATGCTCGGTGCACAAATACTGCCGGCTATCGTTCTTTCGCTGTTCGTCCTTATCGGTAATCCGCTCATTGTCATGGCGATCATGGGTGCTATGGGTTACCGCAAGCGTACCGGATTCCTGGCCGGTCTGACGGTGGCCCAGATCAGCGAGTTCTCCCTGATTCTAGGAGCCGTGGGGCTGAGCTTGGGGCATATCGACACCAACACTATGGGTCTCATCACCCTGGTAGGTTTGTTCACCATCAGCGCTTCCACCTATATGATCCTGTACTCTCACCCCCTCTATGAGAGACTTGCCCCATGGCTGGGTGTGTTCGAGCGTAAACAGGCGCACCGAGAAGAGAAGGGATATCCGAGCACAGGAGAGAATAGTGTCGATGTCATCCTGTTCGGCCTAGGGCGGTTTGGCCAAGGGATTGCGCAAACACTGCGACAACGAGGTTACCGGGTGCTCGGCGTGGATTTCGATCCCGACCTGGTGCGCCGCCATGAAGGAGAGGGATATTCTGTGCGCTACGGCGATGCCGAGGACCCGGAATTTCTCGCCAGCCTACCGCTTGAACAGGTGCAGTGGGTTTTGAGCAGTGTGCCTGATAAACAGACCAATCTCGCCCTGCTACATGGCTTGCATGAACAGGATTACAAAGGGCGTGTCACGGTGACTGCACATAGCTCCCGTGATGCTGAGCATTTTAAAAAAGCTGGTGCCGACTGGGTATTGATCCCTTATGCCGATGCGGCTACTGAGGCTGTTGACAGTTTGTTCGGCGTGAGTGACAGGCGGCCCAAGGCGGGAGACAAGAGTCATACGCACCCTGTAGAGATATAAAGGAGATCAATACAATGAAACGATTCAAAGACATTCTTTGCGTGATAGAGCCTGAAAAGGTATGCAAACCTGCTCTGGAACGCGCCGTGACATTGGCCGAGAACAATCAGGCCAACCTGACCATCATTGCCGTGGCCCCCTCGGTCAGAGCCGGCATCGGTATGCCTGAGGGTGGTCCTATCTCTGCCGATCTGCAGGCCGCGATGGTAAACCGCCATACACAGGAACTGGGGGCGATCGTCGAGCCTTACCGTCAGCGAATTGAGATCGAAACAAAGGTGTTGGTCGGTACACCCTTCCTGGAGATCATCCGTGAGGTTTTGCGCAATGGGCGCGATCTGGTAATCAAGATGGCCGAACAATATGACTGGTTGGATCGATGGTTCGGCAGTGATGACATGCACCTGTTGCGCAAGTGTCCGTGCCCAGTCTGGTTGATCAAGCCACAGGCGCCGAAATCCTATCGGCGCATCCTGGCGGCAGTCGATGTCGACGATGCCTATCCG
>Ga0111150_1023_pt1 | contig 14229 bp, 4 predicted proteins | sample DeeMarSeWOR28_12_FD_80256 | JGI IMG/M metagenome (GOLD analysis project Ga0111150, IMG submission 80256) | Gammaproteobacteria bacterium SG8_11 | reverse complement strand
TTACTTTTTAGAAGAAAAACAAACGTTGGACATGTCTCTTATGTTTCAGATAAAATCCTGTTGTTTTATTAATAAATATTATTTGAGTGTCATTAATATTAACAATTATTACAAGGAGGTTAGATGAATACCTGTAATAGTTTGAGACTTATTATACTCAGTGTACTTATTTGCAACGGAACTGCCTTTGCAGCATCTGACCCAGCTTCAGATGCACCTGCTGATTTACGTCAATTAGTAGAAAGCACAGTAATTTGCAAATTCGCAGATCATATTCTTCCTGATAATGTGCCTGGTTTTGTTGCTGATATTGTCCAGCAAAGTGGTATAAAGTCTAGGCATAGTTTTACTAAGGCGTTTAAAGGATTTTCGGCTCATATGTCGATGACTGCAGCAGAAAATCTCGTGGCGAACAATCCAAATATTGAATATTGTGAACCTAATGGATTTTTTAAACTCGGTGGTACGCCTGGCAGTGCTGGCAAAGGGCAGGGTAATGGCAAGGGCAGTGGAAGTGATAAGGTTGATCCTGTTCCACAATTTATTCCAGAAGGAGTTGCCCGCGTAGGTGGACCGTTTGATGGTACTGGTTTAAATGTCTGGGTAATTGACTCAGGAGTTGACCTTGATAATCCGGACTTAAATATTGATGCTTCAAGAGGTAAAGATGTCGTAAAGACTAACGGTAAAGGCACAGTCGATGATGTGTAGTTGGTGTGGCAGCAGGAGCAACAGTTATTCCTGTCCGCATTTTAAATGCCAGTGATTTTGGCGCCATTGATGATGCTATTGCTGGAATTGGATAAAGAAGGGAATTCACTCCACCTATACCCGCAAACTGTCAGACTTAACAGCAAAAAAATATGTAACTAAAAATCAATAGGCTGTGTATCTGCCGACTAACTAATGGTGATTATGGTGATATTTTATAAAATAACCACAGGCTCTGCTTGCAACATTAACTATCTGTGGATATTTAACTGTTGCTACTCGATCTGAACACAAACTTGAATAGAGATAGGCTAACATAAGTAGCAAATAAAATGACGCTTCTAGGTTTTTGAATGTGCTACCATGATAGCCGCCCCACCATCTACGAATCGCAAAAAAGTAATTGTACTCGCCTGGCCCATAACGAAATCCATTGCGCCATCACAACGCAGATATTGGCTGTGTTTGAAGGTAATGTTGTGTGAAGTTCGGTTGTATAAGCTGACGCTCTTACCTTTTCGAAGACCGGTGATAGATTCGATAGTTACTGGTGACGTGCTATAAAGGGTTATAATATTGGCACCCGAACAATCTATTTCAGTCTGGCTGGATATGTCAATATCGCGAGGAACATAGGCAGTGTCCCCACGATATTCTCGTTCTGGAGACTCATCGCCGGTTACCTTTCCGCTTCCTGTGTAATTTTCCCATTCTATTTGCTGTCGACCTTGTTGCCGAAATAGCTTCGTTAGGTAGAGCTCAATGCTATCACCACTATTATTCAAGTAATTTCGGGTCAACTTGGAAGCAAATACGGCCGATCCTTCTATGCTGGCGAAAACTTGGTCGTTGGCGAGTACTGCAGTATTAGAGTCCGCGGTAAAAGAACTATTACCGGTATTTTTTATTCGACAAGATTGATCTGCGCCTGCGGTTTTAAAATCATTTTTATCGATAACCACCCCATTAATAGTATGACCAGATGTTTGCTCGAGCCTTATATCCGGATTCTCCGCATCGCCACACGTCTCAAAATAATTCGATTGTACTTGCAGGTTTGTGGTTGAACCGCCAATATAAATAGCTCCGCCTTTCGAATCTTCGAACCAATTACGTTCAATATTATTCTGGGCTTTCGTGACCGGTGTATCGGCAAACACAATGGCCTTTTTCTCATAGTATCTAAATTCATTATCGACAATGGAATTGTGGTTCGTTTGTCCTTTTCCCGTTCCGCGAAAGTAGATGCCGTATTCAAGATTGTTCAATGCTCCGGCAGAGCCGAAATAGTTGCCATGCCATAAGTTACCCACTGCGGAAGACAAATCAAAAGCGTAATCGCCATTTCTAATGTTCATATCTTCAAACTTGCAACCGGTAATTGCGCTGTCACCCCTGTGCATCCACAGAACCTTAAAATCTCGCCATGTTCCACCGGATATTCGACACCGTCTTTTAGCGCTATTGGTAACAAAAATGCTATCATCAGGTGTTACGGCCTTAATAATGGTATCCTCCGATTCACATAAGAGTGTTGATCCATCCGGTGGATCTAAATCTTTTACCAAATAAACACCATCAGGAATATAAATTGTTTTATGCTTATTCCACGCGTTGATAAACGCTATACTGGTATCGCGTTGCCCTTCGTTATTTGCGCCATAGCTTGCAACAATGTTTGTTGGTGACGCAGTAGCAATGATCGGAGCTAAATCAGTTTTATACAGCTGATTGTGCAGCTGTACCCGCAATTGTTTTATCTCGCCATCATCATATATCCACATTTCTCCATCGGTTGGTAGAATGGGATTTGCCATAGATGGCGAATGTATCCAACGACGTTGCGGACGTGTTCCTTTCTCAAAGCGAGGATCCCAAAGTTTGCAATCAGCTTCTCTATCTTCATCGCCAACACTACTATCGAGCGCCACTACGCAATGAGCACGAGTTACATGACGCGGCAACTTCGCAACGACTACGTATAATTGATGCCACTCGCCTTTCGGACGGGTAAACTTTTCGAGTTGGCGTGTTAAAAAAATATTGGCATCCGGATCACGCACACCCAGACGTACCGTATCTACGGTATTTGCTTTAAACCAAATGCTAAAGCACCATGGTCCATCGTCACCAGTAACATCAGATATTAACCGCAAACTGGGTGATTCTCTCCTAGTATTTGGATCCGTAGCTAAAGCCGAACTCTCTAAGTTGTTCTTCTTCATTGAAATTGTAAAAGCATCGGAAAGCATACCGGAAGGTGACTGCGCGTTGCGAGTCGCAGCGCAGTCTACGAGAACCCATGTGCTCAGGTCACGTGACAAAACGTTGCTGTCAGTATATTCCGGCTGGGGACTGTTTTTACGCCAAACATTTTGTTGCGCATCTCCGTTTACCATCGGCCAGCCAAGACCGCCCGCGGAAAAAACAGGGCGTGACGTCAATATGTTATTGTTTAGAAACGCATTACTATTTGTCGTGACGTTTCTTACTGTTTCCCAATCTGGCTCGGAGATAATGTATCCATCAGACGCGACGTCACCAAAAGTATTTGCGGAGATATTCCAATACGAAACATTGCGTTCTATTTTGATATACGCCAGTCGCGGGTAAGTGCTGTCCTCCAACCCATGAAACGCATTCCCTATGATATTGCAATAGTGGTAGATTGTATTTAACTTACTGGACGAATCGCCGACTCTTATCGCATATTTCGGTGGGCCACCCTCAACATCATAATCAATAGGCTCTTTATTTTCTAAATTTTCGCCGCTAATTTCTTGTAGAATGCTGCCGCTAATTTCGTTGCCGAAACGGTTGTTGAAAATAAGACCCCAGCCTGATCCTCCTGTGTGTTCCACTTCATCCTTTTTGATTTCTGCAGCTAGTGTTGATATTCCTGTCCGTTCGATAGAGTAAACCGAATTGTTCGCAGTATCTTCATTTGTTGTGGCTACGGGTCCTGTTTCTCTTGGTTCAATATAAATAAACGCGTCAGCGTAATCTTTATAGTTATCCGGCCGTATTTCAAAATCGCAATGTTCTATCCATACTGTCGTTGAGCCGACATGGATATCATAATTCCTACTGCGATTGAAGCTACAATGTGATATTTTGATTAAATCACTGGCAGGACCATCAATATAGATTCCTCCTCGACAATTTTTAAAAAAACAAAAGTCCACTTCCAAGGAGATCATTTTCTTACCGGTTTTTACTGCGTAATCTTCTGTGCCAACAAAAACACAACGCCGGATGCCGTTGTGATGACGTATATTGTCTTCAAACAGAATGCCGCCTTTTGCGAAGCATAAATCCTCGAAGTGAATTGTGCGTCTACCCGACTGTACCTTAAACATAAAATACTTATTATCGGGAATTGCATTTGGTTTAATTGGTAAGGGGTGTAATGGCCAAGGTATATTGGGTCTATATTCCAAAATAACTGAACCCGTTCCATCACCGCGAAAGGTAATATTGTCTTTCAATATTACGATTGTTTCTGTAATGATGTAACGCCCGGGAGGAAAATATATGGTACCACCGACTCCCATTTGATCAATGTCCGTGCCCGTCAGAATTCTTTGCGAATTCTCGACCGCTTCAATGGCGCCTTGAATCGCGTGCGTGTCAGGAGTCTTGCCGTCGCCTGCGGCGCCAAAGTCTTTGACGTTTATCATCGCTCGCGTCTCCCATCCACTTAATGCGTCGTTAGAGATTTTTACTACGTTCTAGTATTGAACGTCACAATGTAAATGACAGCAGTCATTAACAGAATAACCGTATCGCGAAGTTCTCAGGATGTTTCATCGACATCTCCACGATCGCGCCCGGCGTCTGACTCACACGGTCGTTGCCGGCATTGAACCCGGCGAACTGGTTTTCATCGGTTTCTATTTCTAGGAGGCGTTCCTCATTCAGGATCTACTATAATATGTACATCCTGGTACCGAATCGATAAAAACCCAACGGTGCGTACCAAGTAAAATGCCGAGTTGATCATTTACCTCCCGACCAGATGGATCTCGCCAATTGCATTATTCCGCTAACTTTCAGTGGTTTCCTATCCATGCTCAATTTCTACCGCATCGGAATAAACCAACCTGCGTTCCTTCCCTCGGCCAAATTCATCAAGATCGGCGGAAAGTTCTGCGTCTGGATCGTCACCGACAAAGGATTCATATTCCTCGATCACGACACGGAACCTTGCGTCAGGCCCATGTTCAGGCAGGTCAACAACACCTTTCCAGGCAGAGAGTGTTTTCAAGGCCTGAACATTTTGCAAAGTGACAGGCCCCATCGATACCGGTACCCACCCTATGTCATCCAGCCAACGTTCCAGTCGTGCTTCAATAGCACTGCTGCAGTTATACGAAGCATTTTTACGGTAACCGGTCCCTGACACCATCACCTGGAGTTTGGACGCATCCTTGATATCGCGCGCAACCCGCGCGATACGATCTGGTGCAAACTGGGCATAATCGGTCAGGACGACCCGTGACAGCTCGGCGGTGCTGATGGATTTCGGTTGGTATCTTACTAATGCCAGCCGGACAAACGGGTAATAGCTATCACCGGCATCAATATCAATGTCGCAATAAAACAGTTGTCGTTCCTCGTCAAAACCGACTTCATGTCCGGCGACGGCTACGAGTGCATTAGGTTTTTCTGCCAGGCTAAGGTCATATTGAATCGCAACATTCCGGGTAAACTTTTCTGTCGCAGGAACCTGGTGTGTGGCGCCGCTCAACCAAATCGGATCTCGTCCCCATTGCGTGACCAGAGACTTGAATTCTTCGTCGATTTTTACTGCGGGTCCTTCCGGAGGATTCATGTTAGCCGTACTGCAACCATCACCTTTGATGGGTAAAACAACCACGCCCAGCAATTCACCATCACCGGAGGAGAACCATGGCTGCTCCATATAAACACGCAAGCCACCCTGGCGCCGACTGAATCTGCCGCGTTCGTCATTGTCATCCTGCCAACCAAAGGTGGGAATGATATACATAATATTCGGTGCAAGTGGCCGGGCAGAGTTCAAGACATCTCGTACCAATGTATACTGATCACTATCCGGTGGCAGTGCTTCTTTTTGAGGACGTGAAAGCTCGTCAATTGTCAATTTGTTTTCAAAATAGTCGCGGAATCGGGTTGTAGCACGAGTGTAGTATTTCACGCTACGATACTTCGTGTCGCCAAACTCGTGGCGGCGTCCTCCCCAGGGCAGGGTATTATCCTGCTGTGTCGGAACCGGAAGATCAAAAACATGATCTTTGACTTCTCGTCGTTCAAACCCATAACCGGTGGGCTCACTCCAGGTGGCCAGCAGATCAAGCTTGCCGGTGCTGGCGGCGTGTACTGATACATCGCCGAATACAGAAGCATAGGTATCACCTATGGCGAGTTTATTAGGATGTAATGAATCGATGCTCGGATTCGCCAGTGGTTGCTGTACGGCATGCACCAGGGTCAATTCCCGATAGGGCGTCAGCATCCAGTGGAGTCCATCCAGTGTCAGTTGTTTGAGTTTGTTTAACTGATCAGCATCGAAGGCTTCATCTTCGATCCATTTCCAGATTGCCATCTTGTCCAGTTCAACGGATTTGAATTTAGAGCTGAAACGCACTTTGGCAATCGTCGCCTTGGGCAGCGCAATTGTCAAAACCCGTTCCGTCGCATCCCAGTCAGGCGGACCATTGCCTTCAATCATCGCGATACGAAACGGTTTTGCCTGCCACCAGTCAGGTCCGGTATCAAAAGATACTTCAGTCAACGAACCCCCGGATGTCCCTGGCACTCCGCGCAGTACCGCCGCATCGACAAACGGATCCCAAAGATAGGGGACTTCAGCGGGAATATCGGCAGGTTGTAGAACATCCGGCACCGAAGCGCCGTGCTCGAAGTCATCCATTTTCGCCAGTCGTTCCCAGGTAGCCTGACTGCCGTCAACACCTCCTGGGGTATCGAGATGACCATACTGTTCAATGACACTGACCGCCGTACGCGGTGGCAACAGCAGCCGTTCGGCAATTTCAATCGAGACATCACTATCTTCCGCCGGTGTGATATTGTAACTGCGAATGGCCATGCGCGTTGATGATTCGCCAATCAGTTGCTCTACCGGTACATCTGATACGATGGTAATCGCCGGTGGCTCTATGGGTTCGAAACGACGATAAGAGAGTGGTTCGGATGCCATGCTGTCATCAGTGGAGGTAGGAGGCAGGCTGTTACCGGCGATATCTACCGCCCGTGCCCGCAGCCGGTAGGTATTGCCAAATCGAAGTCTAGGTAGCGAGCTTTTAACGGGTTTGGATGTTATCTCAATATCCAAGGATGTTTCAGACGGATTGTGCTGATAGCCATTCGCATCGAGATCCTCTTGGTGATCCAGCACATCCGACTGCACGACTTCACCGGGCCGTGGTGAAACCATGCTCCAGCCATCCCAGTGAAATAGCGCTTCATGTAAAAATAAATCTTTTTCTGCAGGGTCTGTGTTCTGGGTCGCCGCTGCCGTTATCACACCTTCCTCTTTTTCTGCAGTAAAAATGGTTGGCGTTCCTTCATACCTGCCGACAAGATATTGCGCATCTCTCAAGCAGAGCGACCGCCACGTGCCGCTGTTGTCCTGTATATCAACTCGGTAACCGCGGGTAACATCTTCGGCCCATAAATCAGGCTGATTATTGATATTGTCGTTCAGATCTTTTATTGACTCAAAATGCTTGGACAATCTGCCAGCGCGTCCCGTCCGTATAACCGAGATGCCCGCGCTACGTAATGCCGGCAAACCATCCTCCGTTGGCGAATCCAACGTTGCCAGTCGTCCTTTGGCCCGCATGTTTAATTGATTGGCATAATCGATGGCTTTAAGTGCCGCACCATCAATGTCAACCTGTTGCAAACTGTAGTTAGCGTTTAAATTTAACATGCCCTTGGCAGTTTCTGCGTTGGGGCCGGGTGCCGTGATAAATCGATGCTTACCAATCTCCAGTTCATAATGTGTTTTAACCAACTTGTCATCACATTGAAAATCATGTTCAGCCTTATAGAGTTGAACAGTTCCACTGGCGGGCTGACCGCTATACGGCACCTCAAGGTCGAAAATCAATCCGAGTTTTTTTAGCAGAAACGGGTGACTGCCTAGTAGAGTGAGCGCCTCATGAAAGTCGAATTTCGGTAAGGGAACCGGATTATTAATATCGCCGCCACGAAACCGATGGAAATACTTGGCACGGAAAAAATCGAGGGGTGGAGAAGCAGGCTGGGGAGGAAGTGCGGTTACCGGGGGTTCGCCAGTAAACAGCCCGAGTAACGCTTCTTCCAATTGATCGTCGCGATTAATCCATATTTCCTTACCACTGGTGGTAGGTTTTTCTGCATCAACAGTACTTATGCGGGTAATACCCCGGGCGACCAGGTCAAAGATATTTGGCAACGTATCGGGAGAATTTATCGCAACGGATGAATAGACCTGCTTAATAAAACCCATGACATTTTCCACCGGGAATGAATGGATCCTGCGTTTGGACAGATCAGGTGAATTAAAGGCTCTCACCAGTGTATCATCTGGGGGAAACAAAGCACCCCATAACGCCTTGTCAGAGGGGGAGGGTTTTACCATGACAGGCGGGTCGTTGTTAAACTGGACATGGAAGACAAGCTTTTGCTCAGGCCACGTCGCAAAATCCGGAAATTCGGACAATTTCTTGTCCGTACCACCAGTATCCAAGCGTGGTGATACCATGACAGAAATGAGTAACGCGCTACCATCGTCACTCACGCTTTTTGGTAGAACCGTCCATAGGATTTCTTGATTCATGGTTGTTTCCTTTAATGCTTACGCAAAGGCTTCGGCATAGGCAGACCAGCGTTGTTGGGGCATCATGATGGCAAATGGCGGATCTCCCGCGGAACCAGCAAATTGCCGACGCATGGTTACCTCGACGCTGGCGCTGAAGAAAAGCACTTCGACTTCGACGGTGACTCGCGCCTCGCCCCAGGCCTTGCGATTTCCTGTGTCATAGGTAAGACCGAGATAAAACTCCATTGAAACCGTTATAATGCCAAGCACACTCAGTGAACCACCTGCCCGTAAATAGCCCGTGAGTTCGGCAGTATCGTTGGTCACCTCGATGTGGAAATAGATACCCGCCATCACGTAGACACCACCGCTGGCGACGCCAAGATCGATAGACACATTGCCACCGAATTCCAGTGAAACCTCCAGTGTTTCCACGCCATCCATGCCCACTGCAATCGCAAAGAAACCGCCACCACCAAAAATGCCTACTGAAACTATAAATGGACTTTGTCGCTCGGACAGGTTGAACCGTAAACGCATCGGTTCACCGGTGAACGGCAATGTCATGCGGGCACCCAATGCCAGGTTTTGGAGTGAAAAGACACCTACGCCGATAGATGGTAGGGTGAGGTTGTAACCAGCGGTAATGCCTGATGGCGTGACATCGAGATAGGGAGGATCTATGAAATTAGTTGTGCTGAGATAGTCCTGGATCCTATTGACGAATTCTAGGGCTCCTGTAAATGTGATGTCTTTAATATCAACGTGCACATCCGGTTTTTTACCGTTGGTCGAATTAAATTCGAATTTGATGAAATTAACTTTAATAACACCTGCTAGATCTATGCCGAAGTTATCGAGTGTACCCTTAAGATCAAAAGTCGTTTTGTCCGATGCCTTGTCCGTCTTGATAGTACTGGATAGCGACAATCGTGCAGAATTGTTATTTTCATTAAAAAAAGAATTCTTGGTTATTAATTTATTGGTTTCCCATGTTAATGTAGTATTCAATGCATCTGCGCTGTTTTCGGTGATGGTTTTAGGGGCATTAGAAAGAAAATCCCCCGGTGATAACACGCCAAGGATATCTTTCAGAGATATCCCACCGAGTAGGTTGGCATCAAGTGCAGAAAAAAACGTATTGGGATGGAAATTTCCCGCGGCTAATGCGGTGCGTTCTGTGTCAGTCGTGTAACTCACAGTGCCAAGTTCCCGCGATAATCCTTTGACCAGTATGCTGGGTGTGGCCACGCCACCTGAGCGTTCGGCACTGCTACCGGTATTGTAATCGAGAGCGGGCGGATTTTTGGACACCTCGGCAAATAGACCGGCCATATTACTCGGGGAATCAAATCCGTGATCGAGATATGTCTGATCAATTTTAATGGTGGTCGTGTGGTTATTATTGGTTAATTGACGCAGCGCAGTGAGGGTGATATCTGCCTCGGTGAGACACGGGTAACAAGGGGGCTCAAGGCTTGTATTGTTGGGTTTCCTGGCTTCGAATCGCAAGACTGAAGTATCAAAGGTTGTCTTCCCTGCGTAGCCACTGGATTCGGCAAAGGCAACCTGCTGTCCGTGAATGTCGGCTTGCTTGTGTGGTGCTTCGATGGCGTTATTATAAGCATTGACCGCATTCGTGAGTTCCATAGTGTTGCCAAGCACATCCGATCTGAAAAAGGCCAGTGGCATTGAAAAATCAATCTCATGATCGTCGTAGTCCCAGGCCTTGATATGAAACTTAAATTCCGTTCCACTGACTTTTGGCACGAAGGCAGTCATCGGATTGTTGGGATCATATCCAGTTATTAACGACTCTATCGGGTGATTAAGATCCGGTGTGACAAGGGTGGTGATTCTGACGCGTTTTAATGGCATTTCACGCGACTCATGGATATAACCGATACCGGTATAGGTACGTTCCGGTTCACGCACCACCAGGAACATACGCTGCCTTAAATAGGCGACTGGATCCTTATCATCGGTCAGTTCAATCTTACGTTCACTGATCTTAATCAGTGAAGCGCGATGGCCAAACGGAAACAGAAATCCTTTGTAGATAATGCGTACGTAATGATCCCGGCCCATGGTGGCGCGGTGACGCCAGTTTTCTATGGCGACATCGGAACCTGGGAGGGGTTTATATTTGACGTCGCTATCTAACCAGCCCCCCAGCGCGGTCAGCATCATGTTATAGATCGTAACCGGTTCGGGTGTGCCGATCGTGGGGTCCTTAAAATCCGCAGTCAGGTGTACCAGTTGCCAACGATCGTTCTGATCCATCGGCATTAAAAATGGTTCGTTATACGCCAGATCAATGTCATGGTCACGTGACCAGATGGCGCGCACCGTGCGGTAAAAATGCGGGCCCTCGACGATATTTCCCCCTGATCGGGTTGCCAACCGCGTATGCCAGAGTTCGTTGCGGTTATCATGTGCTACCGCATGCTTGCTATGTACCCAGGCGCCATATTTATTGGGTGATAAAATCAGACGGAAGGGCAACTCGATCTGGGTTATTGTGTCCGTTGGCTGTTCCGGCTCTGGCTTTTCTACCAGGGCTGAAAGATCTATCCAGGGAGGGCGAATATTGCCAACAACCGTTTTTTCAGGCGTGGCATACATGTATTGCGCGGATGACTGCTTGGTTATTTTTTTCGATGTATTCGTAATGTTGGTTATGTTCGCTATGTCCGTCGTGATAGGAACAGTCAGTGACATCGCGCGATGAGTAACCCAGGGTATTGGCTCCACGCGTCTCACGGTCCGCGGCAGTGCTGTTGGGGCCAAGGAGGGTGTCAATACATTCCAGTCTAACAAGGTATCTTTGGTCACCTGGAACCCCGCTGCATTTCCCTTGATCTTAAATACCAATCGACTGGACTTGGCCAGTAACGCTTTCACCGGTGGTGGCGTCGGTTCTGCATCATCATTATCATCAGGTTGTTTAAATTGTTTTGCGGGATTGGTCAAACCCAATTTATCTATATCAGCTTCGCGATATTCATACTTAGGATTCGCTTGAAAGAATGTTTGTTCACCGACACTCTGCGGTTGAAACAGCACCGCCAGATAGGACTCGGCGGATTCTACTTGCAACAGACGACGTTGCTTGCCTTTCGTTTCCAGCCTCAGGTTGTTCCACTCATAGCCCAATGCCAGGAAGTCATCCCGGCGGACGATGGACAATGACGTATCTTTGGGCAGCAAGATAGTTGCTATATTGGTAGTGGCATCAATCTCGACAAGACCAAGTTCGTCTGCAACCGGTGGCGGCAGTGGCCGCCAGGTAAAATACAACACGTTTTTTCCCAGAAATTCCGGCCGCACGAGCATATCCTCAACCCGGGGAGCGGTTTTAACAATAGTAACGCGGCAGAAAACCTGCAGCGGTAGATTGGTGGCTTCAAGCATGCCCATTACACCCAGTCTGTAGCGGGTAAATTGCAGGCTGATCCCTGGACTATGCATCCAGAAGTGCTGGTCGGTTACATACGCCAGCAAACCTGACGCCACGCGGTGACGATGATGATCAAAAACCTGGAGATAACGCGGATTGAGTAAGGGGATCCTGAATGGATTACCATCACTCCCATACAGATCACCGCCGGTTTCGAGTCCTAGCGTGACCGGATCAGAAATTGACTGTGCAAACAGCACACGCCACGGATTCGTGGATGCATCCAATCCCGCTTCGAGTGCAAGCGCATCAAAACTGAAATCGCCAAGATGTAACCGCGGAGCAGTGGTGCTGAATTCCGGTAACAGCGGAAATTGTTTATCCGAGAAAAACAGAATACCGGTGCGCGGCCATGCCTTGGGTAAAACATATTGTGTTCCATTGCTGTCCAGTAGCGCGATGACCGCAACATCCGCAGTAACATCAGTAGCCTGACCCGATAGTTGACAGATATCTACGCCATACACGGTCAATAACCACGTGGGGCTGAATGTGGCTAATCCGATGCCTTTCACCACTAGCTCAGACGCAGTACCCAGTGGGCAGGCTTCAAGATCAGGATGGACCACCGATACTGCCGCTATGGTTTGATTCAACCAATCAGACAGCGGTATAACCACATCAAAACCGCCAAACTTCAGTCGCAGGCGGATCTGCCATATGCCATTGAGCTGACTTATCGTTGCCTTTAACGAGGCCGGGATCTGCGTACCGGGGTAGTAGGCATCATCGAATACAATTTCGATATCATCCTCATTTTCCGTTTGTGTGACCTGCAATACCGGACTACCGCCAAACTGGGTGCTATCAATTCGCCAAAGCGTTTTTTCATTTTCTAATAATAGGAGCTCATCATGTTTATGTAGTAGTCTGAATGCATCAAAATCAATAACCTTATATTTGTCGATTTTGCCTTTGATATCTGACTTGCGCTTCAGGTGGGCTAGGATGGTATTTCTATTGCCTAACAACAGCTGTTCAGCAGCTGCAATCCATTCAATGGATGCCGTTTCCGGCATACTACGAATTTTTTTTAACGGGATAACAGCGGGATCAAGACGGGGAAGGCAGTTTTTTAATGCCTTCAATAGCGTTAGTCGCAGTATATTCATACAAAGCCCTTCCTTATTAGGCGAGTGTTCTTAACGCTTGACGAACTTCCTTTTCTAGAGACTTAGTAGTTGCCTGAAACCTAGGGCACTGGATCTGTATCATCCAATAACGTGAGCAGAATTGTTCTCTAGAACAAGATCAAACTTTTAGGATGTAGCAACAGATTTTCAAGACACCTTCCCTCATAGTAGATGACCAGGGTGGATAAGTTGTAACAACTCTTCAAGCAAGAATTTTTATTATTTTTATAATTTTATATTAATATGACATCCTAAGACTCCGTCGTTGCTCATGTTCATAACCGTCCTTGATCTAAGTCAAATAAGAATATAAAAACTATCCTGAGACTCTATGGAATAAAAGGTTTAGGAAAACGTTAGGAATTAGGAAGCATGAATTGTATAAAAACTATAATATGCACTACCGTTCAGTTGCATCACTATTGATCGGTGTTGACGAAAAAAGAATCATGCATCCTGACCATGGGTAAGTCGAAATTCGGTCATGTTTATCTGAACGACAGCACAAGAACGAGTAGTGATCCTTGGCTTTTAATGCCTTGTCATCAATGAGACAAAGGAATGGGCAGATGCCAGCGGACCTCGGTGGATATATCTATGCGTCACTCGACGATTGCTCTAATCTACAACCTGTACAAGAAATCATCCGCAGGTTTTTCGCGGCGCGCTAATGAACTGCTGGCAAATAACCGGTCTCAGCAGATCCGTGCTTGATCTGGTTCAACCTGATGGTGACGAGGACGTCGTGCTGAAGATCGATCGGGAGTACCGTGGTTAGTCGAACGAGGAGAGGGATTAGGGTGTTTCTTTGTAGCGGCTTATAAACAATTCATAATCTTTGAGCGCTGCTTTAAATCCTTGCTCGCTGCGTGAACTGAGGGTAAAGATTAAATAAAACTCGCCTTCTTCCCCATAGGATACTTTTTCCCAGATAGTCGGTATTAATAATAATTTCACGAACTTCCGCAAACGCTGCAAAGCTGCAGTGTTCTCTGAAAGTAATCAATGTCCCTTCATCCCAGGTGGGTTCAACCGATCGACGCAACACTTTACTCTTATAACAAAAAGATGGAGTGTTGAGAATGAAATATCGGACCCGAACGTACTATAGCCCT
>Ga0111150_1020_pt1 | contig 14949 bp, 13 predicted proteins | sample DeeMarSeWOR28_12_FD_80256 | JGI IMG/M metagenome (GOLD analysis project Ga0111150, IMG submission 80256) | Gammaproteobacteria bacterium SG8_11 | reverse complement strand
TGCCGATTCCTTCGGGCGAGCATTGAGGTATAAAATACGATGCCTAAAGTCGTCAGAGTAATCACCAGAAGTGCGACGGCGTTGAAAAATGTCGTTTTGATTACGCGTTCACTATTGTTGAATTCCTGTTCCGATACTCCGATCCATAGATACCAGGTATCGTGATCGTGAATATCCAGTCTGGTGGTATTGGAGTAAAGTAGTTCCGGATTGGGCATATTGCGGGTATACCAATTCAGGGAAGTTTGCCAAGCGCCACCATTATTAGGAACAATACTCAATTGGTATTTTGGGTTATGCAGTACATAGCGTCCGTTGTGCAGGATTTGTTGGATGGTTTTAGTTTCAACTATGCTGCTTACAGCGCCGCTGAGCTCCCCGGTTTCATCATATATTGGTAAAGAATATATAAGACCTTTTTCATGATCCGCCGTTTGGATTTCATCACTTAACCGAGCAGGATAGTCGTGATGTTGTATCTGGTGGCTATTGGGATATTGATCGCTAAAGAAATCCAACTGATTTTGGATTTCCAGGTATTCGCGCATTTCAAGTGACTCGTCATCTCCTGAAGTCGATGTGACATGAACGGAAGTACCGCTTGCAGGATCATGGTGATGGTCAGCATGATCAAGCTCGGAGGCGGCTTTTTCAAATTTGAACAGCGGTTTTTGATATTCACCAGTTCTAGGATCCATTTTTGTCGGATCGAAACCCGAAGGAACGATATACAACTCGGTTAGTTTTATGCTGGAGTGTAATAAACTGTAGAGTTCTTCAACAACGCGTTGATAAACTGGGTCAAATTTACCGTGGTTTTTTATCGCAGAGGTGATTCCGGGTAAATGAGCTAAGGTGTGCAGGCCTTGATGAATGTTACCCAGACGGTCATTGATTTTTTCCGCTACTAGTGCGTTTTCCTGCTCTATATCCGCAATGTATTCATTTTTTAGTGTTGTGATATCGAATTGATGCTTAAAGAGAAGTGCCGTTATGAGGATCAAACCCACTGCGTAGATTATCCATTGAAAGCCTTTGGGGCGAAAGCGGCTATCGGCAAACGAAATATTTTCCTTATTTATCATATATTAATACGTGTTTATGAGCCAGGCGTGCAAAATTTTAGCTATCACTGGGTTATCGGCATATTACTTTGCAGTTTTAGTGTTTTTTCCTGCGCCTTTAGATTATTGGCGAGCCCGCCAAAAGGAAGTTTGGTCCCGTATGTGGGATTAAGGAAAGGGAAAAACGTCAGAGAGTATTGACACCCATTAGCTGAAGAGGCACGTTTTCACTGATGGATATCCAGTGATATGATGCGGTACATTTAAAGAAAACTCATTATCCGCCGTATACGCATTTTGGAACGCTTCGAACCAGGAGGAATGACAATGTCTATTTTCGATAAAATCATGGGTGAATTCATTGATGTCATTGAATGGACCGATGACAGTTCCAATACCTTGGTATACCGCTTTCCGACCTATAACAAAGAAATCCAAATGGGCTCTTCCCTGATTGTGCGCGAATCGCAAGTCGCGGTGTTTGTGTACCAAGGGGAAATCGCCGACGTTTATTCGCCTGGTCATTATGAGTTGACCACTGACAGCATGCCTGTGATGAGCACTTTGCAGCACTGGACTCATGGTTTTAATACGCCATTTAAGTCCGAAGTTTATTTCTTCAATACCCGGCAGTTTACTGACGTGAAATGGGGGACACCCAATCCGGTGACCTTGCGTGATCCTGAGTTCGGTATGTTGCGGATACGGGCTTTCGGTAACTATTCCATGCGAATTATCGATGCGGTCAAAGTGATGAAAGAACTAAGCGGTACCGATGACCGCTTTACCTTGGAAGAAGTCGAAGACCAATTGCGGGCGGCGATAGTTACCACCTTTAGCGATTTTATCGCCGAATCTAAAGTTCCTTTTTTAGACTACGCCGCGAATCTTACTGAATTTTCGAATGCGTTGATCCCAGCCATCAAACCGGTGTTTAATAGCTTTGGACTCGATCTGGAGAAGTTTTTCGTCATTAATGTATCGGTACCGCCCGAGGTGGAAAAAGTGCTGGATCAACGTGCCGGCATGTCAGCCGTGGGTAATTTGGATGATTACACCAAGTATCAAGCTGCCGCTTCCATTTCCGATTTTGCCAAATCCGGCGGGGAGGGCAGTGGTTTGGCAGGCGCGGGAGTTGGTGCGGGCATCGGCATGGCGATGGGTAATGCCATGGCTGGTGCTTTTAATCAAAATCAGCCATCGGCGGCAAATACGCCTCAGCAACCTAAAATCATGGTACGTTGCCCGCAATGCAGTACTTTATGTGAAGAAACCGCTAAATTTTGTGCCGAATGCGGTTATAAACTCATAAAATAGCGCAAAAAAATCCAAGCGGGTTTTGCAAACCATCAATTTCTTTCAATCCCCGTTCGGCGGTCTAACCGATAGCCGACATCCACCAGTTCGAGAACTCTCGGGCCGGCGCCCCTGTAAGATCTTATTTTGTCTTTCATTTTGCGTAAATTTTGGTATTAATCACGGATTAACTGACATAGCTACATGACTCGAGAAAAAAATTGTCTATAGTCAGAAGGAGTCTTGACATGGATTGAAGCGGTTTTTTATGACACAAAGGTTATTAAAAACTCAGATCTTTAGCTTGGCGATTTTGTGTTCACTTTTTGTGTTATCAGTCGCCCGTACCAGCGATGGTTTCACCAGCGCAGCGAATAAAGCAGTTTTTATTACGATAACGGGTGCAATCGGACCGGCTACCAAAGATTACTTTATTCGCTCATTGGACAAAGCGGTAAATAGAGGCGCAAAGTTGTTCATTGTACAAATGAACACGCCGGGTGGTCTTGATTCTTCCATGCGTGATATCAACCAAGTGATATTGGCTTCTACCATACCGGTAGTGAGTTATGTGGCACCCAGTGGCGCCCGCGCAGCCAGTGCCGGAACTTATATTCTATACGCAAGCCACATTGCGGCCATGGCACCGGCCACCAACCTGGGTGCTGCGACACCTGTTCAAATCGGCGGTGGCGGCTTACCTGGAGGAAGCTCTGATGGCAGGAATGATAAAAATCAGGAGCCAGACAAAAAGCCCACTGGAGAGAGTCGGCCTGTAACCGCTCCAACCCCGAGCAAAGACGCTATGTCTCGCAAAGCTATTAACGATGCTGTTGCTTATATTCAAGGCTTGGCTGAGCTGCGGGGGCGCAATAAGGAGTGGGCGGAGAAAGCAGTGCGCGAAGCGGCGAGTTTGTCCGCAAACGATGCATTGCAGTATAACGTAATCGATTTAATCGCCGACAATATGTCGGAGTTGCTGAAACAATTGCATGGAAAATCAGTTAACATTTCGGGTCAAGAGCGAATTCTCGATACTCAAGGAATTATTCTGGAACAAATAGAACCTGACTGGCGCAATCGCCTGTTAAGTATTCTGACCGATCCGAATGTTGCGTACATTCTCATGTTAATTGGTATCTACGGTTTGATCTTTGAATTCTCCAATCCCGGTGCAATGATTCCCGGCATTATGGGGGCTATTAGTCTGTTGTTGGCGTTATATGCTTTTCAGGTTTTACCGATCAATTACGCAGGATTTGCCTTAATACTCCTTGGTATTGTGTTAATGATTGCCGAAGCGTTTGTGCCCAGCTTTGGTGCCTTAGGTATTGGTGGCGTCATTGCGTTTGTCATCGGCTCGGTGATTTTAATGGACACGGATGTGCCTGGATTTGGGGTTTCACTGCCCTTGATCGCAAGTTTCGCTTTAGTCAGCAGTGCTTTGTTTACCCTCGTGCTGATAATGGCGCTCAAAGCGCGCCGCCGGCCCGTAGTCAGCGGTCAAGAGCAGTTGATCGGCGCCATAGCGGAAGTGCTAAAGGATTTTGACCGCAATGGGGTGGTGCATCTGCACGGTGAAAATTGGAGCGCTTTTACCACCACACCTTTGAAACAAGGTGACAAAGTCCAGGTGACAAAAATGGAAGGCTTGACTTTATGGGTCGAGCCTTATGTGAATAGTGAGGAGGAGAAATCATCATGATTACCGCACCGTATTTAGGTTATATCACTATCGCTTTTATCGTTGCCTTATTGTTAAGTGCAATTAAGATACTAAGGGAATATGAGCGAGGCGTTATATTTTTATTAGGTCGGTTTTGGAAAGTGAAAGGTCCGGGGCTCATCATCGTTATTCCCGTAATACAACAAATCGTTCGGGTGGACTTGCGCACTGTGGTCATGGATGTTCCTTCGCAAGATGTCATTTCCCGGGATAACGTTTCGGTAAAAGTCAATGCGGTTATATATTTTCGGGTGGTCGATCCGGAAAAAGCCATTATTCAGGTGGAAGACTTTTATGCCGCCACCAGTCAACTGGCGCAAACAACTTTGCGTTCTGTGCTAGGGCAACATGAACTCGATGACATGTTGGCGGAGCGAGAGCAGCTGAATTTGGATATTCAAGCCATATTGGACAAACAAACCGATGCCTGGGGAATAAAAGTGTCCAACGTGGAAATTAAGCACGTGGATCTTGATGAGAAGATGGTTCGTGCCATTGCTAAACAAGCCGAAGCCGAACGCGAACGACGCGCCAAAGTTATTCATGCCGAAGGTGAAATGCAAGCTGCGCAGAAACTGGTTGAGGCGGCGCAAAAATTGTCAGAACAGAAAGAAGCACTGCAATTGCGATACATGCAAACCTTGACGGAAATTGCCGGCGAGAAAAGTTCGACGATAGTTTTCCCACTACCATTGGATTTGATCAAGCCGTTTTTAGAAAAGAGTTAAGTCGTTCGAAAAAGGGGGACGCCGGGCAGACACTTCACATAGAAGGTGAGTGGGTGCTATTATTCGGTCTAAATTTAGAAAAGGGTCCACTTAGAATTGTCTATTACCACTCAGTAATATCAGGGGAAACTCAAAAATGGCGTTTAATTGCCCGGTGTGCGGCGCACCGGCGCCGGACAATTTACAACACGTTAAACTATTGGTATGCAGCTATTGCAAGACCAGCTTGTTTCTTGAGGATGCGGCGGTCAAAGATATTGGGGTAAAGTCCGCCATTATAGAGCAAGCATCCATCTTCAAACTCGGCCATCACTATCGCTATCACGCGATGAGCTTCGAACCCTATGGCCGTATCCAGTTCGATTACGGAGATGGTTATTGGGATGAGTGGTGGGTAATGAACGATCGCGGCGAAGGCCTATGGATTAGTGTGGATGAAGGGGATATCGCCATTGAATCGCCACTAACCGTTCGCCAGCCCTTGCCGGATTGCTTATCATTGCGTGTAGATCAGAACGTAGTCATCAGCAACCAAAATCTCAAAGTCACCGAAGTAAATACCAGCCGTTGTGTGGCAGTGGAAGGGCAACTGCCGGAAATCATCTTTCCCGGTGATGAGCACCATTACGCCCATTTGTCAGGCAAGAAAAATTTATTATTCACTATCGAATGTTTTGACAGTTACAAAGCCCTGTATAAAGGAATTTGGGTGGATCCGTTTGAAGTCAGGCCGTTAACGCACTATGCCACATCCTAGTAATACAGCGCTGCGTTCCATACAGTGCACGCAATGCAGCGCGCCGTTAGAGCTACATGGTGGCCGCCGGGTTGAATCGTTGACCTGTCCTTATTGTGGTTCTGTGTTAGATACAAAACATGAATTCAAAATACTCAAAAAATTTAGAGGTGAAATAAAAAAAATCTACGCGCCGTTAGAACTGGGCATGCAAGGAAAAATAAAAGGCGCGCAATTTACCATTATCGGAGTTATCCAATATCATACTATTGGTGAGTATCATTCTTGGTATGAATTTTTAATGTATTCTCCCACTCACGGCTATGCGTGGTTGGAATATGATAATGGCCATTTCATATTCAGTTACCGCGTGCGGGAGTTGCCCGACCGGGAAATCCGCCAAATCACCAAATATCGTTTCACGTTTCGCCACAATAATTTCAAAGTGTATGAGTTTTATAAAGCGAAAATACAATACGTGGCCGGCGAACTTACTTGGGTGGCAAATGTGGGCGATCAGGTCAAACTCGTTGAAGCGGTGTCGCCACCTTATATTTATACTCAGGAAAAAACCTCGGCGGAAGTGGAATACACCCTGGGAGAATATTTGGATCCCCAAATAGTGTATCAGGCATTCAAGCTGACAGGATCTGCACGTAAACCTAAAGAAGTCCATCCAGCCCAGCCGTTTGCAGCAAGTGCGCTGCTGCAAGGTTTATCGAAAGCAGGAAAAATATTTACGCCTCTGAATCTGTTGGCTTTAATCGCTATCTTGTTAGTGGGCAGTGGTAATAAAGTGCTTATCTCCCATGTTAATCCGGATGAATATTTAGCCGGTTCGGCAGAAAAACCGTTTACCGTCAATAAATCGAATCGATTAATTGCCCTCAACCTGTATTCCGATTTGGATAACGCCTGGGCTTGGTATGACGTGGAAGTTCAAAAAAGCGGTGCCCCGTTGTTTTCCATGTCCAAGCAAATTTCCTACTACCAGGGTTACGAGGGAGGAGAGCATTGGAGTGAGGGATCGAAAAAAGCCCGCGCCTATTTTAAAGTGTCCGAGCCCGGGGTATACACTATCCAAGTGTGGGGTGAGGGAGGCACTGGTAACAGAGGTACTACGCCACAAAACCGCAGCCTAAGAATGGAAGTAAAAGAAGGCGTTATAGTGTCTCGGTATTTTATTGCTATGACTGTCCTGAGTTTATTGGCCCTCATGGCCGTACCGCTTTCAAAATGGCATTTTGAAAACAAACGCTGGGGTGAATACGAGGACGACGATGACTAAGTTTGTTGTAGTCCTGTTTGGTGCGTTGACATTGGGTGCCGCTTACATGACTTTCTATGATGTTGGTGTCATGGAACCGACCGTTAAAAAAGCCAGTGCTCGTGAGGGTAGTGTACATGGTGGTTTTCGAAGTTCAGGTCGAATTCGCGGTAAATAACCATGCAAAATGGCAATGTTGGTTTATTTTAAAAAGTCTTGATTGAATAACAAGGAGATTATTATGGATGTGTTTATCTCAGAACTGCATATCGCACCAATTTTGTCCACTGTGGTGTACAGTTTAATCGGAATTGTGTTGTTTATTGTCGGATTTGTGATTTTTGATAAACTCACGCCGTATTCTATCCACAAAGAAATTGGCGAAGACCACAATGTTGCACTAGGGGTGATTATTGCGGCGCTCATGATATCGCTGTCGATCATTATCGCGGCGGCGATCAAAGGCTAGTACTTTTGATTCCACTACACTTTCAATGACCTCGCCCAGCCAATATCAAAAAAGTAATCAGACTAACTATAGTTTGTTATTCGCCACATTTGTCATTGCGATATGTGGCCTGATTTACGAGCTTCTCGCCGGTACGGTTTCCAGTTATTTATTAGGTGATTCCGTTTATCAATTTTCCGTCGTCATCGGTTTATTCATGACGTCAATGGGTATTGGTTCGTTTTTATCCCGCTTCATTCGTCAGCATATCGCCGAGGCGTTTATCGGCATACAGATCGCGATTGGATTGTGTGGCGGTTTTAGCGCCATCATTCTGTTTTACGCGTTTACCTATCTGGATAATTATCAAATACTGTTGTTTCTGGTTTCTGTCACCATTGGATCTTTGGTCGGTTGCGAAATACCGCTGGTGATTCGCTTGTTAAAAGAGTATCGCGAACTTAGGGTGAATGTTTCCAATGTGCTGACAGTCGACTATTTAGGCGCATTGGCCGCTTCTTTGTTGTTTCCAATTATATTAGTGCCTCAACTAGGGTTGTTTCGCAGCTCATTGTTGTTTGGCATATTCAATGTATTGGTGGCGGGACTGGGGCTGTACACTTTTAGAGCGAACGTTCGAAGCACGGTTTTACTGCTGGTCAGCGTGTTGTTGGCTTTGGTTACGCTGATTGTGGGATTTTATTATGTAAAAAACATCACTCATATTTTCCAGTCCAAGCTATATTCAGGGGAAATCATTTTCAGTACAAACACGCTGTACCAGAACGTGGTGGTGACCCGTGACGGTGATGTGTTTAGTTTGTTTATTAATGGCAATTTACAATTTAACACCTTGGATGAATATCGTTATCACGAATCTTTAGTGCATCCGGTAATGTCTTTAAGCCGGCGTCGTAATGATATTTTGGTTTTGGGCGGCGGAGACGGTATGGCGGTAAGAGAAGTGCTCAAATACCCGGATGTTCAGTCTATCACCGTGGTAGATCTGGATCCTGTTATAACGGAATTGTTCAAGAACAATGAAATGTTTTCCCGATTAAACCAGCAAGCGTTGAATGATAGCCGTGTCACCATCGTGAATGATGATGCGTGGAAGTATTTGGAAGCGGAACCAGATTTGTTCGATGTAATCATTGTCGATTTGCCGGACCCCAATGACCTTCAGTTGAGTAAGCTATATAGCAAAAGTTTTTATAAACTCGCGACAAAACACCTGGCAGCGGAAGGCATTATGGTCACTCAAGCCACATCGCCTTTATATACTAAAGAAGCATTTTGGTGTATTGAAGCCACATTGAACCAAACGCCATCACCGTTACATATTAATGCAACGTTGTACACTTTACCTTATCATGCCTATGTCCCGACATTTGGCGAGTGGGGATTTGTGATGGCGTCTTTTGCGCGAGTTAATACAGAAAAAATGGATATTACCGTTGCCACGCGTTATTTAAACAAAGACATCTTCGAAAATATGCGCGAGTTCCCCCAGGATATGGCGCGGGTTGATGTCATTGCCAATACCATCGATACACACAAGTTGGTGCATTATTATGAAAGCGGTTGGAATAAGTGGTTTAGATAAGTTCGCCGAAACACGTAATCCTTTTTATATTAGATAACTTACGTTAATCGACGAGTCATTAAATGGCTCTATGATCATTGATAAACGATCAAAACGATTAATAGTTCTTTCCCTTTTTATAAACAGCTTGCCCAATTCCAAAGTTATGCTACCTTAAAAGTCTACAAGAAGAAAAAACCGCGTGTTCTTAATTTCCGTTCTTCGATTAATCTTGTTTGTATTCTTTTGAATTCCAAAACTCAAGGACTTCCACATTGACAAAGGAGAATGTGATGACTGAAGAAATCAAAGAAAGAAAAATTCCGGCGAAAAGTACCACCACCGAACCAGCGCTATCGGCTTTTCTGGATCGGTTAGTACCCGCCCGACTAACGACGCCGGTAACCCAAGAGCATATCTCCGCGGATACGCCTATGGGCGCCAACCTTATCGCCAATGGGGCCACTTTTCGTGTTTGGGCGCCTAATCAGGCTATCGCAGTTTATGTTCGCGTATCTGATCAACCCGACATGATCAACGGACCGGACGATCATTGGCAACCCGTGGATGAACGACGGTTGCAGCGAAACTCTGACCATACCTGGACCGGATTCATCAGTGGTGTGCAAGACGGTGACTATTATCGGTTTTATATCGCCAATCGCGGCGATCAACCCTACAAGCGGGATCCTTATGCGCGCGAATTGGAATTTTATGGTTACCCCGATTGCGACTGTATCGTCCGTGACCCCAATTCTTACCCTTGGCATGATCAGTATTACCGCACGCCGCCGTTTAATGATCTGATTATTTATCAATTTCACATTGGACGCTTTTATGCGGTTGATGAAAACGGTGCTGATCAGCGTCAACATCGCGTCGGTAATTTTTTAGATATTTTGGATCAGATTCCACATTTGGTGGAGCTGGGCGTCAATGCCATCGAGCCTTTGCCCATTGTGGAATTTCAAGGCCCATATAGTCTGGGATATAACGGTACGGACATTTTTTCGCCGGAAATGGACTATGGCGTGCAAGACCATGAATTGGCGCCATACCTGGAAAAAGCGAATCAGTTGTTAATCGAGCGCGGTTGCCAGCCATTGACTCGACGGGAGCTTGGAAGTCAAATTAACCAGTTAAAAGCGGTTATCGATATCTGCCATTTGTACGGCATCGCCGTGATTCTTGATGTGGTTTACAATCACGCCGGTCATTTTGGCGATGGCGATCAAAGTATCTATTTTTTCGATCGCCCGGTAAGCGGTGACAACAATGAAAGCTTGTATTTCACGAATCAAGGGTGGGCCGGAGGGTTGGTGTTTGCCTACTGGAAAGACGAAGTTCGGCAGTTTCTCATCGACAACGCCGTATTTTTCCTAGACGAGTATCATATTGACGGCCTTCGGTATGACGAAGTCACGGTAATTGATCATCATGGTGGTTGGCGGTTTTTGCAAGATCTCACTAATACCGTGAAATATCGAAAACCGCAGGCTATCCATATCGCAGAATATTGGCAGGACGATCCCTCGTGGGCACTGAAAAGCACCGATCAAAACGGTGCCGGTTTCGATGCGGTGTGGTATCCCGGCCTACGCACCTCGGTGCGTAATGCTATTGCGCAAGCCGCGCAAGGTCAGCATGCTCATGTCGATTTAGATACTGTAAAAAACACTTTGTACAAACCCTACAATTTTTCCGCGGCTTGGCGAGCTTTGCAATACATTGAAAACCATGACCGCCAACGCTTTGAGAATACCAATGACCGTGAGCCGCGAATCCCGCTGCTGGGTGACGCAACTGACACCCGCTCTTGGTACGCACGTAGCCGTTCCCGCGTTGCTAACGGTCTGTTGTTGACAGCACCCGGTATCCCTATGTTGTTTATGGGGCAAGAGATTCTGGAAGACAAATATTGGAGTGACGCACCTAACCCGCAAACATTCGTCTGGTGGGATGGCTTACATCAAGACCAACACATGCAGGATTTTTATCGCTATATGTGCGATCTTGTTAAGTTGCGCCGCCGTCATCCGGCGTTGCGGGGCGAGGGTATTAATGTTTTCCATGTGCATGAAGGTAATCGCATTATCGCTTTTCACCGCTGGCAGGAAGGTGTAGGACGTGATGTGGTGGTGGTGGTCAGTCTCAACGAATCGACTTTCTATAACTATGCGCTGGGGTTTCCGATTTATGGAGTATGGTTGGAAGTGTTCAATAGCGATGCTTATGATCATTGGCTTAATCCGCAAGCCGCAGGCAATGCAGGAAGCATTCATGCGGGAGGTTTCGCCATGCATGGATTCGCACATTCATGCAACATAACCATCCCCGCAAACAGTGTATTAGTATTCGCGCGCGACGCGGGAGACACTGTTTAAATCTGGTTCTTTTCGAGTTTCACCAAAATGCGATCCAGTTGATTGGCGAATTCGCGGCGGTCGCTTTGGCTGATCGCCGCGGGGCCGCCGGTGAGCTGGCCGGAGCTGCGCATTTCCTCCATAAAATTACGCATCGTCAAGCGCTGTTGAATATTGTCTTTGGTATACAATTCTCCGCGTGGATTCAGTGCCAAGGCGCCTTTGGCGATCACAGCCGCGGCAAGCGGTATATCGGTGGTTATCACTAAATCATTCCGCATCACGTGTTGAGCAATATAGTTATCGGCCACATCAAAGCCATGTTCGACTTTGACGGATTTTATATTCGGTGAGGCCGGCGTGCGAATGTTGTGATTGGCGACCAAGACCAACCGTAGAGGTTTGCGCTTTGCGGCGCGGAATAATATTTCCTTGATAACACCTGGGCAGGCATCGGCATCAACCCATATTGTCATTTTAATTTCCTGAGCGTTAAAATTGGTTGGTTTCAAAGTATTGTCTAACAAATTATCGCTATTGCAAGGGTTTCCATCCAAAACGACTTAATATATTTTCAAACTCACTATCCAGCGGCGCGTCTATGGTTATCGGTTTTTTCAGATAGGGGTGCGTAAACACCATATTGCTGGCATGCAGCAATAAACGGTGACAACCGAATTGTTCCCTGAATATTTTATTGTGTGCACCATCGCCGTAGGTGGTATCGCCAACAACAGGATGAAATATGTGTTTCATATGCCGGCGGATTTGGTGTTTGCGGCCTGTTAATGGAAAAGCAGTGAGCAAAGAATAGCGGCAGGTTTGATACCGGCCGACGGGTATGGGTCGTTCGATGATGGCCAGCCGTTGGTAGCGGGTAACCGCCGGTTTTGCTGGTTTGTTCTGATCCGCCAAAGCGTCAGTCATTTTATCCAATGCTTCCACCAACGGGTAATCGATCTCACCATGCTCATCAACGTAGCCGCGTACCACGGCCAAATAGGTTTTTTGTATTTGTGCGCTTTCAAATAAGGTCATCATGGTTGCGGCGACATCGGCTTGCAAGGCAAATAACAAAACGCCAGAAGTGGGTTTGTCCAGACGATGCAGAGGATACACCCGGTGACCAATCGCATCCCGCACCTGCTGCATGGCGAAACGGGTTTCGTGTTTGTCGATCTTGGAACGATGCACCAATAAGCCAGCGGGTTTGTTGACGGCAATAAGATAGTCATCGTGATACAAAATCTGCATAGGTGTTTGATTCTTAGTCGGGAAAATTGAAAATTAATCCCGTGTGACATAAAAACGTTACGGTATTGTCTGTATAATTGTCATTCATGGTCAGACAAAATGCTTGTTGCATAAGGTTATTGTTCATTTCGTTCTTCGGCGTATTACCCGTACACGTTGTTAGTGCGTGCGAGAAACCGGTTTTTACGCCTCTGGATTTGAACACTTATTACGCGTTAGCTCAAGGTAAAAGTGGCGAAGAATTAAAAGCGGCGTTAAACGCCACCATCAAAGCTCATACTTTCCAAACTTACAGTTGCATATGGACTATTTTGGAAGAAGCCGATGGAGATCCTAATAATTCCGCCAATGTCATTGGATTTTATACCGGCCGGTCGATCCCCAAACTCGATCGCGATCAAGGCGGTAACACCCCCGATGCTTGGAATCGGGAGCATATCTGGGCCAATTCCAAGGGATTCCCTGATCGTGATATGTTTGCGTATAGCGATGCGCATCATCTGCGGGCGACAGACAAATCGGTCAATGCCGACCGCGCCAGCAACGATTTCGCTTATGGCGGCACGCCGCATGTTGAATGCATTGAATGTAAACTAGGCAACGGTACCTGGGAAGTGCCTGACCGCGTTAAAGGGGATACCGCAAGAATGATGTTCTATATGGCGGTGCGTTATGAAGGCTCGGATAACAGCAACTCCCCAGATTTGGAGTTGGTGGATCGCTTAACGACCACCGGCGAGCCCTTTTCTGGCAAGCTGTGTGATCTCATGCAGTGGCATTCTCAAGATCCAGTGTCGGCTGAGGAACAATTTCGCAATGATGTCGTGTACCGTTGGCAGGGCAATCGTAATCCGTTTATAGATCACCCGGAATACGCTGTAGCCATATGGGGACAATCTTGCGCAACTATGGTCGATGGCAGTCCAGCTCCAGTTATGCCGCTGTGGAGTTTACTAATATTAACGACACTGTTGCTGCTTATGCTTTGGTATCTATCGCACCGGCTAAAGTAAAAATAGAAGTGCGTAGTATACGTATGCAACTGATTATATACTGTGCTCAGTTCAACCAGAAATCCAGGCAACTAAAACACTCGTAATGAAATCCAAGTTCAGGCGTTCAAAGTATGTGATTCAACATCCTTTTTGGTTTTTGAAAAAAACCATTGCGGGATTTCGTGCTAACCAGGGAGTTTTGCTAGCTGGCGCTGTCGCCTACAACACATTACTCTCGCTGTTGCCCATGCTCGCGTTGATTTTAATCGTATTGTCGCAACTCACCGATGTACAACAATTACTTGAGACCACCCGGGAATATTTGGGCTTAGTCGCTCCGGGTCACGCCGACGAACTGATTCGGCAAATCGAAGCGTTTGTACTAAATTGGAAGCTGGTGGGTGCAGTGGGATTAGTTGTTTTGGTTTTTTTCAGTTCATTGGCATTTACCATGTTGGAAAACGCCATGTCTGTGATTTTCTTTCATAGAGTGGCCATTCGCCGCCGGCACTTTATGATTTCCGCAATTATTCCTTACGCTTATATGTTTTTTCTTGCATTAGGTTTGCTATTAGTGAGTGGTGTCAGTGGCGTATTGCACTCCCTAGATGACGAGACATTGGTGATCGTGGGGCGGGAATGGTCGTTGGGTAGTACAGTGGCCTTTCTTCTCTATATTTTAGGCGTTTTGGGCGAAGTGATGATGTTGACCTCATTATATCTCGTCATGCCCATCGGCCAGCTTTCGCTTCGCCATGCGCTGCTAGGCGGAATAACGGCAACGATGTTGTGGGAGATTTCGCGGCATCTGTTGGTTTGGTATTTTACCACTTTGTCCCTGGTTAACGTTGTGTATGGTGCATTCGCTACCGCTATCGTGATTTTACTTAGTTTGGAAGTCGCTGCGCTCATTTTGTTGTTTGGTGCGCAAGTGATATCCGAATACGAACGTATCGACACGCCACCAGAGGCGAATGGTGAACTACATACTTGAGCGACTTACTGCGTGTTGTGCAGCAACTGAGTAATCAATACACCGCCTTCATATTTGGTTACCGCGATACGTATTTTACCCCGGTAAATGTTGGTTTTCCGGTTAGTAGTAGGCTGAATTTTTGCTTCGAACAGGCCGCTGGCCACTGCGGTGTTTGCGGTAAATTTCCATGTGATATCGCTTAAGATAATTTCCCGCGATTTAGTGGTTTGAAACAGTTCCGCGTAGTCTTCGCGTATTTCGTTGATATTGGTTCGGTCGTTGGTGCGGGCTTCTTGGGAAAACAACGATATCAAACCCTCTAAATCGCCACGATTGTACGAAGAGACGAATTTTTGTAATAGCGTTCGCAATTCCTCTTTGCCCGGCGGTTTGATTTTTCGTGCCTCCGGGATAGCTTCTTTGACCGATGCCGCTAAACTGGTTGAGAACTGCTGGTTGGTAAGATACAAACCTGAGATCACCGCAGGTTCACTTGCGGCATCCACTAACA
>Ga0111150_1069_pt1 | contig 15801 bp, 12 predicted proteins | sample DeeMarSeWOR28_12_FD_80256 | JGI IMG/M metagenome (GOLD analysis project Ga0111150, IMG submission 80256) | Gammaproteobacteria bacterium SG8_11 | reverse complement strand
GCACCGGTTATTACGGGTACAGTCAATATACCGGCCCAAATGCATCAGCTATTATTTACCGGCGATACCTTGCTTGGGGTGGGATATGTGAACATACCCGGTAATGAGTCCAGGCCTACACGCAATCTGGGTTCATTGACCGGTTTCACAACGGCTGGCATGGAAGTCAATAGTTTGCTCTTCGGTTCCGACTATCGATATTACTATTCGCCTGTAAGTTATGATGACCAAGTGCTAAGTCTTGATACACAATTAAAACGCTTGTTCGTGCCTTATAACGTGAGCCATCCCCTGCTTGACGTGCAAGTACCATACAATGAGTATCGGGTGACGATCGCCTCCTATGACAATGGCTATGTCACAGAGGATGGCACTCTGGCGTTTCCCGCCTTGCCGGATCGCACAATGAGTATTAACGATGGAGCGGCATTTGCTTTTAATCGGGAGTTTATCCATGAATTGATCCGTGAAGAGAAGTGGAACGCCAATGCCGTTTTCGACGGCGAAATTCCGGAGTCCATCTACTACTCTCACGCATATCCCGCCCATGTGCAAAAACTCGAGCGTCCCAATGAGTTTGAGTTTAGGCTAGTGGATTCGGCGGACAGTGCAGCAGGGGAGACACTGGCAAGTGTGACAGTGGATCGGGCTGTCTCGAACATTTGTACCGGTGAGCGCGTGTTGTTTGACCGTGATCGAATTCTGATTGTGCAGGAACAGCCAGGTATTTATATTTCTTATCAAGACTGTCCCGCCGACCGGAATGACGCCGAGAAAAACTTGATTGGTTATCGCATAGAAGAAAACGCATTAACGCTTATCGAAGACCAGGACGAACTGGAACTCCTATACCGGCAGTCTCAGTGGGGTCTGCACTGTATAACCAATCTCGACGAAACCAATGGAGAGATAATATCGAGCTTGGATGCAGTGAATAGCTCAACCATATACTGTTACACTGCGGCTGAATATTACAATCTACAAAACACACAGGCCGAAACGGTTATCGCCCAGGAAGGGCAAACGATCGCGTTTTGAGAGTCTGGTTGCTGAACTTAACTGTTTTTGAAAATGTTATCATACGGTCATAATTGATTGTTTGAAATAAATGGGTGTCCCGACTCGTTGGATCTGGCCAACAGCAAACCCTGACTATATATTTATACATTAATACAAGCCTAACCCTGGACTTTCACCAAATCTCGCCAAAAACCTATCATTATTGCAACCTCTAGCTTACTCATACTCTACAAACGAGGGTCGGTTGTTACATCTACGCCTTGCACCAGAGTTTATTCAGAGTAATTAAATTGTATATCAACGTCTGGGACAATATGTGCTCCTTAAACCGAAAAACACGGAGGTTACGATGAATATATGGAAATGTAAAATTTATGCACTAATGATTATGTCTATTTTCAGTGTGGTGCACGCAGCTGAAACCGCACAAAAGCAACTAGGCCCAAGAGCTGACATTGTCTTTGAAAAGAGGCTTTTGGAGAACTCAGCCATAGATATGTTTATTTGTACAGGAAACGTGGTGCAAGACATGCCTGTTATAGGAGAATGTCCGCCCGTGCCAGGATATGTGGCGATCGGTTTTCCAGAATGTACGCAAAAATCCAGTATTCCCAGGAAATTAACTGTGCGCGAAATTTCTAACGGATTTGTCAGGCTTATATGTGAGCTGGACTATGCCAATGCTACCCCCATTGAGGCACCCGTATGTGATTACTCACGTTGCCAATATATAGCCGAACCAACATTGCCTTGATGTAAACCGGGACCAGAGAATAATTATTCCCACTCGTTTGGGATTTTTGTTCCCTGGTCCCACATTTGCTGGATTTAGTGGCAGCAGTACGCACCTTAACTTAGTCCATATTTTTTAAGGAGAAAGGGAAGGGGTGTGGTCCCGAATCTGACCCTTTAAGACTTCATTAGTAAATGCCACTGTCGGCCAAAGAAGCGCACGCTGGAACTTGATTAATACAACAATACTGGCTTGACGCTGTTCATGCCATATTTTAAAAGGGAATGGAATTTATGCCTTATTCTATCTAGTTGCATCCATCCGGATCAGTAAAGGCTTGATCATTTACAAACGCTTCTGGTGTGAGTGCAATCTCTTTTACGATATTACCGTTTTTCAAGACAATACCTTTTATCCAGACACTAGCGAAAGAAACTTTGGAAACGTTGAGATTGTAAACGCCATCGGGCAATTCAAATTTAAAATGACCGTTTTCGTCGGAGAATTGTGAGCTTACCAGTGTATTGGTCGTTGCGTTGACTGCTATGACTTCCGCCATGGCAACTGACTCGCCTTCGTCCGTCACAGTACCGCTTAACGTTGCGGCAATACAAGGTGCTGAAACGAAGCTTGTAAATAGCCAAAGCAGAGTAATAACCACTTTAGGGGGGCTTTGTAAATTATGAAAACAACTCTGCATGATGAGGTAATAGTTGGAAAAATGTCGTATTTCTTCAATCTATGTCGGCTAAACAGACAGTTTCTTGAACGGGATATATTCTTGTAGGGAACCACAGCGGACTAGCTGGAAATGTAGGCCCAACAGTTTATGCAATACAAGCACAGCTGGCGACACAAACCCAACTATCGCACCATTTAAAACACAGAAATGTTTTGAGGCAACTCCAGCGATATAGCCTGGCACAAGATAGGCCACTAAGTGGGATGTGATAATCAGCGCTTTAGATAGAGGCTGGTGAGGGGTGCCAAAGTCGTACAATAAAACAGTTAATTCATAAACTGCAAAGTATAGAATCCCAACTACAATAATCCCTCTGCTAGTTCCTTTAATTTTCATAGTATTTATCAACGACATTCACTGTAATCCGCTTTAGATGAAAAACCGACACTTTTGATTAATAACCAAATCACCCCCATTGCCAAAACATACGCGTACCCATAAGCAATTGCGTACGAGCTGATAATAACGCTATAGCTAAACGCGTTTTCAAGGCTGACTAAAAATAGGTAGTAACACCAAGACATAACGAATTGCATGCATGCAAATACTAGAGGCGCTACTACAATAAATAATGTTGAAGAAATTTGTTGCGAACGGGTAATCCAGACCAACGCGGCTACGAGAAATACTAGATACGGAACGCCTCCAAATACAATAGGGTAGTAACCAATAAATAGTTCAAAGTCAGTAATTGTGCTATTGAAGCAATAGATTTCAGTTGAAGGAATACAAATAAACCATGGTCTGGCAACTGCACCTAGAGACACCACAATTGGAAGAAGTAAAAATATTCGGAGGTAGGATTGAAATTTCATTATTTTCAATATCGAATAGCTTAAGTTAGGGGAGATCAAAAGAAGAGCAATCGAGTAAAGCGAACTACCTTTAAGCCTTTATGCAAACTATTATATAAGCTCCAAGGCTCTTCTGCGCTTCTCTATCAAAGCAGACGCTGGATGATTTGCGATAAAATACGCTGCCAGTCAAAAAGTGGGCCACCACGAATTAGTCCAAACCTGACTGCTATTCTCGATATGCGACAGAAAAGCAGTAAGCTGCCATTAACTCTTTCGTGATTCCAGCATATTTGATCTTTGAAAGATACCCTTTAAAAACGCTTAATAATCGAAAAATTGGGCATTCAACTTTAGCAATAAGATTTGTAAACGAGCACAATGGCTAAATTATGCACCGCATTTTGGTTGTTCATACCGTAGTATAATCATGAATTTTAAATTACTACCCATGAACATCACTCGATGCGTGAATCGCAACCAATTTGGCTTGCCAGTCATCCCCGTCGGGGCGCGACGAGGTTGATAATCTGGTATTAATGAACGTCTTGCCCGGCGTGTTTGGAATCGGCGCTCTTCATTCCCCTTGGCAGAGGAGGTGGCGGTTCTGGATTAATTGGATTATATCTAATTGTCTGAACCGTATGCGGATTGTGACATTCAGTGCATACCCACCATCTCTTCTTGCCGCCCGTAGCCCAATCGCCTATTCTTTTTCCGTGTATGCCTTCTCGCCAATCAATATAAATTTCACCATGGCAAGAGCCGCATAGTCTTTGAGGCTGATTAAAGGTTACCTCATTCCCCCGGCGATCAAGCAGCTTGTTACGGTTATTGGCGCTATGACAATCGAGACACCACATTGCCCCTCGCCCGTGCATCAGTTGAAGAGAGTTCTCGACGATGTCTTTATGCATCATAATCAATCTTGGTTTCTTATCCTTTGGGAAGGGTACCGTCTTGCCATTGTGACAGGTCGCACAGCCGTCAGAGCCCATGTTGAAGTAGGTCAAGCGCGGTTCTCTCGGCTTTACAACAGCATTGACAAAATCACCCTGCGTCTCATCGGCCACTTTCGGCATTTCGCCTATGGGTATCGTTCCATCAAATGGATCGCCATACCACAAAACACCGCTGGTGGTATTCGAGCATTTGATATTGGGATAGCCGTACTGCGAAACGGCGTTCTCCGTCCTGCTCACGGCTGTGTATTTTACCCTGCTTTCGAAACAGTCTGTCACCGGCGGTACAGCTTCTGCTTTCGCCTGCTCCGCGGAAGGTTTGGCCTTTTTAGTATCCAGGCCCCCTACCAGCGCCAGGCCACCAGCGACAATAGCGCCCAGGGCAAGAACAATTATTATAGTTGTGGGTGCGCTCTGCGGTTTCATCTTAATGATTGTCCTTCCTTTTTCTATTCACAAATTACTTATCGAGCCCATAACTGAACCAGTAGGGTGGATTAGGAACGCTTTTTGTTCCGTAATCCGCCGTTTTTTTTTTACATACCTTGGTACCGCACGATCTGTTTTTCTTCCAACATTCAGAGTTGACGCACGCATTTGGAGGAATACTCTGAAGCTATTCCCCCTACAGCCCTTAAGGCCTAGGTGGTAGTCTCCGGCTTGCGGTACATCACTTCGCCGGTCAATATGCCGACTGCGCCTTTTACTATAAGGGTCAAGGATAAGAATCCAACAGCCCAAGTAGACACTACATTGTATAGCTCAATAAATGTGGGGTGGTATTCGGTGTATTCTCCAAGAGGCGAGGGACTGAAGGCGGGGAACACAAGCATCATTGGTTTTTCCACCAAAATCGCCAAGAACACCACAACGCACACTACTGGAAGCCAGCGATCATAACTTTTCCTGACCTTCGGAATAAGAATCGCAATAAAGCAGGCGACAATTGCTCCAACCGTTCCCCAGAACCAGGGTACGTACATGTTAAGACCATTGTGTCCGAACATGCTGTAATTCAGTGGGGCCGCGTGCTCGGTATTCGAGTAGAGTGCCGTAAAATACTCGGCAGCGAACACCAGCATGATGATGCCTAGACTCCATCCGATGATTGTCGACATCAAGTCGATAACAGAATCGTTGATGTGAAGCTTACTGTGCTTCCTGATGAGCAGGAATAGCAATATAACTAACGAAGGACCTGATGCGCCAGCCATGGCCAGAAATCCGAAGGGCATAACCGCAGTTGACCAGGCGCCCATCCTTGCATTGCTGCGAATGAGCGGCCCCCATACGATGGCCAGATAGATAACCGGAGTAAACCATCTCGCCAGAGCCTTGGTGTCAAACTCGCCGACATATTTCTTGTAGAGAATGTAGGAAATGCCGATCAGGTTGAGGTACAGATACACGTTCAGAACGATCGTGTCATACACGAGCATCGAATTGGGGAAGTTCAAATAACCTATGAAAGGTACCATATGCCACAATCGGTCCGGTCTTCCCATGTGAAACAGGATAAACGTTATGCCCGTGGCGACAAATACCATGGCGATTATCTCGCCTATCACGGCAAGCTCTTTCATATCCTTACGGTGATAGAAGTAGCCGGGCGCGACAACCAATATGGCAGCCGCCGCGACGTGCGCCGTGAAAATGAAGTTTGCAAAAAACAATTCCATCGGTATCTGGTCCGTCGCGCCGATGGTAATAAGGCCCTCTTTAAGCTGTATATACGCCGTGTAAGAGCCTGTCACAATGATGAAAAGGAGGAAAAGGAGCCATGCTTTGTACATTGCCCCCCCTTTTAGGGCATATGAACCAACGTCCACTACAAAAGATAATATTATTTTTCTCATATTTTGTACTCAGCCGATATAGTAAAAAAATTTCGGATAGGTGCTCATCTCATCCTTAAACCTGAAGACTTTCTTGGTGGCGAGAATTTTCCTGACATCACTTTCAGGATCGAGGAGATTGCCGAATTTTCTCGCACCCACAGGGCAAGCCTCCAAACAGGCTGGATTCCTGCCCTCCCTTGTCCTTTGCAAACAGAACGTGCATTTTTCCATGACGCCTCGCATCCGCGGTCTGTTGCCAAAATAGTGTGTCTTTGGATTCATCTCTTCAGGAGGAAGATTAGGCTCGCCCCAATTAAAGCGTCTTGCCTGATAAGGGCATGCGAGTTGACACATCCGGCAGCCTATACACCAGTTATAATCGATCACAACCACCCCATTGGGATCACGAAACGTTGCCCTTACGGGGCAGGCCTTGACGCAAGGTGGTTTTTCACATTGCTGGCACTGGACGGGCACATAAAAATAACTCTTATCGGGCACCAACTCATCATCAGGGTAATATGTCTCGGCGTGCTCAGTGGAAAGCCCTCCGACGGGCTCATAAGCATTACCACCCACCTGGACGCCGTAGTCACCAATGGCGCTGGATTGCGGGTAACCCTCGTTCAATTTGTCAGCCGAGAAGGCTAAATTCCCTTTCGGGATTTTCATTACCTGTATCCAGTGAATGACAGGATTAGAGCGGGACTGATTGTTCTCCTTCACGCAAGCATGCACACAACGCCTACAGCCAATGCATTTGGAGATATCGAGGGCATAACCGAATAGAACGCCTTCCGGAGGAGGTGTATTAGAAACGGTCGTTTTCTTCCCATATTGCGCGGTGTATCGCTTTTCCAGCCGCGCGATGGCCTCCTGTTTATCCTTATCGGACATAAGAACAAAATGTCCTTGAAGCCATTCCGCAGCCGTTACCTCAGCATCGGGATTAGAGGAACCTGCAGATACATTTGCCGAAGCACTGCTTGCCATCAGCGTCGATGCGCCTGCAACGCCGACGTTCTTGAGGAAATCACGACGATTTGTTTTTACACCACCCTTTTTATTATCTGTCTCGGCTTTTTCGTCTGACATCAACGTCTCCAATCGCTAATGATGAGTAATAAGAACTAAGCGTTATATTTGTTGTGACTGTCCAGGATTTCATCAAGCATTTGTTTTTTGTCGCTGTCAGTCATGACTACCAATTGTTTTTGCTGCCATGCTTTTTTCTGTTTAATTACGTCATTCTCACTATTTTCATTGATCGCTTGAATTGAATTGGCGCGCCCAGACATCAGATTGCTTAGATAGCCTGCTGCCGCAACGAAACCTACCGCAGCCGCCGCCTTTTTGAAAAAGGTTCGTTTAGTCTTGTCTGCCTTAGTCATGAATGCTCCTTGTATCCCATTTTTTCAAGTGGTGTAATCCGCCATATAAACATAAGGCGTTTTACCTGATCTCTCCTCGCGGCAGATGTGCCCGCAAGCACCTCAACATATCTGACAAAGCGGAATATTGTTCGAAGAACTCACGGGTAAGCCCAATAGCCTCGTCTTCGCTGGTTCCATCGTCCCCGACTCTACTCATGGCGAAGCGCATGAGTTCGGTCAATTGATCGTGAAATTTGAAAACGCTCTCGTCAGATGAAAATTCCAGCGTCTTAGTCTTGAAGTTGTATTTCATAAGGTGCCTATAAATGAAATGCGTTTTGATCTTTTTGTGCCAAGATCCGCCCCTTGCGGCGAATGATTCGGCCAAGTAAGGAGTTCACAGCCATCGAACTTGGGTGGAACACCATACGTACGCAGCTACTACTAAGTACGCGGCGTGAAAGCCGCGCCGCTCAGATATGCCTGGTTCTACAATCATCAATTTTCTCGGAAAGCTCTGGGGCTGACGCCATGAAAAATGCGGGGCTCCCAAAGCCTTGAATGTAAGAATAGGCAGAAGATCCATTGGCAGATTCATAAATACACAAACTAACCGAGATTATTAAAGATTAAATTGAGCTAAATCAAAAACCAAACCCAATTCCTGCTGCAGCGGTCCAGCGCAGTATCTAGAGTAGCAAAATTGGTTGTTTAGACGTCTCAATTTGGCTTACTTGCAGGCCAACCGGCGATGCAGGGCTTTCGGACAAAGAATCCGGCTCGCGGGTTTCGGCTTTTTCCTTCGAGTGATCGAAAGTAGCAGTGCGGAGATGCATCATTTACGGATCTAAGGATAATGCTTTTTGAGAGCCTGCCACACGAAGTGCTTTGAGTATTAGGTCTTTTCGCATTTGGCATCCTCGGCAACTGCTCCTGCGTTACTCTACCTCCTCCATCCATGGAGTCGTTCGTCGCTCTACCTTCGGCGTCCATACAATCGGATGCAGGCGAGATCCTGGCCCGCGAGCGCCGTGAGTGTTTTGAGCGCGACTTTCACAGCGCCGCTAACAGTAGACATCGACCGCTACGGTCGCACTGTTGGAAAGGTGTACTAATACAAATTCTACATCAACGCCGAAATGGTCAAAACGGGTCATGCCTGGTTCTATCGAAAGTACAGTAAAGACATGTCACTGTACGATCTGGAAAACGAAGCCCGCGCCGGTCGGCGCGGACTCTGGGCTGACGCCAATCCCGAGCCACCGTGGGAATGGCGGAAGAGTGAGAGAAAATAACGACAATATTGAATGCTTAAAATAGCGTTGTCCGCCATAACCGGACGCCTAGAACTTTCAAAAATAGGCGTGCGCTGCTGAGTAGGTGTATATTAACTCCAATGTTCTTCTGTGCTTTGGTCTCAAAGGGAACACTTGCGATTCAGTTAGCAGTTACTAGTTTACAATCCAATATTATTCAGAAACCTAGTGCCAGCTTACTGTCATAAAGCGGACTGTTGTTTTCGAAATGCGTGTCAGCAAAGTAGCGTTTCCGGGTCTTTAACGCCTGAAATATTTACGAACCTGAATTATCGTAAACGAGCCTTCTTAGCAAGGGAAAACTGAGAAAGCGATGCATGGACAATAAGGCAATCAGTCCAAACAAGCTGGAAAAAACTCGCGAAATCGCGCACCGGCATTTTTGCTGTGAAGAAAAAACCCGGACACACAGGTCCGGGTTTTTGAAGGTTAAGCACTATTTTATTCACTACTACATTGCAGCCGTTTCGCGCTCCAGTTTAGTCACTGTAAGAGAACCATTGTTATTAAAATAGTAGACTTTGATTAGATCGCCTACCCTAACCGATGAGAGGTTGAAATGGGTTAAGTGGGCATCACTGCTATCTTGCATTAAAGTGCTGCTATTGATATGAAAGGTCAGACCGTTGATTTCGATGGTTCCTACGTTGGGGTCATCAGTGGTACTGATCGCAGAAACATAGTCTTGAATTTCTAATTCGCTGTCACTGTCATAGCCTTCAAATTCAACCTCATCTGCAACCAAGTCGCCGTTGGTGTTGAAATATCCCTCAACTTCAACCAGGGTTCCCACTATCAGGTCAGCAGCGTTGCCGTACTCATATCGTGTGTATTCATCGAGCAAGTAAGTTACACCGTTGACAGTAACCGAATCGCTGGTAATGTCTGTGACTTCGCCCTTAACTTCGACTTCACTGTCACTATCATAGTCATGATGATATTTTGAACCGTCGTTCTCCAGTTCCACTTTATAAGCGACCATGTGACCTGAGGTATTCAAAGCCTCACGGCTTTTAGCTTCAACGTAGAGACCATCCCAGTTACCAGCCGGCATGTCATCGAGAATAGCGTTCGTATAGTCTACGGTGAGGCTGCCAATATCAAAGGTGTTATCAGTATGGCTGCTAACAATACCTTTCACTTCTACACCTTCTCGGTGATTAACTAGATAGTCGGCTAAAGTCGCTGCTTTGAGTTCCAAGCGAGTTGCCGTGACACTGCCATGTCCCGATGAAGATCCTGTTACTTCCACAATGTTGCCAGCTACAATACCCGCAGCGGATGTAACACCGGAAACGTAGCTTTCAAAAATTGTGTTGGAGGTAACGGTCACTGTCTGCCCCATTACGTCCAGCGTTCCAGTACCATCGGCAAGGATGTTAGTACTCAATACGATGCCTTCTACATCATCATCATGATATATCGTATCAGCCACACCCGGACTGGATTCTTTGATGGTCACCATCATGCCAACACGCAAGTCCGACTCGCTGGCAATGTCGTCTTCGATATATACAGTGGCGTTGTCCGTGTTATATCTGGTGTTGTTCACGTAAACACTACCAAAGGCCGTAATGGCACCTGTGGTATAGCGGGTATTGTTAGTCGAACCGTCACTGTCTGAGCCACCGCTACAAGCAGTCAATCCAGCTAGCAGGCCTGCGGCTGCACTTGCTAAGATGATTTTTTGAAATTTCATATCGTTATCCTCTAATTACTGGTTTGTGATACACGCATAAGAAATGGTTGTAAGCAATGTTTCCCTACGAAATGCTGATTGATACAACCGCTTAGTTACAAAGCACATAGCCATAAAACTCATTTCACTCAACTATCTGCCGCTTCTAAAGATTCTGTTATTCACGCTTAATCCCCCGGTTCCAACTACCTAGTGACTTTAATTTACATAGGGACAACCTAGTCCGTTGGTACCATCTTCGAAAATGGGTAAAAAAACCCAAAATCTGAAATGGGAAAATAAACCCAATCAGAAGTGAAGTCAAGAGTTATAATTTACTAATTTAGTGGGATAATGCAGGATATTTTAGATAAATGAATAAAAACATAAAGATAAGTACATTTTTCGGGATGAAATAAAATTATTTTTCGATGTTTAATCTAAGGAGTTGCCTTTTAAGTAACTTGACTTATATAAATATGGGCGTAAAATCCCAATAATATCGATGGGATTATACACCCAGATCGTATTTGGTATTCCAAGCAGCTTGGTTCCAGCCGTTCTAAGAAAAAGCCGTCGCTTGGATGGGTAAGAGTACAAGGTATGTCATACTGGGCATGTCATGAGTCAACACAATATTTTTTTTTCCGCCATCAAGAAGTTGCTTAAGCCGCTGGTTCGCATATTGCTGCAGAACGGTATCCTTTATGGCGCACTGCTGGACATTATCAAACCGATCTACATCCAGGTCGCATCCGAGAACATTGCAAAGTCCGGGAAAAAACCGACTAAATCCAGGATATCCACCATTACCGGAATTCCACGCAAGGAAGTGCAGCGGTTAATGGATCTGGGGGATGTGGATGACGTGTGGGCATTTGAGCGTTATAACAGGGCAGCACGGGTTGTTTCGGGTTGGGTCCGGGATGCCCAGTTTTCAGACAAGCAACACCAGCCACTGATTTTGAGTTATGATAGAAAAACCCCGTCTTTTGTCGAACTGGTTGCCGCTTTCAGCGGTGATATTCCCGCACGCACGATTCTTGATGAATTGATTGAAGCCGAAGTAGTGCGGAAACTGCAAAACGGTGATCTACAGTTAATCAAGCGCGCCTATATTCCAACCTCTGTGGAATCGGAAAAACTGGGTATTTTAGGCCGGGATGTCGCAGGTCTGCTAAATACCATTGGGCACAATATTTATCAAAAAGAAAATCGACCGCATTTTCAAAGAAAGGTTTTCTACGACAATCTTCCCGAAGAATTCATCCCAGAACTCAAGGAGTTCATTGAAACACACGCCCAAGAACTTATGGAAAAAATGGTTGATAAGATGTCAGCAAATGACAGGGACACTAACCCGGCGATAGAAGGCACAGGACGCCGTGCAGCCGGTTTAGGCGTATATTATTTTGAAGAAGATACTGATCAGGAGTAAATAATGAATTTCCCGACCCGATTGACAACGTTAATCGCGCTAGCCTCAACATTATTTTTATCCGCGTGCATGGGCGGTGGTGAAGGTGGTACTGGTGCGACTGACAACACTGGGGGTGGAGACATTTCACGTGGCCAGATCACCGGGTTTGGCAGTATTTTCGTCAATGGCGTCGAATTTGAAACGACCGATTCAGCCATATCGCTGGATGGTGCTACCGGAGCGGAATCAGACCTGAAACTGGGTATGGTGGTTACGGTGACCGGTACCATCAACCCCGACCGGTTGACCGGAACGGCAGATACTGTGTCTGTCGAGGAAGTCATTCAGGGGCTTGTGCAGGCAAATGACAACGTCAATACATTAACCGTGTTAAAGCATACTGTGGAGTTGCCATCCAATGTGCGATTCGATGGTGCTGGTGTGACAGACATTACCGACATCACAGCGATGACAGACTATGTCGAAGTCAGTGGCTATGTGGTTGCAGATGGCGTGATATCGGCAACCCGTGTTGAACGGCTTGGCAGCAGCGAATCCGGTATATTTGGTACGGTAAGCAGCCATAATGGCGGGGATCAAACCTTCATTATTGGATCGGTACTGACTGTCCATTATTCCGGCGCGGAGTTATCCGACTTTCCCAACAACCAGATAACAAATGGCCTGTATGTGGAAGTTGAAGGCATATTCGATACTAACTCGGGCGTATTAACTGCAGACAAAGTGGAGCATGCACGGATCAGTGAGAACGACGTCGATGAAATGGAAATTGAAGGATTTGTTACCAATGTCGATGAGCTACCCGCGAAATTCGTAATCAATGACGTGCCGGTACAGCTCAGTGCAACAACGGAATTTAAGGGCGGCTCTGTAGATGAAATTATCGTGGGTATGTTTATAGAAGTTGACGGACCTTACGTTAGCGGTTCACTGCACGCTCAAGAAATTGAATTTGACGACAGTGTCCGCATAACAGGTGAAGTGGCTAATTTAGGCGCCGACACTATTACATTGGCGGGCATGAGCGGACTTACTGTCCAGACTGATAATCTGACAGATTTTAGTAGCGGCGGTTTTAATGATCTGACACAAGGCAGCAGAATCAGAATTCGTGGTTTTCAGCAAATTCAAGACAGCACGATAGTTATGGCCAGGCGTATCGATACGATCTCTGCCGGAAATGATGCATCGTTGCTAGGTAATGTGACAGCGATTGCCGGCCTGACTTTCGACATCAATGGTGTGTCAATTGATACAAGGTCAATGCCGGACTCGGCCTTTATCGTTGACGGTGAAGTCAAAAACAGCACAGAGTTCTTCTCTTCCCTTGATGAGGGAGAAGATATTGTTGAAGCGAAAGGCACTTTGTCAGGAAGTGTGATCACCTGGGAAAGCGTCGAGCTGAAGTAGAATATAGGAAGAATTAATGACCAGTTTACCAGCCCCAGCGGGGTCACTACAAACGAACAACTCTGCAGCTATTCCAAAATCCTGTAAATGTTTTCTAATTCAACGACTCTATGTTGCGTTTAACGCCCCATTAGAAACACCGGATTCAATGAGGTGCAATTGGTAAAGCCTTAAATCTTCCTTTTCCATCCGCTATGTCCGGCGACCTTTCAAGATAACGTGGGAAGTTCCTGCTGCGTGGATATAACTCTATTGTGTCTTAGGTGCAAAAGACGCATACGCATGTGTTCAATTATGTGTTGGCGCAAAGTGCTTATAGATTTCTGCTTTGTGCTATGTGTATGATCATTCATGGGGCTATTCCTTTGTTATGTTGAAGGAATATGATCTGGCACTTATACCTCAACATAGAGTCGCCCCATTCTTAATGTTCAAGATCCAATAAGTTTAACATACTGTTCTTCGACGTCGATCCGTTTACCGCGTTAGCGGTTTCGTTCACCAGTATGTACCTGCCTTTTATCGTACGTTCAACCAGGAGTCCGCTTTAGCATTAAGCGGAAGCATATTCTGTTTTAACCACTCCAAGTCAAATTGTTCTATTTGTAAATCAACAATTCCTCGATGCTTTGTTGCCACTGGGATTCGTGTTCCATTAACACTTTTTCTAAATCCATGGCGGTGGCTTCGGAATCTTCAATCCATTCTTTTACAAATGTTCCGCCATTAATAACATCAAAGGGGAGTTTGGTGAGTTCGTATTCGTAGTCGTGGTGACTCCACATGTCATAGCCGGGGTAGAGTGTTAGCACGGCTTTTAAGAACAGGATCGTCAACCGGTATGGCTTAAATGCTTGATGGTCGTAGGCGGGATTGTCTGTGTGGATTTGTATGCCTTCGCATAAGGTGCGTACGTGTTTGTGGAAGGTGGGTTCGAAGTAGCAGCTTCGAATGTGAGCGCCTTGCATCCAAGGCTTGGCGATTTGTTCCATTTTCGCCAAAATACTTTGCATGTCGATGCCGGGGGCGCCCATGATTTCCAACGGTACGGTTGTGCCGCGGCCTTCGGACAGCGTAGTGCCTTCCAGAATAACAGTTCCGGCGTAACAGCGGGCCATGTTTAAGCTGGAGGCGTTGGGGCTGGGGTTGACCCAGGATAATTGTCCTACCGGCCAGCCATAGCCGGGGACGGCGTTGGGATCATAATCCTGCATTTTGACTATAGAAAGATCCACATCGATGTTGTGGTGCTTGACAAACCACTCGGCCATTTCGCCGACGGTTAAACCGTGGCGCATGATGATTTGGCCGGCGCCAACGAAACTTTGCCAGCCGTCTTCTAATATAGTGCCTTCGATTGGGCGTCCGGCGGGATTGGGCCGGTCTAATACCCACAATGATTTTTTCTTCTTTGCGCAGGCTTCCAACAGGTAAAGCAAAGTGGTGATGTAGGTGTAGATGCGGCAGCCCAGGTCTTGGATGTCGAACAGCAATAGGTCGAAAGTATCCAGCATGTCATCGGTGGGGCGGCGCACTTCGCCATATAGGCTGAATACGGGAATATTGTGGAAGGGATCAACATAATTGTCGGATTCAATCATGTTGTCTTGTTTTTCACCGCGCATGCCGTGTTGTGGCCCGAACGCGGCGGTGAGGTTTAAATCCTTGCAAGCCATTAAGGCATCCAAACTGTGTTGCAATTGGCTGGTGACAGAAGCGGGGTGGGCGGCTAATGCCAGATGTTTTCCTTTTAGCGCTTTGCGAAGTTTGGGATCTTGAATTAAGCGGTCGATTCCTAGTTGCATGGCGTACAGTATAGTCTATAGGCTGGAGGGGGAACAATGAATTCATGTCATTGTGGTTGTGCATGTCTGCGCATAATCTGGTTAATTGGTTGTAGGGGCCAGCCGTGCTGGCTTTTGGGTAAGTCGATAAAGGTTTGATAATAAGTAGTAGGGGCAGTTTTGTGGCAATGTAAGATTGCTCTAATTTTTGTGCTGGAAAATTAAGTGGGGTGAATTGCTGAGGTTTCTTTCGCCAGCGGGGTTGGCTCCTACGGGAAAAGCTTGGTAGGGGTGAGGTTTATTAATCCATTGCCAAGATAAAACTCTCACGCAAATGAAAATCTGGCTTTTTACCACAGTGCTTTAACGCGAAATATTGGCATCGGCCATCGGTGGTTTCGAGGACGGTGGCAGCCCCGATGGTTAATGGTTTGTCAATGAGTTCGGATTCCAGGGCGATGCGGGTTTGTAGCGAAAAACGGTTATCAGCAAGTTCAGGAGGATTTATGATGGGAATGGATGTAATCCTCAGGGGGATGGCTTTGCGGTAGGCTTCAAAAGCATACACGGCCCATTGCCGGGAAGGGGAGAAGTTGTATTCCCAATAGGCGGGATTACCGGCAGCAGCGATAAAGAGTTCGAAGCAGGTATGCTTCCATAAATCTGTGCCTTGGGAGGATTCGGTTGGCGCCGGCCATAATATGCTGGTG
>Ga0111150_1016_pt1 | contig 16082 bp, 12 predicted proteins | sample DeeMarSeWOR28_12_FD_80256 | JGI IMG/M metagenome (GOLD analysis project Ga0111150, IMG submission 80256) | Gammaproteobacteria bacterium SG8_11 | reverse complement strand
CCCCTAGGTGGCGATTCGGCCAATGAGCAGGCTCTGGAAGATTTGCTTATGGTGTTGGAGCAGGAAACCGAGATCGCCACCAAAACCAAATTAAATATCGATTTTGTGCCAGGAATGGTATCGGTGCTCCATGGCAGGGATTTGCTGGCGCGCGGAGTGAGAACGGTTTATGAAGCGCTGGCACTCATCCCCGGTATTGAGCTGTCTATGACCAACGACGGCCAATACCAAGTGGTGGTGCGCGGTGTGGGTAAAACGTTTTCTTCCGGCAAGGTAAAGTTTTTACTCAATAGTGCCCCATTTAATGCCACTTTAAATGCGAGCACTACGGCATTTGCGATTCCCATCGATTTGGTGGATCGCATTGAAGTGATTCGTGGGCCTGGGTCGGCGATTTATGGTGAGTTTGCTTCCGTCGGCGTTGTCAACGTCATCACCAATAATAAAATCCGCAACGCTTTCGCTCGCTACAGCGACAATGATCGCTATACATTGGGGGCACAATATGCTGGAAAGCTTAGCCGCGGTGTATCGCTTGCGGCAAATTTCTCCTATCAAGAAAACCAGGGTGGTAACGTACAAGCGGGTGAGGACATATTGGCCTCCAGCCCCGAGCAGAGTTTTCAAAATATTTCCAATTCCCCGGGACCAGTCAACGATAAAGAAGAAAACAAAGTCTTTTTGTTAAACCTGGGTTATGAACAATTTAATTTGAAATGGCAATACACTGAACGGGCTTTCGGCGATTGGTTTGGTGCCGCCAACGCCCTTCCAGCCGATTCCCAAAACGCTCAACGCAAAACCACGTTGCAAAACGTTGAACTAAGTAACAACTCGCAGTGGCACGATCACTGGAAATCCCATATAAAATTGGGTTGGCTGCGTTTTGATTTGCACAGCACGCAATTGGTGCTGTATCCACAAGGATTCACACTTCCTTACAACGGTGGTGACTTTTCCGAAGAAGGAGTCTTAGGGGCGCCTAATTACAAGGAAGATAAATATTATGTCGGTCTGGATGTGACATATAAGGGACTGGAAAAACATAACCTACTATTTGGAGTCGACTACTCGTATACCAAGCAAGGCGAGACATATTCCGAACGTAATTATTACGTCGACGATCAAGGCAACTTTATTCACATACCCAATGGCAGCTATACAGGAGAGTGGAATTGGATGGCGGAAGATTTGTCACGCCGGGTGTTTGCCCTGTATGTTCAGGATCAATACTCTATCACCAATCAATGGATGTTAACCGCCGGCGTGCGTTGGGACGATTATGATGATATCGGCAATGACTTTACACCACGTCTGGCGGCGGTGTATCAGCTTTCCGACCGGCAAACGATAAAAGCGCAATACGCCCAATCTTTTCGTCCACCTACGTTACTTGAGCAGTATGCGCAAAACAACCCCGTGGTTTCCGGCAATCCCGATTTGAAATCGGAACACCTGGAGACCGTGGAGCTGGGCTATGTGTACAACGACGGCTTGACCATAGGAAGAGCCACCGTTTTCTACTATGAATTAGATGATTTAATCGGCATTGATACCGATACGCGACTGTATGAAAACGTTGGCAATGTTCACGCACGCGGCATTGAATTGGAGCTGATAAAACAACTCTGGCAAAAAGTCAAGATCGACGGCAATGTATCTTATTCTCATGCCGATGATGTTAGCGGCAACCGTATTTACGGTGTCGCTGAGTTTATGACCAATCTGGGATTGACTTATAAAATAATGACTGACCTGAATTTTAATGCGCAATATCGTTACATCGGCAATCGCGCCCGTCAAGCCGAAGACAGCAGAGACGATTTACAAGGCTACAGTTTAGTGGATGTGATGTTTAGCAAAGCCGATTTATTTTTTGATGATGTGACGTTGCGCGTAGGGGTAAAAAACTTGTTTGACGAAAAAGTGGTGTATCCCGCTTTCTTGGTCGGAGATCCCGATGATAACACCAGGCCTGCGTACGCGCAGGACTATCCGCAAACCTGCAGAGAGTTTGTGGTTCAACTGTCATGGCAGTTTTAACGACTGGTTGGTTCAATGTTGTTGTATAAGCTTCGCGATAATCGTTTTAGCCTTGTGATGCGAACCCTGATGCATTGCGTCGTGTGCTGGTTGCTGGGTGCAACGGCCCTCTATGCGGATGATGCTACGGAGCGGCGCATACAGATTTCATTGCCAGTGTTTCCCAGAATCGTCGCTGTCGACAATGATTTTAAGAAAAAGTTATTGCCCAAAGACCACGTATTGTTGGTGTTTGTATACGAGTCTAGCCAAGCACAGGCGCAACGCTACGCTGAGTCGTTGAAACAAAAGCTCACCAATGTAGCTGGTTTGCAGTTCACGGCTAAAGCGATATCGGTGCACGATCAGTTAGGGGGCAAGGCGCCTGTTCCAACCGCGCTATTTGCAGCCGAGCGCTTTTCTGAGCAAACCTTTACGCTTGTGGTAGAGTATTCGATAAAACAGCAAAGAATATTATTTTCCCCTTTCGTGGGAGATGTTGAGAGAGGCGCAGCCGCCGGTATTGCGATAACCAGCCGGATCAAGCCTTTTTTTAATATAAAAACCCTAGAGCGTGCTGAGATCGATATCAACGCCGTGTTAATGAACTTATCCAAACGCCATGAATAATTATTTTAACCACCTTACCACCAAGGTTACCTGGCTATTGGTGGTAATGATGCTGATCATCATCGTGGCCATAATAATGCATTGGGTCTTCATTTTGGTGCCGGTGCTTAAATCCGGTGAGCAAACCAAAGCCGATCTGCTAATAGCGCCTTATACCGATATATTGGAACAAGCGCTGGATAGAGATGACCGCAGACTGGTGAATGCTACCTTAGACCGGCTGGCGTTGCTCAAAGACCCAAAGCTAGATACGTCGTTGCTGGTGCTGATGAAAATTCAGCTGGTCAACGGCGAAGTCATTGAAAAAAGCAATCCCACCACTTCCCTGCATCTACCCTTCGTGGCACAAACCCCTTTATTTTCTCCACATACTTCTGAGTTATTGGGTTCGCTGGAGTTACAATACAGTGGCGATTTGTATTACACCTTGGTCTCGGATGCGCAACGGCGATTGTTTATTACCGTGCTCGCCATTGTACTTCTGTTAGTCTTAGTGCAACGGCAAATGGTTCGGCTGTTACAACCATTGAACACATTATCAGAGCGATTGGGCTCGGTGGATTTCAATGAAAATAACCGTTTGCCACAACCGGAAAAGAATATCTCCGTTGAAATAAAGCGAGTCTGGCAGGCCATCGATGAGTTGTTTCTTCGTTTGGCGCAACGCGAAGCGGAACTTAGGCAAGAACATGACGCGGCGCAACAAGCCCTTGAGCAAAAACTACAAGCCGAATCAGCCAACAAAGCCAAAAGCCAGTTTCTCGCCAACATGAGCCACGAATTACGCACGCCCTTGAACGCTATTATTGGATATAGTGAAATGCTCAAAGAAGAGCTGAATAGTGCAGTGACCCACGAATATCTAGAGGACTTGAACAAGATCCACGCCGCAGGAACCAATTTGTTGGCACTGATCAACGATGTGCTGGATTTATCTAAAGTCGAAGCCGGCAAGATGCAGTTGTATATCGAAGATATAAAGGTTCGGCATCTTGTTAAAGAAGTGGTGGATATTGTCAAACCCATGGCGGAGAAAAAAGGCAACGAACTCAAAGTACATTGTCCGGAGGGCATGGGAACCATAGAGGTGGACATTGCCAAATTGCGCCAGTCGTTGCTCAATTTGCTCAGTAATGCCATTAAATTTACTCAGCATGGAACCGTGGAGCTGTCCGTGAACCGTAGTGTTCAAGATCAACAAGACTGGATTATATTCACTATCAAAGACACTGGCATAGGTATGAGTAATGATCAGTTGGACAAAGTTTTTGTGGCTTTCGCCCAGGTTGATTCCTCTTTCACCCGTGAATTCAGTGGCACCGGATTGGGCTTGACTATTAGCCGCAGTTTCGTGCGTTTAATGGGAGGGGATATTTCGGTCACCAGTAAACCCGGTGCCGGATCCGAGTTTCAATTGACTCTACCGGTGCGTCCGGTACGGTCTTTAGCGATTCCCAAGAGCATCGAATCGGATAAAAAATCCGTCGCAATTCGTGGAGAACATACCGGTGGCGGCGAAGGCTGGCAGGAGCGGCGTACACAGCAACGTACCATTTTAGTGGTGGATGATGATCCTTTGGCGTGTGACATCGCCGAGCGCTATCTGGGTAAGGATGGTTATCGGGTAAAAAGCGCGTTAGACGGCGAGTCGGCGTTGAAAAAAATTCAGGAATCGCCGCCGGATGTCGTACTGTTAGATGTGATGTTATCTGGTATGAGCGGTTGGCAAGTATTGAAATTCATCAAAGACAGTGCAGAGTATGTACGCATTCCGGTGATAATGACTTCAATGGTAGACGAGAAAAAAAACGCATACGCGTTGGGGGCCGCGGATTACTTGTTAAAACCCGTGGAGCGTGAAGATATGTTGCGGGTAGTTAATCATTGTGTGCGTAAAGAAGGCATTAAAAGCATCCTGGTTGTGGATGATGATGCTGACGCCCGGCGTCTGGTGCGAATTATCTTGGAGAACGACGGCTATAAGGTGATTGAAGCGGAAAACGGCATACTCGGCCTGATTCGTGTAGCGGAAACCAAACCAGCCTTGATTATTATGGATGTGCTAATGCCCGGTATGGACGGACGCCAATTCTTGAACGAATTACAGAAATCGGCCCCCGGCCGTGACATACCGGTATTGGCCATTACCGGCATGGATCAAGACCAGATTAAGGCTTATGCGTTTGAGTCCAGAGTGCAGGCTGTAGTCCAGAAAGGCGCTTACAGTATTGACCATATTTTGAATAAGGTACGCGCGATAATTGCTCAAAATACTTAATCTCCGCAATTTACGGACGATAGTTATTTTTTAGAGGGGGCTTAGCGCCGAAATTAATCGGCTAAGACTCCAATAATGAAGAGTTTTTGGCTAAATTTATGTAAGTGAAGTAGATTATCCGCTTGCAATAACCTTGATTGTGGTAACCACTGCGGTGGTGTTGAGTAAGTCAGAGGTTTTGCCGATAATTGACTAGACGTAGAGCTAAAGTGAGTAGAAAATACAACAACATACAAATGGATCATTAGCAGGTGCAGGATTTTAAGTTTGTCCAGGTATGAGCATGATTGAACAGCAAGCAATCGCCATGGATTCAGAGTCGGTGAGTTCATTATTAGTCGTCGATGACAACGAAATGAACCGTGATATGTTGGTGCGCAGGCTAAAACCATTAGGTTATCAGGTGGATACCGCATGCGACGGCGGACAAGCATTGGATATGCTGCAAAGCGGTACTTATGATTTGGTGTTATTGGATATCATGATGCCGGTAATGGACGGTTTCGAGGTTCTGCAGCAAATGAAACTGCAGCAACGCCTAAAATCCGTACCCGTTATAATGATTACAGCGCTGGACGATACCTCCAGCGCCGCACGTTGTATCGATATGGGGGCGGAGGATTATCTCACCAAGCCGTTTGACCCTACTTTGCTCAAAGCCCGAATTAGTTCTTGTCTGGAACGCAAACGTCTGCACGACCAGGAATCCCTGTATCGCTCCAAAATCGAAGAATACAACAACCAACTGCAGGAAAGGGTACGGCAACAGGTCCAGGAAATCAGCCAAGCACAACTGGGCGCCATATTTGCCATGTCCAAATTGGCCGAATCCCGTGATCCTGAAACCGGTGAACACTTAGAGCGCATGCGCGAATACTGCAAAGTATTGTCGCAACAGCTGAGCAAATTAACCAAATACGAAATCATCATCGACAACACTTTTATTTCCGACATTTACGCCGCCAGCCCCTTGCACGATATAGGCAAGGTGGGTATTGATGATTCGGTGCTGTTAAAAGCCGGCAAACTCACCGACGAAGAATGGGTGGTAATGAAGTTGCACCCGGTGATCGGAGCGGAGACTCTGCGCGAAGTGGACAAGCAACATCCTGGTAATTCTTTGATTCGCATGGGTATAGATATCGCCGCGAGCCACCATGAGAAATGGGACGGGTCAGGTTATCCCTATGGTTTACAGGGTACGGAGATACCCTTGGTAGCCAGAATTCTCGCTTTAGGCGACGTATATGATGCGTTAACCTCGAAGCGGTGTTACAAAGATGCGTTTAGTCATGAAAAAAGCCGGCAAATTGTGATTGAAAGCAGTGGCAGCCATTTCGATCCCGAAGTGGTTGACGCCTTCGTGCAAACTGAAGAGGAATTCAAGCGGATTCGCGAGTTTTACCAAGATTCCGAATAAGTGATTGTAGTTGATGGCATATTACCTGCTTTATCTGTTTCCATAATCAATTTTAAGAGGCCCTTCTGCATGCCGAAGGTTTTATTAGTTGAAGACAATGAAATGAATCGCGACATGTTGTCGCGTCGTTTGGAGCGAAAAGGATTCGATGTGGTATTCGCGCTCGATGGCCAGGCTGCCGTGGAGATGGCGGAAAGTGAACATCCGGACCTCATTTTAATGGACATGAGTTTGCCGATCATGGACGGCTGGGAGGCCACCCGGCGGATCAAAGCCAACGGTAGCCTGGCAAACATTCCCATCATCGCTTTAACCGCACACGCTATGTCCGGCGACCGGGAAAAAGCCTTACAAGCCGGATGCGAAGAATACGACACTAAACCTGTTGATTTCCCCAGGCTAATAGAGAAAATTAATGGACTATTGAATGCCTCCTAAATCATAAAATATGATAAAGAGGCTTGTTTAAAGTATTTACATTGAAAAGCAACGATTGCTACAATGGTGCGCATGTAGCGTCAATCAGCTGCACTCAATATTCACCAGGTCTATAAATCCCACGCGGATCAAAACCTTGTTAAATAAGAACTGAGGGTTGTTTTATGAGTGAGGTGAACATGCAATCTGGCAGCGATGCTGCCGCACAAGCAGTGCCGGTAGAAAGAAGGGCCCGATCCCAACAAGACATAGGAAAATTAGTAGATAGCCGCAACGAAACCTTGGCATTATTAAGCGATCTTGCTTTAAAGCAGCCGTTTAAGACTGATCACGACACTCAAGTTTTACTGCAAAATTTCTGTGAATCCTTAATCGATTACACCGCCAGCGCTCATTTTCAGTTGTACCGGCACATAGACGAAGACAAGGAACGCCGTGAACCGGTGCAGAAAATTGCCGGTGAAATTTATCCGCGTATTTCCGATATCACACAATCCATATTGGATTTTAACGATAAATACGACTGCGAAGATCATTGTACGGATTTAGCCCAATTGGCACAGGACCTGTCACGGTTAGGAGAACTCTTGGCGGATCGGATTGAACTGGAAGACCGCCTGATTCAGGTCATGTGCGCACCACGAACCTTCTAATCTACATACCCCTCTTTTATCATCTATCATCAACACCGCAAGTGGCTGAAGCTGCTTGCGGCCGGTTCTTCTAAAACCTCATTTCCCAGCTATAAAGTTTATCGATGCTCGGTCGAAAATATTTGTAATACACCATTTCCTTCTAGATAGCCTTTGGTGGTGTCCCGGTCCCAGCTCGCAAAACCATTATGAGTGACAGTTACTCGAAAAAATCTCGTGCCGAACAAATGTTGGCGGCGTTACGCGTCAATTTTATTGCCGACTTGCCGAAAAAGTTCGATGACTATGAACAGTTGATATTAGGCATGCGGACGGAGGCCGATTTTACGGAACAATTCGATGAATTGTTTCGCCTGATTCACAGCCTCAAGGGTAGTGCGGGTACCCATGGTCTACAGGTTTACACTAGTATTTGCCATCAGTTCGAAGATCAATTGCGTCTGGTGGACAGCCGCTTCGAAAACTTCAGTCCCGAGCTGGTTGATGACTGGTTGAACTATGTTGATTTGATGCGGGAGGTGCTGGATGCAATCCGCGGTGGTGATCCTAAAGCTCAAGACCTCAACGATATCGTGCAGAATAAGCTGGATGTACTGCGCCAAGGTACGCATTCCAATGGATTAACCGCCATGATCGTGGCCTCGTCGCGCTCCATCGAAAGTATTTGCTGCAGTGTAGTGGAAAATCTTCGCTTTAATTATTTCGTAATGGACGATGGGTATTTGGCGCTAGGCCGGTTGTTAAACGAAAAGATTGATGTGTTGATTACCACCAAGGAGGTTTCCGGTCTCAATGGTAATGTGTTGATAGCGGCGATCAAGTTGGCCCATCATAACAAGCGCTTAAAAACCATTTTATTAACATCAGAGCAGCAAATCCGTTCCGGGCGCAATTCCGATCCAGATATCACCATACCTCGCGACGTTCATTTGGTAAACAATCTTACCAATTTACTGAGTCAGTACGTGCAAAACAAACCGCTATAATTTTACAGCGGATCGCAATAGCTCGGATTCTGCTGTTAGAATGGCTTGATCCCAAGTCATCTACTAAAACGGAAGCGACTATGCTTACTTGCCAATCCCGCATAAGATTCTTCACTTTTGTCATAATGGTGTTGTTTCAGGGCATGCCACTTTTCGCGGCAGATTCGTCTACCGAGCAGCAGAACCTAAATCAAGGGTTGCGGGCTTACCAAAATAAAAATTACCCCCTGGCTTGGCGTTATCTAATGCCTTTGGCTGAAAACGGCAACATGGAGGCGCAACGGCGCATCGGTATTATGTATCGTCATGGCCTGGGTGTTGCTAAAGACGATTCTGAAGCCGTTAAATGGTATCGCAAAGCTGCCTCGCAAGGACATGTATTGGCACAAAATAGTTTAGGCATTATGTACCGCTTCGGCATGGGGGTACCTAGGGATCCTACCGAAGGGGCGAAATGGCTGCTGGCGGCGGCCGAACAAGGTTATGCCAAGAGTCAGGAGAATATCGGCTTGGTGTATTTGGATGGTGATGGTGTTGAACAAAACGAGGAATTGGCGGCCAAATGGTTGAAGCAAGCGGCGTTACAAGGGCAAATGAGGGCTCAGCTCACACTGGGATTATTGACCTTGGCCGGTCGGGGTGTAGAGCAAAATCAAGCCGAAGGCATGGCTTGGATCGAACGGGCCGCCGATCGGGGTTCTCAACAAGCCGCCTTGGCTTTGGCGAAAGCCTACGAGCAAGGATTGTATGGCAAGCCGAAAGACGCGCAACAAGCTAAGTATTGGTATGAGCGGGCGGGACAACCCCTACAATAATCTAATTCATAGATTGGAAACGAGCAGCGTGATTATGAATACAAAATCTTTTATACAAAGCCTATTACTCATTTTCACGATTGTCTCGGGTTCGGTGAACGCACAACCGCTGCTGCTGATTTATTCCGGTAACCTCGATGGTGAACTCGAGCCATGTGGTTGTACCGAGGAGGGGAACATGGGGGGCATTAACCGGCGCGTGAGCGCATTTGATAAGCTGCGCACGGAACATCCCGAACTCGTTGCCATATCCGGCGGCGGTTTGATCTCGGCGGAAGGTAGCACCGACCATATTAAAGCGAAATTTATTCTCAATGGCTTCACTGAGCTAAAATACGACGCCATCGGCATGCAATGGAAGGATTTGTCCTATGGGAGCGAATTCTTAATCCGGGAAAATTTGCCTTGGGTTGTGAGTAACTGGGAACATGAAGGCGTACATAAAGAGAAAACCATCACCCGTTCCTTGGGGGATAAGTCGGTTAATTTTAAAGTGTTCTCCTGGTTAGATCCCAACTATTCACCCATGCGGCAAATGCACGGGGATCATACCGTGGTCAATGAAAACGCGGCGCAAGTCAGTGTCAAAATCGCCAAAGCGGATGCAGAAGGGTATATAACGGTATTGCTAACTTCGCTGCCCTTGGAAACAGTGCAGGATAGTTTTGATCTGAAATCAGTGGATATTCTGTTTGTGCGCGCTTCATATGAAGTGTTTGGCGAACCGAAACAAGAGGGCAAGACATTGGTTTTGCAGCCGGGTTCGCGGGGCATGAGGATCGCCAAGTTAAATCTGGAAATAAATTCTACCGGTGATATTGACAAGTGGAACCATGAAGTGATTTCACTGCCCTCTGCTGTGGGTGATTCTCCCCGCATGGCCGCGTGGTACACAGCTTATAATGATGAAGTCAAACAGGATTACCTCAAACGGGTTGAAGTGCGTAAACAGCTGGAATCAGGAACAAGCAAATACGCCGGTGAAGAAAAGTGTAAGACTTGCCACGTCGCCGAACATAAACAATGGTTTGACAGTCAGCATGCCATTGCTTATGAGGAATTAGAAGGCGTGAACAAAGCGTTCGATCCGGCATGTATCGGTTGTCATACGGTGGGTTTCGGCGAGCCCGGCGGGGTCGTCGACATCAGCCTGACACCGCATTTAATAAATGTGCAATGCGAAAATTGCCATGGCGCGGGCAAAGAGCACGCCGAATCTATGGGTAAAAAGCCGGTAGCCAATCACGATTGGCCCAAGGAAAAAATCTGCGGGCAATGTCATGTGCAAAAACACAGCCCCTCCTTTTCTATCGAACAATACTGGCCGAAAATAGCGCACTAAACCGGAGCACCATTTCCCTCCCGCCTTTAAATTGTGTGCGTAATGAGTTACTTGAATAAAATCGACAATACGCACTAAATTGGCGCGTCAAGCAAACGAGCTCGTGCTGATGTTATGCAGCACGATTCAAGGGTCTTTCTGCTGCAAGTGAACTTGTGATATAAATATCGCCCTCTTAAAAACGTATTTACTAAAACCAGCTCAACCAATAATTTTTCCGCAGCTATTGCAACGGCCGATAACTGGCTTAACGAAAATAAAGTTTAATAACAATTGAAAGGGGAGCAATTCATGGATGCATTTAAATCCGGTAGCGACGTATTGTTTGTTTTGTTAGGCGCCATAATGGTTCTGGCCATGCATTCAGGCTTTGCGTTTTTGGAAGTCGGTACGGTGCGCAAGAAAAACCAGGTTAATGCCCTGGTGAAAATCATCACGGATTTTTCCATTTCCACCATAGCGTATTTTTTTATCGGTTATATGGTTGCCTATGGTATGGGCTTTATGGACAGCGCGCAGGCGTTGAATGAAAAGAACGGTTACGAGTTAGTAAAATTTTTCTTTTTATTGACGTTCGCGGCGGCCATCCCGGCCATTATTTCCGGTGGCATTGCCGAGCGGGCCAGGTTTTATCCGCAATTGACCGCCAGTGCCATCATAGTCGCGCTGGTATATCCGTTTTTTGAAGGCATTACCTGGAACGGTAATTTCGGTATTCAAACCTGGTTGGAAAATACTTTTGGTGCCGGGTTTCATGATTTCGCCGGTTCCATCGTGGTCCACGCCATGGGTGGTTGGATTGCGCTAGGGGCGGTGATTATGTTGGGCGCCAGGCACGGCCGTTATGGTAAGGACGGCGTAGTGTCGGCGCATCCACCTTCCAGCATTCCTTTTTTAGCCTTGGGTGCTTGGGTGTTATCGGTAGGCTGGTTTGGTTTTAACGTTATGTCAGCGCAATCGGTTGAAGGCATAAGTGGTTTGGTGGCGTTGAATTCCCTCATGGCCATGGTAGGCGGGGTATTGGCCGCTTTAGTGGCGGGTAAAAACGACCCTGGTTTTGTGCACAACGGCCCTTTGGCGGGTCTAGTAGCCGTATGCGCCGGTTCCGATGTGATGCACCCTGTGGGAGCATTGGCCACCGGATTAGTAGCCGGCGCGTTATTTGTGTATACATTTACCTTGACCCAAAACAAATGGAAAATCGATGATGTATTGGGTGTATGGCCGTTACATGGGCTATGCGGAGCCTGGGGTGGCATTGCCGCGGGCATTTTTGGCTTGCAAGCGCTGGGCGGTATGGGCGGAGTCAGTTTTATGGCCCAGCTGGTGGGTACCACGCTGGGGATCGTCATCGCCTTGATCGGCGGATTCGCTGTATACGGCATTCTGAAAAATACGGTGGGCATACGCCTGACACAGGAACAGGAGTATGAAGGTGCCGACCTCAGTATTCACAAAATCGCCTCGGAACCAACTTACGACAAATAAGTTTTTAGCGATCGTCACCATTTGATAACCTGGCTGTGGTTTTATCTTGCTCACGGGCGCAGTTTTGACTTGAAAGTTCCTATGACCGCCCATATTTTGCACGATTTGAAGCTAACTAACTGAATTTGTGAAAAATTAGAGGTATTGAACACGGATATTGGATGAAAAAGCGCTCTTGAGCTCTGAATATGAGATAATCAGCGCCAACTATCCTTCGATCATATCCACTGTTCTTTTATATGACGCGCAAGCTTTTTATTAAAACATTTGGTTGTCAGATGAATGAATACGATTCCGCCAAAACCGCGGAATTGTTAGGCGAAAGCCAAGGAGTCCTGCTGGCCGAGTCGCCTGAAGAGGCTGACATTTTATTGTTAAACACTTGTTCCGTGCGGGAAAAAGCCCAGGAAAAAGTCTTTTCCTTGCTGGGCCGTTGGAAAGAAATCAAAGCGCAACGCCCCGGAGTAGTCATCGGCGTGGGTGGTTGTGTGGCTAGCCAAGAGGGCGACGCCATCCGCGCCCGCGCGCCTTTTGTGGACATAGTCTACGGACCGCAAACCCTGCATCGCCTGCCGCAAATGTTGGCGCAATTGTCCTCCTCGGGACAGGCGCAAGTGGATGTGTCCTTCCCGGAAATCGAAAAATTCGACAATCTACCCGCGCCGCATGCCAGTGGCCCCACGGCATTTGTCTCTATTATGGAAGGCTGTAGCAAGTACTGTACATTCTGTGTGGTGCCTTATACCCGCGGTGAGGAAATCAGCCGGCCGTTTGACGATGTATTGGTCGAAGTGGCCAGGCTTGCACAGCAAGGCGTACGGGAAATCACGTTGCTGGGACAAAACGTTAATGCCTACCGCGGTGAAATGCACGATGGCGACTTCGCCGATCTGGCGTTGTTGATTCACTATGTAGCGGCCATCGACGGTATAGGTCGCATCCGATATACGACATCTCATCCTATAGAAATGTCCGATGCGTTGATAAAAGTCTACGCGGAAGTGCCCGAATTGGTCAGTCATTTGCACCTGCCGGTGCAATCCGGTTCGGACCGTATTTTGGCAATGATGAAACGCGGTCATACGGCATTGGAATACAAAGACAAGATTCGACGCTTACGGCAAGTGCGCCCGGATATCAGTATTTCCTCCGATTTTATCGTTGGCTTTCCAGGGGAAAGCGATGCGGATTTCCAACAAACTATGGAGTTGATCAAATCCGTGGATTTTGATCATTCTTTTAGCTTTTTGTACAGCGCCAGACCTGGCACGCCTGCTGCTTCGTTTCCCGATAACGTGCCGTTAGAGGTGAAAAAACAACGTTTGGCTATTTTACAGGATCAAATCACACAGCAAGCGAGCGCCATCAGCCAGGCCATGGTCGGCAGCGTGCAAAAAGTGCTGGTGGAAGGGCCATCCAAAAAAGATCCGCATCAATTGAGTGGACGCACCGAAAACAATCGGGTCGTGAATTTTACGGCGCATCCCCGCCTAGTGGGTGAGTTCGTCGATGTGCGAATCACCGAAGCATTACCCAATTCCTTGCGTGGCGAAGTCACCAGCGCCTCCCGCGACGGCGTAGCGGATCACACCAACAAAACCATTGCCCGCCGGGCGTAATTCACAACACAGCCTTGAATCAGCAACCACAATCCAGCAATTTTACTCTCGAACCCAGCGACAACGAGCGATTGGCCAATTTATGCGGCCAATTCGATGGCCATTTACGGCAAATCGAACGGCGTTTGGGTGTTGAGATTAATAACCGCGGCAATATCTTTAACGTAATTGGTGATCAAACATCCGTACTGATGGCCGGTGAAGTATTAAAAGGTTTATACGAAGAAACCGAGCAGCAACAATTGACAGCCAGACGGGTACACTTATTCCTCCAAGAAGCCGGAATCGAGGAGCGCCTTGAACATAGCAAAGACGACAAGTCATTACAAAAAGTGGAAATAAGAACCAAAAAAGGTTTTATTAAGGGTAGAGGATTTAATCAGCAGCGCTATTTGCAGAACATTGTGACCCACGATATCAGTTTCGGAATCGGACCGGCCGGCACCGGCAAAACCTATTTGGCAGTGGCTTGTGCCGTGGAAGCGTTGGAGCAGGAGAAAGTCAGTCGCATTGTATTGGCGCGTCCCGCCGTGGAGGCAGGGGAAAGACTGGGCTTTCTACCGGGCGATTTGGCGCAAAAAGTCGATCCTTATTTACGGCCGCTGTACGATGCTTTGTATGAAATGCTGGGCTTTGAGCGTGTGATTAAACTGGTGGAGCGGGATGTGATCGAAGTCGCTCCGCTGGCGTACATGCGCGGACGCACCTTAAACGAGTCGTTTATCATTTTGGATGAAGCGCAAAACACCACCGTAGAACAGATGAAAATGTTTTTAACCCGTATCGGTTTTGGCTCCACGGCGGTGATTACCGGCGATGTGACGCAAATCGATTTACCGCGGCACACCTTGTCTGGTTTGCGGCACGTGATAGAGGTGTTAAAAGGTGTTGAAGGCATCAGCTTTACTTTTTTCCAGGCCAAAGACGTGGTCAGGCATCCGCTGGTGCAAAAAGTCGTGCAAGCTTATGAAAAGTTCGAATCTATGGGCAATGGAGACGCATAAAATGGCGGTTGTGAACGCAGACGCAGCGGTGAATTTGGAGTTGGATCTGCAAATTGCGGCTGAAATCCCTGAAAACCACGCGTATTTGCCCGATCAAGCAACGATTGAACAATGGATATCGGCTACTTTGTCAACGGCGAACGCCGCCGGTGACAATCAATTGACGGTGCGAATAGTTGACGAGACAGAAATAAAAACGTTAAATGAAACCTACAGGCATAAATCAGGAGTGACCAACGTATTATCGTTTCCATTTGAAGTACCTCCTGAAGTGCCAATACCGCTAATGGGAGAATTTTTGGGAGACATAGTCATTTGTGCGCCGGTTGTGCTAAGCGAAGCACGGCTACAACAAAAACCAATTGAAAATCACTGGGCGCACCTCATAGTTCATGGCACGTTACATTTGTTAGGTTACGATCATTTATCAGAGCAACAAGCTGACGAAATGGAAACAATGGAAATTGCTATTTTATCGGAATTTGGAATTCCTAACCCGTACAGAGAGACGCAAGCATAATGAACGACGACCAGAGTAGAAGCGCTGCCTCCAAGGAAGGGGGGCAGTCGAGTTCGTGGCTGGAACGCCTAAGCCAAGCACTATTAGTTGAACCTAAAGACCGTGAGCAGCTAGCGACCCTGCTGCGTAACGCGCAACAGCGCAACCTCCTTGATGCCGATGCACTTTCCATGATTGAGGGCGTATTGGAAGTCTCGGAAATGCAAGCCCGGGATATCATGATTCCCCGTTCGCAAATGGTTGTTGTCAGTCAGGACGTCCCACCTGAAGAATTCTTGCCCGTTATCATCGATTCGGCGCACTCGCGCTTCCCGGTCATCGGCGACAATCGCGATGAAGTGGTCGGTATTTTACTGGCCAAGGATTTATTGTCTTACTACGCGCAGACCGACCGGGAAAATTTCAATATTCGAGACGTGTTACGCCCGGCGGTTTTTATTCCGGAAAGCAAACGACTCAATGTGTTGTTAAAGGATTTTCGCGCTAACCGCAACCATATGGCCATTGTGGTCGATGAGTACGGCGGAATTGCTGGATTGGTTACCATCGAGGACGTGCTCGAACAAATAGTCGGCGATATAGAAGACGAGCACGATTTTGAAGAGGACTTGTACATCGTCAGACACAGCGATACCCGTTACACCGCCAAAGCGCTGACCCCCATAGAAGATTTCAATGCAGAGTTTAATTCAGACTTCAGCGATGATGAATTCGATACTATCGGCGGTTTACTGATCAATAAATTTGGTCATGTGCCGAAACGAGGCGAAGAAGCTACCATAGGCCGGTTTAAATTCAAGGTATTGAGAGCCGACAGCCGCCGGATCCATTTAGTACAAGTGATTCTTCTTGACCTTTCGCAAATCA
>Ga0111150_1041_pt1 | contig 16278 bp, 16 predicted proteins | sample DeeMarSeWOR28_12_FD_80256 | JGI IMG/M metagenome (GOLD analysis project Ga0111150, IMG submission 80256) | Gammaproteobacteria bacterium SG8_11 | reverse complement strand
GTGTGTTCACCGAACAATAGCCAGGTCACCAGAAACATTGGCACAACCATCACGAGTGCCCCGGTGGTCAGCGCCAAACCGGACACCTCCGTACCAATACGTTTTAGCCATACTCCGCTGGCGCATTGCACCACGACGGCGGCTAAAACCGCTGCAATACCTTGCCACGCCAAATCTCCGTTTATAGAATCTGACAGGAAGATCAAACTAATACCCGTCAACCCTAATAACGCGCCCAATAGTTTTGCTAAGGTCAAACTGCTCTCTTGCAACCATACGGAGGCCATAAACGCCGTCACTATGGGGCTTAAACCAAATAATACTGAAATAAGGCCGGAAGGAATATATTGCGCAGCCCAGTAAACCGCTAGCATGGCGCCATAAATGCCCACCGCTGCGGTAAAATACACGCGACGTGCGGACTTATGCCAGTGCAACTCATCGCCAAACACTTTGAGCAGCAACAAGCAGAATACCGCACCTAAAATCATACGTCCGGTTACGCCCGACAAAAAGCCCCAACCTTCGCTGCTCCACTGTATCGCCACAGGCGTTGTGGACCAGATGATAACCACTCCTATAAATGCCGCTGGCACAGACATAGTTCTATCCCTTCTTTTAGTTGCCCTTTTAAAAATCAATTGCCCATAAAACGAAAAAGGCCGCAGTCTTATCGATCTGCGGCCTTTGGTATTGATTGCTTGTTAGCTATTTAACTACTGACAACAATTACTCCTATTCCAAAGACGCGCAGCCGTGCCCCAGCGCACAAACACTGGAATCATCGCGACCACAATATGTTTTAGAAGTAGTTGTTTCATGTTAAGGAGTTTGCCTGCAGTGTAAGGAACTTGTCAATGAAAATTTTTTCCTGTTTCTTCCGAGAATTTACCACTAAGTGCCGCTCTTAAGTTTTTTGAATAAATGCTCCCGGTAATAAAGCAATTCAGAGATAGACTCTTTAATATCGTCAAGCGCCAAATGATTGGCTTTCTTTTCAAAGCCTTTACAGATTTCCGGTGCCCATCGCCTTGCCAATTCTTTTATAGTACTCACATCCAGATTGCGGTAGTGGAAGTACTCCTCCAACTGGGGCATGCAACGCGCTAAAAACCGCCGATCCTGGCAGATACTGTTTCCGCACATAGGTGACTTACCCGATGGTACGTATTGTTGTAGAAACTCTATCGTTTGTTGTTCGGCTTGCTGTTCGGTGTTGGTGCTTTGTTTGACGCGCTCCGTCAGCCCGGAGCCTCCATGTTGTTTGGTGTTCCACTCATCCATTCTATTCAGAACTTCGTCGGGTTGATGAATCGCCAACACCGGACCTTCGGCTATTGTGTTCAACTCGCTATCGGTGACGATGGTCGCAATCTCAATAATGGAATCATTTTGGGTATCCAAACCGGTCATTTCCAAATCAATCCATATTAAATTATTTTCGCTTTTTGGCATTTTATCCTCTAGTGTTTGCATTTATCACATTCTTCGGGCCCAACTCGATCAAAAGGCTCTGGCCTAAGTTGTAAAATCAAGTATCATATTAGCCATTTTCAGGATTTATTTCTTCAAATTGTAGTCATAATTTCACAACACAATGTATTCTTAGAATACCATACAGCGACCTTATCTAATGTGAGGAGATCCTATGAAAGTAATTAAACCAATCGCAACGATTATCCTGCTGTCAGTTGGCATTTTTGGCATGGCGGCTGTTTATGCTGGTGAAGTGGATGGAAAAAAACTCTATGACGATAATTGCCAAGGCTGTCACGATACGCGGATTCACACCCGACCCAATCGCATCATCCATACCTATGGAGACCTCGCCAATCGAGTCAAGTTTTGCGACGCACAAGTAAAAGCCGGATTCAATGACGAGCAGCTCACGGCAGTGACCGATTATCTAAATACAGCGTTTTACAAATTCGTTAAAGAATAGCCACATGACATTGCTAAAGGAAAAATCCTGCATTGCCTACAACAAAGGCGAGCCTCCTTTGGCAATGGCGCAAGCCACTCGACTCCTGCAACATTTGCATGAATGGTCTATGGATCAAAAGGATCAGTACATCCACAAGACTTTCAAATTCAAGAACTATTACGAAACCATGGCCTTTGTAAACGCGGTTGCCTGGATCGCCAACCGCGAAGATCATCATCCCGATATGGAGGTAGGCTATAACCGCTGTGTAGTGCGATACAGCACGCACTCAGTGGGTGGTTTATCGGAAAATGATTTCATTTGTGCAGCGAAAATCGATGCATTACTGTGAGCGTTAAATTTCACAGCCTGATTTATGGGACGGATAGCCTGTTAGCTACATAATGAAAAAAACCAAAACCACCCGGCGGCAGACATGGCGCAGAGAAAAAGTCGAGGCTGATCGACGCGCCAGGGAAGACAAACTCCAACTCCAAACCGAACAACGCCTTAACGCTAGTGAACTTGGCCCCGAACAACCGGGACGAATCGTTTCTCACTTTGGGGCCAATTTTTCCGTACAAGATTCACAAGGCAACCTTCACCTTTGTCTCAGCCGGAGAAATCTGCCCAAATTAGTCTGCGGTGATTATGTGACTTGGCAGTCCACCGGAGAACAGGAAGGTGTTATCGTGGCTTTGGAGGCGCGCCGCACATTGCTGGCTCGCCCCGGCTATCATCAACAGATCAAACCTATTGCCGCCAACATCGACCAAATCTTGGTGGTCATCGCCCCGCAGCCGGCTATTGACGAAGACTTAATCAACCGCTATCTCATTGCCGCCACTTTGACCCAAATAACACCTGTTATTGTCTTGAATAAAGTGGATTTGCTCAGCCCTAAAGAGCTGGATGCCAATGAGCATCGCCTACATTTATACGTCGAGTTAGGTTACGAAATCATTCATGCCAGCACCCACGAAAAACAGGGATTACGCCAACTGCAGGATAAATTACATAACAGGACCAGCATTTTTGTTGGCCAATCGGGCGTTGGTAAATCTTCTCTCATCAAGGCCATTTTGCCCGGTATCACGGTGCGTATCGGCGAATTGTCTCACGCCTCGGGTTTAGGGAAACACACAACAACCGTGAGCACTTTGTACCCACTGCCGCAAGGTGGCGCTATCATCGACTCACCGGGGATCCGAGAATTCGGCTTAGGTCAGTTCGAAGCGGCGCAAATTGCCCAAGGTTTTGTGGAATTCCAGCGCTTGATCCCACAATGCAAATTCAACGATTGCAGCCACCACGCGGAGCCCGGTTGCGCGGTTCGTCAGGCTGTAGATGTCGGCACTGTGCATAAATCTCGCTACGACAGTTTCTTGCGCATTGTAAACGCGGCACAGCGGCATTAAACTGATCGTCCACCATAGGTTTTCCTAACAGCATCTGGTTGAGCCACCGCGCGGGATTCGCTTTGCTTAATCTGACCAGGGGCTATACTAATCTTATATATTCATCGCGAACGGAGCGTTGCGGGCTAATGAAGCGATTATTGTTGAGTACTTTCCTGAGTTTAACGTTGTCAATTCCAGCGTACGCCGGTGACAATGATATCAACATGAAGCGATTTCCCAGCGAGCAGGAACTATTTGGGGATTTAATTAGAGATTTGGGCACAGCCATGAGCTACCGTGCCGTCGCCCCCGCCGAACCCTTGGACTCACCCTTAGGTATTGACGTGGGCTTGGTAGTGACCAGCAGCAAAATGAAAAATGAGCTGGACGGTTGGAAAACAGCCACTTCTGCCAATGGCCAGGATACCATTTATAATAGTGAAATCCATGTGCGTAAGGTTTTACCCCTGGGATTCGATGTTGGAGCTTATTTTGGTTCGGTATCAGACAGTAATATGAAAAGTATGGGGGGTGAAATCCGCTATGCTATTTTGAATGACTCCAACCTAACACCAGCTCTGGCGGTGCGTGGCTCCTATAAGGCAATGTCAGGCGTGGATGATTTAGATTTAAGTACTGCAGGTCTGGAGCTGTCCATTTCTAAGGTTGTCTTTATGGCTAAGCCTTATGCCGGTTTGGGCGCAATTCATTACGAAGGTGAAGGCACCGGTATCGATAACTATAAATTTGAGTCGGAAAGGGATACTCTGGCCAAATATTTTCTTGGCGTAAATTTCGATATGGGCCCGGTTAATTTCGCCGCCGAAGCCGATAAGACGGGGGAAAACTCTTCTTACAAAGCGAAATTTGGAGTGCGCTGGTAAACGCGCAGTACGAGTGCGATCACGCGTATTCGTCGATTCCCAACACGGCCTTAAATTGTTGCCGTTCTTCAATATATTGGGTTTGCAGGTATTGTGAAATGGCTGTCCGGGCTTTGTGACTGGTATTGTCCGGACTGGCAGCAGACTGACCATTACTGGCAAACGCGCTCCACACGCCGGCAACATCATTTTGAGAATAGAACTGGATCCGCTCGGATTGAGGATTTTCATTCTTTGCCGATACTTGCGTCAATGCAGTATTTCGTTGAGTGACGAAATTTTCTGTTCCGCGTGCAGAAGTGGTGGAATCGGCATTTTGGGGCAAGCCGGCATCACGTTCGACCAGATGGCCGTTGGCAGAATGTTTTTTAGGCTGGTTCGGTTGGTTGAGGTGGTAATTCGGACTGTTGATTCCCGCAATTCGCATCGAAATCCATTCCTAGATCTTTATTGACATCCAGGTTACGGGTTTTATCCAAGCCTATGGCCTGATGCATATTTCTAGCACCATGTAATTTGGCCCCTTCTAAATTTGCTCCGCTGATGTCAGCCCGGGCGAAATCGACTTCACGCAGGTCCGCATCCCGAAAATCCACCGATTGCAAGTTGGAATATTGAAATTTCGATCCGAATACGTTGCTGTTTCGCATCCGGGCGTTATTGAAATTACTTTTGGAAAAATCACTTTGCTTCAAAATGGCGTCGTTTAAGATAGACCACTCGAAGCGAGAATGTACGGCACTGCTTTCGTAAATACTGGCTCGGGTTAAATTCGCCTCAAAAAAATTCGCCTCGTCCAAATTGGCGCCCCGAAGCTTGGCGTTTTGTAAGTTCGCTTCTATTAAGCGCGCTCCAAACAAATTGGCACCGCGCAAATCCGCTTGCTCAAGTTCCGCTTTTTGCAATGAAGCCGATATCAAATCGGCCTCCCGGAGATCCACGTACCGCATATCGGCTCTATCCAGATTAGCCTCCGACAAGTCCGCCTGGCCGAAGATGATTCCTCTCAGATCCGTGCCTTCGAAATTGCAACGACGCATCACGGCACCACTCAAATCGGATTTATCCAGTTTGACGTCGCGCAGATCCCCATCCGAGAAAATGCTATCGCCAAGATACACCTGCTGTATACTGGCTGAACGCAATATGGCTTGGGAGAAATTGTTGTTCCGCATGGTGGAGCGATCAAGTACGGCGTCGGTCAAATTAGCATTACTTAGGTCCGCACCTTCCATCACTACGCCGGTTAAGTCCGCACCCTGCAAATTTGCACCTTTCAAGTTTGCACCACTCAAAGTGGCCCCCGCCAATTTCGAATTTTGCAAGTCAGCGCCTTCCAGATTAGTGAATCGCAGATTGGAATGTTCGAAATTACTATTTCTGAGAAACGACTTGGATAAATTGGCCTGTTTAAAATTGAGGAAACTAAGATCCAGATCAGCCAGGTTTTTTGCACTAAGATCCGGTACTGTGCCTTTCTGTGCTACTGCCAATGCCTGCAACACGTCTAACTTGGAAACCGGTGTGCCAAAACGGCTGTCTTCCACCACGGTCCCACAAGCGACGAGTAAATACAGGCAAGTACTGGCGAATACGAACTTTTTCATGTGTAGTTATCTTACGTCAAAATATTAATGTATAGACCATTATCCCTTCAATTGGTTGCGTTTTTGCTGGCAACGCTGCCTACACTTGCCTACAGACTACGCGTTTACGCTTAATATTAAATTAATGAATCTAAGATCAAATCCCCACGCAACCGATAGACGATGCCTCCCTTTTGGCAAACATTGCTGACGATACCTATTAGCAACTTTTTTTGGCAACGTTGTTGCGCAAATACGTTGGCATAGCGTTCACAGCATCCACCGTCTGCCCCCGTAAGTACTCTTGTCGGGCAATTTGCGCAATATGTTTCGCCTGAGGATATACGTTATCCTCGTAAGCGACAATCTTAACTTGCTGTTGCAGTATTTCGGAATATGTGCCCCAGCCCGTACCCACGCCATACCAGTGCTGTTCATTTTCCATCATAGCGCTTACCGATTGCGGGGGACATACGATTTCCTCACCAAGCAGCTCTACAACGCCTTCGCTGTTTTTTCGATAAGCCCCCCAATAAACCTCGTTCATGCGCGCATCGATTGCGCTGTAGATGTGATCATGGGCAACGCCTTGCGCCAATGCCGCCAAAGAAGACACCGGCACCACCGGCAAATCCGCGGCAAAAGCAATTCCTTGAGCCACACCTGCGGCGATTCTTACCCCCACAAACGCTCCGGGCCCGCGCCCGAACGCCAAAGCATCCAATTGGGTGGGCGCCAGTCCCGCTTCACTCAACAACTCCTCAATCATGGGCAAGATAAGCGCGCCGTGCTCGCGGGGCGCCACTTGGTAGCGCTGGGTCAGGTTCGAATCAATCAGTAACGCTGCAGAGCAGGCCTCGGTGGAAGTGTCAAGCGCTAATATTTTCATCAACGGTATTAAAAAATTCGTTTACATGGGTAAATTCGCGAGTAATATCCAAATCAGGCAAACTTTGTAAAAACACCCGTCCATAAGATTTGCTATATAGCCTGGGGTCACAAATGACCAGAACACCCTGGTCGTTAACATCCCGTATAAGCCGCCCTATGCCTTGCTTTAAGGTAATAACAGCGCGCGGTAACTGAATCTCCATGAAGGGATTACCGCCTCGCTGTTGGGTTTGCTCGATTCGCGCTTGCAGCACCGGCTCATCTGGAGCCGAAAACGGTAGTTTGTCGATAATTACACAAGACAGCGCTTCGCCTTTTACATCGACACCTTCCCAAAAACTGCTGGTTCCCACCAGCACGGCATTACCCAACGATCGAAATCGCTCCAGGATCTCAGTGCGTGGCATTTCTCCCTGCACTAACAAAGGATACGGCATTCGCCGGCGCAGCGCCTTGGCGATGAAATTCATTGCCTTGTAGCTGGTGACTAAAATAAAGGTTCTGCCTCGGGTAACATTTATCACCGGCTTTATCACATCGACCACGGCTTGCGTATATTGCGGCGCGTTGGGATCCGGCATGTTGGTAGGAACATAAAGCAGCGCTTGATGTTTGAAATCAAACGGACTGTCCCAGGTATAGGTGCTGGCCTCGGTGATACCCAGGGCGTTCGTGAAATGTTTAAAACTGTTGCCCACGGTTAAGGTAGCCGAGGTGAATACCCACGCCGCGCGCTGTTTGGCCATGTAGCTTTCAAACTGAGGCGCCACATCAGTTGGTGTTTTATGTAGCACAAAGCCTTTTTGATGTGTTTCGTACCACAGTATATGACTATCCGAAGCCAGCTGCTCATCCATTTGATTGTTTTGCTGTAGAAAATGCGCCAATCGCTCTTTGAGCAAGAGCATGCGTTGAAAGCATTTCTCGATTCCTGCACCCCGCTCCGCAGCCGACTTTAACACAGTCGCGAAATCAGTAACGACATTGGCGAGTGTCTGCAGAGCAGTTTGCACGTTTGCCGAACTCGCTGCAATATGCCAAGGGGAGCGATGTTCGCTAATGCCCAATGCCAAACGAAACTCTTTGGCGGCTTGTTCCAGTGCGCCAGACAATGATAATGCGGCCCCCAGATCGGGGGCGTCTTGCAATACTTCCAGCTTGCTATCGCGAGCCAAATCCACTATTTGACGGCTGCTCAGTGTTTCACCGAAAAAACGCGTTGCCACGTCGAACATTTGATGGGCTTCATCGAATATAAACGCATTGGCTTGTGGTAGTACTTCGCCGAAGCCGTCATCCTTCAACGCCATATCGGCAAAGAACAAATGGTGATTGACCACGACCAAATCGCTTTGTTGCGCTTGCCGGCGTGCCTGATTGACGAAGCAGTCGCTGAGAAACGGGCAATCCGAACCCAAACAGTTATCCGCCGTGGAGGTGACCAATGGCCAGACAGCAGCGCCTTCGGGTATTTCTTTTATTTCCGACACATCGCCGGTTTTGGTCACGTTCAACCACTGTTTTATATGCAGCATATCGTGCTGTTGCTGCGGGGTCATCCGGCCGTCTAGTTGCTTTTGCTCAAAACGGTAGTGGCAGAAATAATTATTTCGCCCTTTTAATATTGATACCGGCACGCGCAATCCAAGCACTTCTAACACTTTTGGAAGGTCGCGGTTGAATATTTGATCTTGGAGATTTTTTGTCCCGGTGGATATGATAACTTTTTTACCGCTGATCAATGCAGGCACTAAATAAGCGAAGGTTTTGCCGGTGCCGGTGCCCGCCTCCGCAACTAAGGATGAATAATCCTGCAAAGCATCGGCCACGACTTGTGCCATTTCTTGTTGCTGCACCCGTGGTACAAAATCCGGAATGTGTTTCGCAAACGGGCCTTGCTGACCCAATAATTCGTAGATGCTTGGCATTTGCGTTGTCGATTGGTCGCGGTTTAGAAAAGGCGATTATATGCTCTCGCTTCACAGTAAACAAACCGGCCTACAACGGGATTCCAGCAAAAAGAATCTTTCGCTTATCGAAAATTGAAGAACCTAACGGAGTATTATTGATGATCGCTGGACCAGACTAACTGCCCAAGGTGTTTGAATTTTGCAACGGACAAGGCGCCGCGATTGCGCCGTTTGGTACTGGTGTTGGCCACGGCTTGGAGAATTTGCTCGCGTTGAGCTTCATAGATTTCCAGCGGTTCGTACTGTTCATCCAGCAACACCAGCATCACCGAATCCCAATCTTGTTCCACTTTGATTTGCCCGATACGCTGGTTGGATTTGGCCTCATCCGAGATGGTACGGCCTTTGATCTGAATACGTCTGCCTTCCCGTACTCCAGTGCCTATGGCGTCATAGCCTGCTTGAGGGTTCTCTGCCGGCTTTAATTGCATGATGCGGATCACATCATGCACGGCAATTTCGCTGCTAATACCCAACGGTTTACCGGTGGCGACACGGTATTGCGCCGCCAGCTTGCGGGCTTCTAACATGAGTTTATCGACATCGTAGACTGACAAGATTTCTCATCCTTACACAGGGAACGGTAGCGGACGTGTTATCGACCTTGCAACAAATCCACTTGTTCTATAATCGTCCGGTTTTTGACTTGTAAATCTTCGTCACCCTGAGCCAGGGCACTGGACTTGGCGGCCAAACTTCTGGCCAAGTCCAATTGGCCTTGTTGCAGTCTTAAAAGTGCAAGGCGATACCACAACTGCGGATTTTTCGGTTCGATGCGCAAAGCACGTTCTAACACGGCGGCGGCTTTTTCAGGATTTCCGGCCTTCTCTTGCTCTTTGGCTTGAGATAATAAAGCTAAAACCGTGCCACTAGTGGGTTTTGAAGAAATCTGCGGCGCAGGCCGTACCGAGCTGTAAGTTCCTTCCGGATCGGCATCCGGGACTTGATAGAAAGGATCGATTTCCACGCCTTCCTCACGCACTTCGATGCCGTCGTCTTTAACCGTGGGGGAAGTCGGTGGAGCCACAGTGGCGCAACCATGAATCAATAGCAACACCAAAAAAATTGCAAGAAGTACTTTTAATTCAGAAGGTTGCGAACAAGCATTGAATGCGCTCGTATCTCGTTTTGAATTGCTCATCGTTTGAATAATCTTTCTAGCCAACCGGAGCTTCGCTCCATGACACCACCTCCGCAACCAGACTGTTCAACCGGCGCGGTACCTTTGACAAAAGGTAATTGTAACGCAGTGTCGCAGCCAGAGCTGGCTAATAATTGCGTTTCGGTGTCTATAGTCACCATTTCTATGGTGGAAGGCGTGGTGTCGATGGCGGAATCGGTATTAACAGTCTGAAAGATTTCCCCCCATACTTTGAGCGCCCCCTGCGAGCCGGTCAGTTCCGCAGGCCGGTTGTCGTCCATGCCAACCCATACAATGCCTAATTTATCCCCGGTGTAACCGGCAAACCAACTGTCACGCAAATCATTACTGGTGCCGGTTTTCCCGGATACCGTCAGATCGGGTGGCACAAAGCGATACACGCCCTGGCCAGTGCCGCGGCGGGTGGTCTCTCTCAGTGCCGCGTTGAGCAAATACACCGATTCGGCATCGATAACTTTTTCCACCGACAACGGATAGCGTTGCAGAGGCTGGCCTTGCGCTGTAAGCACATCGCGAATCGCCCGCAATGGCGTGCGAAAACCGCCTGCTGCCAAGGTATGGTACATTTGCGCCACTTCCACAGGTGCTAGCGCCAGCGATCCCAATAACAGCGATGGATAAGGTTTAATCTCCTTCTCCACACCCAAGAGACGCAAAGTGTGAATAATGGAAGGCAATCCCACCTCCAGCCCCAGGCGGGTGGTCGATAAGTTATAGGAATTAGATAATGCCTTGTATATAGGCACCATGCCATGAAATTCCTTGTCGAAATTTTCCGGCTGCCATTGGTCACCGTTCTCCAGCTCCAGAGTCAGCGGACCGTCATCCAACAAGCTGACTAAGGTGTATTTTTCACTTTGTTGCAAGGCCGTTAAATATACGGCGGGTTTAATTAATGAGCCAATAGGCCTGACCGCATCCAGGGCCCGGTTAAAGCCGGCAAATTGTGGATTGCGCCCACCAACCACTGACAGTACTTCACCACCGTCCACACTGACTACAATCGAGGCGCCTTGCAGCTCCGAGTCCGGCATGTCTTTGGATTTACCCAGACGGTTGAGCCATTTGGACAAGGCTTTTTCGCTTTCCAGTTGCACTAACGGATCCAATGTGGTGAAGATTTGTAAGCCTTCTGAATTGAGATCCTCTTCTTTATAGTCACGGCGCAATTGACGACGCATCAAATCCATAAACGCAGGATACGAAGTGATGTTACTTTTTTCCAGAGGTACCACCGTCAACGGCTCCCCTTTGGCGGACTCGCCTTCGGCTTGATTGATTTCCCCCTGACCAACCAGCATATCTAATACAAGGTTTCTGCGCTCCAAGGCCCGCTCCGGAGACCGCCGCGGTGAATAATAGGAAGGCCCTTTGACGATGCCCACTAGCAAGGCAATTTCATCAGTGCGCAATTTGTGTAGCGGTTTTTCGAAGTAAAAGCGACTGGCCAAACCGAAACCATGGATGGAGCGTTTGCCATCCTGGCCCAAAAAGATTTCATTGATATAAGCTTCCATGATCTCATTTTTGTCGTAATGCCATTCCAGCAGTAACGCCATGATCGCTTCATTGACTTTGCGCCACAGGGATCTTTCATTGCTTAAAAAGAAATTTTTCACCAATTGCTGCGTTAACGTGCTGCCACCTTGCACTGTGGAGCCGGCACGGATATTGGCGATGAAAGCACGCGCAATACCGCGCAAGGACACACCGCTGTGAACGTAAAAATCCCTGTCCTCCACCGCGATCAACGCCTTCACCAGAAGCGGCGGTACTTCATCGAGTTTGACCAAAACTCTATCTTCGGTGTGTGATGGATATATGCGGCCGATGATGGCAGGGTCAAACCGCACGATAGGCAAAGGCGTCCGGCTGTTGACATCATAGAGATCTTCCAATGTATTCCCGATGAATCTCACTTGCATGGTAATAGAAGGCTCACTCCCATCCCAAAAAGTGAACGACCGACTAATGACACGAAAATTGTTGCCTTTTCGAAAATAACTGCCGGGCCTGTCGGGATTCATAGAACGGTGGTAGGCCAGTACTTGGAGTTCGTTTTCAAACTGATCGGCATTCAACCTGGCTTGCGGATACAACTCCAGTGGTCGGGCGTATACTTTAGCGGGGATCGCCCAACGTTTTCCTTCGAATTGGCTCCTGATTTGGAAATCTAAATAAACGACATAAACCGCGCTGACCGTAAATAACACACTGGTGGCGATTAGGATTTTTTTCAAATTCTGCCACTTGAGCAGTTTTGCCAGCCAACGATTCGAGTTCTTGCGCGAAGAGCGCCGTCTATGAGTTCTTCTATTGGACATACTTATTTTACAAAGTGGGGTATTACAAATATTGGATTAATTATCAGTTGGGACTATCTTATAGATTTCACCGTCGTAATGTATGACATAAATCTCACCTTGGTTATCCTCCGCAAAAGAGGAGATCATAAGATCGCTTTTGATGAGTAGCTTTTGGTCGAAACTGCGCTGATTTTTGTCTTTTTGATCCTTCGCCGTCAAACCCCAAATACGGCCACTGCAGAAGTCACCAAATAAATAAGTCCCCTGCAACGATTGGATTTTTCCCCCGCGATACACGTAGCCGCCAGTCACCGAACAACCTTGGTCATGGGAATATTCCGCTACCGGATCTATGACGTTCGCAGCTCCCGCCGCCGCGTCGCAGTTGCGTGGGGCATAACAGTGTTTACCCTCTTTGATGTTCCAGCCGTAATTGCCGCTTTGGCTCACCAGGTTGATTTCTTCCCACTTGTTCTGACCGACATCGGCAACCCAAAGTTCGCCGCTTTTGCGATCAAAACTCCAGCGCCAAGGATTGCGCATGCCCCAGGCATAAATTTCTCCCCGACCGTCAGCCGACGATGCAAACGGGTTGTCTTTGGGAATGGCGTATGGCTTACCGTTATCCACATCAATACGCAACATTGCGCCTAGCAAAGTTTTGGGATTTAGGCCATTGCCCTCGGGATCCCCTGCCGAACCACCGTCTCCCAGGCCGATATATAAAAAGCCATCCGGCCCAAACGCAATCTGCCCGCCGTTGTGGTTGCCATATGGTTGGTCCACTTGCAACAACACCTGCTCGCTAGCGGCATCAATCTTATTCCCGGCGATTGTTTTAAATCGGGATATAGTGGAAATCAACGGCGAGCCATCAGCGGTATACGACAAGAAAATCTGGCTGTTTTCCTTATACTGCGGATGAAACGCCAGCCCCAACAAACCGCCTTCGTTGTGACTGGAATTGACCCGGTCGGAAAGGTCGACAACCAATTGCTTTGTGTATTTGCCTTGTTGTTCAAGCACGCTAAACACCCGGCCTTGTTTTTCCACCACCCACCACTGAGTATTATTGCTAGGTAACGGCAGCAACGCCACAGGTTGAAAAAACTCCAGTTCCGGGAATACGCGTTGCAACTTAAGGCCAGCCCCCAACGTCTGGTCAGTGGCAGTTGACCTTTCCAAACAACCTCCCAACATCACCGCCGTTAAGATGATCAATCCAAAAAAATTTTTCGAAAAATGCGCCATAAACGCAGCCTCTTCTCTACTTTGTTTCGAATACATTGATAATAAACTAAAAATCGCCCCTGTGCCGCCGGATTTTCGTGCTAAGATTGTATTTCTTTTAACCAGAGAAAAATCACGAATTTTATAACTTATTATGATAGAAAAAGAATTCGAAGCTTTGCGACAAATGGAATCCTTCACCGAGGATATGTTCAACCGCATCATCGCTTTTCAGGAAAAACAACATCCTGCATGGAACCCGGCATTGAGTTTCGATGATAGAATCAAAGGCTTGCCTTTACATTATTTAATGTTCAGCAATGCCGACCGGGATCCCGCCAAATTCGCCCCTACCGTCGCCAGCTACTATCCATTGCGGGAGGAAATGCAACGGTTGGCTTATTGGATCAGTCAAACCGGCGAAGCCACACGCGTCTGTGATATGTATTGCGGGAATGGATTTATCGGCAGTTTATTAGCGCGGGAATTGCCGCAAGGGAACATTCCGATAACGGGTTTGCGTACCAACAACACCAAATCCAACCAAATCGAATCTTTTTTCGATGCCGCTTGTTATCAGTTTAGCGATGCCAACTATGAAGATTGCGCATGTGATGTGGTATTCGCTTCCTGGATTCCATCGGGGGCAAATCCCACAGCGTCCATTGTCGCCAAGCAACCCAAGCTAATTATCTATGTCTACACGGACCATAAAAACCCGGAAACCGGCGATCGGCAAAGTGGCACCGATGAGATGTTCGATGATTTAGGTGAACATTACCAATTGCTCGATCAATGGAGTGTTTTCCGGCCGCAAAATCTATTCCACGAAACCTGGCCCGATCTGACGCCTAATATTGAAGAAACCCGCCACACCAGAGTGTACGCATACAAGGGAATACTTGATATCAAACCACCCGAATCGCTACCGGACACCCCACCATACGACTGGGAGCAAGAGCTGGCGATGGCACAACTTGCGTTAAAAGCAAAAAAGGAAATTCAAGCGCGTGGTTTTATGGTGTGATGACTGATAGTGACGCGCCGTTAAAAGCAAGCATTGCCGTTTGGCCCGCAAATGCCGCCCTAGAAGCCACAGCGAAAAGATATGCGGACAACCTCCAATTGCCATTAGCCTCTCCTGCACAATCCTTTGCCGAACTAAAAGCAGGCTCAATTCAATTCGTGCTTATCGTAAATCCACATGTGTTCTGTGATTACCAATTAGAGCTGCACGACTTATTCCAAAAAACCAAATTATTGATCGACTATACCGGAGGAGAAATAGCTTACCGAGCGCAACACGGCGGTGGCCGCAGACAAGCGCTGGCTAAGGCAATTGGCTTAAAATCCGGCTACACACCTAATGTCATTGACGCCACCGCCGGACTCGGTCGAGATGCTTTCGTATTGGCTAACTTAGGCTGCTATGTTCGTATGATAGAGCGCTCCCCTATCATGGCCTCATTATTAGAGGATGCATTACGCCGCGCCGCAAATGATGAGCAACTCAAGTCATGGCTAAAGCTACGCCTGCAACTCATCACCGGTGATGCTCGCGAACAAATACCCCTGCTTTGCGACACCTCATCAGCCGATGCCATCTACATCGACCCCATGTACCCGCCACGCGCCAAATCCGCTTTGGTAAAAAAAGAAATGCGCTTTATTCAAGTGTTGGTAGGCAAAGACTTAGACTCATCGTCATTGTTAACTATAGCACTCCAATATGCTGAAAAACGTGTCGTGATAAAACGCCCAAGCTACGCCGCGCCGGTGGACGGACCAAAGCCCACCCACACCATAGAATCAAAAAACACCCGTTATGATGTGTATATGGTCCACTAAAGGTGGAAACACAAGCCTCATAAGCCATTATTCTCCTGTCGCTACGGGCCGGTTCTTGTCGGTAATCCAATGACTCCACGACCCAGGGTAAAGCCTTGCCATACCAAGACCAACGTGTTCCATAGCTAATATATTCAGCGCCGCGGTGACGCCGGAACCGCAATACACAATGGCATCGCTCGCTTGGCTAGTACTTAAAAATGCGTGGTAGCGTTCACTTAGTTCATCCGGCGAACGCAAACAACCATCGCTGCCGACAAGATCCATAAACGGCGCAGATATCGCACCAGGAATATGCCCGGCCACCGGATCCAGCGTTTCGTTTTCACCACGATAACGATCGGCGGTGCGTGCGTCGAGTAATTTGATGTCAGCATGGCTGATACTGGCCACAACATCATCAACGCTTGCAACCATTTCGGGATGCACATTGGGTATGAACTGTCGCGGCGTAGTCAGCAGCAAGTCTTTGGTAACCGGTTTAGCTTCCTCACACCATTTCTTCCAGCCACCTTCCATGACAGCAACACGGTCATGGCCTAACCAACGCAACATCCACCACAACCGCGCCGCAATCATACCGGGACCCTGATCATAAACCACCACCTGGACACCTTGGTCCACGCCCCAACTGGAAAAAAGTTGGCACAGCGTATCCACACCAGGCAACGGGTGCCTACCCGTCACGCCGGGAACGACGGCAGAAGACAAATCTCTATCCAAATGCGCATACAATGCGCCGGGCAAGTGAGATTGAGAAAATTCCTGCCGGCCTTGTTTGGGCTTATCCAAATAATACCGGCAGTCGATGAACAACCATTGGGATTCATTCAGGTATTGGTACGCCTGGTCCGTAGAGATCAACGTTGAATAAAACATTCGGATTATTCGCAAGCATCCAGAGTAATATTGCTATCTAAAAATATTGTCGGGTTATTGCAGATACATCAACCAAAGTTCGAAAGACTTGTTGCGAATAGTTCAGTATATTGCGGCAACAAAATGACTAGAGATTTTCCGATAAAAACAATCCCCGCCAAAGCGGGGATTGTTGGTAAGTTCCCTTTTATAGTTATT
>Ga0111150_1015_pt1 | contig 16542 bp, 13 predicted proteins | sample DeeMarSeWOR28_12_FD_80256 | JGI IMG/M metagenome (GOLD analysis project Ga0111150, IMG submission 80256) | Gammaproteobacteria bacterium SG8_11 | reverse complement strand
AGATTGCGCATTGGTTTGTTGGATTGTACCCTCGCCTCTAACCACTTGTCCCCCTTGAGGAGATGCATCACTAGCTAACGGTGCCATCGAAAGCAATAGCAAGCAAACCGTTACACCAAACAAACGATTTTTTAAAATTGGAATTCGGTTCATCATTTTGCCAACCATAAAATTAAAACTGATAACCAGCGCTGAAGTACGTTCGCGCTCCTGAATCTGTCCCCTCTTCTTCGTTTAGCGGGAAAGCCACATCCAATCGAGCGCTAAATTTACTGATATTCACATTAAATGCTATCCCCAGGCCCATGGCCGTCACATCATCGCCGGTGCCCTCTTCTTTGTTGTTACTGCCGCCGCCAATGTCGTAAAAGATGGACATTTTCATGATATCGCCCCAGGTTTGTTTACCAAACGCCGGCACATCGGCCGCTCCCGGTGCTTTGAAGATCCATTCCAGCGTGGCGAAATAGGCAATGTCGCGCAAATATTGCGCTACTGGGTAAGCCCGCACATTGTCGGGCCCGCCTATGGCCATTTGTTCCAGCGATGCAAGAATGTCTTCGGTATATTGGCCGCGCAAACTCAGGAGAATCGAATGCGTTGCGCCTAAGGACTGATAACGCGTATAGCCCAGTTCCAATTTGTCGAACTTTGCGCTGGCGTTAGGATTCAGCTTTTCAATGGTTTCTTCACCGGTTTTTGGGACACCCAATATTCCATCAAATCCGTGACTGTATCTTAGATAGCCCATATTGATACCGGCTGTTTCGGCATCTAGTGCATCGTAGTTGAAATCCAAAGCCAACACAGCCAAATCATCCCGGGTCGGAATTTGGTTCGGCTCCTCGAATAAATCCACATCGGCACGCTTGCGTAAAAACGCAATTTTTGCATAACGGTTAGCAGCTCTTGAACGCTTTAGTGTATGACGGTAGTAAATACTCCCTAAAGTGGTCTCACCAGTGCCGGGTACTGAATTATCGACTGGTTCTAAGGTAAATTCATTTCTGCTGATATTGACACCAACAATATTTTTAATACTGGGAGCAGCCGCTTCATAACTTAACGAACCGAATATGCCATTGTTCGGGCTAAATGTTTTGTACACATTGCCAAATAAACGGTCTTTAGAACTTAGGCTGTTATAGAGTGAATAGTGGATAACACTGCGATATTTACCTGTGTATTTTGATCCGTAGTTATCCAATGATAAACCAACATCACCAATTTTTTCTTTTTGTACTTTGATGACCAGTTCGGAACTGCCGATATCCTTACCGGGACGAAACACACCAAAAGCCGATAATCCCGGATAATCTGTCAATTGCAATAAGGCGCTCTCCAAGGGTTGCTTAACCACTGGCAGTCCAATTAAAGGCGCAAATGGTGCGATGATTCTTTGATCGCCGTAACGGCGATTGCCTTCGACCATGACATCACTGAGCGTGCCTTCCAATACTTGCACGATAACAACGCCGTTGGTAATAGTTTGCGCGGGGATATATGCTTGAGCCAGAATAAAGCCTTTGCTGCGATAAAACCGGGTGACCTCATCGACTATTTCTTGCAGTTGGCCAATAGTGAGACCTTGATTGTATTCAACATCTTTGAGTTTCTGGATTAATTCCTGGACCCGTTCAAAATCCGCTTCTGTTGCTTCGCCCCGTTGACGCCTGTCCACCAGCTCGCGAAGAATTTTGGCACTTTCTACCAACGCTCCAGGGGTAAAACCTTCAATAACATCTCCCTGCAAGCGTTGTTTCTCCAGACGATGCGTTTCAAGAACGGCCTCAACATCCCGGATCAGTAAATCATACTGCGGCCGATCGACTACACCACGCAGAGCAAAAGCCCGCACAATGAGACGCTCGCCTTCATCGACGGCTAATGGTCGATCAACCAGTGGTGGTACCAAAAACAAATTGCTGTCTTCCGGAATGGGTCGCCGATCGATTCGAGGAATGCTCTCGGTACGGGGTTTTGCAGCATCAGGAACCGCGGTTTCTGATTCTTGCCCAAGTGCCTCGCTCGACAGCAGCACGCAAGCAACAATCATCAAGCCGAAAGTTTTATTGCAGTAAGTTGAACCCATAAAATCTAGCCTGTTGTTTTTGTTATCTCTAAGCCGTAGCACCGGAGGGTACAAGTAATCTAAAAACTCTTGCTTAAGCTTTTGATTTATTGTGCCATTATGTTAATTTTAATGGGGAATAATATGTATTGATCTGGGGCAACAAACCTTACAATAGTTCCGACCAATACTAGTCATGCGATATAACTATTTTATTATTATTATCAGACGGTTATACTGCACTATTCAGGTTCGGTGTATAAAAAATTAATGATATTTTTATGGGACTAGTATACTTATTTCTCGTTAGGTCAATAGAAACCTGTTTCCACATGAGAAGATAATGAACAAATTTAAGTAATCGGTGATAATAATTGCAGTCATAGAATCAGAGCCAAACAAATGAGTATTACGTTTACGATCACCAACCAACCCGCTGCAGTTCCCGGTCAAGAGCTGAGCCATACGTTTACCGAAGGCGGTACTTTAGGCCGCACGCGAACCTGTGACTGGGTACTAATCGACGCCAGCCGCTTTATCTCGGGTAAGCACGCGGTCATTAGTGAGCAAAATGGGATTTTCCAGATAACCGATACCAGCACCAACGGGGTGTTCATCAACGAATCCAAAACGCCACTGGGTAAAGGAAACAGCGCAATTTTAAACAATGGCGATGTGTTAAAGATTGGTGAGTATATTATCAAAGTGACAATCAATGGCGCTCAAGCCGCCGCTCCCAGTCCATTCGAACAACCGGCTTATACGCCACCAGCGGAAAGCATTTTTGGCACGCCACCACCCCCTGGTGACAGAATTGTCAATGGAGGATTGGAAGAAGAACCAGTTGACGTATTGGACCTGTTCAGTAAACCCCAAAAAGCCGTGCCACAAAAACCGGTGGCTCCACCGCCTCCGGAATCCGGCTTTATTCCGCAACCGAAAAAAGAATCCGAGTTTAAGGTCACCGAAGGCAGCAAGGCGCCGTCGATACAAAACCATTTTGTACCACCGAACATCATTCCGGACAATTGGCTGGATGAAGAGGAAAAGTCTCGTGTGCCACAGCCTCCACCGGAATACAAACCACCGCCACAACCGCAAACCACTCGAAATGATTTGCAATATACCTCCGCGCCTAAACCGTCAGCCAAGCAACCGGCGAAGATCCCGGAATTGACCAACGGTACGCCGATGGCCAAGAAAAAAGTCGTGAAAAAAACGGTTCGACCCGCAGGCGCTACTACACTAGCCAGTAACCAGGCGGTACAAGCATTCTTAATGGGCCTGGGATTGGAGGAACTGAGGCTTCCACCCGAACAAATTCCGGCATTTATGCGCACTGCAGGCGAAGTCTTACGGGAGAGTATTACCGGCACGTTCAATGTGTTGAGATCAAGAACCAATATCAAAAGCGAATTCCGCATGTCCATGACCACCATTCAGGCCGTGGAAAACAATCCGTTAAAGTTCTCCATCAATGTCCAAGAAGCGATTCGCAACATGTTTCTAAATACTAGCGATAGCTATCTTCCTCCCGTGGAAGCCATGCGTGAAGGATTTGAGGACATTGAAGGCCATCAAATGGCCGTAATGGCAGGCACCCAAGCCGCTATTGCCGCATTATTAAAACGCTTCCAACCTGAGTTTTTGGAGGACACCTTTGATCGCAGCGTCAGCCGAGCCGGATTGTTGCCTGGTGGGAAAAAAGCCAAATATTGGGATGCATACGAAGACTATTACAAAAACCTGGCGGCGAGCGTAGAAGACAATTTTCAAAATATGTTCGGCGAAGAATTCGCCCGCGCTTATGAAAACCAGGTAAACCGGTTGTTGGGATCGCGGCGGCGAAAGTAAGCAAGTTTCAACCGCAAAACATCAGATTCAATAATAACGACAACAGAGTTAGGGACGCTGTGGTTTACAGCGGCATGCATATGAAGCGGTTCTTGGTACCTAAATATCTGAGCACAAGCTCTCTTTCCCAGCGACATGTTGGACGCTGGCTCACTGTTGTTACCTTATTCGCGGTATTGTCAGGTTGCGATTATTTCGATAAGGATAAACAACCCACCAAACGTGGAGCCGAAATAGATATGGCAACCGTGCTGACGGCGCCACGCGGATTTCAAACCCAGGTTCAAGCTGGCAAAATCACTTTATCGTGGCAACAATTACCTAATATTGAATACAATCTCTACATGGCCAGTGAACCGGGTGTCACCCCACTAACGGTAGACCGGTTGAACAACGGTATAGTGCATGAAGGAGTGAACAGCCCGTTTACCATTTCCGGATTGCAAGAAGGCACTACATATTATTTTGTAATCACAGCCATAAGCAAACAAGGCGAAAGCGAGCCCTCTATCGAAATCTCCGCAACCCCTGTATCCCCAACTGCAGCACCTGAGCCAGTAGAAGCCATAGAGCCGCCGCAGAATCTGCAAACCGAAGCCGGGGATGGACAAATTACCCTTACCTGGGATCCGGTGCCCGATGCAAAACAATATAACCTCTATATGGCTACGGAGTACGGAATCAATCCCAAACTATACAGCCAATTGCACAATGGCATGGCGCATTTAAATGTGAGCAGTCCATACACAATTTATGGCTTAAAAAATCACGTGGTTCACTATTTTGTCATTGCTGCGGTCGATGAAAACGGTGAAGGCCCGATATCCGCTGAAGTATTCGCGACCCCCAGCCCACCGCTGCGACCACCTACACCACGCAATTTCAGCGCTCAAGCCGGTAATGGACAAATTACATTGTACTGGGACTCACATCCACAGATTGAACGTTACAATGTTTATTCTGCAACAAGGCATGGTGTCAGCACCGAATCCTACAGCCGTTTGCCCGGCAGCGTCACCGTTAGAAACATAGCCAGCCCGTATGTATTTCGCGGACTCAACAATGGAACCACTTACTATTTCATCCTAACGGGAGAAACCGACTCAGGTGGAGAGAGTCTTGCTACTGAGGAAATCTCCGCAACGCCTCGCTTACCGCAATTGCCACCCCCGGCTAATGTCCAAGCTCTGGCCGGAGACCGAAAAATCATCGTGCGTTGGCAAGAATCGGTTGGCGCTGAACGCTATAACGTCTACATGGCGGAGCAAGCCGGTGTTTCGCCACAAACTATAGAGAACATCACTGGTGGCGTAGTGTTTAAAGGCGCTAAAAGCCCGTTCGAAATCACTGATTTACAAAATAATACCACTTACTATATAGCCGTTACTGCGGAAAACAACGTTCAGGAGAGCAAAGCGAGCGCGGAAATGACCGCCACACCTAAAAAACCCTATATACCTCCACCCCCTCGGTCACAAACTTCCATTGACAACTACATAACACTCAATGACGATGGACATCCATTTTCAGACCAATCAAAACCCTATCCACTACAACCATGGAATTGCGTAAAAAGCAAAAAAACCGGTTTGATCTGGGAAGTCAAAACTGCTGATGAAGGTATACGTGACGGCAAAAACACTTATTCGTGGTATCACCCCGACGCAGACATTAACCGCGGCGAACCCGGTGTTGCCAACGGTGGTAAATGCATTGGCAGCAGTTGCGATATTTATGCTTATCTACAATCAGTCAACAACAGCAAACTATGCGGTTTTAATGACTGGCGCTTGCCAACACGAGATGAATTAGTGACTTTGCTGGATACCAAAGCCGTATACCCTCGAGCCACCATTGATATCGACGCTTTCCCAAACACCGCTAATTCCTATTACTGGACCACAACGGTTTATGCTTTTAATCCCAGTATGGCTTGGTTCGTTTATTTTGGCAGCGGTTACGATTATTACGAGTATAAAACTTTCGCCAGCCATGTAAGGTTGGTGCGTGGACCTTAACGCGGTAAAGCTACAACCGCGGCAAGGATCTACATTCAAGATTTTAAATGGCGGGTACGGATATGTTCTAACAAGCCGACGGCAGCGTGTTCCACCATATCTAATACATGCTCAAATCCTTTAGCACCGCCATAGTAGGGATCCGGTACTTCCCTGTATTCTAAATGAGGGGCGTATTCCAAAAATAATTGCAGTTTTTCTTGATGCTCTTCAGGACAGATTACCGATAAATGCTGAAAATTATCCTCATCCATTGCTAATACATAATCGAAATACTCGAAATCTTCCGTCCGGGCTTTGCGGGCCCGCAACAGACTGATATCGATACCCCGTTGCAGAGCGCTGCGTTGCGCCCGCGAATCAGGCGGCTCACCCACATGATAAGCATGAGTGCCGGCGGAATCGATTTCAATTAAATCCGTTAATCCCGCATCGTGCACAATTTTAGCGAACACCCCTTCTGCGGTCGGTGAACGACATATATTGCCCATACATACAAACAAAACTTTAACCATATCCAAACCTCACAGTTACACTGCGTATTCGACAAACAATAACAGACGAAGTTTACTAAGATGTGAAAATTTGCCTGACTCTGTGCAAATCTTCTTCGGTATCCACGCCTATACCGCAATCTTGTTGCGCTTCACCGGCGTATATGCGATGACCGTTTTGCAGGGCGCGTAGTTGTTCCAAAGACTCCAGTTGTTCCAGTGTGGACAACGGATAATTAATGTATTGTAAGACAAAACCCGCGGTATAAGCGTACAAACCAATATGTTTGTAGTAGTGATTGTGTTCACATACCGCTAAATTGTGAAACGCAAACTGGCTCATTTGCTGCGGAAAACGGCTACGATCCCAGGGGATGGGGGCACGACTGAAATATAAGGCATAACCTTCATTGTCCCGCACGACTTTGACGACATTGGGATTAAACAAATCCGCATCATTCTTGATTCGCGCGCACAAGGTTGAGATCTTGGCCTCATGGAATTCACGTAACTGTACAGCGACTTGGTCAATGAGCTCTCCAGGCAACATCGGTTCATCGCCTTGTACATTAACCACAATGTCATCACGATTGAAGCGCAGGTTTTGAATGACTTCGGCGATTCGTTCGGTGCCGGAACGATGATAAGCGGAGGTCATACACACTTGCGCGCCAAAGGATTTGGCGGCGGATTCTATGCGAGCGTCGTCGGTGGCTATAATAATTCGATTAGCGCCGCTTTTTACTGCGCTTTCATAAACGTGTTCTATCAGTGGCTTGCCAGCTATATCCGCCAATGGGTTGCCGGGAAGGCGGCTGGAAGCCAATCTGGCAGGGATTACTACCGTAAAGCTCACTTAACTTCCTCGTCCGCCGGCAGTTGTCTCGCCTCTTCCTCCAACATAACGGGTATGTCATCACGAATCGGATAGGCAAGGCGATCACCTTTGCATATCAACTCCTGCGCGTCTTTGTTGTAAACTAGCGGCCCTTTGCAGATTGGGCATACCAGTATATCCAGCAATTTTCTATCCATTTTATTTCCTCAACTTTTCTGCTAGGTTTTGTAAAAAATCGTTGTTAATTTGCGCTGTCACTGGAACATACCAGTGTTTTTCTTGCGCGAACGATAAACATTTAACAGCATCTTTTTCCGTCATCAGTACCGGCAGTTCATCGTCAAAATCGACATCGCTGGGGGTAAAACCGTGATGGTCTTTATACGGATGTTCTATGACCCGGATTCCCATGTTTTTTAATTGGGAAAAAAACCGTTGTGGATTCCCGATACCGGCGACTGCGTGCACCGGTTTATTTACGAATTCAAGTAACTCGATAGAAATCTGTGATTGCTTGAGATTGCGGGCCGCTTGCATGTGCAGCGTCATTTCGATTTCACCGCCCATTTTTATATTCTTAGTTGTACTTTGAGTTGCATTGTTAACCGTATTGATTATCACATAGTCTGCCTCGATTATCCGCTGCGCTGGTTCACGCAGTGGCCCGGCCGGTAAACAGTGTTTATTACCAAAGCCTCTAGCGCCGTCGATTAGAACCACTTCGATATCCCGGTGCAACGCATAATGTTGCAAACCGTCATCGGATATTATTACATCACACTCATGTTTATCCAATAATACACGGGCAGCTTGCGGCCTATCGGGGCCAACACTCATGGGACATTGGCAACGCCGCGCCAGTAATACCGCTTCGTCTCCAACAATGGCCGGATCGCTGTTTGCGTTGACGGTTTGCGGCCAGTCAGGGGCATTCCCCCCGTAACCGCGACTGATAATACCGGGATTAAAACCATTGCGTTTTAAATGTTCGATAATTGCCACAACCAAAGGCGTCTTACCGGTTCCACCAACGGTGATGTTACCCACCACAACCACAGGCACAGGCATTTTTTGCGCTTTTAAAATACCGGCGCGATAGCAAAACCGACGCAAAAGGACTAGTAGGCAAAAGCACCACGCCAGCGGTGCTAACAGAATCGCCAGAGGATTGGATTCATACCAAATCTTTTCAATAAACGCCATAAGCAGGCATGATTATCGGATAACAGTCGGTAATTACTGATTTAAGTCCACAGCAGTGCCTTCGACACTGGTGCCAGTCTCATTATTTTCGTTGAATTGCATGTTGTACAAAGCGGCATAGTGCCCTTCTTGTGCGAGCAAGTCAGCGTGGTTGCCTTGCTCAATAATACTGCCTTCATGCATGACGATTATTTTATCCGCGCCTTCTATGGTAGACAGCCGATGGGCGATGACTAAGGTGGTGCGTCCCACCATGAGTTTTTCCAACGCATCTTGGATGATACGTTCGGATTCGGTATCCAATGCCGAGGTGGCTTCGTCTAAAATCAATATGGGAGCGTCTTTTAATAAGGCCCGGGCGATGGCTATGCGTTGTCTTTGTCCACCGGAAACCAATACTCCCCTGTCACCGATCACCGTATCCAAACCTTGCGGCAGGTCTTTGATAAATTCCATAGCATGCGCCGATGTTGCCGCTTGTATGATTTGTTCTTGGTTGACTGAATCCCTGCAACCATAAGCGATATTATTACCTATAGTGTCGTTAAACAAAGTGATGTCCTGACTGACCAAAGCGATGTTTTTCCTGAGATTGGCAAGACGCAAGTCGTGAATGGGAATATCGTCGATAAGAATTTCCCCAGCGCTCACGTTGTAAAAGCGCGGCAACAAACTTACCAGCGTGGATTTACCACTGCCGGAACGACCCACTATGGCTATGGTTTGACCGGGTTTTACACTAAGATTGATGTTATCCAGTATCAGTGATTCCGAGTTCGGGTATTTAAATGATACGTTTCTAAACTCCACTTTTCCGCTGACTTTGTCCAACGATTTTGTACCCACATCTTTTTCGGGTTCGGTGTCCAGCAAGGCAAACACGCTTTGCGCCGCAGCGATGCCTCTTTGTATAGTCTCGGTGACTTGGGTCAAGCGGCGCATCGCCGGCATTAACAGCATGATGGCCGAGATAAACGATACGAAGGTTCCCGGAGAAATTTGCGATAACATCGGCTCTTTGGTGGCGAAAAAAAGCACTGCCGCCATGCCGATGGCACCGATAAATTGCGAAACAGGCACGCTCAAGCCACCGGTGATCGCCAGTTTCATGTGTTGATGTCGGTTATAATTGTTGGCATCACGGAAAACACCTCTTTCGTAATCCTCGGCACTGTACACTTTTACCACGCGGTTGGCTTCGATTACTTGCTGGGATATTTGTGACACATTGCCCATGGAGGCCTGAATCTTACGACTGATGCGTCGAAAGCGTTTACTGACAATGACGACGACGCCACCAACCGCGGGAGCAAGCACCACAAAAAACATGGTGAGTTGCCAGCTGAGATAAATCATCCACGCCACCAGCCCTATCGCGGTTAAGGTATCACGAATTAAAATCGTGACGGCACCGGTGGCTGCTGCGGCCACTTGTTCCACATCGAATATAAGCTTAGATGAAAGATGTCCTTTGGAATTGCGATCGTAAAAACTCGCCGGCAAGCGCAATAGTTGGTCGAACATGACTTCGCGCATGTCGCGTATTAAGTTACGGCCTACCCAGTCCATACAATAACGCACCAAGAACCCACCGATGCCACGAAATAAGAAGATGGCCAGCAATGCCATGGGCGCATATTTAATGATAGCTGGGTCTTTTTCGATGAAAGTGCCATCTAACATCGGTTTCATAAGCGCGGCAAAACCGGTTTCTGTGGCAGCCACAATAACCATGCCGCATACCGCTGCCACGAAACCGATTTTATAAGGAAGAATATATTTCAACAGGCGGCGATAGGTCACGCCGCCTGTCATTTCATCGTTTGGATCTGACATTTAGTGATACAAAATCCGTAACCGGGCTCGTTATACTTATTGTGATTCTTGCGTTTGGGTAGTGGCAAAACTCAAATGCACAAAACCCAATTGGCGTGCGGCATCCATAACCCGCACCACCGCTTGATGGGTGGCATTGGCATCGGCACTGACTATAATCGGCGGGTCTTGTCTACCTTCGGCAACTTTCAACATAGCTTGTTTGAGGGAGGAAGTTTGGGTGTTGATGACTCTTTGACCGTTGACGAAATAGGTTCCCTGGGCGTTGATGGTCACTTCGATAACAAACTCTTCCTCCACCGGCGCATCGATAGCCGCTTCCGGTAAAGTCACCTCGATTTCCGATTCGCGCTCAAACGTGGTTGAGACCATAAAAAAGATCAACAATAGGAACACCACGTCGATCAACGGTGTGATATTGACGTCCGGTGCTTCAGACTTGAATTGGCGTAAATTCACTAGACAGTATCCCCTCTACCCGCCTACGATTTAACCGCAGCTTCTTTGCCGCGATCACCGTGTATCACTTCCACCAACTTGATGGCCTCGGCCTCCATGAATACCACCAACTCTTCTATGCGACCGCGTAAATAGCGGTAAAACATCAGGGCTGGAATAGCCACCGACAGCCCGGCCGCCGTGGTAATCAACGCTTCGGAAATACCGCCGGACAAAACTGTAGCGTTGCCCACGCCTTCTGTGGTGATGACAGTAAATACTTTGATCATACCGATAACCGTACCCAACAAACCCAATAGGGGGGTGATGGAGGCTATAGTTCCAAGGGTATTTAAATAGCGTTCCAGCTCGTGAACTTCATGCCTGCCGATTTCCTCGATACTTTCCTTCATAACTTCCCGGCTATGGTTCATATTGACCAAACCCGCAGCCAAGACACGCCCTAAAGGCGAACTCTTTTTAATATTATTGATTTGCTCTTCCCCCAGCTGCCCCATGCTATGCCATTGCCAAATTTGCGCCACCAAATGCTTGGGAATCACCCGCTTGCGTTGCAATGCCCACAATCTCTCGCCAATGATGGCCAATGCCACAATGGAACATAAAATGATAGGCGCCATTAACCAGCCGCCGGATTTCACTATTTCAAACACGCTATGTTGCCCTCGTCTGTAGGTAGGTTGCTAATGATTTTCTTAGTCTTCTGTTCGCCAGGTATTTTGAATTTCAATTTCTAAGATCAGGTAATGTAACGAGAATTAAGTTTCGAATGATATCAAAAAGTCCGAGAACTATACCACTGGCTTAAGGAACCTCTGAATAAATCCTGGTGGAGCAGCCAGGTTGCTGAGATCGTCAATTACGAGGCGCAAAACGCAGGATATATCGGGAATATTTCCAAGTTTTGCAACAAAGTAGTTGGCGGTCGATGGCGATCATGGACTTATTCAGAGGTTCCTTTGTTAACTCATTCCGAGGTTCAGTTATTCCCTGTGCCAGTACCGCCGGGCGGAGTGACGATACAAATCCATCAATTCAACGCCGTCGTCGCGGTGTAACACAAACCGCATGGCTCCATAAGCAGCGGTATCCAAAACAGCGCTGTTTTTCTGCAGATATCGTTCCACGACTTGTTTTTTGGGAAACCCAAACCGGTTTCTGTAGCCTACGGCTGCCAGTGCAAAAGTGGGTGACACACGATCGATAAATGGCATAGAAGAAGAAGTTTTACTGCCATGGTGTGGAATGACCAAAATGTCAGCGGCTATACTAAACTGATCCGCCTCCATAACCAATTCCCTCTCCACACTTTTTTCAATATCGCCGGTGAGCAGTAATTTGGCTGACGGTGTTTCTACCATTAAGACGCAGGATAAATTGTTGTCCAGCCGCTCTTTGACGTAATCTTCTTCATCCGGGCTTAAAAACTGGAATTTTACCCCGTCCCATTGCCAGCTGTAGCCGGCGATACAGGATTGGGCTTGGCCGGGAGAAAACTCCTGAGCCACACTGGTAAATACCCGCGATACGGGCATCCCTGCTAACACGGATTGGGCACCGCCAATGTGGTCGTTGTCGCCGTGGCTGACTACAAAACCATCAATGCGTTGAACTCTTGCACTGCGCAAATACGGCACCACCACCGCGCGGCCAGTATCAAAACCGGAGTTGAACCGCGGCCCGCTATCATACACTAAAACATGTCGCCGCGTCTTAATGACAGCGGCTAATCCTTGCCCTACATCCAACAATGTGAATTCCGCCGCACCTTGCTCGACGCCGCCTTCGGTGATTAAAAACATCGGCATTAACCACACCAACCCTACCCACCTGGCCGGCACACCGCGTGGAGCCAAACACCACATTATGCCCACACATGCAGGAAGCAAGGTCCACAATTGCGGTTTTACCGCCAACCATGGTGGCTGTTCCACCGCCGCGATCCAATTCAATACCGGCCACAAACCCTGTAAACTCAAGTCTGCCAGGCTCAACAATCCGCTGGCCGCAGCTGGAAACACGGGTGCTAGTACTACGCCTAAAAGACTTAATGGCACCGTCAAAAAGCTCACCCAAGGAATCGCTACAATATTGGCAAACGGAGCCACCAGCGCTACATTTTGAAAAAACCACAACAGCAACGGCGCTAGCCCCACAAACACCAACCATTGTGCGTGACCCCATCGCCACCAAAGCCCTTTGGGCGCCAACCGCCAGGTCATGCCGTATAAAAGCACGCCCACCGCCGCAAATGACAGCCAAAATCCGCCATCCAATACCGCCAAAGGATCAATGATCAATACCAACAATAAGGCTAAACTCAGTACCCGCATTGGCTGAATTTTGCGCTGCAATATCATACTCAGCATAACCACCGCCACCATAACCAACGCGCGCTGGGTGGGTACCGCAAAACCCGCCATGGCGGCATAAGCCCCGGCGAACAGAATTGCTAATAGCGCGGCGGCTTTTTGTGCGGGCACGCGCAGTGCTAAATAGGCCCACCGACTCCACAGCCAACGCCCGGCAAAAAACGCCAGCCCGGCTATAAGACCTATGTGTAATCCGGATATGGCGATCAAATGATTCGTGCCAGTGGCTGTGAACACGTCCCATTGCTCCGGCGTGATGGCATGACGTTCACCAATAGTCAGCGCGGTGACAATACCGCGGAAAGATGAATATCCCAAGTAATGATCTAATTCGGTTTGCAGCCACTGGCGGACACCATCAATCCAATACCCGTCAGGACCCTCAATTTGCATCACGTTGAGCGCATCTATATTTCGCGGCAGTGAAGACTTGATATGGAGCCAATCCCCATCTTTAGGAATTTTTACATAACCGGTCGCCTGCACCCCTTGGCGGAACAACCAAGCCTCGTAATCAAATCCACCCGGATTGCGAAATCCGTTGGGTCTTTTCAAGCGAATCATTAGAGCCCATGTTTGTCCAACTTGGATGGATTTTGGCGGAGCATACCAGTTGAGCAGCACTTTGCTCGGGCCATCATTTATACGGAGGGCGATGGTTTTTAGAGCGGCGCTATTTTTTTCGTTGGTTGCACTGTCTTTGTCTATTTTCCATAAATTGATAATGGTAAACTCGAATTTCGTTCTGTCAGAAGATACGGTAGGGAGAGCAGTGACCTTGCCTAGAGCAATGAGATTCCGGCCTTCTAATTCCGGAGTCATTTTCCCTGCCATTAGCAGATGTGCAAACAGCAATGACCAGCAAAAACCCAGCCCCACAAAGAGGAGTGGTATATATTTCGGGTAGCGTACGCATACCGGCACCAACAGACCAACCGGTAAACACCAATACCATGGTGGCAATTGGCTAAGCTGTTGAAACGCTGCAACGCCAGCTAGAAAACCAAGGACTGACAAGTACATCATGATTATATTAAAACTGTAAAAAAATCAAAGTATACTTTAGTGATCGACCATAGATACTGCATGTATGCCAAAAAAGTTCATTAAGCGATTCATACCTCATCACGACACCATTCATAGCCACAAGGCTTTACGGTTTCTAGGTCCTCTCATTCAAGATCCCTTCTTGCTGCACTTGAACCGGCGCTCAGTATCCGGTGCTGTGGGTGTGGGTCTATTCCTCGCATTCGTACCAGTTCCTTTCCAGATGATACTGGCGGCGATATCGGCAGTGATTATACGGATTAACCTGCCAATCACTATGGCCATGGTTTGGATCACTAATCCCATTACCATTCCACCCATGTTTTATTTTGCCTATAAAGTCGGTGTATGGCTATTGGGGACACCTAAACAAGAGTTTGACTTCGAGCTATCCTGGGAATGGTTAACCGACAGCTTGGGAACGATTTGGGAACCGTTTTTACTGGGTTGTTTTTTTGTGGGGAGCGCGGCCGGACTGCTAGGCAGTATTACTATCCGCTACTTATGGCGTTTAAAAGTACAGCAATCGTGGAATGAACGAAAACAAAAGCGGTCAGATAAAAAATCCTCAAAAGATCCGTTGGAGGGAAAATAATCCGTTTTTATTTCACCACACCATCCTCGAGAAACAAGATTCTCTGCATGCGCTCCGCCAGATGACTGTCGTGAGTGACCATAATAATGCTTGTGCCCAATTCCGCGTTTAGCTGCAACATTAATTCGTACACTGACTCGGCAGTTTTGTGATCCAGATTACCTGTAGGTTCATCCGCTAGTACACATAAAGGGTTGGTAATCAGCGCTCTGGCAATAGCCGTTCTCTGCCGTTCTCCGCCGGACAATTCGCCGGGTTTATGCTGTAAACGATTCGCCAACCCAACCTTCCCCAACATATGCGAGGCACGTTCCGCAGCAGCGTTGGTTTGTTCGCCACGAATCAACAGCGGCAAAGCCACGTTTTCCAGAGCGGTAAATTCAGGCAGTAGATGATGGAATGGATAGACGAAACCCAAAGTCTTGTTTCGAATGCTGCCTCTGGTCGCCTCATTCATGTTGGCAAAGTTTTTCCCCTGGATTAGCACTTCTCCTTTAGTGCACGTGTCCAATCCGCCTAGCAAATGTAATAATGTGCTTTTACCAGAACCGGAAGCGCCCATTATGGCCACTTGCTCTCCTCTAGCAACACTTAAATTTATGCCTTTAAGCACTTTGACATCTAAAGAGGCTTCAGCGAAAGTCTTATGCACCTCCCGGCATTCCAATACCAGCTGCGTCTGGACATCGCTGTTATTCATAGCGCAATGCCTCCGCTGGCTGAGTGCGTGAAGCATTCCACGCCGGGTATAACGTGGCTCCGACACTGATTAAAAAAGCGATGGAGCAAATCTGGAATACATCGTCCCAGTGCAGTTCCGATGGAAAATCGCTGATGTAATACACATCGGCCGGCATAAACTGTACACCGAACAAACGCTCTATAGCCGGCACCACCGTATCCACATTCAGCGCCAGCGACACACCGCCTGCCATACCCAATAATGTACCGGCTATGCCAATGATGGTGCCTTGCACCATAAAGATAATCATAATACTGCGAGGGCTGGCTCCTAGGGTTCGCAAAATGGCGATGTCACTTTGCTTGTCAGTAACCACCATGACCAACGCGGATAAAATATTAAACGCCGCCACAATGACGATGATCATCAATATTAAAAACATCATGCGTTTTTCCAGCTGCACGGCGCGGAAAAAATTTGCATGCTGCCGGGTCCAGTCGGTGATCCAGTAAGAACCCCGTAAATAATCGGATAACTGATAGCTTACTTCGGTAGCGGCAAACAAGTCGTCCAATTTTAGGCGGATGCCGCTCACGCCATCGCCCATACGGTATAATTTGGCCGCGTCTTCTAAATGTACTATGGCCAATGCCGTATCGTACTCATTGTGACCAACCTCAAACACACCCGATACGGTAAATCGCTTCAAGCGCGGCAATATACCCGCCGGAGTGCTTAGAGCTTTGGGCGTTACCAACGTGACTTTATCGCCTATCATCACGCCCAACGAGCGGGCCAGCCCTTTACCAAGTACAATGTTATAGTTACCGGCTTTCAAATCGGACAATTCTCCAGCGAGCATTTTCTTATGTACATCGGAAACCTTCATTTCCTCTTCAGGGATAACACCTCGCACTAACACGCCTTTCACTTGTTGACCCGCGGTCAACATGCCCTCCCCTTGGACGAAAGGCGCTAATCCAATCACACGGGGTTGGTGCTCCAGAATATTCGCTGATACAGAACGCCAGTCCTGCAATTCACCGTCGAAACCACTGACCACTACATGGGAT
>Ga0111150_1014_pt1 | contig 16653 bp, 12 predicted proteins | sample DeeMarSeWOR28_12_FD_80256 | JGI IMG/M metagenome (GOLD analysis project Ga0111150, IMG submission 80256) | Gammaproteobacteria bacterium SG8_11 | reverse complement strand
TCGCAAGCGGTTGACAGGAATAACAAAGAAATCAGTAACAAATAGGCAATTGGCCACAAACTGCGTCGCATGTTGGATTGTCCCCATGAATTGAGCATTTATTTTTGCGGTCTATGATAGTCTTTTCGGCCTGCTTTGACCATTGACCGGTATCAAACTCGGCCGAAATTACACAGTTTTGGGATTAGTCCTGCGTACCGGCTTTGAGATGCCGGGCCTGGCGTTGAGGAGTTGATCCTCGCTCACTCGGCAAGGGGCGTTCACCGTTGGGATGGATGGGCAGCAGCGTCTTATTTTCCAGTATAAATCTCGGTGTTTTTTTCAAACCACAACGTTGATAATCACGCCATAATATTTCCGCGGTGACAGCCGGCTCTAGCGACAGCTCCTGGGTGAGGGCGGCGTACAATAAGTCAAATAGCCGGGGAAGAGAAATTTTATGGGTTTGATGTGTACTGGCGAACAACCAATCACTTAAACGCATAAATCGTTGGAACGGTTGGTCGCCCAATATTTTCCCCAGTGAATGCACAAATCGTCCGGAATTGGCGATCATATCCCAATAGCGGGCAAAGCGGGTAATGCGTTGCATGGTGGTGAAATCAATAAGATTGGTGCTCAACACGTTGTACGGGGGATGCGGGTTATACACCATGTGATAGTCCGCTGTGTGACGGATAATAGGTGAACCTCGCAAGCGTTTTAATATACCCACTTGAATTTCATGCGGATTCAATTTCACCAGCTGATCAAAACTCTCCGCAAAGCTGGCCATGTCTTCTCCGGGCAGGCCGGCGATTAAGTCGGTGTGCAGGTGCGCGTGCGTTTCATTGCGCAACCACAACAGATTGCTTTGACTTTTGGAATTGTCCTGGCGGCGGCTGATCAAGGTTTGAACCTGGGGGTTAAACGTCTGAATACCGATTTCAAATTGCAGTGAACCGGGCGGAAACTGCGTGATGAGTTGTTTTAACTTTTCCGGCAGATGATCCGGGATTAGCTCAAAATGCAAAAATAAATTCTCATCCAGGCGCTGCAGAAAAAATTCGAGGATTCTGGCGCTGGTATCCACTCTCAAGTTAAAAGTACGGTCCACAAACTTAAACCGCCTCGCGCCTCGTTCATGCAATTGTTGCATTTGCTCAAGAAACGCATCCAGGGGAAACGGCCAGGCGGTTTTATCCAAGGCCGACAAGCAAAACTCGCACTTAAAAGGACAACCGCGGGAAGCCTCCACGTATAACACGCGGTGGGCAATGTCGGTGTCTGTATAAAACTCATAAGGAAACCGCAGAGTACTTAGGTTTGGCACTTCGGCTTTTATGGTTTTTTCTGCGCGAGCATCGCCGCGTAGAATTTGCCGGCATAAGCGGCCAAAGGCCTCGTCGGCGGCGCCGCTAATAACAAAGTCCGCACTGTGAAAAATTTCCGTGTTGTCGTATTCATAACTGACTTCCGGGCCGCCGATCACCAGCTGAATATCCGGCCGGATTTGTTTTAATAGGGCGACGATTTTGCTGGTTGATTCCACGTTCCAAATATACACGCCAAAACCGATGATCTTTGGTTCCAAATTTAATAGCGATTCGACAATGTCCAGCGGGCGGGTTTCTATAACGTACTCTTTAATCGCGGTCGTCGATTGTAGCTCTCCCATATTGGCCAGCAAATACCGTAATCCTAGAGCGGAATGAATGTAACGCGCGTTTAGCGTGGTGAGTACAATGTCGGGCATGATGCAGTGTGGTTGCTAAAAAGAGTTACCATCATAGGGAAAATCCCTGGTATTTATTACGCCAATGTAATCAAATTGTAATGAACATCCGCCATAATACGTTGCTATTTTAGCAGTGGATTGATATCAATTTGTGAACTTTCTTCAGTCGCATTGATCCTAAATAACAATCGGCAACTCATACTATAAAAATATTCACCGACCAGCAGCAGGAGCACAACATGATCGAACATCGGCATACCAAAAGGGTGGCGGTATCCGAAAACGTATCCCTTTACCATCGAGGTACATTCGTCGCCAATTGCAAAATTAAAGATATTAGCCTTGAAGGCATGGCATTGTGGGCCGGGCCTTTGCAATACCATCGAAATACCGTGTTGCAAGTGGAGTTGAGAAATCGGGACAACCCGCAGGAAATCCAACAGTTGTCTGCAATAGTGGTGTATTCAGCTGCTAAGGAACTGGGATTGATGTTCACCCAAACCAACACTGCAGCCCAACAACGGATACGCACCATCATGAACGGTGCCGCATTGGAGAATTCGGAGAAAGCGAAAACTCCTCAAAGTTGGAAAAAAGTGCCAAGCCCCCAACCTGCCTAATCGCTCGCTAAATTACCTTAGTGCCGCGTTCCACTGCAAAGCGGCACTCGTTTTCTTGTTCGCAGCGGCGTTGTTCTGGTTTACTCCATTTGTAGTATATTAATCGAAGAAAGAGTCATTTATGGGTAAAAAATGACTTGTCTCAATGAATAATCCTATTGGATTGGCAAGATCAACAGAGCGGATTCCCCTTAGTGTGAGCATCTAGATGGCTGAGCAACCAAATCCAAACGACGAAGGTCCTTCACCGAGAACTCTGCTACTCCCTTATTTGGTGGTTCTCGGCATATTTCTGCTGTTTTATGTCCTTTTTTACCAGGTCCCCACTCGAGAGCCGAGTTACGAAATCCCCTACAGTGAGTTTAAAGTCTATTTGGAAGAAGACCGAATTGATACCGTGACGCTGCAAGGCGATGCTTTACAAGGTGTGTTTTTTGAAGAACAACCCATCGGCCCCATGGGGGAAGCCGCCGTACGATTTTCCACCCGAATTCCAGCGTTTGGCGACGAAGCGCTGCTGCCGGCTTTGGAACGTCATAAAGTACAAGTGCAAGTGAAAAAGCCTGCCGAAGACACGGTCGGAGCGGTGAATTATTTCACCGCTTTATTGCCATGGCTGATATTCTTTGTGGTGTTTTTTTGGCTCATACGCCGGGCTTCCAAACGCATCGGCGGCGGCATAGGCGGGCCCAGTGAACTGAAACGCTTTTTAGAAACCCCTCACAAAGAAGCCAAAATACCCGATGTCACATTCGCCGATGTGGCCGGCCAGGAAAACGCCAAACGCGAAGTCACCGAATTGGTGGATTATTTGCGCTTCCCGGCAAAATATCTTTCTTTAGGTGCGGAAATCCCCCGCGGCGTCTTGCTTATGGGGCCACCGGGTACCGGCAAAACCTTGATGGCACGGGCTCTCGCAGGTGAGGCCGGGGTGCCGTTTTTTTCCATTTCCGCTTCGGAATTTATCGAAGTGTTTGTGGGTGTGGGCGCCTCGAGGGTGCGGCACTTGTTTGACGATGCCAAAAAACACGCCCCCAGTATTGTGTTTATCGATGAATTGGACAGTGTCGGGCGTACCCGCGGCGCAGGATTAGGCGGCGGGCATGATGAACGCGAGCAAACGCTCAACCAAATTCTGGCGGAGATGGACGGTTTCTCCGGCCATGAAGCGGTGATTGTGCTGGCTGCCACCAACCGACCTGATGTCTTGGACTCAGCGTTGTTGCGTCCCGGACGCTTCGACCGCCATGTCATGTTGGACTTGCCGGATCGCAAAGACCGCACCGCCATATTAAGAGTGCACTCGAAAAAAGTGCCTTTGGGCAACGACGTGGATCTGGAAAAAGTGGCGGCAGGCACACCCGGATTTTCCGGTGCCGATTTAAAAAATCTGGTCAATGAAGCCGCCATCAACGCGGCCAGAGAAAACAACAACACTGTTATGATGAAGCATTTCGACGCCGCCCGCGATAAAGTCATCATGGGTACCGAACGCACCTTAGTGATCGAACCCGAAGAAAAACACCGATTGGCGGTCCATGAGGCGGGCCACACTTTGGTGGCGTATTTTCTGCCACACGCCGATACCTTATATAAAGTGAGTATCGTGCCCCGCGGTAGGACTCTTGGTGCCACCCACCAACTGCCGGAACACGAACGCCACACTATGCCGGAAGATTATCTCAAAGACCGGTTAGCGGTTATGCTGGGTGGCCGCTCGGCGGAAAAAGAATTATTGGGCACCGTTAGCTCAGGCGCCGATGACGACATCCATCAAGCTACGCGCCTGGCCCGTGCCATGGTCGCCCGCTGGGGCATGTCCGAAGAAATCGGCCCGGTGGATTTGCGCGAAAGCGAAGAACATCCTTTCCTGGGCCGTGAAATCGCCCAACCCCGCCATTACAGTGAACACTCCGCCGAAGCCGTAGACGACGCGGTAAAAAAAATCATCACCGACGCCGAAGAGCACGCCTTGCAAACCATCAGGCAACATCGTCCCAAGTTAGACAAACTTATTCAATTGCTGGAAAAACGAGAAACTTTATACAAAGAACAGATAGTGATGTGTTTAGGTGTCACGGAAAACAAAACACCAGACTCGGCGCCCAACGAAAATAAACCTATAGCGTGAACTTCACCACTTCGCAATTGCCAAAATTCAATTCCAACATTTGCTGCGGATTCAGTTTGTTGAAATAAGCATAAAACACCCGCATCGCTTCTTCGTGCGTGACCAACAGAACACTCTTATGGTCTGATTGTTTTAATACCTCAAGAATCCGCAATACACGGTTTTGGAATTCTTTTACCGACTCGCCTCCCGGCGGAGTGAAATTGTAGCGGTCATGCTTGGTGGCTGTGAAATAGTCTTCAACTGGTTGGCTATCGAAACCAGTGCGGATGTCGTTTAAACAAGGATTAATGACAACCGGTGCATTATGATAACGGTTAATAACTTCTGCGGTTTGGTGAGTGCGTGGCAGCTCAGAGACGTATATTTTCGATAGTCGCGCATGGGCCAACTGTTTGGCTGCCGCTTCGGCTTGTCGGAGTCCGGTTTCTGTTAAGGTGACGTTTTTGCTTGGATCGTCGTTGCAAAGCCCCAGCAGATTATAGTTGGTTTGACCGTGACGTATTACGTATAAAGTCACACATGTTCCTTGGGTGTTCTTAAAGTCAATACAATAACTCAATCCAGCGTTTACCCGCTTTCAATTCGGCTTTGCGCCGTTGCCATTTTTCCTCGTTTTTGGCCATTTTGCTGAAGATTTTATCCAAAGATTCGCTGATGGCTTCCAGGCCGGCCACATAAACATAAGTTTTGTGGTGGCAGATCATATCCCACACTTCATGTTCGTGCTGTTCCAGCGCTTGTTCAATGGCGATGGGTTCTCCCCAATGGGGACGTGGGCTGATGGCCTGGTACGCTTTGAAGGTGTCTTCGTCGTAGTAGTTGGAGAAGTCGTCACGTTTGTCGTTCATGTATAACATTTCCAGGCCGGTGTGGGCACCATAGAACAATCGAACTTTACCCTGCCAGCCGCCCAAGTTGTGATAGATGTGTTTGATAAACGCGCGGAATGGGGCGATGCCGGTGCCCATCCCTATCATCAGGATATCAGCAGCTTTGTCGTCCGGAATTTCAAATGGCAAACCATATGGGCCGCTTAATGTGACGTTGGCTCCCGGTTTGAGATCACATAAATAGTTGGAGGCGATGCCTTGGTACTGTTCGCCGCTGTAATCATCGATGTAGTTGCAGCGCCGTACACACAAGGTGATTTTTTGTTGTATATGGGAGGTTTTTGGGTCGTCGGCGATGGTGTATAAGCGAAAATGGGTTTCGTGGCCAAAATCATGCGGTCCTGGTACGAGTACTCCAACCAGTTGGCCCAATTGGTATTGGAAATCCGTATGTTTAATATCGAATATGAGTTCTTTGACTTCCGTGGGGGCGTCGTCTTCGGTAATGCGTTCGCTGGATACCAGGGTGGCCTGATATTGTTTGCTGGTGTCGAAGTCTTGTAATCGCATGGTTTGGTCCTCATCGGTATTTCGCTACGTAACCACAACTTAGTTATCAGTCTTTCAACTCGTTCAAGAGGATCGTGGGAGGATTCCCGCCAACTCACCTTGTTTAGTACTCCTAACTCCCCAATCCTGCAAACCCCATAAACGTCAAGGACAGTATTCCCGCAATTATCAACGAAACTGCCGTGCCCTGAGCAATATTCGGTACTTCGGCCAGTTCCAGTTTTTCCCGTATACCAGCCATCAAAATCAACGCCAGGGTAAATCCTAGTCCCGCACCCAAGGCGAAGACGATGGATTGTATTAAGTCGTAGCCTCGATTGGTCTGAAACAAAGCCAGTCCTAAGATAGCACAATTGGTAGTTATCAAGGGTAGGAATATGCCTAGTGTGCGGAACAGCGCGGGGCTGACTTTCTTGATAAACATTTCCACGATTTGCACGGTGGAGGCGATGACGACGATATAGGAGATTAATTGCAGGTAGGGTGCGTTTATTAGCGTCAATAGAATATTGATGCCGTAAGCGCATACGGAGGCGATCAGCATGACGAACGTGACCGCTAGACCCATTCGGGTGGCGGTGGTGAATTTACCAGAGACGCCTAGGAATGGGCAGATACCCAGAAAATAAGCTAATACAAAGTTATTGATCAAGCTGGCACTAATGAATATGGACCACAAGGATTGCTCAGTCATATCTTCAATCCTTGGCTTCCTGACGCCTTTGTTTTAACCGGTTGATGACTAACATCCACAACGCCAAAACGAAAAAACCGCCGCTGGGCAACAGCATGATCACCCATTTTTCGAAATTAGTTGGTGTTACCATCAGGTTGAAAAACGTGCCACTTCCCAGTATTTCTCTGACTACCCCTAGGCATAATAGGGCCAAGGTGAAGCCCAAACCCATGCCCAAGGCGTCATAAATCGAGCTTTTTATGTTGTTTTTCGAAGCGAATGCTTCCGCCCGGCCTAGGATCAGACAGTTCACCACAATAAGTGAGACAAAGGCTCCCAGGCTTTTATGCAATTCCAGGTTTATGGCTTGGATAATATAATCCACCGCAGTGACAAACGTGGCGATAATGGCAATGTAGCTGGCAATACGTACTTGTTTGGGGATAACACGGCGCAACGATGATACCATGATATTGGACATCAAAAGGACAAACGCCGTGGCAAGCCCCATAGTCAGCGCGTTAGTGGCGGTGTTGGTGACCGCCAGGGTGGGGCACATACCCAGCACTTGCACGAATACCGGATTTTGCGCCCACAAGCCTTTGATAAATTCATCGGTGTCTTTGGGGCCGGTGACGACAATCTCGGCGTGTTTAGTGTTCAATTGTAAAACGCTCCTTTTGCTTAGCGATTTGAGGAAGCCAAAACGCTAGACTGCGGTTTAAGATTGATACTACCGCTTGCGAAGATACGGTCGCACCGGTGATAGCATCGATTTGCCAGGCTTGAGTATTTTTCGTGTTTTTGATCAGCTCCAAAGGATGCTCGAGTTCTTCGGCTCCAGGTTTTAACGTGATAGTGATCTGGCTGAAATTGCGCAGAAATTCATCGCTTTCGATTTTGCTTCCCAGTCCAGGCGTTTCCCGGCTTTGCAATATCACTAAGCCTGGTATTGATTGTTTTTGCAGGGAATAGCCATACAGCAAACCAATGGTATCCTGATAACCCATGCCTTGCGCGGGAATGGCGAAGCCTATTAATGCAGTTTGGCTATCGAAACACGCGTACACACTCGGGGGCCTGCTGTCGGCGCTTTTACGAAGATTGTTGTTTTCAGCCAGGGTATAGCCGGCAAATGACTTGGCGCCAGGCAAGACTTGAAATATCGCCCTTTCCAAGGCTTGTTGTTTATTGATTTTGATGGTGGGGAAGGTCACTTCAAACACTGAGACGATGACTAAGGCACACAGTAAACCGATGCCGACCAAGGTGCGGTACATAGGCCAGGGATTGGTCTGCGGCTGTATGGGCTGAATAGTTGCCATACGTTTACCCTTGGTGACCAAACGGAGTGGGTTGAAAATAGCGGTCGATATGCGGCGACACGGCGTTCGCGAATAAGATAGCGTACATCACCCCTTCGGGCATGCCACTCCACAGACGGATAACCACTACCAATGCGCCGATTAGCAGACCATAAATAAAACAACCCACATTAGTGATGGGCGATGCCACCATATCGGTGGCCATGAACATGGCGCCCAACATCAAACCACCGGTAAACAACATAAACACTACATTGGGAAAACGAACAGGATCTATAAAATGAAATACTGCACTGAGCAGTATGACTGCGATAAAAATTCCCGCTGGGATACGCCAATTCATCATGTTGCGTACGATTAAATAAAGTCCGCCCAACAAGATGAGCACACTGCAGGTTTCACCCAGAGAGCCGGAAGTCAAGCCCAGCAGGAGATCCACAGTCTCGGATGACTGCTGACTGAACTTCATGGCGGCCAGCGGAGTGGCGCTGCTGAGGCTGTCATAAGTCGGAGAGAAAAGCGGTAGCGCCAGAGTCGATGTCGGAATCGTTGTGAAGCGATCCGAGGCGAACGGCGCCATCCAAGAGGTCATGGCAGTGGGGAACGCAGCCTGCAAAAACGCTCTGCCCACCAGGGCGGGATTAAACGGATTGCAACCCAAGCCGCCAAAGATAAATTTACCCAAAGACACTGCGAGCACACCGCCCACAACCGTCATCCACAATGGCAGTCCCGGTGGCAAAGTCAGACCGTAGATGATGCCGGTGATTGCTACGGACCAATCGTTTACGGTGGTGGTTTGTTTCGACCATCTGCATAACAGGTGTTCGGTTAACAGGCAGGCCAGTACGGCGAAGATAATGGTGAAAAACGCCGCCAGTCCGAATGCATAAATCGAAAATCCCACGACGGGGAAAAGCGCATACACAACGTTACGCATAATGACATCCACGCTGGCGCCATTGCTGATATGGGGTGACGAATGGATTTGCAAAGTTTTGTTACTCATTATGCGGCTTGTACACTCTTAAGCTGTGCTTTTTTAAGCTGAGCTTTGGCGATGCGGAAATACTGGACCAACGGTATGTGCGATGGGCACACAAAAGAACATGCACCGCATTCAAAACATTCTTTAAGTTGGTATTCATCGGCCATGACTTCGTAGTGCTGTTTTTTGGCAAGCAAACCCAGTTGCGAGGGATTAAGCAGCATGGGACACGCTTCCACACAGCGGCCGCAGTGAATGCAATGATAGCAGCGTCGAGTCATTAACTTGCCATCAGTGAATGCAATCACCCCGGAGGTGCCTTTGGTGATGGGGATATCCAGGCTGGGCGCAGACTGGCCCATCATAGGGCCGCCCAGGAATACTTCGTTTAAGGCTCCGGTTACGCCGACAGTGTCCAAAATAAAGCGTAGCGGTGTGCCAATGGGTATGCGGTAGTTGCCTTTTTGATTCACCGCTGCGCCGCCAACGGTAATCACCCGCTCCTGTATACCGCGGCCATGAGGAAGCAAACGGCCGATTTCAGCGGCTGTGGCCACGTTGACACCGACAACACCGATTTCCACCGAATGAGCGCCGGCGGGCACCTCGCGATTCAATAATGTTTTGATTAACATCTTCTCGGCGCCTTGGGGGTATTTCACGTTGAGCACTTCTACACTGGCAGGTAGGCCGTTGGGAATGTTTTCTTTGAGCTTGAGTGCCGCATCGGGTTTGTTGGCTTCCACTCCGATGATGGCGCGTTCGGCGCCGGTGGCTTTAAGTAAATAACGAATGCCGGTAAACACGTCCCGGGTTTGTTCCAGCATGACTCTATGGTCGGTGGTGAGGTATGGTTCGCATTCGATGCCGTTGATGAGTATGGTGTCGACCTGTTCGCCTTCCGGGATATTTAGTTTGACGTGAGTGGGAAACGCCGCACCACCCAAACCGGCGATACCGGCGTTTTGGATGGCGGTGATGATTTGTTCTTTACTGGCGTCCAACGGGCAAGGCTTGCCTTCCAGCACTTCCTGGGTGGAGGCGGGGAAAGGCTCCAGATAAAGCCCGCTAACCATAGCGCCCGTGATGCTTGATACCATGCCGATTTTTCTAACCACTCCGGAGGCGGGGGCATGGATTGGCACCGACATATAGCCATCGGCTTTGGCCAGCAGTTGGCCGCGGATGACTTCGTCGTGTGCTTTGACCACAGGAATTGCTGGTTTACCGATGTGCTGGGAAAAGGGAACGATCAATAGCGGTGCGAATGGGAATTGTTTGATAGCCAGATGCGCGGTGTCCTCTTTATGCTCTGGAGGATGGATTCCGTGGCGGAAGGGAGTGTGTTTTAACCAGGGCATGGAATTATCTTGTTTATCGCGCTTTATTTAATAACGAAAAAATATTTACCATGAAGCGCGCTCATATTATAAATATGAAAATTGTTTTTTCCTTCTGTCTTTGTGCGCTTCATGGTGAAATACAATAGGACTGATACGTAGCGTGCGCCGTGCGCATGTAAAGATCTACCTAAACTGGGCTCAACGTGCGCACAGCGCACGCTACCGGACTTTCCTCCACTTAGGGCAGAGGGGGTCAAACAAATCAATTGTGTTTCTTGCCGCGCTCTATCCATTTGTCTATGTCTTTTTCATTGCGGTTTTTCGGCAGTCCTGGGTGGATGATCTGGGCAGTGCACTTTTCCGCGGCTTTGACCAGATCTTTGTAAGGACCGCCGTTAGGATCTTTGATGTAAGCGTGTTTGTCCTCGTTATAAGCGAAGATGTTGGAGTTGATTTTGATGCATTCGTCGCAGGCTGTGCAGTCTTCGCTGTCTATCCAGGGGGCCATGTATTCGCCGGTTGGTGCGGCAGCCCGGGTTCCGCTGGTGGTTTCCAACGCTTCGCTTATGGCGGGTGCGATTGCCTGTTCGCCGCCGGTGATCCATTGCATCATTCCCTGGCTGATTTTAGCGATGACCTCCTGACGGATTTTGTTTTCTATGGCTTGCATATCCACGGCTTGTTTGTCTACGGCCGCGATGGCTTTCAACATATGCCAGAAATTACGCCGGTCTTCGGTGGAGCGCACCATGGTCTGATCCACTAGCAAACGGCTCAGCTGCTGCTTGCGGTCAACCGTCCAGATAAACGGGAATTTGCCTTCGCGCTCCTCTGGATTCAGTTCTATATACTGGACAAGCGGTACCATGTTCTCGTGCCAGGTATCCGGTGGCGCCATGCGGAAATGCTTACGAAAGCGCACTTCTGTGATGGCGAAGTCCGCAAATGTCATGGGCAGTTGCATTTGTTTGTCGCGACCGCCCTCGTGGTAAGTCAACGGGTATGTGGGCCAATCGGCCTGCATATCCGGATTGCCTTCCAGTTCGAAACAATCCTCGGGTTTAACGCCGTGATCGGGGTGGTAGCGGAACAAAGGATAGGCGCGGGACTCCACCGCAAGTTTGGCCTGATGATGGCCCATGTCATCGCCTATACCGTGTTCAGGCTGGCAGGAGGTGTAACAGTTGAATAACGCCGGGCGTTTAGCCATCAGGCCTTCGATAAAACCTTCTATCATATGATTGGGATGGGCTATCGTGCTCTGCATAACGTATGCGGTACGGTGCGCCATGGCGATCAAGCCGATTTCCTTACGGATCTCTTGCTTGCCGGGACTGACTTTACCGAAGGGCGCCATGTCGGACACTTGTCCGGTGAAGCCTGAGGTGCAGGCCTGGCCGCCGGTGTTGGAATACACTTGGGTGTCGAGTACGATAATCTTCAGCGGTTTGCCGGACATTAAGGCGCGCGATAAATTTTGAAAACCGATGTCGTACATGGCGCCGTCGCCGCCCACGACTACTACCGGCGGGCACAACAAAAACTCTTCGTCGCTGAACTGCCGCCAGTTGAAATAGCTGAATAGCTCGTCATGTTCGGCTGAATTGTAAGTGCCGTTGAGCTCCAATTCCGCCATGCGAATGGCTTTAAAGCCGTCGGCCATTTTGGCCATGTGGCCTTCGAACACCCCCATGGCCATGGATGGACTGTCCTGGAAAAGGTGATTGGCCCAGGGAAACGGATAGGGATTATACGGCCAGGTGCTGCCCCACACCGAGGAACAGCCAGTTGAATTTAAAATGCCCATGGACGTGCGGCCGTGGCCGGTTACGCCGTCGGTGTATTTCCACTTCAAGTGTTTGAGTTTGGCCACCCACTGCATGACCCGTTGCAACCAGGCTTTATCCAGGGGCTGGGTGCCTTCTGCGGCTTCGATTTTGGCCGCCAAGCCCGCTAAGGTTAAATCCCCTTCATGGGCTTGGGCAAGAATCTTACTGATCGCTTGCGGATTATCGACATTGATTTCCTGTACCAGTTTGGTTTCGATATAACGTTCCAGGCGGCTGATGAGATCTGTAAGATAGCTGACGTGATGTTGGATGCGAGGCTGCATTAAGGATTCCACCGTGGCGATGAACAGGTGCAGAACGGTTTTTTCCGAGCAACCCATGCAGGCGCCGTCACCGCTGGAAAATGCCAAATACAGGTCTTTGTTTAACAGAATTGTTTCCAGCGCGCCGATACCTTCTTCCAGATTTTCCACCCGAATGTATTTCTCCGGCGTGTTGGGAAGCCCCAACCATAAGTCCCAGTTCTTCTGTAGTTGCGCGACAGTTTCCGGTGTTTGCGACACTGCCTCCAAGGCGTTATCCCGGCACACTTCAATACATTCTTTGCAGCCTTTGCAGGTGTAAGGATTGATGGTGATGGAAAACAATCCGCCGCTGCCTGCGGCTTTTTTCTCCGGATTGGTGAAATAAGGGCGGGTCAACGCAAATTGAAAATTACCCAGTTGCTCTCGAAACCAATCAAATTCTTTGGCCAAAGCTTTTTTGTCCGTGCTATTGTTGGCTAGCTCATCAATCGTCTTGTTGATCGCATCGTCCAGTATGCCGCGTACCGAGTCGGTTTCTTTCGCCTCTGCTAATAAAGAGTGAAAATGGTTTTCCATCATCCGGGTGGCTTTGGGTAAGTGTTGCACGCTAGAGTGGTGTTGTTTTACCCGGGCGGTGACGGTGTCCAATACCTGGTTGACGTCACTGACCAGGCCGGGACAAGCGGTGTCCGGACACACTGTATAACAGTCACCGCAGCCGGTGCAGTTTTCCGCAATCCAATGCGGATGTTGAAAACGGATGCCGGTCATGTCGCGGAACAAAGCCGATACCGCCGGCATTAAACTCAAACCGATAAACGGATCGGTAAGGTTGTCATTGGCCATGCCGCGCAAATAAAAATTACCGGTTTGTTCCCAGAAGCGATGGATGTCCGTGGCCGGCGCCTGGCTTTTCGGTTGCAGTTTCACCATCACTGGAATAGGGATTTCTTTTAACGACTGGCTAAGTTGCTCGTCGCTTACGGGTTTTTCGGTGATTTCCTGAATTTCGTCGAAACCGCGTTGCACCACGCGTAAGTTGTCTTCCACTACACGGGCACCTTTGGAGCCGAATTTATGCCGTAACTGCTCTTTGATGGCTTGCAGGAGTTTTTCTTCGGTAAGACCCGCTTTTCCCATCACCGGCGTGGCGGCGAAAAAAGCTCCCTGAAACGCAATGCCTTGCATACGCAATTGCAGGTCCGGGTCGGTGGCTTCTTCGCGGGCGATTTTAAACGCATCGAGGAAAAACACTTTGATGTTTTTCTCCGCAATTATGCGCCGGTATTTTTCCGGGAACGATGCCCACACTTTGTCGGCATGGCCTAGCTCGCTTTGAATGATAAACACGCCGCCCTCACGTAATCCCGCCAAAGCATTGGTATGATTAAATACGTTGGGGTCGGGCGATAACACTACGTCTGTATAAAAGTATTCGCAATTGATGCGAATAGGTTCAGGGGCCGCTGACAAATAGTAGGTGGTCGGTTGGCCTTTTTTCTCCGAGCCGTAACGTGGGTTGGCTTTGATGTGGTAGCCCAGTAGATCGAACAAGGTCATCGCTAGGTTCTTGCCGGTGGTGATCGCGCCCCAGCCACCGATGGAATGAAACCGCACCGTGATGCTATCCTTGGGCATTAAGTTCGGATTTTCACTGCCGTGCAGGGCGAGCTCCGCAATATTGGGATAGGACTCCTGCAGGGTTTGCTGATAAGTTTCCTGTTTGGGGGTCACGGGTTTGTCGTGAATAAAATCGATGCCCAAATAAAAGTGCTTTTGACCTTTGCCTTCGGGCAACATGTTTTCAATGGCGGCGATTAATCCTTCGGGTTGCAAATCGCGGCTGCCTAATCCAAAGGACCCGGAGTACAGTTCGGGGATATCTTCATCGCGCACATAATAAGCCAAATGCGGGTAAGGCGGCCGGTTGCTGCGAATGGCGTTTTCGACGCATTTGCTGATGGTGGTCCGCACCTCGCGCATCAAGGGTAAATCTGATGCCAACGGTTGATCCAAGCGTTCCAATACCGCGACACCTTTCTTACCTTTTAGCACATGGCTCAGTAACGCACTGGGAAACGGGCGAAACATCACCAGGTCTACTACGCCCACTTTAAGCTGACGGCTCTCGCGTAAATAATCGGCCACCGCTTCGGCGCTGGGGATGACGCTGCCTTGGCCAAGGATCAAATATTCGGCGTCATCGGCTTTGTAAGTCATAACCCGGCTGTAGTGCCGGCCAGTTAATTGATTAAACTCGGTGAACGTCTCATCGGCAATCGCTTCGATGTGATCGAAGAAAAACGGTCGCTGCGCCGCCACGCTTTGCATGTACGAGTCCTGGTTTTGCACCACGCCGGCCATTACCGGATTATCCACATCCCACAATTCCGGAATACGGCGGCGGGTCTCGCCGTAGATGATACGTTGCGCGGACGTAGGGGTGGGAATGATGTCATCGGGCCGGCCCAAAAATTCTGCGATCAGTTCCCGTTCGGGCAATAACAAGGATTCGATTAAATGTGTGGTGAGAAAACCGTCTTGTGCCACAATGCCGGGATTTAAAGCGGTTTCAGCGATCCTATGGGCAATAATATTGAGATCCGCCGCGTGTTGCGCGTTCTTGGCAAACAATTGAAAGAAGCCGGTATCGTCTATGCAATGATAATCATCATGGCCTGCGTGCACGTTTAAGGTGGCTTTAGTGATAGCCCGGGTGCCCATGTTTAGCACATAGGTCAGTCGCTTGCCTACTGCGGCGTATAAGGACTCATGCATATAGGCAATGCCTTGGCCGGAAGAAAAATTTGCCGAGCGCAACCCGGTCATGGACAGACCCGCGGTGACAGCCGCGGCGGCGTGTTCGCCCTCGGGTTCGATGAATATCAGCGGCCGCCCGGAAATATTGATGTGTCCGGAGGCAGCGGCTTCCGCCCAGTATTCGCCCATTTGTGTGGACGGGGTGATGGGGTAAGCACCAGCGGCATCGCTGGATTCGCGTTCGCACATGATGACGGCGGTATTGCCGTCCATGGCGGAACGAATACCGGGGTATTTGATAGTGGCTTTGGTTTTTGGCATAGAGTTGAAACAGTCCCTAGTTCTAATACTTAAGTTTTTCGGATTCTAATGATCAAGAAGTCATCGCCTCCAGCGGCGCTTGCCGGATTACGGATTTGCTGTCTTTGCCTGTCACAACCGTACCGTCGGTATCTATCCACACAATAGCTCCTGTGGGACAGCGTTGTATGGCCATACGATGCTGAATGTTTTTAGCGTAGTTGACTACTGGCAGATTGTTTTCCATCGTGATGATATCCGGCGCATCCATTGCACATCGTGCGCAGGCAGTACAGGCCACTTCGCAATAACGCAATATTTCATCGCTCAATTCCCGGTTTTTACACCTCACCCATAAATGGTGCGATACCGGCTGGATGGAGAACAACTCTTTTGGGCACACTGTGACACAGTCACCGCAGGCAGTACATTGACTCTCGTCAACAACCGGTAAAGCGTTTGAATTCATATGAATAGCATCGTAATCACAGGCTTGTTCACAATCGCCAAAACCCAAACAGCCCCACACACAGGTTTTACCGCCACCGCCCACTTGCGCGGCGGCTAGGCAAGCGTTTTCACCTATATATTGAGCGTTCACACGTGCGACATTGTTACCGCCGTTACAAGCCAGACGCGCCACCCGTTTCACGGCGGTGCCTACGTCTACGCCTAAGAATTGTGCAATCTGCTGTTTCATGGCGTCAGAGCTTACGGTGCATTCAGCGGGTTTAGCCGTGCCTTTGACCAGACATTCGGCAAAGGCCCGGCAACCCGCTTGTCCGCATGCGCCGCAGTTGACCAGTGGTAACAAGGCTTCTACTTGTTCTATGCGCGGATCTTCGGCGACCGTTAATTTGTGATGGGCCACAATCAGGACCGTGGTCAATAAGAAAGTTAATGCGCCGAAAAATCCAATACCGATAATAAATGTCATGCGTTCAGTAATACCCAAAGGAAAGACGCTTGATTAATAAATAGCAGAAATTCTGGGGATTTAAAAAGCCATTGGGCGGGGATAACGATCGAATGTTGGCGAGGCTATGACAAACGTCAATTAGACCTCAAGGTAACCACGGTCAATTTAAGCGATAGCGGCCCGCGATAGGCGTTTCTGCTCACGCTGGATAAAGAAATATTCCAATGGCCGGTACACCAGACGCCGGTCGTTAGTGTAGCGGGCGATAGTGTCGATTGTGTAGTCGCGTTTGTGCAAAATAGCTTCAGCGGCCAGTAAACCACTTTTTACTGCCGGGCCTATGCCTTCGCACAAGTCACGGGTGGCCAGCCCGGCA
>Ga0111150_1009_pt1 | contig 19117 bp, 15 predicted proteins | sample DeeMarSeWOR28_12_FD_80256 | JGI IMG/M metagenome (GOLD analysis project Ga0111150, IMG submission 80256) | Gammaproteobacteria bacterium SG8_11 | reverse complement strand
ATCGAGTTCGTCGATGAAGATGATGCACGGGGCGGCCCGGGGACGGGATCTGTTCTCCCAGGCCAAGCAGAAGGCCCCGTGCATCATCTTCATCGACGAACTCGATGCCCTCGGCAAGGCTCGCGGTGTCGGCAACATGGGCGGGCACGACGAACGCGAGCAGACGCTGAACCAACTGCTGGTCGAAATGGATGGGTTCGACCCCCAGATCGGCGTGATCCTGATGGCGGCCACCAACCGACCGGAAATACTCGATCCGGCTCTTCTGCGTCCGGGAAGGTTCGACCGCCAGATCCTGGTGGACCGGCCCGACAAGATCGGACGGGAAGCGATTCTGCGGGTCCACATTAAAAACATCGCCGCCGGCAGCGACGTGGACGTCGAGAAACTGGCCGCCATGACCCCGGGGATGGTGGGGGCCGACCTGGCCAACCTGGTCAACGAAGCGGCACTGCTTGCAGTGCGCCACAACAAGGAACAGGTGAGCATGGCGGAGTTCGAAGAGGCGGTGGAACGCCTGGTGGCCGGCCTGGAAAAAAAGAACCGCCTGATCAACCCTCGGGAACGCGAGGTGGTGGCCTACCACGAAATGGGGCACGCCATCGTCGCCCAGGCCCTGCCGGGCACCGACCCGGTGCAGAAGATCACCATCATCCCCCGCGGCATCGCCGCTTTGGGATATACCATGCAGGTTCCCACAGAAGACCGGTATCTAATGAAAAAGACCGAGCTGCTCAATCGCATTGCCACCCTGCTGGGCGGCCGGGCGGCCGAAAAGATCGTATTCGAGGACATTTCCACCGGTGCCCACAACGATCTGTCCAAAGCCACCGACATCGCCCGCAGCATGGTCAAAGAATACGGAATGAGCCCCAAGGTCGGCCAGGTTTACTTTGCCAGTGAAAAACAGTACCGTTTTCTCAATATCCCCGGCATGCAGGGAGCCACGGAATACAGCGAGGCCACCGCCGAGGTTATCGATGCGGAAGTCAAAGAGATCATCCAGCAGCAATACGACGTGGCCCTGGAGATATTGAACGACCAGCGCGAACTGCTGGAAAAGGGGGCCAAGGTGCTGCTGGAGAAAGAGACCATCACCGGCGTTGAACTAAAAGCTCTCGGCGAGGGTTCAGGCCGGTCCGTAGAAACGGCTCCGGCCCCAGTCGACTAACTGCAGGGCATTGTCGTTGGGGGTGTTTTATCCCGCTTCGATGAGCGCACAGCCATTGTATCCTTCGATCGGGTCGGCGGGTCCTTCCGCTGCCCCGATCAAATCCCCCTGCGTTCAGGTGATGCGTGGCGGTATCTTATTTTACCGGATCCTGAAAGCAGCGGCACCGTTTCGCGAACGGGGGCAGCCGCAGCCAAACGCCCGGAAATAACAGCGAGGGACCTTTTTGTAACCGCATCCAGGTTCACCGGCAAGGCGGGTCGTGATCGTGCCGGTTTCAGGCTTCCACTTCGACAAAATACGCCTTGCTGGGCCCGTCGAGCAGCAGGAACGAATCGATACGGACACGCAGCAGCTCGGCATCGGGATGGTCGACCAACTCTTTCAGGTGGGGATGGCGGGAAAGAAACGACTTTCGTATGCGGGCTCTTTTCAGCGGATCACCGATTGGTTTGAAGACTCCGGAAACCGTGAGTGCCTGAATGCGGCGAGGATCGGATACCCCCCGGCTGTCGACCAGCAAACTCACCGACCGGTTTTTCGTCACGTTGGCGAACTTTTTCGAGTCACGCCGAGTGAACATATAGACTTCACGGCAGTTTTCATCTGTGATATATGCCATAAAAGAGCAATGCGGCGTTGCGCCGCTGACGGTCGCCAGCACGCAGACATTCTTTCCCAGAAGTAAAGCCTTCATACGGTCGAGGCTCATCGGTCACACCCGCAGCGTTCGGATTCCGGAGGGCAGATCGCTTTGTCGGCCCGCGCCGCAAAGCGGGTCAGAGTATGTCAGAATCGAGCCGTGGCCGCAAGCCATTTCGCTCGCACACCGCCGGGATTTTTCCGGACCTTGATTACAGGAGAGGGTCGATGACGGAAGAAAAGATAAAGTTGGGAGCCAGCACCTGCCTGCTGGGAGAAAATGTGCGCTGGAACGGCGGGCATGCCCGCAGCCGGTTTGTTACCGACACCCTGTCGCAGTTCGTGGAATTCGTGCCGGTCTGTCCGGAAGTGGAAGCCGGTTTTCCGATCCCCCGGGAGACGTTCCGCCTGGTGGGAGAGATCGAGCGTCCGAGGCTGGTCACCACCAAAACCGGCGTAGATCATACCGATACCATGGTCGCCTGGGCCCGGCAACGGGTCAAAGCACTGGAGAAAGAGAACCTGTGCGGCTTCATCTTCAAGAAGGACTCTCCCAGCAGTGGCCTGAAAAACGTCAAGGTGTACAATGACAAAGGGATGCCGGTGAAAAAAGGCGTCGGCATGTTCGCCCGAATATTCACCGAACACTTTCCACGCATTCCGGTGGAGGAAGAAGGGCGGCTGAATGACGACATGCTGCGGGAGAATTTCATCGAGCAGATCTTCACGCTAAAGCGCTGGCGCGAAGCGCTGCAATTGAAAAAAAATGTGGGCCGGTTGGTCGATTTTCACACCCGGCACAAGCTGCTGATCCTGTCACACAGCCCCGAGATTTACCGCAGCATGGGCAAGCTGGTTGCCGGTGGCAAATCGATGCCGATCGATGCGCTTTACGACCAATACGAAAATCGGTTGATCGACGCCCTCCGCCTGAAAGCCACCGTAAAGAAAAACACCAACGTGCTTCAACACCTGATGGGCTATTTCAAAAAGCAGCTTTCCGCCGATGAGAAGCAGGAGCTGCTGGAGATCGTTGAGCGCTATCGCCGGGAGCTTGTTCCGCTCGTGGTGCCGGTTACCCTGATCAACCATTATGTGCGCAAGTACCAGCAGCCCTACCTGGCCCGGCAGGTCTATCTCAATCCGCATCCGATCGAGCTGAAACTGCGAAACCATGCCTAGCCCAAAGGGCGAATGAGGGAGCCAGCCATCGGGGATCGGAAAGTTTGAAACCGGTCTTAGATCATTTTAGTGAAACCATGAAGGACAAACCGATATTTGTAGCAGGTGCGAGCGGATATGTCGGCGGGCGGCTGGTGCCGATGCTGCTGGAGAAAGGCCACCGCGTACGGGCACTGGCCCGATCACCCGAAAAAATCAGCTGCCGGCCCTGGGGCCGGCACCCACAGCTGGAGGTGGCCCACGGGGATGTGCTCGATCGGTCTTCGCTGGAAAAGGCCACCGTCGGATGCGGGTCGGCATTCTATCTGGTCCATTCCATGATCGCCAGCAAGGGGCGTTTCGCCGAGGCCGATCGGTTGGGCGCCGTCAACATGTCGGCCGCCTGCGAATCGAACCGGCTGGAGCAGATCATCTACCTGGGAGGCCTTGGCGATGCCAACGAGGGGATCACCAGCAAGCACCTGCGCTCCCGCCACGAGGTCGGCGAAATCCTGCAGGCCGGAGCGGTTCCGGTTACCACCCTGCGGGCGGCGATGATTCTCGGATCCGGCAGTGCGTCCTTTGAAATCATGCGATACCTCGTGGAGAACCTGCCGGTGATGACCACCCCCCGCTGGGTGCATTCCCCAAATCAGCCGATCGCCATCAGCAACGTTCTTAATTACCTGATCGGTTGCCTGGAGCACGATCAAACCCGCGGTCAAACTTACGATATCGGCGGCCCGGATGTGCTGACCTATCGCAACCTGCTGGATATGTACGCCGAGTTGGCCGAACTGCCGAAACGCTGGGTGGTCCCCGTACCGGTGTTGACCCCGCGGTTGAGCTCTTACTGGATCCATTTGGTCACTCCCGTGCCGTCTGCCATTGCCCGTCCGCTGACCGAAGGCTTGACCAGTGCCGCCGTGTGCCGGGAGAACCGCATCATCAGCATTGTCCCCCAGAAGCTGCTCAGCTGCCGGGAGGCGATCCGCCTGGCCCTCGATCGCATCGGCCAGCAGCAGGTCGATACCTGCTGGTTGGATGCAGGGCGGCTGCTGCCGCCGGAATGGGCCTATTGCGGTGATGCCGACTACGCTGGCGGCACTGTTCTGGATTGCAGCTACCGCGTGGTGATTGAAGCCTCCGCCGGTCAGCTATGGCCGGTGATCGCCCGGATCGGCGGTGACACAGGCTGGTACTTTGCCAATAGGCTCTGGCGCCTGAGGGGATGGATCGATCGGTTGATCGGAGGAATCGGTCTGCGTCGCGGGCGGAGGCATCCGGCGGAGATATACATCGGCGACGCCCTCGATTTCTGGCGGGTGCTGAGCGTGCAACCCGGTTCCGTTCTCACACTGCTGGCCGAAATGAAGCTGCCCGGTGAAGCCATCCTGGAGTTTCGGCTTCAGCCCAAGGGGGAGCAGCACACGGAACTTCAGATGATTTCGCGGTTCCTGCCCGCAGGGCTGTGGGGTCAGCTCTACTGGTACAGCCTGTATTTCGCACATCGGTGGCTGTTCGCCGGGATGTTGCAGGCGATGGCCCGGGCAGTCGGCCGACCGGTGGTTGAAGGTCCGCAGCGATTCGATCCGCGACCGCACGATGCCTGTCGCCTCCCGGCAGCGTGAAGCCCCCGGCGGCGCTGATGCGCACGGGCAGTTGGTTTACGGAAACCTGAAACCGTGTCAGCTGCCGGAGAACTTGCCCGGTGAGGGCCAGTGCCGGGTTACGATATCGGTAACCCGGTTTTTCTTTGTGCAACCGCAACCCGTAGCCATGGAAAAAGATCAAAAGCAAAACGGAGATGGTCGTGGCATCACCGAGACGATCCAATGATAGCAAAGTGCACCCGGCGCGCATCCGGGTATTGAATCAAAGAGACTTTGCCGGCGGAGAATATGTCCTTTACTGGATGCAGCAGTCCCAGCGGGCGCAGGAAAACCATGCCCTGGAATATGCTGTTGAGCTGGCCAACCATTTGAAACAGCCTTTGCTGGCCGTTTTCGGCCTGACGAACAGCTATCCGGAGGCCAACCGGCGCCATTTTACGTTCATGCTGGAGGGCCTGCAGGAAACCCAGAAATTGCTGGCCCGGAGAAGGATCAAACTGGCGGTTCGGGCCGGGCATCCGGTCGATGTCGCCCTGGAGGCCGGAGCACAGGCCTCTGTGATCGTCTGCGACCGGGGATATCTGCGACACCAGAAACAGTGGCGGCAGGCCGTGGCCCGCAGCGCCGGATGCCGGGTGGTGCAGGTAGAAAGCGATGTGGTCGTGCCGGTGGATGTGGTCAGCAGCAAGGCGGAATACGCCGCCCGAACCATCCGACCGAAACTCCACCGCCTTTTGCCGGAATTTCTGACCGGCATCCGACCGACGACCGTTCGCAGGTCTTCTCTGGATCTGCCGCTGGACGCATTGAGCCTCCGGCGCATAGATCCGGTCATGGAAACGCTTTCGATCGACTGCTCCGTCGAACCGGTGTCAGGTTTTTACCGCGGCGGCACCGCTGCGGCCAAAAAGTGCTTTGCCGGATTCCTGCGAAACGGCCTGAAGCACTACGACCGGCACGGCAACCAGCCCCAGACCGACGATGTCTCTCACATGAGCATGTACCTGCATTTCGGGCAGGTCTCACCCCTTTACCTGGCCTTGCAAGCGGGCAAAGCCGAAAGGGCAGGGGAGAAAAACCGCAGCGCCTACCTGGAGCAGCTGATCGTGCGCAGGGAGCTGGCCGTCAATTTTGTACACCAAACCCCGGACTACGACAGCTATGGGTGTCTTCCACACTGGGCCAGGCAGACCCTGGAAGATCACCGGTTCGACAAACGGCAGCATCTCTACTCCCGCCGGCAGCTTGAAAAGGCTGCCACCCACGATCCTTACTGGAACGCCGCCATGGGGGAGATGAAGCACACCGGCTTCATGCACAACTACATGCGGATGTATTGGGGGAAAAAAATCCTGGAGTGGAGCAAAACTCCCCGGCAGGCATTTGAAACCACCCTGGCTATCAACAACAAGTACTTCATCGACGGCCGCGATCCGAACTCCTACACCGGGGTGGCGTGGATTTACGGTCTGCACGATCGGCCCTGGGTCGAACGGCCGATATTCGGCAAGATCCGCTATATGGCCGCTTCGGGCCTGGAACGCAAATGCGACATCCAGGCCTACGTTCGCAAGGTGGAAAAGCTAAAGGAGTCGGCACAAAATAAACAATAAACGCTGAATTGGGATTGGCTGGCTGGCCACTTGAGGTCGGCAGGCTGCCTTTGATCCAACAGTAGGGTCTGAGGCCGTGAACCCCAATCCCAATCGGGCGTGCACCCTGCCGCGTGCGGAAAAACAAGAGGCGGGGCCAGGTCGAAAGCCCGCCCCGCCTGTATGCAGCTATGCGTTGATTTGGTTCTTATTTAACCCGACCTTCGCGCCAGGCCTTCAACAGTCCGTCGTAGTCCACCGTCTCGCCTTTCGGTTTTTCATTGACCATGGCTTTCGGTGAGCCGGGTTGGTTCAACCAGTAGGACTCCTCTCTTTCAGGGTTCAGCTTGGGTCCGCACTCTTTCTGAGTCCCGGAACGCTCGATTCGTTGCAGCACCCGATCCTGTTCGCGGGCCAGGTTGTCCATGGCCCTGTCGACCGTCACTTCACCGGAAACCGCCTCACCGACATTTTGCCACCACAGTTGGGCCAGCTTCGGATAATCCGGCACATTGGTTCCGGTAGGCGTCCAGGCGACTCGCGCCGGGCTGCGATAAAATTCCACCAGTCCTCCGAGTTTCGGTGCCCGCTCGGTGAAGGATTCATGGCGGATATCGCTGTCGCGAATCGGGGTCAGGCCCACGTGGGTTTTCTTCAACGAGGTGGTCTTGGCAACGCAGAACTGAGCATAGAGCCAGGCGGCCTTGCGGTTCTCGAGCGGCGTGCTTGTCATCAACGTCCACGACCCGCAATCCTGATATCCCAGTTTCATCCCTTCTTCCCAGTAAGGCCCGTGGGGCGAAGGAGCCATGCGCCACTTCGGGGTTCCATCCTCGTTGACCGTCGGACCGGGGGCGACCATGGTCGGAACAAATGCCGTGTACCAGAAGATCTGCTGGGCGACATGACCCTTGGCCAGCACCGGCAGGTAGGTGTAGAAATCCATCCCCAGCGCTCCCGGTGGCGCATATTTGCGGAGCCATTCCATGTACTTTCTGAGCGCGTATTTGGCCGCCGGGCCGTTGGCAGCACCGCCGCGGGCCACGCTGGCTCCTACCGGGCGGCAGCCTTCGACGCGGATGCCCCATTCATCGACCGGTTTGCCGTTGGGAATTCCCTTATCTCCGGCGCCGGCCATCGACAGCCAGGCGTCGGTGAATCGCCAGCCCAGGTCCGGTGCTTTCTTGCCGTAGTCGTTGTGACCGTATATGGCCTTGCCGTCGATTTCCCTGATATGTTCGCTGAAAAACTCGGCAATGTCCTCGTAGGCCGACCAGTTGACCGGCACGCCCAGCTCGTAGCCGTAGATCTCCTTGAACTTCTTTTTGAAATCCGGGCGATTGAACCAATCGTAGCGGAACCAGTACAGGTTGGCGAATTGCTGGTCGGGAAGCTGATAAAGCTTGCCGTCAGGGCCGGTGGTGAAGGATTTGCCCATAAAATCGTCAACATCTAAGGTGGGCAGTGTCACGTCCTTGCCCTCGCCCTTCATGAAGTCGTCCAGGGGAACCACAAACCCGTATCGCATATGGGTGCCGATCAGGTCGGAGTCGTTAATGTAGGCGTCGTAGACGTTTTTTCCGGATGCCCACTGGGTTTGCAGTTTTTCAATGACATCTCCTTCCTGAATTAGGTCATGGGCAACCTTGATTCCCGTAATCTCAAAAAATGCCTGGGTGAGCACCTTCGACTCGTATTCGTGAGTCGGGATGGTTTCGGAGACGACTTTGATCTCCATGCCCCTGAAGGGCTTGGACGCGTTGATGAACCATTCCATTTCTTTCATCTGCTCTGCTTTGGTCAATGTCGACGGCTGAAATTCATTGTCCACCCACTTTTTGGCGGCTGCCATATCCGCGCTTGCCGTACCGGCAGAGATAGCGAATAATGCTGCCACAGCTCCCACCAGCAGGAACCAACTGGTCTTCTTCTTTAACAGCATAGCAATCATGTGCTCACCTCCTGTGGGCCTTCATTGATTGTTTTGGCTCATGCGGCTCATATCGCAGGCGTGAAGGCCATAATCGCGAGGCGACATAAACCAGATAGACTCCTTTCGTTTTTCGGGTTACCCCCATCGCATTACAACTGTGATCCAACATACGGAAATGACGAGCATGATCCAAAGGCTGAAATCGGTCAACCCGACCCATGCGAGAAAGATGTAAGCACTGCCCAGCAGCCCGATAAAGAGGCGATCACCCGGCGTGGTGGGAATCGGCAGGAAACCACGGCGTTCGATGGAAGGCGACATGACCTGCCAGATGGTCATGGCTACCAGGATAAGGAATATGGCGGCAAAAAAAACGGCCGTCGGCAGTGTCCACTCCATCCATTGCAGCGTAAGGGTCATTTTTGCTCCTGTTTACACTCTTCCCAGGGCAAAGCCCTTGGCCATGTGATTGCGCGCAAACCAGATTACCAGCATGCCCGGTACGATCGTCAGCATACCGGCCGCAGCCAGCAAGCCATAATCCAGGCCGGTCGCACTGATGGTTCGTGTCATGATGGCCGCAATCGGTTTGGCATTGGTTACCGTCAGCGTGCGGGCAATCAGCAGTTCGACCCAGCTGAACATGAAACAGAAAAAGGCCGTCACGCCCACCCCCGCCCGGATCAACGGAATAAAGATGGTGAGAAAAAAACGGGGAAAGCTGTATCCATCGATAAAGGCGGTTTCGTCGATTTCCTTGGGGATCCCCGTCATAAAGCCTTCCAGGATCCACACCGCCAGGGGCACGTTAAAAAGGCAGTGGGCCAGTGCGACCGCAATGTGTGTATCCATGAGTCCCACTGAGGAATACAGCTGGAAAAAGGGCAGGGCGAAAACCGCCGCCGGCGCCATCCGATTGGTGAGCAGCCAGAAAAACAGGTGCTTGTCGCCCAGGAACCGAAACCGGGAAAAAGCGTAAGCGGCCGGCAGGGCCGTCAGCAAGGAGATGACCGTGTTGATGCTGACATAGATAATGGAGTTGACATAACCCGAGTACCAGGATTGATCCGTGAAGATTTTGATATAGTTGGCAAACGTGATGTCTTTGGGGTAGAGGGCGAAGTACCCGAGGATGTCGGCGTTGGTACGCAACGACATGTTGAGCATCCAGTATATTGGCATCAACAGCAGACCGAAGTAAATGGCCAAACAGATGGTCTTTTTTTCAAGTTTCATACCTTTTCTCCCCGTCCGACTCTCTGAAGTGCCTGGTAAAACATATAGCTGAACAGCAGTACGATGACGAAGTAGATGAGCGAGAAGGCACCGCCCGGTCCCAGGTCGAATTGCAGCAGGGCGATCTTGACCAGATAAATCGACAAAAAGGTCGTCGAATTGCCGGGGCCGCCGCCGGTGAGCACAAAGGGCTCGGCATAAATCAGAAAGCTGTCCATGAAGCGCAACAGAAAGGCGATGGTGAGCACCCCGCGCATTTTCGGCAGCTGAATGTACCAGAATGTCGACCAGGCCGAGGCGCCGTCAATTTTGGCTGCCTGGTAGTAGGCATCGGGGATCGCCCGCAACCCGGCATAGGCCAGCAGGGCCACCAGCGGGGTCCAATGCCAGACTTCCATCAGCATCAGCGTTACCCAGGCGTCGAGGGGTCGTGCGGTGTGATCGAATTCGACGAAATAGTTGACGGCTTTACCGAATAACCCGATGTCGGGACGGGTAAAGATGATCCAGATCGTTCCGATCGTATTCCATGGGATGAGCAGCGGCAGCGATATGGTCACCAGGCAAAGAGAGACGCCCCAACCGCGTTTGGGCATGGCCAGGGCAAGCAGTATCCCCAGCGGCATCTCGATCAGCAACACCAGACCGGAGAACAGAAATTGACGCCACAGGGCGTCGTGCAGGCGCTCGTTGGCCAGCATCTCCTCGTACCACTCGGTGCCGACAAACACGCTCTGGCCCGGTCCCCAGATGTCCTGCAGGGAATAATTCACCACTGTCATGATCGGCAGGATCGAGCTGAAGGCCACGATGATAAAAACCGGAAGAACCAGAAACCAGGCCCTGTTGTTTTCCCACTTATCCACGTTGATGCTCCTGCTGGTATTCGACTATTTGCTTTTCGGCCGTGGCGGTCGATTGCCTATTTCACCAGGCGCCCGTCTGAAAACAGTTTGGTTCGCTGGACTGGAAATCGCAGCCAGGCCTCGTTTTCCGGCACGGCCTGGTCTTCGGGCAACCTGGCACGCAAGATGTGGCCGGCAAGTTTTAGGGTGATGATCTTGAAATTGCCCTGGTCCTCCACGGCCCTGACCCTTGCCGCGATTCCGCCATCAACGGATCCGGCGTGCACTTCCAGATACATCGGACGGATGCCGATCTCCAGTTTCCCATCGGTTTTGTTGCCCAAATCGGCTGTATGGTCATCCAGCTGGACAGAGGCACCATCGATGCGAGCCATGTTGCCTTCCAGGGTGCATGGGATAAAATTCATTCCGGGGCTGCCGATAAAATAACCGACGAATTTATGCGTCGGATTTTCGAAAAGCTCCTGTGGTGTTCCAGTCTGGACGAGCTCGCCCTCGTACATGACCATGACCTGGTCGGCGAATGTCAGGGCTTCCACCTGGTCGTGGGTAACATATATCAGCGTCAGCTTAAGTTGTTCATGGACCTCCTTGAGCTTGCGCCGCAGATTCCACTTCAGGTGGGGATCGATCACTGTCAGCGGTTCGTCAAACAGAATCGCAGCCACATCGCTTCTGACCAGACCCCTTCCCAGTGATATTTTCTGTTTGGCGTCTGCCGCCAGGCCGGCGGCTCTCTTGTTTAGGAATGGAACCAGGTCAAGAATCTCGGCCACCTCCAGGACACGGTTTTTAACTTCGCTTTCTCCAATACCCCGATTGCGCAAAGGAAATGCCAAGTTGTTGAAAACCGACATCGTGTCGTAGAGAACGGGAAATTGAAACACCTGGGCGATATTGCGCTTTTCCGGCGGCAGTTCGGTGACATCCGTTCCGTCATAAAACACGCTTCCCTGGCTGGGTGTGATCAAACCCGATATGATGTTGAGCAGGGTGGTTTTGCCACATCCGGATGGGCCGAGCAGGGCGTAAGCGCCGCCATCTTCCCACTGGTTATGAACCCGTTTGATGGCGTAGTCGGTTTCACCCTTGGGATTTGCGTAATAGCTGTGAGCGACTTCCCTTAGTTCAATGTGGGCCATGTTGATCTCTTATTGTAGCGAGTTTGGGATGCACGTCCGGGTAGGAGATGCCACCAGCTTACTGTCGGTGTCGTATACAAAAAAGCGGCACGGGCGGGCGAACACGGAAACTTCCGATCCGATCCGATAATGATGCACGCCGTTTTCCTGCACGACCAGTCGAACATTGTCGTATTGAACATGAACAAAGGTTTCCGAGCCATTGATTTCCGCCAGCTCCACCTTGCCCCGCAGCTCGGTATCTGCATTGCTCGTCCGGTGAAGAGACAGATGGTTGGAGCGCACACCGAAGGCATATTGACCGGCCGGCAGCCCCTGCATGTGATCGATCAGTTCAAACTCGATCCCGCCGGCGAAGTGGGCGCTGTCGCCCTGAACCGATCCAGCGAGGAAGTTGATCGGAGGGTCGCTGAATACTTCAGCCACCTTGGTCGTCGAGGGATTGTGATAGACCCCGGCGGTGGAACCGGTTTGCAGAATGCGTCCTTCGTCGATGACCACGATACTGCCGGCCAGCATGAGTGCCTCGGCCGGTTCGGTGGTCGTGTAAACAACGATGGCCTTGCGTCGTTCAAAAATGTCCTGAAGCTCGATCCGCAGCTCTTCTCGCAGCTTATAATCCAGATTCACCAGGGGTTCATCCATCAGCAGAAGGTCGGCGTTTTTCACCAACGCCCGAGCAATAGCGATCCGCTGCTGCTGGCCACCGGAAAGCTCGGCGGGCAGTCGCTTCAGCAGATCCTCGATATGGAGCATCTCCGCGGTTTCGCGTACCCGGCGATCGATTTCTGCTTTGTTAACGCCGGCGATCTTTAAAGGCGAGGCGATGTTTTTATATACGGTGAGGGATGGATAGTTGATGAACTGCTGATAAACCATGGCGACGCTGCGTTTGCGCACTGATACGCCGGTGACATCATTGTCGTCAATCAGGATTTTACCGCGGGTGGGGCGATCGATGCCGGCCATAATCCGCAAAAGCGATGTTTTTCCGGCCAGCGTGCGGCCAAGTATCACGTTGCGGGAACCACTTTCGAACGTCAGGTTTACATCTGTGAGGTGGACCTCGCGCCCCACGAGCTTGTCAACGTTCTGCAGTGTCAGGCCCAATTACTAATCTCCAGTTGCAAACGAATCCGACCGTTTATGATAACCGAAACCGTCGATTGAGAAAAATGAATGTGTATTTTTAGCTAGCACCATTTGCCGGTTATTTCAAGCCAAAGATGGACCGAAAAAATCAAATAGCCCGTTTCCCAACAATTTTGGGTAGTCAATTGCAAGGGGGATATGGTAAACAGTTGCGCGGATAACGAAATGGAGGTTATGGTTTACTGAAACCGTCGCCAGGAGGCAGAAATTGAAGACCCAGGTTCTGATTATCGGCGGTGGCGCTACCGGCACGGGTATCGCCCGGGATTTGGCCCTGCGTGGTGTCCAATGCACCCTTGTGGAACGCGGAGATATCAACGCCGGCACATCCGGAGCCAATCACGGCCTGCTGCACAGCGGAGCCCGCTATGTTTCTTCAGATCAGGGCAGTGCCATAGAATGCCGCATCGAAGGGGAACTGTTGAAAAGGATGGCACCGCAGTGCATTGAAGATTGCGGTGGGCTGTTCGTGGCGGTGGAAGGTGACGATGAAAAGTATGTAGCTGATTTTCCGCATCTGTGTGTGCAGTGCGAGATCCCCGTTAAGGAAATGGATGTGAAAGAGGCTCGCGAGATCGAGCCGACCCTTTCAGACAAATTGATTGCGGCCTATGCCGTAAAAGATGCCTCGATCGATCCGTTCAAGCTCTCCTTGGAGAATATGGCCCACGCCCAGGCACTTGGATCTACCTTGCTGCGATTTAGGCAGGTGGTTGGATTTGAGAAAAAAAACCACCGAATCGTCACCACGCGCCTGCGAAACGCCGTTACTGGTAAAGAAACCATCATCGAAGCCGATCTGGTGGTCAACGCCACCGGTGCCTGGGCCGGTGAGGTTGCCGCCCTTGCCGGAGCGGAGATTGAAATCATCTGTTCCAAAGGCAGCCTGCTGGTTACACACAACAGAATTACGAATCTGGTGGTAAACCGCCTGCGCGCTTCTGCCAATGCAGACATCCTGGTGCCGGGTGGCACCGTCTCCATCCTCGGGACCACGTCCATCCGAGTTGAAAATTTAGACCAGGTTTATCCGACTGTCGAAGAGGTGGATGCCATGGTCAGTGAGGCGGTTGGGATGATCCCGGTCCTGGAAAATGTTCGCTATATTCGCGCGTTCTCCGGTGTCCGGCCGCTGGTCGGGTCCCGGTCCGCATCCGACGATCGGGATGTCAGCCGCAGCTTTTCACTGATCGACCATGCACCAGACGGCATTGAGAACTTCATCAGTATCACCGGCGGCAAGCTGACCACCTATCGGTTGATGGCCGAAAAAACCGCCGATCTGGTCTGCGACCGGTTGAGCATATCCAAGCCTTGTCTCACCGGGACAGAACCACTGCCGGAAACCCAGCCGGGAAAGTGGACCCAACCCGGTTTGGCGCCGAGATTATGGATCCAGCAGCATGAGCCGGATGACGTCCTGCTTTGCGAATGCGAAATGGTACCCAAAAGCGCAGTCGATTCCATCGTTGAATCCATTCGCAAGCAAAAAGGTCAGCCGGATCTGAAGGCCATCGCACTGCGCAGTCGAATCGGCAAAGGTGCCTGTCAGGGCACATTTTGCGGTGTGCGTGTAACCTCCTACCTGATGGACCAGGGGCAGTTGGAATCGGAAAAAAGCGTGCCCAACCTGAAAGAATTTCTCTGCAAGCGCTGGGTCGGACAGCACCCGACACTCTGGGACAAACAACTGGTGCAGTCCGAGCTTCTGGAAGCGCTGCACTGCGGATATTATGGACTGGAGCTGTAGCGAAGCCATAGACGTAGGGCAGTTATGACTGACGGTACACCCCTTACATGTGATGTTTGCGTGATCGGCAGCGGTCTGGCGGGAATGGCGGCCACCGTATTTGCCGCCAACAGAGGCTTGTCCGTCGTCCAGGTGGGGCGCACCGGAGAGATCATGTTCGCCAGTGGACTGCTGGACCTGCTGGGCGTGCATCCGGTGAGCGAAAGGCGCTCCTGGAGCGATCCCTGGGCAGCACTCGATGCGCTGGCAAAGGATATTCCCGGCCATCCTTATGCCCGTGTGGAAAAAGAGGACATCAAAGCGGCCTTTGATGAGATCCTGACTTTCCTGGAGGAAAACGGTCTTCGCTACCATCGTCGAGTGGATCAAAACAGCGAGGCACTGACTTCACTGGGCACCCTAAAAACCACCTACGCGGTTCCCCACACCATGTGGAAGGGAGTCGAGGCTCTGGAAGAAAAACCGGCCTGCCTTTTCATCGACATCCGGGGCTTGAAGGGATTCAGCGCGCGGCAGGTGGCAGCCTCCGTGCAAAAGCGATGGCCTGACGTGCGCGCGGCAAAGATCTCGTTTCCGTATAGCGATCATTTGAGCGAGCTGTATACGGAACATATGGCCAACGCGCTGCTGCTGCCTCGCAATCGGGAGAAATTTGCGCAAACGGTGGCCCCTCACGTAAAAAAATCAAAACTAATCGGGCTGCCGGCAATTTTGGGAATGTACCGAACCCAAGAGGTGATCAGCCATCTCGAGGAGCTGATCGGCGTGCCGCTGTTTGAAATACCCACAATTCCTCCCTCGGTTCCCGGACTGCGCCTCAAAGAGGCCTTTGAAAGGGGACTTCAGCCAAAAGGAGTTGCCTACTTTTCTTTGCAGCGGGTTCTGGAAGCCCGACAACCGTCCGGGAGACAATTCGAAACCCGTATCGGAAGGGACGAAGTCGAGCATATTATTCACTCCAGGGGAATCATTCTGGCAAGTGGCCGATTTATCGGAGGCGGTTTGCATGCTGATCGAAAGCGAATTGCAGAAACCATCTTCGATTTGCCGGTGCATCAGCCCAACAGCAGGGCAGAGTGGCATAGCCGCGATTTTTTAGACACACGGGGGCACCAGATCAATCAGGCCGGTCTGGAAATCGATGATCACTTCCGACCGCTGGATAAATCCGGCAAACCGGTGTTTGAAACTCTTTTTGCCGCCGGTTCGATTCTGGCACACAATGACTGGAAGCGCATGAAATGCGGTGCCGGCCTGGCGATTGCTTCGGCTTTCGGTGCAGTGCGCTCTTTTGCTGGTATCGGACAGCAGTGAAGATTTTGGCAGCGGACAACCTTTTTTACACCGGTATCCGTTGCATCCTGCCACTCAGATCAACTTTGGGGTATTTGCATGTTCACACGAGTTTTTGCAGGGCGGATTCTTAGCAGATAGTCTTCATCAATCGATATTTTGATATGTATTGATTCACGATCTGATTTTAGATACTTATTAATCAACAATGTAGCTCCTGCCAGAAAACATCGATCCTCGCTTATCAGATAAAAAGTATGAAAGCATATGATACCTTTCCATCCCAGGTTTAACTGACCCTATAGAGGGTTTTTTATGAAAACTGATCTAAAATCAAATAGAATCCTGGTCATTGACATCGCGCGCTTTTACGCAATCGCCCTGGTTTTTTACGGCCACTTTATCGAGGAGCTAATGCTGCTGAAAAACCCCGCGGCGGCCAGTCAATACAAATTTATATACTCTTTTCATATGGTGCTGTTTATAGTTCTGGCCGGATATGTTGCCAAAGAAAGCGATGTTGAATTGAGTGTGGGAAGATTTTTAAAAAACCGGTTTTTCACGCGACTTTTACCTTTTGTCTTTTTCACCCTATTGATGATGATACCGCCGATTTTCTTTAACGGAAAATTTTTCGGCCTGGTGCTGCCAAGCTTAGAAGGTTATACCACAGGGCTTGTCAACACCGTATTCGGTCTACCCTTTTTCTGCGTTCCTTCCTGGTTTTTGCTTCTGATAATTGGCGTCGAATTGATGCACTATGGAGCTTTTCGTTTTTTAAAAAACTCAAACGTAAAGATTTTGATCGCAGCTGTTTTGTTTTATGTCGTGGGGTATTGGCTCAATCTAAAGCTCGATATATTCAACCCGCTGAAGGGGCGCACCATAGGCTGGAATTATCTTTTTATCCATGAGGCCATAATACTGTACGCCTTCTATTTGCTGGGGATCTACCTTCGGCGCAAGCAAATTTTTATGAACCCGGTTTCGATCCGCGCGCTGGTGCCGGGTGCTGTCGCTGCACTGCTAATCGTCTTTTTCACCTACAAGCTAAACAAGGGACCGTTTAATTTTCCTGTTTATAGCCATGTGATCATTTTATTTTCTTCTCATGGCCATATATTGCTCTTTCCTTTAACTGCAATAGCGGGCAGCGCACTGATTCTGCTGATCGCCGCTATGACCCCCGCCCAAAAACCAATTGTTTGGTTGGGACAGAACACTTTAATCCTCATGTGCTTGAATGGAATTTTCTATCATTACATCAACCCGCCAACTGCCAAATGGGTGCTGGCAATCCTTTCCCAATCGGCCGTGAGCATCTTTGGTGTCGGCTTAGCAATGACTGTGGCAAGCTTGGCGTTATGCATACCTCTGATATTTGTTTTTACCAACTTTGTCCCCCAGTTCGTTGGAAAACCAAAATTAAAGGGGCCACTTTTCAAAAACTTGATATAACCGCGGGGATTACTCGATTGCGCTGAGATGCTCACAGGGAAGGCTCCGGCCACCGGGCCGCTTTGCGATTTCGGGCAACCCCAACAATAACACAAGAATCAGTCGAGTTGCGCTTGCGGCTATCAGCAGTTGGTTTCGATAGCATTGAAAATCATGTGATAGACGGAACATATCAGACTAAAATTCACTGAATCCTAAAATTCAGGTATTGGCAAGATATCGCTACAATTAGCTCATCCCCACAGTTCAATGCTTCTTAATACCCGCCGTTTAATTTTATTGACGTTCCATTGCTTTTATTTATTCGGTTTCAAAATGTTCACAATTGAATATGAATGTTCACAACTTATTAGAAATCCGGTATAATTGTCTATTCCCTATAATACAGGCATGGACGCACATTATTTGAATCCTGCAAACTATGAATCAATCATCCCATACCAATGGCAATAAAGATAAGCATCCAAGCGTAAGCAAATTCGATGCTATTGCAACACTATTTGTAAGAACATTGTTGATCGTTTTGGTAATGGCAATAACAGGATATGTTTTATTTGGTGTAGTTTCACTTCACAAAGTACCAAAAGGATGGCCTTGCAGACTTTATTATCAAGACGTTGCGAAACACGTACGGGGACATGTAAATAGCTATTTCAAAGCATCTCAAGACCAAACGTACGCAAAGCGATACAATACATTCGTCAATTTTGGATACGAAGTGCCGACTCTAGAAGAATATATCGAAAGTATTTTTGAGTGGGATATACAACGGAGTGATACAAAACTCAGAAATAATATTACTGCCTACGATCTTAAACTAAAACTCATGGTGAATGACTATTATGAATCTATAAATCAATCTGATATTGATGTTATAGTATATTCCCCAGAAGCCAAATGTAGACAAAAAAGAGCCTTGGTTTACTATGGTAATGGTGAAAGAGAGTGGTTAGAAGAATACGTAGGTGATTTTGAGAATAATTATAAAATCGAGAACATGAGAAGAGCTGAAATTATTAAGTACAAAATATTAATTGGAGTTGGACTTTTGTTTTTTGCTACAGGACTGATTCTTGTCATATACTTAAAATTTAGGATTATCACATATAATGGCAAAATCCCAATTCAGTTGCAGGCGGTTACCGGCAATAATGTATGGAAAACTGCATTACTTTGTTTCTTTATTAGTTTATGTCTTATTGTCAATGGACTTATTTCATACGAAAGTGCGTCAATACTAAGCCTGCAATAAATCATGAATCAACCATCCCACACTAAAGCCAATAATAAAAAGAAACGAGACACAATCAAATTCCCTTCTACCTTAAACCTTCTCGTAATGACGTTCTCCATTGTTTTAGCATTTGTTGTTTTATATTGGTTATTTTACCCAAAACCATATCGTATTCCTTGTGGAGGTTATTATAGAGCAGCAGCGGAAAATCTACAGGGCAATGTAAGTTTATATTTTGACCCATCTTATCCCCTTCCTGACATCTTCCTTCGCAGTGTCGAAGTTCCGACACTAGAAGAATATATCGAATGGGTATTGGGTCTCGAAATACAATCAAGAAATCTAAAACTCAATAACGGCATTACTACTAACGACCTTAGAGTAAAAGTTATTATGAATGATTATATTGATACTAATAATCGCTCTGATGTTGATGTTATCATTTATTCGTCAAAAGCTAAGTGCGGGTCTAGAGGGAGAGCCTTTGTTCACTATGGTACAGGCAAGCGTGAATGGTTAAACGAATTCGGGGGCGGTCATGAAAATGATTAGGTAGAGAAATATTTTGGGACTACTGAAGTTATAGTTCCACTAATACCAATTAGTTTTAAATTATTCTCTTTTGTTACAGTTATCATTTTTGTTTTTTAAAAAATGGAGAGCTGCACTATTATGCTTTATTATTAGTTTTTGTCTTTTAGTTATTGGAAATCATACCTACAGTATTGCTAAAGGAACTTGATACTTTCTACAATATCGATCGTTTCCAATTACAGGTAGCTGCTATATATCAAAACATTTCAAAACCATTCAAAACTGGCGTCAGTGGCAAGCAATTATAATCTCAACCCCTTTTTATCCACACTGTCTTGGC
>Ga0111150_1008_pt1 | contig 20361 bp, 13 predicted proteins | sample DeeMarSeWOR28_12_FD_80256 | JGI IMG/M metagenome (GOLD analysis project Ga0111150, IMG submission 80256) | Gammaproteobacteria bacterium SG8_11 | reverse complement strand
CGCAGGTATTGGCATCGGTGGTGGTGCAGGCATAGGTGCCGGTATCGATCTGGGTCTGGGTGTCTCGGCGGGAGCTTCTGCAGGCGTTTCTTTAGGTGCCAGCGCGTCGGCGGGTGTCAGCGCAAGTGCCGGTGCTTTTTCTGGTTTGCACACGCAATCAACTAGTTCCCGTGCGTCGCAAACTCTGAATCTCGACAAGTTCATCGAGACTGATGTGACCAGTAACTTTGGCACCAGTGACCAGGCAGCATTTAGTCTGGGTGGTGGCGCCGGACTGCAGGGATCAGCCAGCATGAAAGCGGAAGTGGGCCAGGCGGGTGAATTGAAATCCAAAATCGAGTTTGATGGAGGTTAGTCATGGCAGTCATTTTTGACGAAGTCGTTGCCACAATAGAACCACCGGTTTCCCGCGCCGAGGAATCGGAGGCATCAGAAGACGCTTCTGCCGGAGAAGATACGCAAAAAAAAGTGGTACAGATACTGGAAACCCAGCAACGGCGCGCAAAACGTTTACTGGCCGAATAAACATTGTGAAATTAACCGACGAGATCAACAAGGAAGCAATTCATGTCTGAAGCCGCAGTAAGTCAAATGGCTGTTTATAGTTCACGGCCGACGATTCGCATTGACGGACAGGAGTTTGCGATGGCCAGTGAGCTCCTCATCGGCATAGATATGAGGGAACAGGAAGGTGGCTTATCCGCGCTTGAATTGCGCCTGAGTAATATTGCCAGTGATCCGAGCGGCGGTGCGGATTATGCGTTTGAGAATGAAGAGCAAATCAAGCTAGGTGCGGCGATTACCGTATATACCGGCGATGCGACGGCACCCCAGGAAATTTTCCGCGGCACGATCACCGGATTGGAAGCGGATTTTCCTGAAACCAATCCCCCTGAATTGCTGATCTTGGCGGAAGACGCATTACAAGCCGCACGAATGACGCGTAAAACACAAATTTATGAAGATCTTTCAATTTCCGATCTGGCCAATACGATTGCGTCCAACATCAGTGTTAGCCCCGTCATAACAGGATTGACAGACACAGTCGGCACATGGGTACAGCTCAATGAAAGTGATCTGGCGTTCCTACGGCGTATACTGCGCCGCTATGATGCCGATGCGCAAATTGTTGGCAATGAGTTGCATGTTTCACCCCGCAAGGATGTGCAACGGGGCGAACTGGAACTGGCCATGTTCAGTCAATTGCGCAGCGTGAGATTTATTGCAGACTTAACCGGGCAAGTATCAGAGGTCACGGTTTCAGGTTGGGATGCATTGGGCGGACAGCGTGTGACTGCAACCAGTACCGGAGCTAACCTGGGTCCTGGGGAAGGACGCCGCGGCTCGCAGGTCCTTGCGCAAACGATTGGCGAGCGAACAGAACATGTAGGACATGTTGCTGTGGGTACTAATGATGAGGCGCAGGCACTCGCGGATACTGTATTTGATCAGCGGGCGAGACGTTTTGTATGTGCGCACGGCACAGCAGAAGGTAATCCGGGATTGCGCGTGGGTACACATATCCGGCTTACGGGTGTTAGCGCGCGGTTCCAGAACACTTACTACGTGGTTGCAGTGCATCATCGCTATGATGTGCGGCAAGGTTATGAAACTGACTTTGAAGCCGAGTGCTACACATTGGGTAATCCATAATGAGTGATACTGAATTATTAGAACGCGTCACTACTCGCGCCGCCGGAGACAATTACCTGGCAGAAGTGGTATCCGTGCAGGATCCGGAAAATTTGTCACGAGTGCAGGTGCGTTTACTTAGTTACGATAATGTGGGTGACCAGGATGCGCCATTATGGGCCAGGGTAGCGGTACCTTTTGCCGGTGAAAACCGCGGTGCGTTTTTAATTCCAGATGTCGGTGACGAAGTGTTGGTTACCTTCGTGAATGGCGATACACGCTTTCCCATTGTTATCGGTGCACTATGGAATGGCGGCACACAGGTGCCGGAACAACTGGGAGGCAGCGGTGACAGTGTTGACCGTTGGACGATAAAAGGTAAGGAAGGTACACGTATCGCGATCGAAGAGGAAAGTCCTTCCAGCGCCAAGGTGCTTTTTACAACCCCGGGTGGTGTTAGTGGTGAACTCACTGATGAAGGTGGTGGGAAAATAGAATTCAAGGCAGCGGGCACCACGCTTACCATCGATCCCCAGGGTGTAACCGTTAATACCTCCATGAATGTGAAAGTCCAGGCGACCCAGGTCAGCATATCAGCGGCGATGGTTACAGTGGATGCCGGACTATCCAGGTTCAGCGGTGTGGTACAGGCTGATACCGTGATCTGTAACAGCATCATTAGCGCATCCTATACACCAGGAGCAGGTAACATATGGTAAGTCTGACAATGAAGCACAGTATCAGTTGGCGGGCTCCGATGCCTTTATGGGCGGAGAACAGCAGCACCGGTATTCGTGTGATCAATGAAGACATTGCACCCCAACCCAGCATTCTGCGCTTTGCCACGGATACCTTCATGGACGATATGTTGTCCTTACTGCAGGAAAATCCCAAACGGATAGCGGAATGGGTCGCGCAACCGGAAACTTGGCGATCACCCATGCCCGCGCCCCGCCTGACAAAAAAACCAGCAGATGAGTCTAGTGTCGCTTATCTTATTAACCGGACCAAGCAGTTAGCCGAAAAACAAAAACCGGGTACCGGAAAATTGCTGACGCACCCAAAACAAAGTGTCGTGGTTCCTCGCAATGAAAATTCAGAAGCTTTGCCGTTAAAGTTATTTCAGTCTGCGCATCAACGCTTTTATCTAGTATCAGCATCTCTCATTGACAGGCAACCGGGTTTACCTGACCGCGTCCTGGACCTTGTGCGCAACGAAAAAGTCAGCTTTGTGGTACGACGCTTAGTGCCGCCGGATAGCAACACAGATACGAGCACGGCAAACCAGACGATCGACAATATTGATGAATGGGATGAATACGCATTTGTACTGACATCCCGAGGTGGAAAGTGGCAACGCATCGATCAATATAACAAGGCAACCACGAAAAAGTTGATTCCACAGGAAGAGCAACTGCCTATGTTTCCCGTGAACTATAAAGATTCCTGCAATCATAACCGCAGCCTGCACAGCGGTTTAATTCCGGTGGGTAAACGCGAAGCCTGGATGGGGGCGCCGGCGGATGATTCGGTAAACAGTGGACAAGCAGAAGGTGAAACAGAAGTTATCCAGGAAAATGCGTCACAGGCAAAGATTAGCTTTCAAACCGATGTTAGCGAACCCTGGAAAATTCTGGTTGAACAGGCGCAGTTCAAGAATGAGAACATGGCGCGGTCTTTCGATAACATAGATGCAGGTGGCGGTAAGTCCGGTGAAGACGAACGCGCTTTGCGTACGGCACGCGATAATATTCAGACGGCATCATGGTACGTCTTATTGGATTTCGCCAAGTTCCTACAACAGTACCTGCCCAATCTCTGGGAGGTTGCCAACGGTCGTGCAACGACTGACATTCTGAGCGAAGATGAAACCAGTCTGTTGAACGCGATCAATACCACCACGGTGTCCAATGCGCTGATTGATTCACTGGTAAAAATCAAGGATCAGTATTTAACCAATGATACTTTGAATATAACACTGAGGCGTCAAGCTGCCCTGGTCAAACGTTCACTCATGGACGCACTGGTGGCGATCCTCGATCTGGAGGACAATTTAGAATCGGTTGACAATGAATTTGTTCGTTTTGATGAAGATGACAAGCCATTGACGATTGACCCCAAATGGCCCAGCTTTTTATTTCCATTGGCGGATCCCGAACACCAGGAACCATTGCCGCCGGAAATACCCGGCGTTGACTATCCGGAGATCACCGATCCGAGCGACACGCTGGACTATGATCTTGCGCTGATAGATGCACTGGCCGATTTGGTGGGTAAGATTCTGCCCGCACCGCCCGAAACTGAAGAGTTATTCAGTTCACAACCGGTACTGGACCAGAAAGAAGCTTGGTTTGTTGTACGCTGCGTGTATGAAAGACCCAATTGCGGTCCCTTGTTTCCCGCCCTCGTCAGTCATCCTACCCGGGCATTTCAGATGGCGCCATTTTTTGATCCGGACGCACCCGCGCGTCCGGTACGCATACCCATGCCCGTAGACATCTCGCCGGCCGGGTTGCGTAAATATAAAAAGAATACCGCCTTTATTATTTCTGACATGTTGTGTGGAAAGATCAAAAAAATCCGCAAAATCACCCTGGGTGATCTGGTGCTATCCGTGTTGCCGTGGCCATTTCATAAAGACTTGCCTAATCCAGGCAAGACGGGCCCTTGTAAAAAGGGTGGAATAAGTTTCGGGATGATTTGTTCATTGTCGATTCCGATTATTACTTTGTGTGCCCTGATTCTCTTGATGATCATGGTGGCGCTGTTTGATCTGTTTTTCCGTTGGATCCCGTTTTTATTCGTGTGTTTACCGATTCCGGGCCTGAAGGGAAAGAAAGGGTAGCGGATATGAAACGATGGTATGTCACGTTGTTAAGTAATATTGCTGTAGGGACATGTGCACGTGTTTTGTTATTCAACAGGGAGAAATGAAAGTGTCGGAAAGCAGTAGTGTCCATAAAATCGTAAATTGGCCGTTTTTGCCTTTGCCCGATGACAATGGCCGGTTACGTTTTCCATCCCTGGAAGAAAGCGTACGGCAGTCCATTCAAATTATCTTACGCACGCGGCCCGGCGAACGCATTATGCGGCCTGCCTTTGGTGGTGGTCTGGAAAGTCTGGTGCACGAGCAAAACACATTAACCACGCGTCGCCAGATTCGTGATTTGATCACCGAGTCACTGGAGCGTTGGGAGCAACGCATTGTTCTGGACCGCGTTGATGTGTGGGAAATCGAGGACCGCCCGACGGCGGTCAGGGTTGAAATCGCTTATCGGTTGCGGCGTTCGAATCAGCCGCGGCAAATGGGCATGACTATGGAGTTGGAGGCGTAAACTATGCCAATCACGCCACCGAGATTAGACGATCGAAATTTTGAAGATCTCGTTGACGAGTTACTTGCACGGATACCGGCACATACACCGGAGTGGGTGCCACAAGCCGGTGATCCGGGACGCACGCTGCTGGAACTGTTTGCCTGGCTCGGCGATACCATATTGTATCGCGCCAATTTAATCCCGGAACGGCAGCGGCTGGCTTTTCTACGGCTTTTAGGCCAGCCAATGCAGTCCGCAAAAGCAGCACAGGGTATTGTGTCCGTGCAACTCAATGAGCCGGAAGCTACGGATGCAATATCGTTAGCGCCACTGGCAATGGTATCCGGTCCGGTGAACTTTGAAACGCGCTCAGAAGTGACTGTATTGCCCATTACGGCCGAGTGTTTTTATAAACGCCCGCTTAATGATGATGAAGTGTCGGAAATGACCGACGTACTGGACGGGTTGCGCGAGTTTCATGAGATCGACGGAGAGCTTTCAGGTTACGTGACAACGCCGATTTTCAATGATGGCATGGTAAACAAGGCTGGTGTCGATCTGGTTCAGGATACCGCGGATAACAGCTTATGGGTTGCAGTGTTGGCAGCAACGCCGGCAAATGTTGAAGCTGTGAAAAGGACTCTGGCAGGTGAAGATGATGGACGTCCGCCACTGATTAACATTGGTATAGCACCTGCTATTACGCTGCCTGCAACATTTGATGAAGTGCGCAAACCGGGCCGTATTCCCCATGTGTGGGAAATCAGCACCAATCAACTGGATAACGATGAACCTGTTTACTCTCAATTAACCCGCGTTGCGGATACCAGTGATGATTTTACCAAGCGCGGTGTTGAACGCTACATATTGCCCGGCGACGCTGACGATTTTGGTGTGCTCGAAGGCGATGTGCGTGTTGACGCCAATGCCGGTGTGGGTGACCGGCCGCCGCGCTTGGATGATCCGGAAAAACTCGCCAGGATAGTTACCTGGCTGCGTTTGCGGCCGTCGAAAGCCGTCCAGTCCATGGCGCTAAGCTGGGTGGGTATTAACGCGGTGGAAATAGATCAGCGTCAAACGCTAACAGGCCGTGTTGTCGGCCAGAGTGACGGCAGCGCCGATCAGGTCATGCAACTACCAGCGCGTTCCGTGGAAGAGCATACATTCAGTTTACAAGTAGAAGAAACCGGACGCGGTTATGTTAGATGGCGACGTGTCGATGACCTGGCGCTAATGGACCGGGATGATGCGGTTTATATGCTGGATGGTGAAGCGGGTACGGTAACATTTGGTAATGGAATATACGGACGCATACCTGAAGTAGGCCGCCGCGTACGAGTGGAAGTGATGCGCGCCGGTGGTGGTAGTGCGGGCAACCTGCCTAAAGCCACCCTGGCCAAAATAACCGCGCGTGATTTAAAAGGCAACAAGGTGAATCGTAAACTTGTTGTGGTGCAGGGTATCGCTACGGAAGGCGGCAGTGAAGCGGAAACCATTGCCGAGGCAGAACAGCGGATTCCCAGCTGGCTGCAACACCGCAATCGCAGTGTTACCGAAAATGATTACAAATCACTGGCAGCGGACACTCCCGGTGTGCGCATAGGACGTGTGGAAGTATTGCCGCGTTTTGTGCCACTGCAACGCCGCGACGGGGTACCGGGTGTGGTATCAGTGATGGTATTGCCATTTAAAGCCATGACAGAAGCACCGAATCCAAGGCCTGACCAGCCATTTATTGAGAAAGTCTATTCCTATCTTGAAGATCGCCGTCCCCTGGCCACAGAATTATATGTCATTGGTTGTGAATATATTCCATTGGGACTTAGCATTGGTATCACCGTGCGCGACGGATTTGGTTATGACCAGGTTGTTAATAACGTGCGTGATGCCATTAAACGTTATTTATGGAGTTTGCCGCCGGACGGTCCGCAAGGTGAGGGCTGGCCCTTAGGCCGTTCCGTTCAGGACCGTGAACTAGAAGTAGAAGTTGCGCGGGTGCCAGGTGTAGCCACGGTGGGCGGTATTAATCTGTTTAGGAAGGGTAACCAGTCCTGGGAAATGATTCAACGCTTAAAAGCCTGTGATGCGATTGAACTCGGCTTGGAAAATTGGCAGTTGCCGGAATTACTTTCTGTTGTCGTCACAACTGATGGTGTTCCCAGTAATGATTTGCGCTCCTTGCCGGATCCGTTTGCCGCTGGTGGTGGCAAAGGCGGTGTTGCAGTGCCTGTTGTTCCGGAGGTTTGTTAGTGGACGCGAATGGCCAACGCTTCTGGTTGTTGTCGGATCAGGTTCACTGGAATCTGATTGGGAATCCTTCCGGCGCGGAATATGACAGCGCGCGCCGTTCATTAAGGCTTAGCAGTCAGCGCCGAGAACTGATATTTAATGACGATGCGCAACTGGCTGAAGAGCGCCTGGAGTTGACACCGCAAACGCTCGATAACTACGGTAACCGTGCCTATTGGGATGACGCCACGCATAGTATTATTGCGACGGGTGCGCTGGAAAGTGAAGTCATCATCTTTACCGCACCTGATGCCAGCAGTGAAGTGACTGATATCGTCATGGGTAACGATGGTGTTTTATATATTGCCATTGACGGCAAAATCGTGATGCATGATCGGCGTGAGCGCTGGAAAGAACAAAATGTGGAAGTGCCAGGGCTCAGTGATTTTCAGGCCTGGCGAATGACTGCCGATCCGAATGAAGGTGTCTGGGTTCTTGACAGGGATAACCAGAGGTTGGCCAGGGTGCGTGGCATGCCGTTGCACAAATTATCGCATCGAACATTTAGTGCCGATGTTACCCGGCCTTGTTCGGAAAATCCTAATCCACCCAGAATGATCGAAGTTGATAAAGTCAGTTGGCCTGCTGGCGAAAGACCTGTGGCTATTGCCTGCAGTCCACAGGGCAAGCTCGCCGTCCTGAGCTGGGTGGAAGATACTAATGCATCAGTACGTCTGTTGTCGGAACAACTGCAACTGACATCACCGGTAGCGTTATTAGGTTCTGCGCGTCCCTATAGTATGCACTGGGTTTCGGAAAGCCGTATGGCGTTTTTACTGGCCGGTGTCACTGAGGAAGCACCTGTGTATCGCATGGACAGCGGGCAAGACGGCATGTGGCCGGTTGGTGATCTTTATCCTTTGAAGAAAAATTTCAGCAAAGCGCCATTTATTCATAGTTTGCAATTGCCGCCACACTATCCTACCGCCGACGGCAGCCGTGCCCTACACCGTTTGTCTTTTCCCTTCTTTGCCAAAGAAGGAGAAGCAAGTAACGATCAAGTGATTGCACCGCTGGACAGTAAGTCTGCGCAAATGACATGGCACCGATTATTTATAGAAGCAGTGATTCCTAAAGGCTGCGGCATAAAGGTATGGTTGGCGACAACAAGGGATGGACTGCCATTGGCTGCTATTGATGCATCGCAGTGGTATGAACATCGCTTTGGCAAGATGTTTGAGCAGGGTGGTCGAGCTGATATACCGATAGGAGTATGGGAATCCACCGCTTCGGAGATACCCCATGAAACCGGATTATTGCCTTGCGAGATTGAGCGCGACAAAAGTGGATTATTCAGTGTTTTGATTCAACGATCCACGCGCCGTGTGCGGTCATTAACTGGCAGATATTTACACGTATACGTGAAATTAATCGGCAACGGTCATGCAACGCCGGAAATATTTGCTATCCGCGCGTATGGTTCGCGCTTTTCATACATCAATCAGTACCTGCCCCAGCTCTATCGTGAGTCGACGTTCCTGCCTGAAGCAGATGATGAAGGCAATGCAACCGCGCCGGATTTTCTGGAGCGCTATATCGGTAACGTAGAAGGTGTATTAACCAACATCGAAGATCGGATTGCCAGTTCGTATTTATTGACGTGCCCGCAGACGGTGCCCCGGGATTCTTTGGCATGGCTGGGAAGCTGGATAGGTTACGATTTAGATAATTCATTGCCTGAATATACGCAACGTCAGTTTCTGCAAGCGGCGCCAGAACTTTACCGCTGGCATGGAACACTGCGCGGTTTGAAAGCGGCTTTGGAAATTGCCACCGACGGTGGCGTTAGTGGGGGAGAAATTGTGGTACTGGAGGATTTCCGCCTGCGCCGAACCTTTGCCACAATTATTGGCGCCGATCTTGATGACAGGGATGATCCGCTGACCGCAGGTGGCGCAGTATCGGGAAATTCATATGTCGGTGATACGTTGTTTATTGGCGACGAAAACAAAAAGGAATTCCTGGCGTTGTTTAGCTCGGATCTTCCGGTGGATACCTCGGAACAAAAAGCGATTGATGAGTTGTTTGACAAACTGGCTTACCGGGTAACGATATTGGTGCACCAGGAAGTCGAGCCGCAGGATCTGGGGCTGATACAACGCATTGCTGAACATGAAATGCCGGCGCATGTGGAATTTCGTGTGTTGACGGCATCCAATCCCTTTTTAGTCGGTATGGCCTCGCTAGTAGGTGTGGATACGTATCTCGCAAAGCGAATTCCAACCAAACAGGCACGTATAGGTAAAGGCCATTTGGGATTTCGGGATTTTGTTTATGGGCCGGCGGCACTGGATCCGCGCCTGGAAGGTATTGGGTCCGGAACGCCAATTTCATTCGATAAACCGCCGGTTGCCATAGCGCCGGATGTGAGCGCTAATTTTGGATCAAGCATTCTATTGGATGCCAGCGAATCGCGGGCTTTTGGCGGCCGGGAAATCGTAAGTTATGACTGGGAATATAAAAGCGAGGAGTAATTAAATGACTACTATCAATCTGGAAGACATTATTGCCGAGCCACAAAAGACGACCGATTCACAACTGGTCATTAACATGCCCAATCAGAAACTGGGTGTGGGCCGGCATGTATTTCAATTAACAGTCACTGACAATGCGGGAAACCCATCCCAGCCTGACCAAATTACAGTGATTGTTTTGGATAGGACAGCACCCACCGCGGTCTTGGAGTTAAGGGACAGTCAAGGCAGGCCGGTGCCAAATAATACACTATCCTTTGGTAGCGGATTCATTCTTGACGGTAAATTGTCTACGGATATCGGCGGAACAATTGCCAGTTATCAGTGGGAATTGATTTCCTAAGCGATGGTTCGTAAACATGGGTAGATAAGCAATGGTGGATTTCAGAAGAACACCCAAGGTGAAAACAACCACGCCATTTGTCGAGGTGGATGGTGGGCTACCGGTTGGTAGGCATACGTTTAACCTCACGGTTGTTAATGACCGGGGGCAGCCCAGCAAGCCGGCGTCGGTCGTCGTGAACGTTATCGCGTTGGTACCGAGACCCGGTATCACGGATACGGATATCCTGGTTCCAAGGCCCATTAGCACGCCGACAACAGGTCCGGTATTACGAACGACAGGCGAGCCGGGGCTGGAGGCAGTGACGCGAGCGTCAGTAACGGCGGGTGAAAGTGATAGAGAAATCCTGACGTCCAAGCGAGCGAAAAAAACGGCGGTCAAAACCGCGGTTAAGACCAAAGCGCAGAAAAAAGCCACGAAGAAGGCCGTGAAAAAGACAGCCAAGAAATCGGCTAAGAAAAAGAAAACAACACCCGCGAAGAAAAAGGCGGCAGGCAGGATAACGAAAAAGACAAAAGTGGCCAAGAAAAGCGTTAAGAAAAAATCAGTGAAGAAAGGCACAAAAAAGAAATAGCAATTTATCTGTGATATGGCAGTTTGCATTACACCAAACCTTAGTAATGAAATGCAGCGTATTTAATTAAAGAGTCATTTACGCAAAAGTACTCATTGGAGATAGTTATGGGCAAGCAGGACGATTCATTACCATCCGTGGAAGGACCCGATAGAGTGTTTTACGCCACAGGTGCTTTGCTTAACGCGGAAGATTTTCAGGCGGAGCAGGATTATCATCGCGGCCGCCTAGCCCGTGCCCTGGCTTATACCAACGGCAGTGGTACCGTCGCGGGATTGCGGGTTGTCCATGAACCGGAAGTACCTGCAACACCACCGGACATCGAAGCAAAAGCTGAGCGTATCCGGGTGAAGCCAGGACTTGCCGTTGATCGTCTTGGGCGTTTGATTGAAGTGCAACGATCGCTGTGTTTGCGCCTGGGAAAATGGTACGAGGAACAGCAAAACCAGGATTTGCGCGAAGGCTGGCATGAGGCAGGTCGGGCATGGCAAGACTCTCCATCAGGTGTTGTTGTGGACCTTTTTATCAAGTTTGTGGCTTGCGAACGGGGTAAGACGCCGGTATTTGCATTAGGTCCGTTCCAGTCCATTGATGCAGTGAGCGCAGCACGATTGCGTGATGGTTATGAAGCCGAGTTAATCATACGCAAGGAAGATACTCCTCGAGATAATGTGCCTGCCAGTAAATGGCCTGATTTTCAATCGATCGATGAAGCTGACTGGCCCGCCGAACTACGCAATGCCATTATGGAGGCATGGGAAGAAACCACCAGTGATAAAAATAATAAAGGTTTGGAACCATTACAAGAACATGCGCAAGGGCAGGATACGACGGCGCTTTTTCTGGCGCGAATAGTCATACCCGCCGATGAGGCAACCGGCAATGGAAGACCTCAACGCCGACTCGGTGATACAGTGGCAGTGAATAACGATTTGCGGGCGTTTGTTGTCAATGCTAATGCGTTGGCAAGAATGCTCGGTTTGTTTTAACGGAAGTGATTTGATGTCACTTAGCAATTAATGAGCGTTACGTGACGCACTTGCGGTTCAGGAGGATATGCAAATGTTTGATGCAACAGAAGGGCAGGCCAGAGAGCTCGTGGACCTTGAGGAATTAAACGAGAATTTAGCCAATGGCACGATTGTGACAGATGATCGAAGACGCCGCCCACTATGGTTTGATGGCCGATTCCTTGATGCCAACGCCTTAAGCAGCGAGCAGTCTTACTTTCTTGGAAGGCAGGCGGATATCGCACGAGTGGCAGGCGTGGGGGTCGTCCACGGATTAAACGTCGAACGAATGGAGAATAAAGCGCGCACCGTGACGATCAAGGCGGGTCACGGTATTACGCCGGCCGGTGAGTTGGTGATGCTGCAGGAAGATACGGTGATTGACCTGGCGGATATACCGGAAATCCAGAAACTCGACGTCAGTTTTGGTGTCGCGGAACTTCCCAAGCAGGCGGCCCGCAATCGTTCAGGATTATTTATTCTCGCTTTGCGCCCGGTTGAGTTTACTGCGGATCCCATCGCGTCTTATCCCACATCAATTAACGGAACGCGATCGGTGGAAGATGGAAACATTATCGAAGCGACGGCAGTAACCATGATCCCTTATCCGGATCAGGGCGCGCGCGTCGAGCTTAACCAGCGCCGCCGACATGTCGCCAGAGAAATTTTCCTCGATGGCAGTAAAAAAGGTCAGCCAACCGGCGTATTACCGTTAGCAATGATCGCCTTGAATCTGGGTGTGATTCAATGGCTGGATACGTTTATGGTGCGCCGTGAAGTGGGCGCCCGCGATCACGATGTTTTTGGTTTGGGATTATCACCCCGGGCACTAAGAGAAGCGTATTTACAACAATACTATCATCATCTGCGAGAGGTGCTGCTGGAGAATGGCAATGGTAGTACGCATGTCATTGCGTCGGACCATTTTACCTCTTTACCCGCGGCCGGACCTATGCCCGCGGCAAATATTAACGCCAGTGATTTTACTCAGGCGTTTTTCCCTTCCGAAATGGATGTTGATTTATCCATCATACCGGATGATGAGCTACCGGCTCTGATCGAAGATAGTTATGCACTGCCACCGGTGGATCTGACGTTGACGGGAGAGGAATACGAGTCAACCTCCATCCTGGTGTTGATACCGGTGCAGCGCAGTCGGGTGCGTCAACTTGCACTTAGCTTACAAAGCTTGATTCGTCCGCTGATTTCGGCAGCACCCGGTCTAGTAGCGAAACGCAAACCTATTACCGCACTGACAAAGCTGCGTTTTAAAACTTTGCCGCTTGTTCCCACGATTGTTGATCCCCGGGATAACTTGTGGCGCGCGGAGTTGGAAGGAGTAGAAACACTTTGGTACATCCGGCGCCGTAATATTAACTATAAAGAAGACGTTGTGGCCGCACCGCTGATCATTACCCGTGAAGAAAGAGCTATTGAAGAAAACGTGTCTAACATGCTCAGAACATTAGATCTCACGAGCGCGGTGGGCAATATCAAACGCCGTGGCACCGTTGCCGCGGAATCGGAACTGATGAACCTGCTAAGTTCGCCGGTCTTGTTGAATGGATCCAAAACGGCCGTCAAAGCCGCTGTTGAGGAAGTGAGTAAACTGGAAACGGTGGACAGGGCATCAGTGGTCAAGGTGGTTGAGAAGTTTACCCAGCCTGATTTCGGTGATGGCATCAGCCGGCTGGAAAAACTCGATCCGACGATCGCCAGCAATCCACAAGTTGTGGATAGCATTGCCACCTCCGGAAAAATTGCCGACCTGGATAAGCTGGCAAAATCACTGACGCCCACCGAGCTTGCAGCATTTAGCAAAGAGCTGTCCTCGGTGGCGACTTCCGGTACCAAAGCGCAACCGAAAAAAGTGGCTACATTAATCGAAAATAAAATTGCGACGATTGATCCGAAAGTGTTAACCGTCGCCGCCAGAAAGGAAAAACTCTCGTCAGACACCATTAGGAATGTGGCGATCACATCCACGACAAGCAGTCTGCGTAAATAACACAGGTATATGCAAGGTTACCCATTGAGGATTGCGCAATTATGAAAGTTATCCCGATAAAGTTACCGTTCAATGGCGAACAGGTAGTAGGTGTAAGCCCAGAGCTGAAGACATTTACCGACGAGAACGATTGGCGCCGGCGCTTAAATAATTATACAGGCCGTGCCTTAACTCATACCGCATTACGCACTGAACAGGCCGGTCGCTCCGGTCGCATCGCCACACTCGGACAATTGGTTTCACCCGGTGTAGTTACCGGTCTGGAAGCCGATAAAGCCATCAAGCAAATCAGTTCGACTGAGCAGGCAATGATAGTCAAGATTGCGCCAGGCTCCGCTGTGGCAGCCAGTGGCGAAGTGATCACTATTACCCATGAGGTGCAGGCAACGTTACGCGACATTCACGTTTATGCGCCGGTTACTGTGTTAAGTGAAGATGCGGGGAGTTCGGATAGCGGTAGCGATTCATCCACTGATGAGTCGCCCAGTCTTAGCGGGTTGCTGGCGCGTAAACTGGGACCCACTCTGCAGAAAGCCATTGATGATAATCTCAGTTTGCCTCCAGCCGCCATCCTCTTACTGCAGCCCATAGCAGCGGAAATGATGTTCGAGCAGGACGATGATCCCTGCGAGCTGGATCCGGAAAATTATGCTTATGAAAACTGGCAACTTGTTGATGGCGCAAGGCTGGTATTGTATAGCTGGCCGGAAGAAGTATTGCCATTACCAGTGCAGGATGAAACCTGGCGCAACCGCATGGCCAACGAAATCTTTTCATTGGAAAAAAATCTTGCTGCCAATGAAGTATTGCCATGGACGGAAATTGGTATCCCCATTGCTCTTATTGGATTTGATAACGCTTGGGATCCGCTGTTCCTGGACCGTAATGCGGTAGTCAGGGCCGGCGGTAAACGCCGGCGCACACCATCCGTATTACCGGATGTGGGTAACCGGTTCTTGTGGCAGGCCCGTTTTGAACAGTTCAATGAACAATTGGCGGATATCGTCAGTGGTGCTACCGGAGAGGATGTCACGATACAGGCCGCCAATGCATTTCGCTATTTGCCAGCCGTTGGTGTATTGCCCAAGGATTTTATCGACGCACGATCGCAGCAGCATGATTTCTTTCCACTAAGTTACCATGTGGAAGCCGTGCCTATTCCCTATGAACAACTGGATGTGGTGATACAGGACAGCGCGCCGCTGGAATCCTTTGACTTTAACCGCCCGGAACGGGTACAGGTTATGGTGCCGGTACCCCAAGTCTACTACGAGCCTGATTTGTTGCGCGTGGAAGAAATAGACCCGGAGTTTGATGAGACGATTGAGCGATTTGTCACAGTACGGAATGGTTGGCTGGGACGACGACTGGAGCTGCGCCGCAAGGCATCGGCAATTAATAAAGCGGTAACCAGTGAACCGCTGGTATTTGACACATCGGATTCCGACGCAGTGGATGAACTGGAACTTGCGGCACCCTTTGAAACCGCACTGGTGGAAGTGGGGGATTATTGGCGTTATGTACCGGGCACCAGCGAAGCGCCCACAGGCTGGCAGGGTAAAACGTTCGATGACAACGCTTGGATATCAAAACCCACCTCGATCGGTTACGGCAACGTAGACAATGAAACGGTGCTGGATGATATGCAAGGCAACTACGTTTCCTTGTTCTGTCGGAAAACTTTTACCCTGACAGATGTCAGTCAGGCGAAACACTACAAGCTGGTTATTACCACAAACGGCGGGTTCTTCGCATATATCAATGGTAATGTAGTAGCTTCCAACAACCTGTCAGCAACGGCGTTTAATACGATTGCCAATACCGCCATCGATCCGGTGGCCATTGAGTTTGATCTGGAGGATCTGGCAGGCAATCTGGAAGACGGCGACAATGTGATTGCCATTCAAGTTCACAATCACAGTTTAACAAGCCCGTTCTTCACGTTTATTCCTCGCCTAATCGAAAAGCAGTATGTTGATGACATCGAAGATGATGACTACACTGCAACGGTCAATATCAATGAGCAGGGCACGCCGTTACTGGATGATAATTTCGAGCCGGTTTATGTAATCGAAGCCATTGAAGCATTAAGGGAGTATTTGGATAACAGTACCACTTTCTTGTCTGACGCTGAGGTGGCAGAACTGGATACCCTGGGAATCGATAAGTATATCGAGTTCCTGCAGGAAAAAGTCGATAAGGCCAATGACAAAGTCGATTTCGGCTTTTTGCGCCTGCAAACCGATATTTATCGTTTGCGGCAATTCGTGGTGGGTAATATTGCAGGCAGTAAATTGGCAACATCTCCAGTGCTGGCTGGTATTGCCCAGGGGGAAACAGCCGCAGGGACAAAAGAAGAATTAAATAAGTTTGCAGAATTCATCAAGACTATGCCAACAGAAGAAGCGCTGAGGACCGCAACCGTACCGACGGCACCGCTCACCGGCAGTGGAGGTGCCACGACGACAAAAAAAACCACTAACTTATTTACCTCACGCGAATTGGGCGGCAAAGCCATACCCGGTGCTGGCGTAAAGGCTGAGACGGGTGTAATCGGTGTGAGTGGTCCAGTTAAGGGGGTTACCTTCGTCAAGGACGCCGAAACCAAAAAATTGCTGATTGATGATGGCTCGAAAAGCGGCAGTGAACTGTTTCTGAAGGAATCGACCACTAAGATCGACATTGAGGAACAGGCGCACATCGTCGGAACGTTTCCGGACTTTCGCAATGTCACCGTCGGCGAACGCTTGGCGCAATCGGTGGCTGAAGAGGCGATTACGTCGGGCCGGGCAGTGAAGGCGGATACCATTAACGCGTTTGCTGATACCGGTCTTTCGATTGGCGACATTGAAGTGCCGGGATTTAAATCAGACGGCAGTGACGTGTCGATGAAAATTGGTGACATTGATGACAACGTATTAAATGATATCAAGAGTGGGCAGCATGATCCTTATGATGCGTCCGATGAAGCATCCAGTTTTAATGCCAGTGTACGGGCAATGGAAAATTCAGCGGCGACATTGCGTTTGATTGAGGGCCGCATCAAGGCTTATAAGATAGCGATAGAGAAATGTAAAAGTACGGCAACGGAATTGCGAGGTATTCTGACGCGCATCGATCGTCGCCTGAAAGTGGTTGGTGATGAATTGGCGGAAGCCCGCCATGATGTCACGGTGTCCCGTGCGCTTAAGGAGGAAGAAGAGGGGCGCATCAGTGGTATCAATGCGCGCCGAGATGCGGTTATCGAAGAGCATGTTCCATTTCTAGTATTCCGTCGGCCGCGTTTATCTGACGTACGTAATAATGTTCCTCTTTATACCCTGCATCCGGATCTATCGGATTCGCCGCTACCAGTCTGCGATGTGAATGAAGATGAAGTGCCGGAAGAAATCAGTGCCATGATGGATGTAATGCGGGAAGCGCCGTTAAAATGGTTTACCATTTCCAAGAGTATCTTCTTCCGCATCAATCGTCTGGCGGATTTACGGGTCCTGTTAAAAAGCGCCAAGGGGCGCGCGACAACCAAGACTAGCAAACATCGCCTGCTGACAACCCAATATGATGGTTTAAATAAACTGGCTCAGGGTATTAACAAAACTCTGCTGGCGTCTTATCAACAAGTATCGTTGCAACGTAAACAGACAGCATTGCTGGATCTCGCAAAATTCAACCGCTATGGTTGGAACGAAACTGTCACGCGAGCCAATGAAGTGATATCACTGGGGGATGTTATCGACGGCAATCACGGTCGTATGGGTGCCGCCAGAATCGCGGCTCAGGAACTGGAGGGCATATCGCGTGTCGCGGTTTGCCTGTATCTGCATTTTACGAATGTTTTGCCCAGTATTCGTCTCGATTGGGCGGAACGTCTCAGTCAATTCGATGCACCGTTTAATCTACGGAATCTGTTCAGTTTGCCGCGGTGGAGCGAAATTGAATATATCGAACGCAATGAAATGCAAAGACTCGTGGACTGGCTTTATCAACGCATTGATGCGGTGTACTCCGATGCCTCGGATATGGTGAGTGATCTCGTTCGTATTTGCATACTACTCGCCAGTCACGCGCCGGTTAACCAGATCATATCAGGGCTGGTGCCGGAACCCACCACGATACGTGTTGGCAGCAAGATCAATATTGTTGCTGATCTCACGCGGGTTCGTATCGGTATGAACATTGCGATGGTAGCTGGCAAAAAGACCGTGGCGCGTGGAAAAGTGGCGGATATTGTAGGCGGGCAAGTGAGCGCGCAAATCGTTAGCACGATCACGGCCAGCGTGTCTTTGGAAAAGAACGCCAAGGTACAAATCGGCGAACCGCGGACAATGGGTGGAACGCAATACCAGCAAAATAAATTTCTGTTCATGCGGGGGAAATAGCCCGGAACAAATTGCAGCGAATAAAACGATATGACTTTAACTGGTAAATCGCAATAAGCGATGAGCGTCTACTATATATAGCTAATTTTCAGTGCTCGTGTTCTCACGAAGGCAGCTCATCCCGGCAGCAACTAAACCGTTGTAAGCAAAGGACTATTGATGCAACAGTCGGAACGTCGTATTCATCAGCTCAAAGTGACGGGCAAGGAACAGGACGCCATTGGCCGTCATGTAACGCTGCTTGAAGATGCGTTTAATACCGCCTCATTGCCTGGACTGCCGCCGAACGGTCTGTTGTTAATTCGCCATCTCGATATCGGCAGTATCGTTACCAACGCCTCTCCCATGGCAATCTCGCAACTGATTGATAAAAAGATATGGACGATCGCGAAAAGCGCCGTATGTGTTGATCACGAGGAAAAACCGGATGCTGCCATGGTTTGGTTCAGCGACACGGTTCAACCCGTTATTACCCTTGTTGATTGTCTGGCTCGACATAAACAACCCACGGCATGGTACTGGCGTGCAGCGCTTCCCTTATGGCGGCCCGGTATGAACCTGCAGCAAACCTTAACGATAGTGTTGAACGATTATATCCACCGTCCAGCAAAAGCCGTGATCAGTGCCCGGATAATTCGACAATTGCTCATGCGCCGTGCCGTGAGTGAACTGCTGCAAAGTTTCACGCCACAATTGGCAACTCAATTACTGCATGAAGCAAACATTTTTCCTGTTGGTGCAGGGGCGGCGAATACGATGAATTCCCCCATCGTCCAGCACCCGGTTAGTTCCAGCTGGCAATCACTGATCATGGAATCCGGTCGGCGATGGGGCAGGCAAGATCCTCGAACGCTGTGGTTTGCCTACAGTGCGCTTGTGGTAGTGAATCCTGCTATTGTGGAAAGCCAACCGGGTTTGAGTGTGGTGTCCTCTTTTATTCAGCAGTTACAAAGTAAGTATTCCCGCATCCGTCATCAGGATCCGTCGCACGATGGAGCGATTGCTGACAATGATGCAATTCGACCGCACAAGCCGACGTATTCAATCCATGATCAACAGCCAAACCTGAGTAATAACAAACAGCCGGTGGTATTTTCTGAGACACAAACCTTGGATGGGTATTCTCACGATCCAGCAGAACCGGCATTGCGTGAATTTTCAAACTTAATAGGCACTATACCCGATACGTCAAGGGCGCCTGATCATCAGGTTAACGACGACAACAAACAGGTTATGGAGGCCGATAGCGGGTCTAGTACAGAGGGCCATGACGAAGCGCAAGCAAATGCAGGGTTCCAAGCGCATGAACATCAATTTTTAATTTCTGATTTTGCTGGCATGGGATTTGTGATCCCGCTGCTGGAATTGATCGGAATGCGGGAATTATTAAAGTACAACGCATGGCTGGTGGAGATCAACTTGCCTGCCAGAGTGCTTTTTTCCATTGCAAAGCGTTTTGATATTCCCGATACAGATCCTGTCACAAAGTTTTTGCCAGAGTTGCCGCATCTCCGCGATTTCACCCTTCAGAATTTTGTTGCTCCTCATGCCTGGAAAAATCTTATTAATACATCATGCACGAAACAAACCGTTTTGTTGCGCTGGAAAATAAAAGGCAAGCGAGAGAGTTGCTACTTGACCGACCCGTCGGGAAAGCGCTTGCTTTACGTGCAAGCGAACGCAACGGATACCGCGCTACCGGAGTGGATGGCCAATAGCACAATAGTGGATCAAAAGGTAGAGCATCTGGCTCCCTGTTTGGCAGATATTGAAAATACCATTCAGCTACTTTGTGGGGGTTATGTGCGACGTTATGCGGGGATAAGTCTACGACGCTTGCTGCGCCGAGAGGGATACGTGGCGTTGACAACAACACACCTGGATATACTCCTGGACCCTAAATCAGCAGATATCCGCATAAGAAAAGCGGGTCTGGATCTGGACCCCGGCTGGGTGATGTGGCTGGGTAAGGTGGTCCAGTTTCATTATGATCATGAAGGATATGTGTATGTCTGATCAAGCTCAACCTGTTAGTGACAAAAACACAAGCTATACACCTCGGCAACGGGAAGATTCTCCGGCGCTTTCAGCACATCAAAGCGAACAAGCTATTCGCAGTCTGAAAGGCTTTGCGCTGGCGTGTATCGCAAAACTAATCTTCGATAACGGTGATGTGCAGCCTGCGAATCATGAACAAAATTATCTATGGGAACATTATCTTCCGCTAAAAAGTGCTGCGAACTGGGAGCAACAACTACGGCGTTATTTGTGGAGTCCCAATGTGGAAGATTTAGTCCTTATTGAGCTATTTAATAGACTTGAGCTGAACACCATT
>Ga0111150_1007_pt1 | contig 23632 bp, 16 predicted proteins | sample DeeMarSeWOR28_12_FD_80256 | JGI IMG/M metagenome (GOLD analysis project Ga0111150, IMG submission 80256) | Gammaproteobacteria bacterium SG8_11 | reverse complement strand
GGACTTCTTTAATATCCGGTTGATCGGACAACATCAACAACCACTGCACTTCCACAACCAAACGATAGCGAATCAAGCCATATTCACTGAACAAATGGCGTAATTCTTTGGTTTTATTGCCGTAACGGCCGTCGATGGGGGAAATTGCGGTGAGTGACGATAGCTCCATAGTCTCTCCATCTGTTAAAAATCAAAGCCTCGAATAATACCCGAAATTCACTAATTGTGTGGCAGTTAATTCACAAGTGGTTGAAAATTAGAAGGTTATTTTTAGGTCTATGCATTAAGAATATCCCTTATCATGCCGATGGTATTTGTGATACGCCATTGATGCAAGGGAACACAATTCCGAAACCACACTCACCCACTGCCAAGTTGTTATTCAGGGGACGAACCCAAATTGCCGTACTGGCACTACTCGCCATAGTTCCTTTGGCCATCATAACCGTTTTCATGTGGTTTGATCACTCGTCGACGCTGACCACCTCCCAACTGGGTATTTTTTTACTGCTGCACACGTGTGTAGTTAGCGTCACAAGTGTACATTTTGCGCGTAGCCAGAGAAGGGCATTCGCGGCTTTGCGCCGGGCAATCACAGATAAGAGTGATAGTGTTGATGTTGATATTGCGTACCCTGGTGAGTTAGGTCATCTAAGCCGCGAATTGGCGTTAGCGCGTTTCGCGAATGATCGCCGCCTGCGTAACTTTCAGGAGGCACTGTCCGAGATGAGTCACGCCGCGGAAGAGTTGGCGACTTTGGCCCATCGCGGTAAAGAAGGCGCTAGTCAACAGGCCAGTAATTTGGAAACCATTGCCGCCAGCATAGAACAAATGTCCGTGAGCGTGGCTTCGGTTGCCGAGCACGCAAAAACCGCGGAGAAAGGCGCCGATACTTCTTATCATGCCGCTCAACAAGGCACCGAAATCGCGCGGAAACTGCAGACGGAAATGCAAACGGCCACCCAGACTGCGCAACACGCCACAGTTTTGGTGAACACTCTAGGACAACGTTCCGGCGAAATCCGAGATTTGGTGGACGTGATCAATGCGATTGCGGATCAAACCAACTTGTTGGCATTGAACGCCGCAATTGAAGCGGCGCGCGCCGGAGAACAAGGCAGAGGCTTTGCCGTGGTGGCAGACGAAGTGCGTACATTGGCCGGCCGCACGCGGGAAGCCACCGAAGAAATAACCAATATGGCGCAACAAACTCAACAAGAAGTGAGTAACGCCATAGGCGCGATGCGCGAGGTGGCTGAATCGGTGAACCGCAGCTTCGATATGACACAAGTAGCTGACCAATCGCTGCAGCAAATTCAACAACAAGCCGCCCAAGCCCTGCAATTGGCAAGTGATATCGCTATGGCTCTTCAAGAACAACAACAAGCTAGTCAGGATATTGCCCGAAATACGGAGCAAATCAGCGTGCAAACCCAAAGTCTCAATACTTCCATTGACGAAACCGCTCAGACCGCGAAGCACTTGACCACATTGGCGGCTGAATTGAGGTAAAAGCTGAGTACGAAAATTAGAGGAAAGAGAAACGATGATTTTAATGTACTGTTGTGTGCTCGCAGCCATGGCAGCTATTTTGGTGGTTGGCAAAATAACTCAGCAAACAAGACAGCGAAAACGGATTAAATGGGTAACTCAATGGTTGCAACAATTACGCGGATTGCTGGAAATTTTTCCCAAACATCGTGGCATGGCCAACGCGCTGTTGAAAGGGGACGATTCGTTCCGCCCGGCCATGGAAAAGTTACAGCGGGAAGCGGACGATAGATTATTGTCCATGCGCCAGCTGGTAGTGAAGCGGGGCGATTGGTCAGAGCAGCAACTGCTTAATCCCATAACTCAACAGTGGCAGATGATAAAGGAAAATGTCTTTAGCATGCCTGCCAATAAAAGTTTTGCACTACACACCCAACTGATTGCAGTGGTCATTGAGCGAATGGAAGACGATTCCTTGGAGTTAGCGGCATTCGCGCATAACTCGTTCTCACTCGACCAGGATTACCTCAAATCGCTGGTTATTATGCTGACCCGGGAATTACCTCATGTGGTGGAGTCTATCGGTCAGGCCCGGGGTATAGGCACGGGCGTGGCGGCCCAGCGCCGCAGTACGGTGGCTAATCGGGTTAACTTGAAATATCTGCACGGCAATACTTTGTCCATTATCCAAAATAAGTTGGTGCCGCTACGTTTGGTTTTACACCAACACCATGACATGAAAGAGCAAGCCATGGAGGAATGTATTGATAGCGCTGTATTATCGGCGCAAAAATTCCTGAATTTACTCCAAAGTGAGCTCATAGACACGGTGAATCCTACAGTGTCTCCAGAGGCATATTATCAACAAGGTACTGCGGCTATCGATGCGGGATTCCGGCTTTTCGATAAACTATTTCCCCGTTGTACTCAACTCCTGGGATTAAGATAAGGCGCAACAAGAAATAGTAAGTTGAGCTGCACCTGAAATTAAGCGCACAAGCGGGCGACACTTCGCTATGTTCAATCCTGTTAAAATCACCGGCCCAATGCCACAAACATTGACGCTGAGAGAAAAATTTATCAGCAGCACAATCGCGTTTGTCGGCTTAGTGCTGGTCGGTTTGGTGAGTATGAACACCATAGGATTGAACGGCTTACCGTTTATGGTGGCTTCCATGGGCGCATCCAGTGTGTTGTTGTTTGCGGTGCCCAATAGTCCATTGTCCCAACCCTGGCCGTTTATCGGCGGCCACCTGCTGTCTTCCAGCATGGGCGTAACTTGCGCGCTGTTTATTCCTGATCCAGTTTTGGCGGCAGCCGCGGCAGTGTCGTTGGCGATCGCTGCCATGCACGCGGCCCGGTGTTTGCACCCGCCTGGCGGGGCAGTGGCGCTGGCCGCTGTGTTGGGTGGGGAACAAGTTTCCGAGCTGGGATATACGTTTGTATTGTTTCCCGTAATGCTCAATGGATTGTTATTGTTCGCTGCTGTGTTGTTGTTGAATAATATGGTGCCCGGCAGGCGCTATCCTTCCAGAAACCTGCGCCAGCGGGAGGAGGGTAACAGTGATTTCTGGACAACGCTATCACATGGTATAAGCAGCCAGGATTTGCGCTCGGCGATCAAATCATTGAATGAGTTTGTGGACATCACCGAAGAGCAACTCGACAAATTATATCAAGCCACTATTATCCAGATGCGTAAACGGCAATTGGGTGATATCCACTGTGAACACGTTATGTCGAAAGATGTGGTCTGTGTTAAAGAAAGCACACCTTTGTCGCAGGTATGGGAAATTCTGCAACGCCATCATTTTAAAGCGGTACCGGTATTGGACCATAAAAATCGTGTGTGTGGAATTATTACCCAATCAGATCTAGCCAACTTGTTCATGACTAAAATGCGGCCAGAGTCAAGCGGCAATACTCATATTAAAAAAACCAGCAACGACACCGCTGAAATCCTTGTGGACTATTTCAATGTAACGCCCGTTGGAGTCGTCATGAGTGCACCCGCGACTACAATAGACTCGAGGCGCCATATTGTGGAGGCGATCCCCATTTTTGTAGAGCGTAAAATTCACCATATACCGGTAGTTGACGCCAACCGAGTAATAGCGGGCATACTCACCAGAACCGATTTGTTGACGCTGTTAGAAAACAGTAATAATCGCATTGGATAATTCCTCAATTAATACCCCCATAGAAACAACGACATAAGTAATAAAAGGTGCTATTTGGCGGTTGCCTTCAGTATAATGGTGGCCCGCCGGCCAGTGCAGCCGGGAAAAATATTTCATACCGATGTCTTTTATATTTTGGAAATAGAGCAGAATAATGATTGAAAACTATCGCAAACACGTCGCAGAACGCCAAGCCCAAGGCTTACCACCATTATCTCTGAATGCCCAGCAAGTTGCTGAATTAGTGGAGCTTTTAAAAAATCCACCTGCGGGTGAAGAGCAATTCTTAGTGGATTTGTTGATCCATCGGGTGCCGCCGGGTGTGGATCAAGCAGCGTATGTGAAAGCGGGTTTCCTGACTGCTGTAGCCAAAGGGCAGGTCCAATGCCCGCTAATCGACAGCGCAAAGGCCACCGAGTTATTGGGCACTATGTTAGGTGGTTACAACATCGCGCCATTGATCGACTTGTTGGATGATGAAACGTTGGCACCCATTGCCGCCGATGCGTTGGCAAAAACACTGTTAATTTTCGATGCTTACCACGACGTAATCGAAAAAACCAAATCCAACGCCCACGCCAAACGCGTTGTGGACTCCTGGGCCAATGCCGAATGGTTTACCAACCGCGAACCTCTGGCCGAAGCAATTACGGTAACAGTCTTTAAAGTACCTGGCGAAACCAATACCGATGATTTGTCGCCTGCCTCGGAAGCCTGGAGCCGTCCGGATATTCCATTGCACGCTAAAAGCATGTTAATGAACAAAATGCCCAATGCCATCGAACAAATCGCCGAACTACGCAAAAAAGGCCATCCTTTGGCCTATGTGGGTGATGTGGTGGGAACCGGTTCGTCGCGCAAATCCGCTATCAACTCCGTTTTATGGCATATGGGTAGAGAAATCCCTTTCGTACCCAACAAACATCAAGGTGGTGTGGTATTGGGTGGCAAAATTGCACCCATCTTTTTTAACACCGCAGAAGATTCCGGAGCATTACCGATCGAGTGCGATGTTAGCAAGCTGAATAGTGGGGACGTCATTACCATCAAACCCTATGAAGGTAAAATTCTCAGCGAGTCGGGCGAAGAGTTGGCCAGTTTTGACTTGAAACCGACTACCATGCCTGATGAGGTGCGCTCCGGTGGCCGTATACCGCTGATCATAGGCCGCTCATTGACGGATAAAACCCGTGAAACTTTGGGTTTACCGGCTTCGGATGTTTTCCTTCGTCCGGTGGAGCCTAAAGACACTGGTAAAGGTTATACGCTGGCGCAAAAAATGGTGGGTAGAGCTTGCGGAGTGGAGGGTATTCGTCCGGGCACTTATTGCGAACCGCGCATGACCACCGTTGGTTCGCAAGATACGACGGGCGCGATGACCCGGGATGAATTGAAAGAACTGGCCTGCCTGGGATTTTCCGCCGATTTAGTGATGCAAAGCTTTTGTCATACCGCCGCCTATCCCAAACCGGTGGACATCACGCTGCAGCACGAATTGCCGGAATTCATTCAGACCCGCGGTGGTGTGTCGCTACGTCCCGGCGATGGCGTAATTCATTCCTGGCTCAATCGCATGTTACTACCCGATACCGTAGGCACTGGTGGCGATTCACACACGCGTTTTCCCATCGGCATCAGTTTTCCCGCCGGCTCGGGACTGGTGGCGTTTGCCGCGGCGCTGGGTGTGATGCCACTGGATATGCCTGAATCGATATTGGTGCGCTTTAAAGGCGAAATGCAACCGGGTATAACCTTGAGGGACCTGGTCAATGCCATTCCCTACGTAGCCATACAAAAAGGTTTGCTAACGGTGGCTAAAGAGGGCAAGAAAAATGTGTTTTCAGGTCGCATACTTGAAATTGAGGGCCTGCCGGATCTCAAAGTGGAGCAAGCGTTTGAATTTTCCGACGCCTCGGCGGAGCGCTCCGCCGGAGGTTGTACGGTGCGGCTGAATAAAGAACCTATTATTGAGTACCTGCAGTCCAATATCACTTTGCTGAAGTGGATGATCGCCATGGAGTACGGTGACAAACGCACCTTGCAGCGTCGTATCGACGCCATGCAGGCCTGGGTGGACAATCCTGTGTTGCTGGAAGCCGATGCCGATGCTGAATACGCCGAGATCATCGAAATCGACTTAAACGAAATAAAAGAGCCCCTACTAGCTTGTCCCAATGATCCTGATGACATCAAACCATTATCCGAAGTAGCCGGTGATCATGTGGACGAAGTGTTTGTTGGCTCCTGCATGACAAACATCGGCCATTATCGCGCAGCGGGTAAAGTCTTGGAGGCTAATCCCGGGGCCGTGCCTACGCGCATGTGGATAGTGCCGCCCACTAAAATGGATGCACATCAATTGATGGAAGAGGGATATTACAATATCTATGGCAAAGCCGGCGCCCGTACCGAAGTGCCCGGATGTTCCTTGTGTATGGGTAACCAAGCGAGGGTGGCGGATGGGGCGACAGTGGTTTCCACTTCCACTCGTAATTTTCCCAACCGTATGGGTAAAGACGCCAACGTCTACTTGGCTTCGGCGGAGTTGTCCGCTGTGGCAGCGGTGATGGGAAAAATTCCCTCGGTAGCCGAATATATGGAGCGAGTCAAGAGTATAGAGCCCTTAGCGGCTGATATATATCGCTATTTGAATTTTAACCAATTGGAAGAATACCAGTCGATTGCTGATACCGTAGCAGCATAACATCACAGCTAAAATCCACCTATGTGAAAAGCCGGGGATTGTTTTTCGTTTGTTCTCTGGAAATCGATTCCCGGCCACTTCCATGACCTATGTAGGAGTGTGATTCACTACTGCATAGGGAAAGCCTTGAAATACCTTGCGCAACATCCTGTTTCCACTGAAAAAACGTTTTTCCGAAAGCAGCGCAATGTCGGATGACGCATAAAAAAAATCAACTATACTATTCTCATTAATCTTATCCGGCACAAAGCCAAATCACAAAACATGGTTCGGCCCCACAGGTTGATACTGGAGGCGATGGTGATATGGAAGACAACGACGTCTTAAAATCTCATGCCGCTAAAGACTTGTCTCAGCGTGCACGGGACGGGACTGTCTATTACCTGGTAATTTTTACAATCATCGCTTTACTTACACCATATCTATCTGAACATCCCCAACTGATGACGGCCATGGGATTGGTAATTCTGATCAGTACTGTCATTCGCGCTGCGTGTGTTTGGATGTTTGACAGGTTCTACCAGAGAAATCCTCAATATTGGGAGAGGGCGTTCATCGCAGGCATTCTCAGCCAGTCATTTGCTTGGAGCATAATCACTGTGATGTCCATGTATTATTATGGTTGGCATTGGACCACTATGGTGACGTGTTTGAGTGCAGCTGCGTTTTCCGCAGCAGCCATTACATCTTTTTCGATACACTATCGAGCCACATTGGCCTACTTGATGATTATGTTTATTCCTATGCTGGTAATGACTGTCGTTATAAATACTCAGCAATCGTTAACTGCGACTTTTCTGTTTGTCACATACTTCGTATTTTTGATGCGTAACGCCAAGCGGCTCAATGAAGAATATTGGATCGGCCTGCGCAATACACATCTGTTGGATGAAAGAGCAAGGGAGCTAGCGGCAAAAAACGCCGAGTTGGAATCTTTCGCTTATTCGGTTTCCCATGATTTGCGCTCGCCACTCCGTAGTTTGGACGGTTTTAGCCGTTTGTTGCTAGAGGACGCCAGTGAAAAGCTCAATAACCAAGAGAAGGACTATTTGCAAAGAATCTATAAAGCTGCGCAACGCATGGGACAAATTATCGATGACTTACTGCAACTTTCCCGAATCAACCGTGTGAACTTTACACCGCAACAAGTGAATTTATCAAACCTGGTTAAGTCCAGTTTTGATAAGCTTCAACAAATCGAGCCACAACGTGATGTGGAAATCGAAATAGAACCGGATATTCAGGTGAGAGGGGATGCATCTTTGCTGGATATAGCGCTACAGAATTTGGTTAATAATTCGTGGAAATACACCAGTAAAAATCCTCATTCGAAAATCCGGTTCGGCACTGCCACAGTGGACGGAAAACAGGCGTATTATATAAAGGATAATGGGGTTGGATTTGATACCCGTTATTCGGAAAAGTTGTTCGGCCCGTTTCAGCGCTTACATGGAATTGATGAGTTTCCGGGTACCGGCATAGGTCTAGCAACAGTAAAGCGTATCGTTGATCGGCATGGCGGTCAGGTTTGGGCAAACAGCAAGCTGGACAAAGGAACTACGTTTTACTTCACACTTGGTCAATCGATATTAGAAAGCGCGCAAAGTATCGATGGCTGAAGATATGAAAACATTTACTTCTTTCTGGTGGTTAGGTTCGGCCGGTTTGGTTGGATTTAGCCGCAAGCATGATTGTTGCTATTTGTTATAAGTCGGCACATAAAAAGCGTGACATAGGGTAAAGCCACGCTTTTTTGTTTGCTTTTCTGAAGCAGTGGATCAGTGCAATGTCCTGGGATTCTCCTTGACAATCTTATCCGCTTCATCGACAAAAATTTTGCGTTTAAACATAATCTGCCAACGTGAACCCCCGCATTGATCCCATAATACCGCGGAGCGCATGGCGGCAAGCAGCAAGGCACGTATTTTGTTGGCGTTATCCGGATTCGATAAGTGGTTGTGCTCACCGTTGACCATTATCCGGGGACGCAAGGTGCTTATGGTTTCGCTATACACATTAGCTAAGCTGGCGATGACATTGTCGTGGGTGGTGGAAAAGTGTTCGGCTTGCCCCTGGGCGCGCTCTATACCTTCTGTGATTTTTTTTAATAATTCGGGTTCTTTGACCAGTTTGCGTTCCAGAACCATAACGCTAATAGCGTATTTAGTGACTTCAATATCCTTCTTTTTCTGAGCAGGGGACGCGCCACCGGCGCCTAGCTGGTTTAACACTGTTTTACACCCGCTCAGTACGTTGTGTATACCACCATACACGTCTTCTGGGGTGGGGGCGTCGATTTTAAAAATAGATTTAATACTAGCAGCGAAAACTTCTTGATCTACCATCCCGGTGCGCGCAATTTGCTGCACTAATCGAGCGGCTTGGAAAATACCGGCTAAGGCAATGGTTTTATCACGATAGGTGTACGACAAGTGCAATCTCCCTGGTATGTGCTCAGTTGGTTATTAGTGGCTACATAATGTCAGTATGCAGTACTATCAATGATGCCTCCACCTAAACACTCTTCGGCTTGATAAAATACCACCGATTGGCCCGGCGTCACGGCGCGTTGTGGTGCATCAAATATCACTTCGCATTCATTGTCATCAAGCCGGATGATTCGGCAAGCTTGATCAGTTTGACGATAACGGGTCTTGGCGTAACACACATAAGGCAACCGCTCAGGTGGATGGCAAATCCAATTCAGGTTTTTGGCGGTCAAGCTCTGGCTGAATAATAACGGATGATCATGGCCTTGGGCGACAATTAACGTATTACTGGATAAGTCTTTGCCGACCACAAACCAGGGTTGGCCATTGCTGTCATGACGTCCACCGATGCCCAAACCCTGGCGCTGGCCCAGGGTGTAATACATTAATCCATCGTGCTTGCCCAGCGGTTCGCCTTCCGGTGTGCGCATATCGCCGGGTTTGGCCGGTAGATAGCGTTTTAAAAAATCTTTGAAGTTGCGCTCGCCGATGAAACAAATCCCCGTGCTGTCTTTTTTAGTGGCATTGGCAAAGCCTTGTTGTTCGGCGATAGCGCGCACCTGCGGTTTGCTCAACTCGCCTAACGGGAATAAGGCTTTGCTCAATTGTTGCTGGTTTAGAGCGTATAGGAAATACGACTGGTCCTTGTTATGGTCTTGACCTTTTAGTAAACGTACATAGTCGCCAGAAAGTTGGGTGCGCGCATAATGCCCCGTGGCGATGTAGTCGGCCCCCAAATCAAGAGCGTGTTCCAAAAAAGTTTTGAACTTGATTTCTTTATTGCAAATGACGTCCGGATTGGGGGTTCTGCCGAACTTGTATTCTTCCAGAAAATACTCAAATACTCGGTCCCAGTATTCGGCGGAAAAATTCCGGGTTGTTAAATCGATTTGCAGTTGGCGTGCAACTTTTTCGGCATCCTCCAAGTCGATGGCCGCGGAACAATAGCGCTCGCTATCGTCTTCTTCCCAGTTTTTCATGAACACGCCTTGCACGTGATGGCCTTGTTTCAGCAATAGATACGCGGCCACCGAAGAGTCCACACCGCCCGACATACCAACGACAATATTCAGGGATTGATTGGATTGAGGTGCGGCGCTGTTCATTACGGCAAAGTTCGTTTGCAGGATTTATAGAATATTTTTAAGAACCCCCATTTTAAAGGATTTGTCACGATGGTTTACCTTTTTTTTTCAACCGTGCCTTTTTTTTTCGTATCGGTTGTTTTTGTAATGGAGCTTGGTTGAGAATCTTGCGCCAATAATGGGGCAGCGCATCAAGATCCACGGCATGAGGCCGGGATTCCCCTGGCTGTAAATCGCCGAGTGTCCAGGGACCAACGGCAATCCGAATCAATCGCAAAGTGGGGTGACCCACCGCGGCGGTCATGCGCCGCACCTGACGATTGCGCCCTTCCCGAATCCCTAGTTCTAACCAAGTGGTAGGAATGTTGGCGCGATAGCGAATGGGGGGTGTTCTGGGCCACACTGCTGGAGCTTCTATGGCCCGGATCTGGGCAGGTGCCGTAATTCCGTCTTTTAGTTCCACGCCGTGGCGCAACTGCGACAAGGCCGTATCGCTGGGTATGCCTTCCACTTGCACCCAATAGCGTTTTTCCAGTTTGTGCTTGGGATGGCTGATCAAGTGCTGCAAGCGACCGTCGTCGGTAAGCAACAGTAAACCCTCGCTGTCCCTATCCAATCGACCGCAAGGATATAATCCTTTGTAATTTATATAATTTTTTAACGTTTCGCGGCCGTTTTGCGCGCTGAATTGGCATAACACGTCAAATGGCTTGTTAAATAGTAAGAGCATGTAATCTACGAAATTTCTGATATTTAAATTTATTTATATCAAATCTAATTATTTAGGCTATGCTTTACCTAACCGATTGAACCAACAGTGAGATTTAAATGGCAATATGGTAGATACCGGTAAAAATAACAACCATATAGAAAAATCGAAGTCCATTGTTGTAGCGCAGCCATCACCGTTTTTCGCAAAGTTTATGCGATATCGTGTCAGCAGTTTGCGTGGCCGGTTTGTCATAGCCGCGATAATCTTGCTCATGCTTTTGCTGCCAGCGGTGTATCACACCAAATCATTGGTCCGCGATGCTGTAGACACTACTTCCACAGTCAGTGCCGCCTTAGATAGCTTTCAATCCATCATTAACGAATTAGAGCGTGCTTTGCAATCGGCGGAAAGCTCCATATACCACTACACCTTGTTGTTAGATGAACAAGTCCGCGAAGAAGTATCCTTTGAAACTGAGCAGGCGAAATACCATGCGCAGCGACTGTTGGAACATGACTTCGCCTCACGGTATCCCGAAGTGCTATCCCGGGTGGAAAAACTCAACGACAACACCCTGAATCTGGGTAAGGAAACTCAGTACTTGCTCAGTGTGGTGAATAAAGTCGAAACACGCTATCCCGCCGCGCCGATTCTGTTGGAGCGATTGCAGCCCACCAGTGCCGAGTTTATCGCCGCATTGGAGTTGGCCATTGACGAAACCAACGAACTGATTAATGAACCCCAGCAGAAAAACATCATGAACCTGTTCCGGGAGATTCGTTATGCGTGGTCGCAACAAGTAGGCTCGGTGCGGGTATTTATTGCCAACCGTTCGGGTATCTTCGGTAAACCAGAACAAAATATGGCGAAATACGCCGCCAACCGGCAGATTTACGCCGACCAAGTGGTCACCCTCATCAAGAGTTTACAGCGGTATGAAGAAGCCGGGCTGATGGGTTTTCAGCAATCGGTGTCCTTATCGAGGATGATCAAAGCGTTAAAACAATACGAAAAAGACTTCCAAGTGGCGGCGGAGATTTATAGCTCTGACAATTGGCGTGCCGATGTTCCCTTGCTCAACAAGAAAATCAGGCCTTTGTTCCGTGAAACATGGGGCAATTTATACGCCCTGGAGGGGGAATTGGAGGCACTGTTTCGCAGCAACTTGCATACTTCGCTAAAAGTGTCCGATTCGCTGTCGAACATTATTTTATGGTTAATGGTGTTTGTGGCCATGGCATTGCTGTTCGGCTTTTTAATGATTGAGTTCGTTATCCGTCGGCCTATTGTCGAAGTGACCAAAGCGCTGGAAGCCGAGGCGCGCGGGGAATTTTATTTGCCGCACTTGTCTGCGTACACCAGCAACGAAACCGATGTTATGGTGCAGGCGTTTAACAACATGCGCGAACAAGTGCGCTCCAGGCAAAGCCGGCTGGAACTTATATTGGATAATGCCGGTGAGGGTATTATCACCATAGACTCCGATGGTTTTATTGAAACGTTCAACACTGCTGCTCAGCAGTTATTTGGTTTTTCGGCAGAAGAAGCTCTGGGGGTCTATAGTGGTCATATTATTAAGTTATCGGAGTCCCGCGTACATGGCGACTTTTTAGAGTTTTGCAAACACCACTCGCCAATGGGTACGAACCGCATCAACGAAACCGTGTTGAGCGTGCGCCACAAAGACGGCGCGACTTTTCCCATGTCCATCAATGTGAGCGATTTATGGGTGGAAGGGCGCCAGCTTTTTATCGCCATTGTCGAAGACATCAGCGAGCGCATGGCGTTGATGGATAACCTGCGCATGATGGCGGAACACGATTCGCTCACCGGGTTGTACAACCGCGATTATTTTATGACGGAACTGGACCGCGTCGTCGAGAATATCAAACGCGGTGTGCGCAGTGATTTAGCGCTGCTGTATATTGATTTGGATAATTTTAAATTTGTTAACGATACCATGGGGCACTTGGCAGGCGACCAACTATTGGTAGAGGTCACCGATATGCTGGGGCGGCGCACGCGTAAAAGTGATCTTCTGGCTCGCCTTGGAGGCGACGAATTTGCGCTGCTTATTTACGGCACTAGCGAGGAGCAAGTCGCCGCGGCAGCGGAGTCTTACCGTAAGTTATTGGCCGATTATGTGTTTAAATACGATGGCAAAATCGTCAACATCGGCTGTTCCATCGGTGTTACATTGTTTGGCCAGGAGCCCCAAATTAAAGAAGATATTCTGGTGCAAGCCGATATTGCCTGCCATATTGCCAAACGCAATGGCCGCAACCGTATCCATATTTATAAATCCGACGACAAAGAAAATATGGCCGCGATGTCGGAGGATATGGGGTGGGCGGCACGTATCAAAAATGCCATTGCCCAAAACCAATTCATTATCGCTTGCCAGCCCATCATCGATGTGAAAACCAAGAAACTTTCCCGGCAGGAAGTATTACTGCGACTGCGTTCCGATGACGGCAGCATCATACACCCTTCCGGTTTTCTGCCTTCCGCAGAACGCTTCGGGTTGATGCGTTCCATCGATAAATGGGTTATTCAAAACGCCATCGAAATTCTCGGAAAGCAACTCAGACACAAGCCAGACACTCACTTTTCCATTAATATTTCCGCGAAAACGCTGGAAGATACAACGATGTTTGAAGTCATCACCAATGCGTTGAAAGAACATTCGGTAAATCCCAAACAAGTGACATTCGAAATAACTGAAAATACCGCGATTTCCACCATGGTGTCAGCGGTGGACTTTCTGAACAAAGTCCGCGAGTTGGGCTGTCAAACAGCCTTGGATGATTTTGGCGTCGGTTATTCATCGTTTGCGTATTTAAAAGATTTGCCGGTGGATTTGGTGAAAATCGATGGCTCGTTTGTGCGCAACATGCAAAAAGACGCACTGCAGTTCGCCATGGTACGTTCCATGAATGATGTCGCCCATGCTTTGGGTAAACAGACCGTGGCCGAATATGTTGAAGACGCCGAGTGTCTGGCAAAATTACAAGAGATTGGCGTGGATTATGTTCAAGGTTATTTTATTGGTAAACCCGGTGTTATTCCCTTCGCGCGGAGTAAAGCGGCGCACAATCCTCATATCAAATTGGTTTCTGGTTAAACTGATCTTAGTGCCCCGTTTGTCGGTAAGCGGGAGACAATAGTCCATGAAAAAATCCAGGCGTATGCAGCCGTTGAAGCGAGTAGCGGAGTCCAAAGAGCAGCGCGCGGCCACCGAACTGGGTCACGCGCAACAGCACCTTAAAAATCAGATCGATCGCTTAAACGAATTGCTGAACTATAAAAGCGAATATCTCTCCCGTTTTCAGCAAAGCGGTCAAAATGGCATATCCGTGGACCGCTTGCAAAGTTTCCGCAGTTTTTTACAGAATTTGGAGCTGGCGGTGGAACAACAACAGCAAGCGGTTAGAATGGCGGGGGAACTGGTCGATAAGCGCAAACGCCAATGGTTTACCAGCCGGGATAAAGTGAAAGTATTCGATAATGTCATCAGCAAGATCGCTGACCAGGAAATCAAACAAGAAGAAAAACAAGAACAAAAAGAATCGGACGACAGAGCACAACGTTCTTCTTAAACACTCCCTCGAGTAACCGTCAAGCACGCTAACCGTTGCCAGTTCAATGGCATGTTTTCTGCTCTTTTCCCGTTTGTTGTATTACCGCATCAGCGGTGTTGTTCAATATCAACGGATTGTGACTTTACATGGCCAACCACAGCGAAGCGCTACAATTGGGATTTTTTGCAGCCAAGGAACCGGCAATAGCCACGTCATCGGGTTCTCAAAAGCTTCGTTTTCAAAACGAAAATATGGCGAACAAACAAGAGTTTGCCAAAGTATATTCCCACTCGATGCAGCAGCAAACCCGTTCTGCGCAAAAACAGGCCGAAACCAATAATCCCTCGAAGCACTCCACCGAGAAAACACATTCGCAAAAACAAATTAGCAACCACCAGTCTGAGCAAAACAATTCTTCCAGTGACACTTCTTCCGCTCAAAGCGGCAGAACCTTGCCACAGAACGATGACACTACCCGGCAAGCCAAGGTAGGATTTAGTTCCGCCAGTGGGAATCGAGATTCTGTATCGCAAGCTGACGAAAACACTCAGGTCGCGTTTGTTGAGGGCAGTACAGGAGCTATGAACTACCACGCAAGTGAGGCTGTGCGAAACGGTACTGCGGAGCTGACATTTGACTTTGACAAAAAAGCTCTTGGAAGTGAAAACGTAGGTCGCGATTCCGCGACAACCACGATCACACCGTTGGATATTGAGGCTGATAATCTTGCCACTGGGCCTACTGCTACGTTGCAGCCTGGTATGCAAACGCAAACCATAAACGCCAACGCCGTTATACCAGCCGGGCAGTTGTCGCCAACAGCGGTCACTGCGGCATCCTCTCCCAATGAACATGTCAGCCCCGTGAAAAGTGACACCAACGATACACTGGTGTCGGCAGCGGCGAAGTTGACGCAAACACTAGATCCAGGCAAACAAGCCCAAGCCGGCTCAAACACCTTATCAAGCGAGGTTTTGCGCGCCGCTGCCGAAGACAACGCGGTAAAAGCGCCGCTTACCAATATCGCGAGATTGAACAACGAGTTGAGCAAACTCAGCCAAGCGCCTGTGGAGCTGAATTCAGGCCTCCAGGGACACCAGGCCGACGGGGAGAGCCAACAGGCTCACAAGCCAGAATCCATAATGTCTAAAGAACGATTGTTTGCGTTAATGCAACAGAACTATGGCCAAAATCTGGGCCAAAACCAAGGCCAAGGCCAAGGCCAGGCAAACAGCGTTTCCATCGTTGATCTGAATAAAATCATGGCACAACAAACCGCTCACCTGACTGCGATTTCCGACGATCAAGCGACAAACGAATTCAATATCAGTAGCGTGAAAGAGCATATTACTCCAAGCCGATTACCAGGCAGCTCATTTCAGATGCTATCACCTATATTACAAATGTCATCCACTTTCGGGCACAAAGGCTGGTCCAGTGAAGTGGGGCAGCGGGTGCTATGGATGGTAAACACGGATCTGCAGCAAGCGCAGTTGCAACTAAATCCAAAACACCTGGGGCCTATCGAAATAAAGATCACCATGACAGCTGATCAGCAAATTAACCTAAATTTCTTGACCCACAGTAATGCGGTTAAAGAGACCTTGGATCAAGCGATGCCACGCTTGCGAGAAATATTTGACCAAAGCGGTTTAAATCTTAGCGATGTCAACGTCCGGCAAGAATCTCACAAACAACAGCGTGATCACCATCACACGGCGGAAGACAGGTCGGTTCAATCCTCGCATTTGGCCGAAAATATGCACGACGAAGTTCCGCTGACACAAATCTTTCAGAGTCAATCAATGTCATCCAATATTGTTGATTTTTATGCGTAACCTATCTGCCCGTTACCTTTATACAATCCTAAAGAGTGTGACATTTATTCCGATAATTAAATGTTGACTAGGTTTGTCCGTATAGGCAGTAAGGACCGGACTAGAGGCAGAATCAGGAGTCATCATGGCGAAAAAACGGACAGTCTCTCCCAACGGGAAAAAGCACACGAACTCGGCAGAAACCGCTTCTGCGCATACAACACTTGTCTTCGATGGCGCTTTGGACATTGCCGGTGCCGCTCAGTTGCGTGAGCGACTACTACAAGTGCTAACCAGTCGTCAGCCCGTAGTGATAGACGCTACGAGTGTGGAGAGAGTAGATACTGCGGCGTTGCAGGTGTTAACAGCTTTTTTCAAAGATGCGGGCGCGCAAAATCTCGATGTTCAGTGGAAAACACCGGCGCAGTCTCTGAAAACCGCTGCAAGATTATTAGGATTACAAGACTCGCTACAGTTGAGCTGATTCGAGAACAAGTAGGGATAACCAAACAATACAACAGGCTAGAACTCAGGAGAAAGGGTATGGCACAAATATTAGCGGTAGATGATTCGGCGTCTATGCGTCAAATGGTGGCTTTTACGTTAAAAGGCGCCGGCCATGACGTTACAGAAGCATCCGATGGTAAGCAAGCGCTTGATTTGGCAAAGTCAAAGAAATTTGATTTGGTTTTGTCGGATGTGAATATGCCAAACATGGACGGTATTGCGCTAACCAAGGAATTACGCTCGTTGCCGGACTTCAAGTTTACCCCGATATTGATTTTAACAACAGAATCAGGTGCCGATAAAAAACAAGACGGGAAATCCGCGGGTGCCACCGGTTGGATAGTAAAACCATTTAATCCGGATCAATTGTTGGCAACGGTGAAAAAAGTATTGGGTTAATCCTGTTACGATAAAAAGAATAGGAAATTCACGATGGCAATAGACATGGAGCAGTTCAAGGCAACGTATATTGAAGAAAGCCTTGAAGGTTTGGACAATATGGAATCCAATTTGCTCAATTTAGCGCCGGGTTCCAAAGATGAAGACGCTATAAACACCATATTCCGCGCCGCCCACTCCATCAAAGGTGGTGGGGCGACGTTTGGCTTTGCCGACATTTCCCAATTTACCCACGTCGTTGAAACACTGCTGGACCAAATTAGAAACGGTCAGCGGGAAATTACCCAACAAGCGATCGATTTGTTCCTGCAATCCGTGGATTGCTTGCGCGAGATGCTGGCGGCCGCACAGAACAACAGTCAAGCCGATGAGATGCGTATTGCCGACTTGAAATCGCAACTGGATGCATTATTGGCATCGGACGGTGCTTCTTCGCCGTTAAATGAAGCTGTTGCGGTTGCGGCGGTAGAGTCCACGGCAGACCCACAAGCAAAAACCAGCGAATGGAAAATCCACTTTAAACCTTTCCCCAATATGTTGGCTACCGGAAATGATGTCGTGCGCATGTTTCGGGAATTGGAGGAACTCGGCGAATTTCAGGCGACGGTAAATTTTGCGGATTTGCCGGCGTTATCCGATATGGGAGTAGAAGATAGCTATCTTGGTTGGGAAGCCAGCCTAAAGGGTGAATGTACCCTGGAACAAATCAAAGACATATTCGTCTGGGTAGAAGACGAATGTGAACTGGAAATCACTGCGACTACCGTTAACGGTATCAAAGAAGCGCAAGCGGCGGTAACGGATGAAAACAGTGGCAAGTGCGCCGATCAACACCATGAAACTCCCATCGCGACTACTACCTCATCGGCTCCGATAGCTAAACCCTCGGTGCAGCCGGACAATAAGATCAAAGATAAAACCGAACGGCGCAGCGGTGCCGAGAGTTCTTCCATTCGCGTGGACATCGAAAAAATAGACTCGTTGATTAATATGGTGGGTGAGTTGGTAATCACTCAATCCATGTTAAGCCAGTTTGGTGAGGATTTTGCTCTGGAGAATCTGGAGAAATTGCGCGACGGTTTAGGGCAACTGGAACGCAATACCCGAGAACTTCAGGAAAGCGTGATGCGTATCCGCATGATCCCTATCAGTTTTGCGTTTAACCGTTTTCCGCGCATGATTCACGATTTGTGTAACAAATTCGGCAAGAAAGTGCAATTGAAGCTCTCGGGTGAATCCACCGAGTTGGACAAAACCGTAATGGAAAAAATCGGCGATCCTTTGGTGCATTTAGTCCGAAATGCCATGGATCACGGAATAGAAACGCCCGAGGTGCGAGTGGCTGCGGGCAAACCGCATACTGGTACTTTGCACCTTAACGCGTTTCATCAGGGCGGTAACATAGTCATTGAAATCTCCGATGATGGCGCGGGGATCAACGCTGAAAAAATTCTGAAAAAAGCTATTGAGCGTGGACTGGTGGAAGAGGGAGCCGAGTTGCCCCAAGCGAAAATCTACGATTTATTGTTTCAGCCTGGTTTTTCCACAGCGGACAAAATAACCGACGTCTCAGGCCGTGGTGTTGGCATGGATGTGGTTCGCAAAAATATCCAAGCACTGGGTGGTACGGTGGATGTTCAATCCACACTGGGTAAAGGTTCTACCTTTACTGTTCGTTTGCCGTTGACTTTGGCCATATTGGATGGTCAGTTGGTGCGAGTGGGTGATCACACCTACATTATCCCGCTAGTGTCCATTGTGGAATCTCTGCAAGTGCATAAAAAAAATGTCAACGCCATCGCCGGCAAAGCCGAACTGTACAAATTGCGCGACGAATACCTACCGATCATCCGGCTCTATGAAGCCTTTAATATCAGTCCCGACTCCACATCGCTGGAGAACGGTCTGTTGGTCGTGGTGGAAGGCGAAGGTCAAAAAGCCGGTTTGTTAGTGGATGATTTGCTCGCCCAGCAACAAGTTGTCATAAAAAGTTTGGAAACCAACTTTCGCCGCGTCGATGGTTTGTCCGGTGCGACCATTTTAGGTGATGGCACGGTCGCGCTGATATTGGATGTCGCCGGAGTTATCCGGGTTTCCCAGGGACGTTTTAACAGCCATCACGACTCGATTAACGCAGACGGTGTGGCCGCTTAAGGAGGCGTTTAGTGGAACTGGCACAGCAACTAGAAGACAACATTCAAATCGGCGCCCAAGCCGACGACAACAGCCAACAGCTTTTAACGTTTATTCTGGCGGGCGAAGAATACGGCGTGGACATCTTGCGAGTGCAGGAGATTAAAGGCTGGGACTCGGTGACACCGATACCCAATACCCCAAAACACATTCTCGGTGTCATCAATTTGCGCGGTACCATCGTGCCGATTATCGATTTGCGACTGCGCTTTAATTTGGAAACCATTCCATATGGGCCCACCACGGTCGTGATTATGTTGAAAGTGGAATCCGAAGATCGCTCCCGGACCATGGGTATCGTCGTCGACGGGGTTTCGGATGTTTACAATCTTGCCCAGGATGCGATGAAACCGCCGCCGGATTTTGGCAGTGTAATCTCTGTGGATTTTGTCAAAGGACTCGCCACGGTGGGAGAACAGATGGTCATCGTTTTGGAAATCGATCATATGTTGAATTCCGGCGAACTGGCCATGGTGGAAAAAGCCCAGACACGCTAAGCCATCTTTCACTATAGAGTACACAAAATGCCAGCACGAAAAAAACCAGCAACCAGATCCCGTAAAACCGCGAGTACCACTTCAGTGAAAAAACGGACCCAAAATTCGTCAACGAAAAAAGCTTCAAAAACTAAACTTATAGTGGCGCCACCACCTGCTGAGCGCCGTCGAGCAACCCGCAGACCGTACCAGAGTCCGCTGGGATTGGATGTGCAGACATTGGAGCAAACCTTCAAGTTGCTGCAGCCGAACCTTACCGATGTGGTTCACAGCTTCTATAACCGTTTGTTTAGCCGATACCCTAAAGTGCGGCCGTTGTTTGCCAACGTAACCCAGGCAAAACAGGAAAAGAAACTGCTGACGGCGCTCAATGTGGTGATGAATAATCTGCGCAAACCCGAAGCCCTGGTTAATACGTTGTTAACCCTGGGGGAGCGGCACAACGGGTACGGTGCTGCACCCGAACACTATGCCGCGGTGGCATCGGTGCTACTGGAAACGTTTAAGGAATTCACCGGCGATGTGTGGACACCAAAAGTTCATGACGCCTGGAGTTCAGCTTTAGAGACTATTGCGGCAACTATGTTGAAAGCCTATGAGGCGAATGCCTATGAGAATATGGAGGAAATTGTAATGGCGACAAGCAAAAAGGCAGTGCAGGAAGAATTACAAGGAAGTCTTGATGTGACCGAGGATTTACAAATATTGAAAGATATTTTGGAACACTCGCCTGTCAATGTCATGATCGCCGATGCGGATCACAATGTAGTGTTCGTCAACAAGCGCGCCAGGGATGTGTTTGAAGAATTGGAAAGTGAACTCGCCAGCTATATTCCCAATTTCAAAGCAGGCAATGTCACCGGTGGCAGTATTCACCGTTATCACAAAGATGCCAACGCGATTAAAAACATTCTTGCTGGTTTACGTCCCAATGAAGTGCACAGAGGGGAAATCACCCCCGGGCGATTTGTGTTCGAACATGAAACCCGGGGACTGTATGACAGCGCTGGTAGCTTAAAAGGTTATGTGGTCCAGTGGCACGATGTAACTGAAAAACGCAGCAAAGAAGAGCAAGCCCAGCGCCTGCAAATTGCAATCGATGGCGCGCAAACTGCCATGATGATGATTGACCGCGATTTGGTCATTACTTACGCCAACGAAACCACTAAGAAGCTGCTCAAAGACAACGAAGCCACGTTGAAATCTTTGTATCCCAGATTTTCCGCTGATCGCCTTGTAGGTACGTGTATCGATATGTTTCACAAGAATCCGGACCACCAACGTCGATTGTTAGCCGATCCAAGGAACCTACCTTATGAAACTGACATTCACGTTGGTCCATTGGTATTCCACATCCGTGCTTCGGCGATCCATGATTTGCAAGGCAACCATGTGGGCACTACCCTTGAGTGGGGTGATGTGACCGAATTGCGCAAGAGCGAGCTGGAAGTGGCACGGTTAAAATCTGCCGTCGATGGTGCGCAAACCAATCTCATGTTGTGTGATGAAGATTTAAATATTACTTATGTTAATCCAGCGGTCATTAACATGTTAGCCAAGCGCGAGACGGTACTACGCCAGCATTTTCCTGGTTTTAGCATTCAAAACCTGGTAGGTACCAACATAGATGTCTTTCACAAAAACCCATCCCATCAACGCGCATTGCTCAAGGACTTATCCCGCTTACCTGCAAAGGCGGAAATAAAAATCGCCGATTTGGAATTTGAAGTGAACGCCACTGGCGTTGTCGGCCCCAATGGTGAATACATGGGTAATATGGTGGAGTGGAGGGATATTACCGAGCAAAAAGACGCCGAACGGCAAATCCAATCGTTGATTCGATCGGCCATTGCCGGTGATTTAAATCAACGTATCGATTCTTCCGACTACGAAGGATTCATGAAAGGATTGGGTGAAAGTATTAACCAATTGATGAACGCAGTGGTTTTGCCCGTGCGAGAAACCAAGCGGGTTGCTGAATTGTTAGCCAAAGGCGACTTAACCGAGCTTATGGAAGGGGACTTCCAAGGGGAGTTCGCTGAACTGCGCGATGCGATCAACAGTTCCATGCAAAATCTCTTCGAGATGGTGAATAAAATCCGTGAAGGAAGTGGCAACATCGCTTCAGCAGCCGGTGAAATCGCGCAAGGCAATGCTGACTTAAGTCAACGAACTGAAGAGCAGGCGTCCTCCTTGGAGGAGACCGCCTCCAGCATGGAAGAGTTAACTAGTACAGTAAACCAAAACGCCGACAACGCACGCCAGGCGAATCAACTGGCCACGGGTGCCCGCGACTACGCCTCTAAAGGCGGTGAAGTGGTCGGCAGAGCTGTCAGCGCTATGGCGGAAATCAACAGCAGCAGTAAGAAGATTGCCGACATTATCGGAGTTATCGACGAGATTGCTTTCCAAACCAATTTACTGGCGTTAAATGCCGCGGTGGAAGCCGCCCGAGCCGGTGAACAAGGCCGCGGTTTCGCCGTGGTCGCCGCTGAGGTGCGTAACTTGGCGCAACGCAGTGCCGCGGCGGCCAAGGAAATTAAAGCGCTTATCAAAGACAGTGTGGAAAAAGTCGAAGAGGGCACTAAACTGGTGGATCAGTCCGGAGAGACATTGGAGCAAATCGTAGAGTCCATCAAGAAGGTCAGTGACATTGTCGCTGAAATCGCTTCGGCCAGCCAAGAACAAGCCGCGGGTATAGAACAAGTCAACAAAGCTATCACCCAAATGGACGAAGTAACTCAGCAGAATGCCGCTTTGGTGGAACAAGCCGCGGCATCCAGCGAGGCTTTGGATGAGCAAGCCAGCAACTTAGATGAAATGATTTCTTATTTTAAAGTCGGCGAACAATCTTCGGATACTAAATCGACTAAACATCCCCAACGGCAGTACTCGCAAAAACCGCCGGTCAGACACAGTGCACCGGTTAGAGGACAAGCGGTAAAACCTTCCGCCCCTGTGCGGCAAAAACCCAGGGCTCAGGAAGATAGCGAGTGGGAAGAGTTTTAGTCTTTATTAATGACATAAAGCCGCCAAGCCGCCAAGATTACCGCTAGCTACGAAGGCACGAACAAAACATCTTTTTCTTCGTGCTCTTCGAGCCTTCGTGGAAATTATATTTTCTATGCGGTTTAACACTAAAGCCGAAGATCAAAAACTTTAGAGCATGTCAATGGAATCGGAACGGGAATTTAACTTTACTCAGAAAGATTTCAAGTTCATTCGTGATTTAATCGCAGAACAAACTGGAATCGCTTTATCCGAAGCCAAGACACATATGGTGTATAGCCGCTTGTCCAGGCGTTTGCGTAGTTTGAATATCCCAACCTTTGCGCAATACTGCGATTACCTCAACAATGGCCCGACTGACGAACTGGTTCATTTCGTTAATGCGTTAACCACAAATTTAACGGCGTTTTTCCGCGAAAACCATCATTTCGAGTTTTTGGCCAAAACTCTGTTACCAAACCTATTCGCCAAAAAAGAGAGTAAACGTGTGCGTATTTGGTCAGCCGGCTGCTCCACCGGTGAAGAGCCGTATTCCCTGGCCATTGTGTTGCACGAAAACATGCCAAGAACGGGTGATTGGGATATAAAAATACTGGCCACTGATCTGGACTCCAATGTGGTAGCCAAGGCCGCAGGCGGTATATACGAAGAGAATCGTTTAAACGGTGTGTCCGAACAGAGGATGAAACGATTTTTTATAAAAAACCGCAATACCAACCAGGTGAAACTAAAACCTGAAGTGCGGGAACTCATCACTTTCAAACAGTTGAATCTGATGCATGAGTGGCCCATGAAGGGGCCGTTCGATTTCATATTTTGCCGAAATGTGGTCATTTACTTCAATAAAGACACGCAAAAAACACTGTTTAAACGATTTGCGGACTTGACGGTGGATAAAGGCTATCTATTCATTGGCCATTCCGAGAGCCTGTTTAAGGTCAGTACCCAATACCAACTTATTGGCAATA
>Ga0111150_1026_pt1 | contig 28154 bp, 27 predicted proteins | sample DeeMarSeWOR28_12_FD_80256 | JGI IMG/M metagenome (GOLD analysis project Ga0111150, IMG submission 80256) | Gammaproteobacteria bacterium SG8_11 | reverse complement strand
ACCTCGTCCATCCTTGGACTCGTACCTCCTACATCCCTGTAGTCGTGCATTTCCAGTATTTCCGCCGGTCGCTCCGGGCTTCCTGCCCTCACGCGACACTTGTACTTCCATGTACATCGTCCTTGGCGGTCACGGGGCCGGAATGACGGCTTTCTTCAGGCCTGATACTGCTGAATAAACTGGTATTTCAGCGCCCCTATGCCCAGCACGCTGAGCAGGAACACCGCCAGGCTGCCCAGCAGCGGAATGAGCTGCACCAGCCCCAGCACGATAAAGGCCCCGATGAGGCTCAGCACCATCAGGCCTTTACCCGGTGTGGCCTTGTTGAACAGGCGCCGCAGGGTCACATCACTGAGGTAAATCACCCCCGTCAAGCCGCCGATGACCACCATCAAGAAATACGCCGTGGCCAGCAAAATGCCCAGCAGAATGGTGATCCCCAGGGTAAACAGCAGCAGGATCACCAGCGGGCCCACCAACAGCACCAGGAAACCCAGCCCCAGGCTGACCAGCGGCGCCTGTTCGATCTGCCGCGCGGCGCTGACACTGAAGTGCGGGAACAGGAGGAAGTAGACGATGCCGGTGATAATCAGGCCCACGGTAAACAGCAACCCGACCAGCGCCACGACCTGCAATACCGGCGCCGGCTCGACTTCGGGCATCGGCAGGTGAGTCACGTCCCCTCGAATGATGGCGCCGGCGGCAATCTCGGGCGGATTGGGGCTTTGGACCCGTAGGGAACCCTGGATAAGGGCCTCATCCAGTATGCGCACGTGCTCGGCCATGATGTCCACCTGGCCCATGATTTGCCCGGCGATGATGACTTCCTCGCCGCCGATCTTGAGTTGCTGGCCCACCTGCCCCAGCACTTCGATTTTTCGCCCGGCCAGCCAGGCCCAGCTGCCAACTTTGGCCAATGGGCCGAGGGTGACGGTCTCCCCGGCGGCAACGATGTGGTCTGCGACATCCCCATTGATCTGCACCACCCGCCCGGCGGCACGAATGTCATCACCAACGTTGCCATTGATGGTGACGATTTCCCCGGCGGCGATGACATCTTCGCTCACCGGGCCATCGAGGGTCAGGCGTTGCCCGGCAATCACCACATCCCCGCTGACGGGCCCGGCAATATGCACCGTTTCCCCGGCGGCATAGAAATCATGTTCAATGGGATCGCGTTTGATCACGGTCTGCCCGGCTTCCTGCGCCAGCAAGGTGGTGAGCGTGAGGCCCAGGACAAGGCCAATGAGACTTGTGACTTGAATGAAACGGGATTTGCGCATGCTTCTCTCCTTCCGTGTTTGAGATGGCATTGAATTCAGATAACGGCTTGCGTGATGCCTATAACCATAGCCTAAAAATAATGCTGATGTTTTTCAGTGAATGGCGGCTTAAGCCCCACTCCTTTATTTATGTATTAATGTCCTTATATTTTGAACTGCCACTGAAATGCAGAAGTCATGGATGTTGTCCATAGACCGATCCGGTTATCCTTTTCGTGATGCAACTCATAGTTGTGGACTCTTGTTCTCAAGTTGCACCCGTGAGTGACGCCAATCCTTAAGTAAGAATAACCAACAAAAAGGTCACCTGTATGTCCAGATATCTGCTAGCGATCAGTCTTATCTGGTCGTTTATGTTTTCACCCATGGCCCTGGCGGATCCCAATGAGGGTTTTCCCGGCCGGCCGAAATATACGGATGTGAAAGTTATTTCCAAGGAACAGCTCTACAAGGATTTTGACAAATTTGTGATTGTCGATGCCCGTTCCTCGCTGGAGTTCGACACCCTGCGTATTAAGGGCGCGGTGAATATTGCGGTCGCGAAAAAAGATCCCTTTATCGAGGGGATAAAAGCACTGCGCAAGGAAACTCAGAAACCCATCGCGTTTTACTGTAATGGCCGCACGTGTATGAAGTCCTACATCGCGTCGCAGTTTGCCCAGCGTGCCGGGGTGAAAAACGTGTATGCCTATGATGCCGGGGTGTTTGAATTTGCCCAGGCGTATCCGGAACAGGCCGAGTTACTGGGTAAAAGCCCGATTAACCCCAAAGACATTATTCCCAAGTCGGCCTTTAAGAAACGCCTGTTGAAACCTGATGAATTCAGTCAACGCGCCTATGACATGGGCGAGGCCAGCCTGATCCTGGATGTGCGCGACAAGTTCCAACGCGGTGCCACCGGCTTTTTCGCCAACAAGGAACGCTGGGCCAGCCTGGATGATCAACAGAAACTAAAAGGTTACCTGCGTGAAGCCGCGGCGCAAAAGAAGACGCTGTTCATTTATGACGAGGTCGGCAAACAGGTACGCTGGCTGCAATACACTTTGGAAGAAGAAAAGATCCATGACTACTATTTCATGAATAAGGGCGCCAAGGCGTACTGGGATACCTTGATGAAATTCTAAACACGATTTGTATCCATGCATGTTGGCCGCCCACTGGGCGGCTTTTTTTATCTTGTTTATTTATTTTGATTTGAGGCTATCAACAACAAGACAATCACGGACAATGTCGTTAATCCCGCGGCAGTCATAAACGCGGTGGTTGCATTGAACCATTGCCATAGCGCACCGAACAACAACGCACCGGGTAAGGCCAGGAGACCACTGATCATGTGATAGACCCCATAGGCCGTGGCTTTTTGCCCGACCGGGGCGTAATCACCGATGAGTGCGCGCTCGGCCCCTTCGGTAAACGCCAGGCTGCCGGCATAGGCAAGAAACAACAGCCAGATGGTGAGGTCACCGGTCGCGGTGAGTCCCAGTGCAATGAGGATCAGAATGCGTGCGCCCCACCCGACCACCAGCACCGGCAAGCGCCCGAAACGATCCGACCAGTGGCCACCGGGAATGGCGACTACCACTTTGACCGCACTGGCCGCTGCCCATAGTAATGGCACCCACACGATCTCCAACCCGCGCGCCTGGGCCCACAATACTAAAAAGACTTCTGGTGTCGTCGCCAGCGCCAGGCCACCGGCGGCAATGATCAAGGCGCGTAAGCGCGCGTCCACGCCGCGCCAACCAAGCGGGATCGCAATCGGTGCTTCCGCCGCAATGGGCGGTGTGGGTGGTAAACCAAACCATAACAACAGCATCACCAGGACCCCCGGCACGACTGACAACAGAAACACATGATGCAGATCGAGTCCCCAACCGAGTAGCATGAATGCGAGTAAGGGGCCGACCACGGCGCCACCATGATCCAGGGCGCGTTGAAAACCGAAGGCCCGGCCGCGCAGATGACTGTCCGTGCTGGCGGCGATCAAGGCATCACGGGGTGAGGTGCGCAGGCCCTTGCCGACCCGATCCAGAAAGCGCAGCACTAATACCCAGGCCCAGCCAAACGCCAGACCGATAAGCGGCCGGGCGGTGTTAGAGAGACCATAGCCACCGACCACCAGGCCTTTAGCGTTCCAGCCGCGATCCGCCAGGCGACCGGAGATCAGTTTAAGAATACTGGCGGTGGCTTCCGCCACCCCTTCCACCAGCCCCACCACCAAGGGGCCGGCGCCCAGAACTGCGGTAAGAAAGATCGGCAATAACGGGGTGATCATTTCGCTGGCCGCATCGTTCAGAAAAGAGACCAGGCTAAGAATGACAACGGTGCGGGGAAGAAAATGTTGTGGCATGTAGGCTAGTCGCTTATTGCCCGATGCCTAGTTGTTGTAATCCGTGACTTTGCCCCGGCTGGTTTTGATTTTACCACGGCGGGTTTTCTGTTCGAGACGTTTCTGTTTGGAGGCCTTGGTGGGTTTGGTGGGCCGGCGTTTCTTCTGCGAAACGGCGACACTGCGAATCAGTTCTTGCAAGCGCTGCAGGGCGGCGTCGCGATTTTTTTCCTGGCTGCGGTATTGCTGCGCCTTGATGATGATCACGCCTTCCTTACTGATACGGCGATCTTGAAGTTTTAACAGGCGGGACTTGTAGAATTCCGGCAAGGTCGAAGCATTAATATCAAATCTTAGGTGAATCGCCGTTGAGACCTTGTTAACCTTCATGGGTGGAGATGCGTAACATGGCAGGATTATAACTTTTATTGATCCAAAGTGTGGATCAATACAATCAGACAGCGTTACTTGTTGTTCAACATGACGTCTAGCTGTTCCTCTATCTTCAAGCAGAGTTCGTTAAGTGTGTCACTACTGACATAATGGGCTAATTCCTTGTAGGCATTGTTTGCGATATCTGCATGCGTTTTTGTAGCGAAGGCATTGCCCAGCCTTGCATATCTAATGGCAGCATGAATATGCTCCTTATATGTATAGTAATTAATACAGAAAACTATTCTCGGCTGTCGAAAAATATATTCTCTTTCAGGAACTTGGCGGGCTCAGTTTGAATTGGCTTCAACAAGTTTCATCAAACAGTCACCCAACTTTATGCGCCCCTTTTATATTATCCCAATAATATCGCATAGGGTTTGTTGGTGCGGCGATGACCATTTAACAACTGCTCCCGGTACTCTTATCGGCGGTATCCCATTCCCATAAGGCGGCTCTGGCGCGCGTGACAAACTTGTCATCCGGACTGGCCAGATGTAAATAGGTACGCATAGCACCCTTCGCTCCTGCCATATCACACAACGCTTCGAGAGAAACGGCAAGCCCCCAATAGGCATTGGCCTGGGTGGGACGCAATGCGATGGCGGACTGAAAGAAATCATGTGCGGCTTCCGGATTGTTGCTGCCAAGCAAGGCATAACCCATGTTGACATGGGCTTCAGGCATGGTAGGTGTCAGTTTCAATACCCGATGTAATGCAGTAATGGCATAGTCATACTCTTGCGCATGCAGCATAATAACGGCTTGTTCAAAGCGGGCAGCAACTTCGTTGTGTTTTTGTTGTTGCACATGTTGAGACTCATCAAAAGCAGGCTCTGAGGATATGACCACCTGCGCCTGGTCCGGAATTCGTTGCACCAGCACAGCCACTATGCTGATAAGCACAATGGTCATCAGCAGACTACCTATTCGAATATCACGTCGCTTTTTCATATAATGCCTTTATGCGGCCCCATACTACTGAAGGGCACGCCAAAGAAAGTGATAAATGCCACGGCAAATATTCCCATCACCAGTAGCCAACCGCTCCATTGCGGGATTTTGTAGGTAAGTTTTAGATGTAAACTCAAGCCCAGCAGCAACCAGGTAATGAAAGCCCAGGTTTCCAATGAATCCCAGGCCCAGTAGCGTCCCCAGGCATCCTGCGCCCAGACCGCACCGGCCAGTAACATGAGACTGTGAAACACAAAGGCGATAGCGATGAAGCGCCAGACATACGCATCAAGTTCATGATCGTCCGGCAGACTGGCCAGCCAGGCATCGGTGCGCACCAGTTTGCGCAGTAACAGGATCGCCGCCAGGCCAACGGCGACCAGGCAGATACCCAGAAAGACTTTACCCACGCCTACGTGAATCCACAGCCAGATCGTCTGATAGGTTGCCGGTAATTGGCCGGCTTCGGCCGGCACGAGTAACAACCAGACACCAAGAAACAGAAAGAATGGCAGCACCATGAGTGCACTGGATCGCACTACCGGATAAAACAGGTATGCCAGTGTGTAGATAAAACCAAGACTGAACAGGTTACTTAACAGCACCTCAAACAGTGTCAGGAATGGCCCATACTCGGTGCGCAGCCAACGCATTGTAATAGCGACCATAAAAAAGATTACCCCGGCTACCAGCATCGACAGCACCAGTTCATCGACGTTGCGCTGACGCATCACGCCGTACCAAACAACAACACTGCCAACCAGATAGGCAGTAATGCCGATGAGTATCCAGACCATCTCAGGCACGTGAAGATGATTCAGCATGTTGCCTCGTTTTGCTTATTGCCGGGTTAAGGGTCAAGACTCGAGCGAAGCCGAGACGGTAATAAAAATGCCAGGCAAGGCCGAAGATACCGACCAATGCCGCGGCAAACAACCAGGCCAGCATGGGATCGTAAAACACGTCATAGCCTATCCACATGCGGATTTCCTCAAAGCGTAGTTGCCCGCCTCTCAGTTTGAGACTATCACCAGCATTAAGCACAACCGCACTAGCCTCATTCCGATAAACCCGCAAATTAGCGTTGTTATGTGCGCGATCCAGTATCCAGGCGGTCTGTGACGGCGGTTTTTCGCTCAATAATAATTCAAAGGTGAGATTTTCTCCCTCTGGTGTCTGCCATTCATTGCGTTGATTCCAGTCATTCAAGGGATAGGAGGGAAAATGAATTGCACCCTGCTCCCTCTTTCCGTCCATGCCTTGCCATATCAGCACCGCGGCATAACCTTTATTGGAGGTGGTATAAAAACGATACCCGTCCATGCGCAAAGGTACATTGTCACCGACCCTGATGGTGCTTTGCCTGCCCAGGATATACAGTTGGCTTTCGGTACGACCACGGATAAGATCCGACGCATATTCCACCTGGATTGTCCCCTGTTGGAAGTCGAGCGCTTCCAGCCGATGCCAGGGATGCAATACCCCCTGGCGGACCACTTGCAGATCGCCAACATTAAATCGCTGTCCTTCCATGATTTCGATCCGACCTTTGAGGTTTGCTAACCAGCCAAAGGTGGCCAGCAACATCACCGCCAGAAGACAAACATGAAAAATCAATAATCCGGATTGGCGCCGAAACTTGGGATTGACGATAAGGGCGGCCAGCAAATTGACTGATAAAACAGTAAGTGGCAGCGCGATCCAGGCCGAGGCATTGGCCCATTCCATATAGATCAGCAACACGCCCAGAATCAGGGCCAGCATACCCGCCAGGGTGAGTTTTAAGGAAGCGATTTTACCGAGTATGTTCATGGCGGATTCGTACACACGTCTCTCATCCAGTCCCGACCGGTCGAGGTCGCATTGCCGGGAATATTGGCGCCGGCGGAGCCACAATTGGTTTCTTCCCAGTTACCACTTTGCGCAAACGTTCGTACCTTGAGTTTGGCATTGAAATAATACGGTTCCTGGTTATACACATCGGCGCTGCCATTGATCGCGATCTCGGTGCCCGCCGGCAGTCCGGCTTCTGCCCCAACATCGTTCAAATTGACCAACAAGGCTTTGTTCTTCCAACCGTGTGGTACTGCGGTGTGGCACCACATGCAATGCATGCGTTCAATCCGATCGGCATGAAACGCATGCAGATTGTTACTCTGACTACCGCTATAACCGCTATCCAGATCACCCCCGTTGCGATCCGCGTAGGTTTGATAGTCATGGCATTTGAAGCAAATGCCGTTGTTAGGATCAGTGGCGGGCACGTCCCGGGCCTGGCCACCGGTTTGATCATTCCAACTGCCTTTCAAAATAAATTCATTGGTCGAACCATGCGGACCCCAGGGATTGTTGCCGCTGGGTACCACCGTGGTCGGACCGGTGCTGTTGCCGTGGCAATCGCTGCAATACATGGTCTGCTCACCGACATTGCTGTTCCATGGTGCTAACCAGGCATTGGCACTGGCCGAACGCGTGGTCGGATCGCGCCCGGTCTCGCCAATCACCGGATGCCAGGAACGATGATTGTTGATGGAAAAGGCGCTGCCGGCACCGGAATCGGTAGTGGTGGTTTGGCCGCGGTGCAATACAGGCGCATTAAACTCGACTGCCTGATTGGTGTATTGAGTCAAGCCATTGGTCCCCGATGTTGTGCCACCACCGGATGTACTCAAATTCGGACGCGTACCCAGGGGATAGATATTGTTATCAAAGTAGCCGTAATCGGAATGGCATTTCAGACAGATCTGGTATTCGCGCGTTACCCAGTCACTGGTGACCAGGGTACCGGCACCAAGGCCACCATCGCCTTGTTTCACCAGGTAATTGGTCGGTAAAGAGGGAAAGACTGAACTGCCATATACTGGCTCTACCCCCCAGCTTCCACGCATAGCTCCCGAGGCAATATTAGTGTGGCCGGCAGTATGCGCATGAGTGGGACTGAGATCCGATCCGGTACCATTAAACAACGCATTCTTCATAACACGATGCGGATTGTGACAATCGGTACATTCGGCGTGGCGATTACTGAGATTATCTTTGCCCAGCAACAGGGGATCCTCACTCAGATCCGAATCCGTGACATCATGCACTTCCTGCCCAGCCACTTGATCCGCATTGCTGATCGGCATGTGGCGCGGCAGGTTGAAATCTGTCCGAATATCTTTGACTTCACTGGCCGTGTTATTGATGACAGGCGTGGAGGAATGACATTGATAACAGGTCTCTTCCGAAGCGGCCTCGCCTCCGGCTTTGGGAACGGTAAGACTGTCCGTCCCTTCCCGTAATAAGCGCCGCGATCCATGCACCGAGTGGGTATCGTGACAGTTCAAGCAGGCTGCCTGCCACACTGGCAAACCCACAGGAAACTCACGTTGCGCGGCCCCGGCACTGGTATAGGTCTCAGTAGCCACACTCGGTGAAGCATGCGCCGAAGTGGCCCAGCCTTCTTTATCATGACAGGCCAAACACATAATATCACTAGTTTCAGAGAAAGCCCCGTCCACTGGGATGTTGGTCTGAAAGCGATTCAAGCGTAAAAACTTAATGACTTCAGCCGGGTCTTGTTCACGAATATGTGGATCATGACAGGAGGCACACTGGATTTGGGCCGCCCCACCACTGCCCGTCTGTTCCAGTGGCACGATCGGACGAAAACCCGGGGCGCGTACCCCGATATGTGCGGCGGCAACAGGATCAACCAGTTCGGTATCCACATTAGCCAGATTGCTATCGTAGGTCAGTGAGATGGGATGATCATTGGTGAGATCGATACCCAGATCCCGGATAAAACCAGTTGTTTCACCCTCGCCCGGCGGCATGGAGCCATCGATAGCCGTCCCCGTCATCGCAATATTTACGTTTTGTTGGCCACCCAGCACATTGACCGTACCGATCGCCAGCGTGCCATCATGACAGGACAGGCAAAGTTTCGAACTGCCACCCGGTTGATCCAGTTGTCCCATGATGTCTTCCGCATCCAGCGATGATGAGGTGTAGACCGTATAGGTCTGACTCGAGAGTTGGCGATTCCATAGCGGCGAACCAGGAAAGCTCGTTGCCCCATGCGGTGTATGGCAAAAAACACAAACTTCATCTTCACTGGTAGCGCGGGTCGTTCCGGGGCCAGTGGCCGATAAATTATGTTTGGTATTGGCAATATCCGACACCCGCTCTGCCATGGCAGGCAGTGACAATAGCAACAACATCACTGGAACAATAACTTGAATTCTGTTTACGGTTAGCACGGATTAACTCCCCAGGTATTGAAAGATAATCACGCGACCGTTATACATGTCTGCAACATAGATACGGCCTTGCTCATCAGACCAGGTCCCGGCAGGTAGATAAAAATTTCCTACTCCGGAACCGGTGCCACCAATTGCCAATAGAAATTCTCCCTCCGGATTGAATATTAACAGGTGATCGTAATAGGACTCGACGATATAAACGTTACCATCCAAATCTACCGCGACACCTTTGGGGCGTGTCAAATTACCGACATACAGGCCGCGTTTACCAATAGTATTTAATGGTTGTCCTTCAGTCGTCACTATCTGCACGCGCGAATTTAGGGTATCCGTAATATAGAGTTTGTTTTGTGTCAGACTCAAATAGGTAGGTGCATTAAATTCACCCGGGCCTGTGCCTTGCTGGCCAAACTTGCGAATCATTTGGCCAGCATCATTAAAGACGGCGATATGATGACCGCGGGTATCGGCAACATAGATTTGCTTGCCAAGTGGGTCACGCACCAGGCCGGTTGGACGCTGAAGTTGGCCGTTACCCATGCTGCCAAGCGGCTGCCCTTGCTGTGACAAACGAACAACGCGTTTTAGGTCGGCATCGGCAACAAGTATTTCGTCATTGGCTCCCGCGGTGATACCGATGGGCGAAGAAAACGTGTCACCCGCATCTGCCTGATTCCAGATAAACAACTTGCCTTGTTGCACATCAAACACGAATATTGCGCCACGCCCTACATCGGTCACAAGGATCCTGCCTTGCTTGTCCACCATGCCGGATTGCGGACGCAGTAATACCCGCGGTTCCTGTTCAGGTCCCGCACCCAAACCAACCACCCAGCGCATCATATTGGTGAAAGCACCCGGCTGACTCTGCTCTGAAGTACCAAAGTTCTGTTCGCCAACAAGTTGGCCAGCAAAACTGTAACGCGGCACATCGGGCAAGGTCGGCCAAACACGTCCTTCCGCTGCACGGGTATTATCGGGGAAATAACGCATTTCCGTGGGCGTCTGTGCACAAGCACTTAACAGAAGTACCAGACTATAACCAAATAGTATCTGTATCCTGTTCATAGACATGGCGGGACGACCCTGAGGATTTCCACGCTGGCACTTGCCGCATCAGCGACATAAAGAAAGCCATCACTTATCCATAAGTCAGATATCAGTTGAAAATTGAGTTTGGCCGGGTCGCGCGGCTCGCCTACCGTTGTTTGGAGTTCGCCACCGCGATAGACCTTGATGGTATTATCCGCCAGATCCGCTACATAGACTCGATTAAACTCATCGGTCGCGACAGAGCCGGGTTGTTTTAATTCTTCATTGCCAAATTTGTAGCGCAACTTGCCAGTGGGCGCCAAGGCGTAAACAGATTTATTCAATTGATCACTGACATAAAGCTGGTTCGTTGCCATTGCCAACGCAACGATATTTTGAAATCGTAACGCGTTCTCCTTAACATCAGCCCCGATCGCACGGATGATTAGTCCACCTCGGTCAAACACGAGGATCCGTGCCGTTAGTCGATCAGCAATGAATATTTCCCCCCGACCATCATCTACCACAACTGAACCGGGTTGCGGGAGTTCACTTGCATTTTGATATGTCTGAACAAGTCTGCCATCTATATCATATTGTTGAACTTGTGCATTTCTTGTGTCGGTGAGGTAAATCGAGAGCGCCCTATCCAGATAGATTTGAGACGTCATATCAATAGCGGGCGAACTAATAAATTTACGTATTGTCTGTGTTGCCCGATCATATTTAAGGATCGTTTTCTGCGCCCCATCAACAATATAAATATCATTACCTTGCGCCGCGACGGCAACAGGAGAAATGAGCCGCAATCGTTGCGGCTGGCTCGCTGGCTGGCCGGGAGCAGCCAGTTTTCTTTCCATCAGAATGCCACTGATGGCGCTCCATTTGGCCAAGGGTTTTTTATCACTATCCGCATCACAGCGGGCAATTTCCTGTTCCTTGTCTTTTTTACCTACCCCTAGTAAACCCGCTGTGGTCGCACAACCGGTGAGTATGCTGAGCGCGATAATTCCCAGCATGAGAGTGCGAATATATGGTGTGATACATACGAACATAATCACCAGTTACCAGGTCCAGATGTTTGATGACCACCGATGACACCAGCAGGTGTCCCAGGCAACGCCGAATGACATAAGCCACAATTTTCCACCGGCCAGGCAATATCACCATTATGACAGGCACCACAAAATTTTCCTTTGGTGATTTCATCCATAGTGACGTCGTTAGCACCGGCCCGCATTTCAAAACCAAGCTCTGAATGACAGACCCGACATTGAAATCGAATACGATGAAACCAATGGGGAAAAATGACCGGCCTCTCTCCTTCCTGATCAGAACGTTTATTTAATACGATATCAGCATATTCTGATTTTGCAGAAGAAGTACCCAATACAAATATGAATATACCTGCCAGTGCCAAATAGAGAAATAGCAAATTCCACGTGGCAAATATCGGTTTACCTTCAGGGCTTGTCCATTTCATTGGCATTGATTGTATCCCATGGGACTGAATGGCAGCGATTACATTCAGTTAATGGAAAGGCGACAGCACCATGACACACACCACAATATTTACCCTCCAGGATTTGTCCCATACTTATCATTGTCGCACCTGCTTTAGATTTAAACAGTTTCTCATGACAGTTTTGACAGTCAAGTAATTGGGTATGAGGTTTATGGGGAAATCGGACGCGCGGAATACTGCCTGTTTTGTTGAGCAATATATCTGAATCGAGAATCCGCACAGGGACATTTTCTTTCAGACTGCTCCTGGGCCGAATATAACCATCGTTCAAGGCACGAATCCAGTCTACCTGGTTACCCGCGCTATCAGCAGGTAGTCTGGACAATGCATCTCCGGGATTTTGCAATAAATATAAAGAAGGATTTTGTGGGTCATGAAGGCCATCTTCTGTCAAATCCTTCCAATTGCCCGCTAAAGTTTGGCTTGACAGACAATACAGCGCGAACAGCACAAATAAAAATACCAAATGTGTATCAGACAATCTTTTATTAATATTAGTCTGTTTCATTTTATCCGGGTATGTAGATACCTGCACTTCTGATTGCGCGGACAATTTCCTTGGTCGACATTTCAAGAGTCTGCACAGCCGCATCATAATCACCTCCTGCAGCTTGCTTTTCTGCTTTTACACGCAGATTAGTTGCCGCATCCATATGTTTATTTACCATGGTCTGTATATTTGCATTCGTATCCATTTTTTCACGTAACAAAACTTCCACCAACATCTTATGTGTATCATTTCGATCAATTTCATAATCATATTCTTCTTCTTTGGATTTGAAGTCGAGCGATCGAGTCAAGGTGTCCCCGCCTCTTATATGTTCGATAGCAACTTTGGCTGCCACATAGGCCTCATCAAGAACTGCTCGTCCTTTGATATATTCACCCTTATTTTCCAGAGTTTTCGCCTGTTTTAGTTTACTCTGAACCAAAGGATATAATTCACTCTCGTTCGCTGGTGGAAGGCCTTTTTCATCGCGGATACGATCATAAGCCTGACAGAGCGCGTTGATAGTCTCAAGACGTGAATTAAAATCATCGTGATGCTTATTGATGATGCTTTCATCCAACTCAACTAAGCGCACTGCTTCAAACATTGTTTGCGTTGCCTGAGTTAGCAGTTTCTCTGCTTCTGCTATATTTCCCTGATCGTGCAAACTTTTTGCTTTCTCAAATAATTTTATTGCCTCGTTACGCTTGAGCAATGCCTCCGGTTTATTACTTGATTGTATTTTTCTTGCCGCTGAAGATATTGTGACAAGCTTCTGAACCGACGTCAGCCTGTCTTCTATTGAAGTCTTCGCTAATACCGGCGCGGATAATATAGATACAACCAAAAAACAAGCGGCCGAGTATTTTAACTGTGATATTGATTTATGCATCACTATTTCTCATATAATGTTAATCGCACTCAAAAAACAACGCCGGATGCCCGTAATGTTCGCGCAAGATTCTGGGTGCCGTTTTCTAATACCTTGATTGCACCTTCTATATCTCCATTCCTCACCATTTCGTCAGCTTTTTTCCTCATTTTTTCATTTTCATCAAGACTACTCTGAAACTCATGCAAGCGTTTTTCATCTACTTTCTTTTTTTTCTTTATCAAATCAGCAAGCAGCATGTAACTATGATTGCGTTGCTTCTCATAGGCAAACTCTTCTTCGAGTGAGTTGAATTTTAATTCATGTAGTAAAGTTTCCTTATGGCGCGCTCTGGCTAATGCAATTTCAACACTATCTGCCGCACCAGCAAGCAGTTTGTTAGCTTCTGTGTAATTATCTTCCTTTGCGAGTTTTTCGGCCTGACTTATAGTTTTTTCTATGTTTTCCATATCCAGCAAATAGCTAATCGTTTCTTGCTTTTCCGATGCGATACGTTGAAAAGCCTCAGTAAAACTAGTAATCCTCTCGCGCAACTGCTTATAGCGTGCTAATCGTTCATTTTTTAATCTCGCAGTGTCGGCTACGGCACTCGAGGCGCGGGTCATAATAATCAGTCCTTCCCTGGCGCTGATTTCGGCCTGATCAATATTCATAACTTCGAGTTTAATGACTGCATTTTCCCATGCCGATCTTGCTTCCTTGAGCAATGCTTTTGCATCGTCATTATCACTGTTTTCGATTCGAGCGGCAGCCGACGAATTCTGTACCAATCTACCAAGCAAATCGATCTTTCGCGAGACTGAGTTGCTATGAGCCAATTTTGCATTATCATTAACCGAATTATCTGCCTCGCTGATTTCACAATACAAAAAAGTTACGTTGGTTATCAGTAGTAACGTTACTACTACGCGCAACAACTGTCTGTAGTTATGTTTATTTTTCACTTTATGCGCTACTTCTTAGCTTGACTTGACTCCTTGGCGGCTGCTGGTTTTGCTTTCGTCTTTGGTTGAGAATGACACAGACGACAATTTGACACCGGGAAAGCCACTTTCCCATGACAAACACCGCATTTCTCTCCTAATAATATCGATGCCATACTGATATTATTGGCGCCTTTTTGTGGAATAAATATTGCCGGATGGCAATTAGAACAATCTAACCATTCAGTATGCTGTTTGTGCGGATAAACAACATTCGGCATGGAACCTTTCACCTCGCGCACGATATTAAGATCCATAACAATAGGTTGCGCATTTGGATCAACCTTATCATAGCGAGGTTGGATTTTTTTTGATTCCAAGGCTTTAACCCAGTCCACATAATTACCGGCATTACTTTTTGGTAAATTTATAAATGACTCCATGGGAGGCTGCAATGTATTTGCAGCAACACTTTCCGGATCATGAATACCATCTTTTGCAGGTGGAAGATTGCGATCACTCGGTGGCTTCATAAGCCGATTGAAGGCATTGGGATCAGCAGCATTCACATAGGCAGGTGACAACGCCATTATGGCAAACGAAACCATCAATGAAAATATAACTTTAGCTGGAAATAAAATTAACCGTGACACTTTATGCCTCCTGATTACTTCGCTTTCTTGGTGCTGGTTGGAGCAAGTATTTTTTGTAATGTGCTTTCATGCGCCTGGGTTGGCGTTCCAGGTTTTCCAGAGTGGCATAAATCACAGTTTTCAACCGACCAGGCAATATCACCATTGTGGCAGGCGCCGCAGTATTCACCATCAATAATTTTCAACATGTTAATTTCATTACCACCAGCTTGAAATTTAAATCCAAGATCTGCATGGCAGACCTTGCAACGAAAACGTATCCGATGAAACCAATGCGGAAAAATAACGGGGCGCATACCCGCCTCATCGGAATAGTTATTGATGACCACATCTCCGTATTCGGCTTTAGCCACAGGCAAAGAACCCAATCCGAATGTGAGCACCAAAATTACAGCCAGCAAAGCCAATCGTGGTAGTTTTGGAGTAAATATTGTCATAAGCATGCTTGCGCCCTTCTCAGTATCAATTCAGCTAAAGTTTGTCTATCTATCACCGACCATGCGGCGTATTTGAAAAAGAAAAAATGTACGCCCGGTATCCTGAATATCCGAATATCTTGCAATTGCGCGTAATTGCAACCGACCAATATAATATTCAAGTCGATTTTCCCATTGGGTGTCATCACGCGAATTTATCTCATTTGGCTCATCAAGTACCGCGACATACGAATTGCTCACAAACCGTAATGTCGATCGAAATGACAACATAGGAACACCAAATGTACGTTGATTCAGGTAAGTCACATCGATCGTGGAAGTCGGGGTCCATTCACCATTACCTTCATCAATAATTCCTGCGATTTCTGGCCTTTCATTCCTGGTTGCCTGAATGGTTATATTGCCTCTCAGGGAGGAATTACTATTGATACGTTGATCAAGAGAAGCTTGAAAGTTTACCAATTGGAATTCACCATCAATTTGACCATTTGTTACGCCACTAACATTAGTTCGCGAATCGCTGGCGGATAACCGCGCCATACTCGAGCGGGTACCGTTAGTCCGATTCCAGGAGAAGTTCAGCGTTGTTAGCAAAGTTTGAGATGAAAAATCTGCTGTGTCTTCTACAAAGCTTGCGCTTTGCCGTATATTAAAATTAAAAGACGAGTTTCGTGCTAGTTGCATGTTACGCCCAAGGTTATACCCTAATTGCCCACCCACAGCCTGTATCGAGTCTTCATCTTCCTCGGTCAAATTTCGAACATCAGCTTGGCCAAACCAGCTTGCATCCATGCTCCAGAGTGTAGAAACATCTGAATTATAAATTGCGTTGAGTGCTTGATTGGTTGAAGTAGCGGTTTCTGTTTCAGTATCTAGATATGTTATGCCTGCATTAGCATTGAATAGCCAATTCTCGTCCCATTCATAGGTTGCACCCAATGTGCCGCTGGCGGTATAGGCCGTATTCGGTTCCGATGTTTGAGTTTCAGTCTCTCGACCCAATACACGCATGGTTGCATTAAGACGGAATGGTTTTTGCGTTTCCGGGCGCCAGAAAGCAAAACTATTTAACTGGACAAAATCCGTCTCAAAATTAGTGGTTCCCTGGATAATCTTTGAGGAATTATAGGTAAGTCGATCTTCCGCAGAGAGAGTTTGACTCGGTCGATAGGTATGTCGCAGAGTTGAAAAGACATTCTTGTTTAAATCTGGACTATCAACCCTATCAACCGTATTGGCTGTGGCATCGAAAACAATGTTGTGTGGCCCGGAGACCTTGTTAAAACCAGCTTTTAGAGTATCGGTCTCATCTTCACGGACTTCTATATTACCATCCAGCTCTGTAGTAATATTTCTTTGGTCTGCTTGCTCGTAGCCTAATTTGAATGCAGTGCCAGCATCCGTAGTATAACGCTGCAGAAAACCGTAGCGTGTCCTATCCAATTCCAGACCAGTTAAATCAGTATCGGTTGAACTGTCTGTACTTTCTGCGAATAAATCGAGCGGGAATTTACTTTCAGGAAAAACTCTTAACTTGGCATTACCAATGAGATTGTCACTATCAGAAAAACCGTTATCATAATCACTACGGCGAAGATTGAGCCCAAGACCTGCTTCCCACGTTGCCAGCCACGGTTGATAGATATAACTTGCGCCGTTGAGCCTTAGAATACCGATATGCTCCACAAGATCCTCACCTTGATCGTATTGCCTGACTGAATAAAAATCAGCGCATGTACTACTGAGAAGCACGCTACTCCAATTGCGTGTGTGTATTTTCGCCGATTCATTGCCAAATTCACATGTCACATTGTTTCACTCCCCCCAATTACTTACGCAAGATTTGGCGTTTAATCGAGAAATATCCATTTGATCTCTTAAACTGCTGGCATGGTTAAATCTTGCGCGATATATATCTTACATTTTCGAGTGATGAATTATGGTTATTTTCATTTTTATGATAACTCAGATTTAATTCTTTTCTTTCAGAGAAACGCTAGGGTCATAGATTTTAATAGATGTTGTTGCCCATAATTGGTCTTTGAAACTTGTCCAGTTATTTTCACTTTCATCTCTTTCCCAGAGATCCTTTACACGTGACGATACTTCTGAATACGGCCGCACTCTTGCGGGAAGCCGCTCATCAACACGAAATATGGCAATCCCCCGTAATAATCTTACTGGATCGGAAATCTGATTAAGCGGTAATGCATTCACGACATTTTCGGCTGCCGGGCTAAGCATCCCCTTGTGGAGATATCCCATGTCACCACCATTGGCCGCTGACTTATCCGCTGATCGGAGACTCGCGATCTCGGAATAATCGCCATCTTGCTCAATTTCAGCCTTGATACTCTTGGCTTCAGCCATAGCCGCCTCCCAGACAGTTTTGGGCGCGGATGGTGCAACTTGCAGCAAAATTACTGATACCCGTTGTCTTGCAGGTTCAGTAAATTTGTCCAGGTTTGTTTCGTAGTATTCGGTTAACTCTTTTTGGGTTGGCTGGGAAACTTTACGAACATTAGTTTCGATTTGCCGAATCAGATCATCCTCACAAAGGCGTTCTTTTAATTTGCCAAGTAAAGACTCTCGGTTTTGCTGCCATTGTTCACTTGAGGCATAACGTTTATCATATTGTTCAATCGTGGCTTGAACAGCCTGTTCATCGCACTTCAGCCCTTGACGCCGAGATTCTTCGACCAGTAAGGAACGGGTGATAATTGATTCAGCAACTTGTTGCCGGACTTGGTTAACCTGATCTTCTGGCGGTTTTCCGTGGTAATACTTTGAGCGCATATGCCGGTAAAAGGCATTATTGAATTCTGTTTCACTGATTTGCGAATCACCAACACTCGCAAACATCTTTGGTATTTCTGTCTTCTGTGTTTGTTTTACTGGTGCTTCAGCAGCTATGGATATTTGCCCAGAAAATAATAACAGGATTATCGCGGGATATAAGGCATGTAAAGATTTGCCACTCATCTTATAAATACTCCTTGATTCTCTGTGCAAATTGATCGGTACGTTAATTAAATTTCAGTATAGGAAAAATCTTTAAGTATTGAACCTCAGATTCAAAAAAGGTCAGGGCTATTGCCCTGACCTAAGGATGGCCCAACTTAAATCTACCTCCTTGATATTGCTCTGAAGTACAACTTCACAACTTTATTTCACATGACAGGTTGTGCAAATTTGACTTGCCGTATTGTCGATTCGTAAAAATGCAACGGTTGTCGGACCCTGCGATGCTGCATTATGTGGATCATGACAGCTACCACATTCAACAAACGGCTGGACAGTGCCCAGATCATTTCGGGCATAGAGAATCATGTCGGTCTTTTCACGTGTACCGGCAGTTCCAATAGGGCTATCAACCCACCAGATTGGATTCCCATTGACGGTTGCTTTCTCAGGTGCATTGAAATCCGGATCACCCAGCGCACCGGTAAATGGACCATCTGCGTCAGTTGCCAATGGACCACCACCGCCATATTGCATACTGATCGGGTGATCATTTGTCAGGTCAGTGCCCAACATCGGAACAGGTGTTCCAACCATTACCCCGAGCGCGACCGGATCAACTTCGGCACCTGCCGGATTGTAGCCGCCGGAGCCTGGAAGATTGAGCACCACATCCATTGCCTGGGTGCCATCATGGCATGACAGACAGGCAAGCGAAACAGAGCCTACCGGCGCCTCATCAGAATCAAACGTTGGCGTTTGCAAGGTTGAATACTGGGTATAACTACCGGGATCACCCAGCACCTTGTTCCACAACGGCACTGGGGCAGCAGTATCCGAACCATGTGGCGTGTGACAGAAAACACAAACTTCATCAGTATTGGCTGTTGAACCTTGTGCGTTACCCCCAGTAGTTAAATCGTGTTGACTCCCTACAACATCGGCCATCGCAATCCCGGCCCACGAGGCGAACAGAAGGGATGCAAGGCCAGTTTTTATAACAACTAAATATTTTCGCATGGCGACCACCCTTGATGGTTGGTAAAAACTTTACTAGGTTAGGCTCCAACTAACGGGAATATAGAACAAGGATTAGCATCAAGGCGGTAACTTAGTCACCATAAAATGAAAAAACTGATCTAAATTTATAACTACGGATCAACACGAAGTGCCCTTTGGTACAGGTAATAATGGGGAAATACCTATGTGATTTACTGAGATAAAACTGCTACAAAAAGTGTTATGCGAATTGAAATTTGTGTTTTGTACGTTCTCTAAATTGTGATTAAGTCGCAAAAGATCGAGTTGTATTGTCAGGTACTGTAACCATTCACATACTCCTCTAATGCCGTATGATCGAGAATGTCAATTTGTTTTCTGGAACGTCTTACCCATCCCCGATCTTCAAATTCCTTCAAATGTCGACTGACTACTTCACGTGCGGTGCCCAACTCAAAGGCCAGTTCTCGGTGTGAGGCATCAACATAGCTATCCGTACCACTGTTATCCAATAGCCAGCGTGCCAAGCGAATATCGACATTACGAGCCGTGATGGACTCAAGCAGCATGATCAAATCACGCACGCGGCCACCAAATACACGACAAACAAAATCGCGAAAGCCTTTCGACCCATCAAACGCCGCGTCAAAATCTTTCACCGGGATTAAAATCGCATGGGTTTCCGCTTCGGTCATTGCTTTTGCCGGGTATACCCCGCCCGCCAGGAGCATTGAAGTCGTCAGGCTACAGGTTTCTCCGCCCTGCAAACGATACAGTAGCATTTCTCGTCCATTCTCAAATTCCTTGAACACTCGCGTGGCGCCATTGACCACCAGAATATAATTTTTGCAGGCATCTCCTTCCTTGAAAACTGTTTCGCCTGCCGGCACGATAACTTCTTTCGCTCGGCGGGCGACTTCCTGCCAGACTGGATCCGTCACTTTTCGAAGTTCGGGAAAAGCCACCAACCAGGGTGGTAGCGATTTGTCTGGGGATGACAATGAAGACGAGGATGACTGTGTATCTAGATTTGTCGTTGCCATGATTCTCTCCGTATCATTCGCGGATATGTCAGGTAGTTGTTATTAGCTTCATGAGCCTGGATTTATTTTAGCTGCCAGGCGCCAACATATCCTTCTGTTTCAGTGATTGTAACTGGTCGATAGACATCCAATTTTCTGAAATATTGGTCAACCATATAAATTCGGCCATCTTCATCAACATCGATGCCCGCCGGTAACATGTAATTGGCAGGCCCAAAACTTTCGGATCGTTTACCTACAAACAGCAATAATTTGCCATCATTGCTGAATATCTGGAAATTACCGTGTGCTGCATCACTCACGTAGATATTACCGGCAGGATCTATGGCGATACCTTTGGGACGGGCAAATTGGCCATAACGACGCCCCAGGGTACCGATCGTGCGTATCAGTTTACCCTGCTGGTCAAATACCTGGACCCGAAAATTACCCCCATCAACCACGTATAAATTCCCATCCGGACCCAGTTCAGCATCGCGTGGCAGGTTTAATTTCCCTTCTTCTTCACCACGCTCCCCTATGTCAAATAAGTGTTTACCATTTTGGCCATCAAATACTCTGACGTGATGTGAGGTTGACCGGATATTACCCGTATCCACGGCAAATACGCGGCTGCCATCGCGAGAAACAGTGACATGTGATAAGCGTTCAAACCATTCCTGACCACCGATGGCCTTCAGAAATTGGCCGGCCTGGTTAAAAATCATTATTTGTCGAGTGGTGCCGTCTGCAATATAGAGATTGCATTCTTCGTCCGTGGCAAGCCCCAATGGTTTGCGAACCAGAGCGGTTTCCTCGGCACCAATCTGATAAAACCGTTTACCCGGCACGTCGAATACCAACACACTGCGCAATACGGTATCACTCACAAAGATGAGACCCTGGCAGACCGCAACGTCAAAAGGTTTCGACATAACCGTGCCGCTACTTGACTCACCGGTTAGCATTTGCCGCATACGCGTTTGGCTATCAACTTGTTCGACAGCACTACTGGCCTGGACGGTTCGTTCGAATACGAAGCGTGGCTCATCCGGTGGAGCGGGAAAATAGATGGGGCCTGTTGGCTCAGTATCTTTCTCTGGCTCGACGGCACACCCTGTGATCCCCAGCATCAATACCCAGATAAGGAATGCTAAATTTCGCATAATCGTTCCGTTTAAGAATCTTTTGTAATTCTAATATATCTTGATTTCATTGTTCGTGATTAAATTACTAAATAACGACGTTTGTATTCCCTGTTAGTTATAGTAATTATCACATTCAGTCGCAAATTCGTTGCTGATCTTATGATCTATTGTGATTAAGTCACCGACGCTGCACAATTCGTAGGTGTATAAAAGCTACATTAATTTATACTTTGGCAAAGAGCAATCGGTAACTTTTCTCTCGTAGTAGCTAAAATGATGTTTATGCGTTTTTCAATTTCACAGAATATCACCGCACCCTCTTCTGCCCGTGCTATTAATCTAGTATTTTGTGTTTTCTGCCTGTTGATTGTAACCAGTCTGATGTCACAAGTTTATGCAGGAGATAAGACTAGTACATCTACGGAACAACTCTATCTTAAATTCTGTTCGGTGTGCCATGGTGAAAAAGGTGACGCAAAAACCCATGCCAGACAGGGTCTAATGCCCCCTCCTCTGGATTTTACTACCAAAGGGATTGAATCGTGGCTAACACGTGAACGCATGATTGCGGCGGTAACCAACGGCAAACCAGGTACCGCCATGGCTGCCTGGAAGACACAACTAAATGATGTGCAAATAGGCATGATCGTCGATTATATCCGGGCGAATTTCATGATTGCCCCTCAAGTTGCGCAGGCAACCCCACACACAACGGGTAACCCAACTGGCAAAAAGATCTATGCCGAAACCTGTTCGGTTTGCCATGGCGAAGATGGCCGCGGTGCATTGTGGGGTAAAACCTCGTTAAATCCGCAACCGGTTAACTTTACTGACCCCACTGCAACCAAATATCTTACGCGAGAGCGTATGATTGCTTCAGTTACCAATGGGCGTCCAGGTACGGCCATGTCGGCTTTTGCCAGCCAGTTGTCACCGACACAAGTCGAAGCTGTGGTTGATTACATCCAATCCGCATTTTTTCAATCGCAAGGACAAGACACAGGTATGGCACAAACATCTGAACGTGCGGCCTCAACGGTTGGTATGGCGGTATTGCACGGTCAGACAGAAGCAGTTGATAATACCCATCGTTCTGTCATTGGTCATGAAGCATCAAAAACACTGCCCACCGAACTAACAGGCGATGTAGTTACCGGCAAAGCCTATTTCATACAAAACTGCACGGCCTGTCATGGTATTAACGGTGATGGTAATGGTCCACGTGCCTATTTCATTTTCCCTAAACCACGAAATTTTCAAGATCCAGATTTTCAAAAGCAGTTATCACGCTCGCAATTGTTTAATGCCATCAAAAACGGCGTGCTAGGGCGCGAAATGCCGGCATGGGGAAAAGTACTTTCTGATCAACAGATTATGGATATCACAGAATACATATTTCAGACTTTTTTCACAGACAAACAACAGGGAATGACCACTAGCCAGAAGTCAAATTGAAAATATCCTGGTTGAGGTTGCATATTTATGTGTCGCTTAATGAGTTACTTTCTCGCTTTTTGGATGAGTGTTATTTGTTGTATTTCGACTGCGACGGCGAATGAGAGCCCCGAGGCTTATCTGGAAAAAGCCAATACCGCATTTGATCGATCCGATATTGTGAACGCCATGCGTTGGTATCGTAAGGCAGCGGAACTTGGAAACGCGGAAGCTCAGACTCGTCTGGCTTACTTGCTGGATAATTCTGAAGAGAATGCAGAAGCCCTTGAATGGTACCAAAAAGCGGTTGATCAAGGCTATCCAGACGCCTTCTACGGCCTCGCGGTTATGTACGCAGCTGGCGAAGGGGTCCCCAAAAATGACACCAAAGCATTCGATCTATTTTTGCAAGCGGCGAATAGCGGTCATATTCCATCTATTCGCACGCTGGCTGTTACCTATGAAGAAGGCGATCTTGGTCAACCCATTGATTACGAACTTGCCGTGCAGTGGTTACAAGCTGGCGTAAACGCCAATGATACCTGGGCAATTACCCGCCTGGCGCGCGCCTATCAACGTGGCGAATTGGGTCTGCGTATCGATAAGCAAAAGGCGAGCGCGTTACAGAAGCAATTGTCAAAAAAATAACCGTGAATAATGTTCACAACTAATATTCTCAATATGAACCTTTCAAGTAAACATTATTCACAAAACCGCTGGCGTTATTGGGGCGGTCTTTTTGCCCTGGTTATTAGCGTTATGACTTACGTACCTACCGCCCAGGCGGCCGATGTCTTTAATGGCAAAAAGATTTACCTGAATTACTGTGAGAGTTGTCATGGACCTAATGGCCAGGGTCAGATGGCCGAGGTACCGAATTTTACCCGTGGCCAGACTTTGATGAGCTCTGATCTGGCCATTTTCGAAAGTGTCCGATCCGGTAAAAATGCCATGCCGGCCTTTTGGGGCGTGCTTGAGGAACAGGAAATCCTGGATGTCATCGCTTATATAAGAACTTTCTACTAATGACTAATAATAATTTTAAAAAATTGATATTCAGCGCTGTGGTGTTAATTGGCAGTTACGGTTGTTCCGATTCCACGACGGACTCCACTACAAAAGTCGCCGCAGAAAAGGCCTCTTCTTCAACAACCACGGCTCAGCAAAAACCGATACCCAAGGTGCTGGAAAGTTTCCAGGTTGGCAATGAAGTGTACGTGCGCTCACTGGCGGTTGAGGAAAAGAACGACAGTCTGTGGGTCGGGACATCAACCGGTGTCCTCGAGATTGGCCTTGCGAATCACGAAATGAAGAATACCTTTACCCGCAAGGATGGGCTGGCAAATGAATACATTTTTGCCATTTTTGTTGATAGCCAGGGTTATAAATGGTTTGGCACCAACGCCGGCGGCGTTTCACGCTATCGGGATGGCCAATGGGATGTTTACTTTCCCATGCATGGCCTGGCCGATTACTGGATCTATTCCTTTGCCGAACAGAAGAACGGTCCCCTATGGATCGGCACCTGGGCCGGTGTAAACAGTGTTGACCTGCAAACCCAGAAGTTCACCACCTATGTGAAGGAATTGATCAACGAATGGGTCTATGCCATTGATATTGATTCGCGTGATACCGTTTGGTTTGGGACCGAGGGAGGTATTACACACTTTGACGGTAAAACCTGGCGGCACTGGACTCATGATGATGGCCTGGGTGCCGCAAATGTCGAAAAACATCCTGCCAGTCCCAATACCGGTCTGGGTACCCGTTCGCGTCATGATTTGAGTGTATTACTCCAGGGCGAGGAAACCTATAACCCCAATTATGTGTTTGCCCTGGTGGTTGATCGTAATGATCATGTCTGGGCCGGTACCTGGGGTGGTGGAGTCGGTCGGTATGACGGCAAAGCGTGGCGCAACTATACGGTTAAGGACGGCTTGGTGGGTAATATCGTCTACAGCATTCTGGAGGATAACGACGGGGTGATGTGGTTCGGGACCAATCGTGGTCTAAGCCGTTTCGATGGCAATAGCTGGACCACCTATAACCACGGTAACGGTCTGCTTGAAGATAATGTCTATGCCATTGCAACCACAGGCAATGGCGAGATCTGGGTTGGCACCAAACGTGGGGTAAGTCGTCTAGGCATCACACAATAACAGGCTGGCGGGAGAAGAACGTGAAACTTGATTACAAAGTGATTGTTGGTATTGCCATTGTGATTGGCGTTGCTGTGTATGCCGGATATTACATGGGAACCCAAACAGTAACTGCACCAACGGCTGAGGCACCCGACACTACAGCGACAACGCCAACTGCGACCACACAACCACCCCACCCCGCCATTAATATTCCGGGGCATGAATCCTCCGCCGCTCAAGCCACAAATGTGTTACCACCCCAATCGGGCCGTGCGCATCTTGATTTAGCGGCTAACCCGGATGCGAAATTCACTCACTTTCGTGTTGGGCAGCGCAATGTAAAACAGATTCTGGCGGATGGTGATCTGATGTGGATCGGCACCTCCGGAGGTGTCATTCGGTACAACATCAAGAGCGATGAATACCGCTTGTTTGATTTACGTAGTGGCTTGCTGGCAAACGGGATTTTTCATCTAAGTAAATTAAACGGCCGGCTGGTGGCGGGTACTTACGGCGGCGGTATGGCGATCTATGACGAACCGAATGACAAATGGGACATTTATAATATTCCGCAAGGCCTGGGGGATGCGTTTGTCTATGATGTCCTGGAGGCGGATAACGGTGACATCTGGATTGCCACCTGGTCCGGCGCCAATCGTGTTCGAGGGGGCGCGCTGGATGATCGTAGTAAGTGGGATCTCTACACGGTAGAAAACACCGCTGGCGGGTTACCCAATGACTGGGTCTATGGTCTGGCACGCGGTAAAAACGGTGAAGTATGGATGGCTACAGAAGGCGGCCTGGCCCGTTATCAAAACGGCGAGTGGACCAACTGGAACCATGCCAAGGGGCTGGGCGCCCCCTATGAAACTGTTAAAAACCAAATTCAATTCATGAATGATCCGGCGCAATATTCCAAGCACCATACCCGTCAGAAAACTGAAATGGGCCTGGAGCAGGTCGATATTGCATATAATCCGAATTACATCGTCGCGTTGCTAGTAGACCAAAACGGGACTGTATGGGCCGGTACCTGGGGTGGCGGCCTGGCAAGGTTTGACGGTAAAACCTGGACAAACTACACCGTTGCTGACGGTTTACCCGCAAATCACGTATTCTCACTTTACCAAGACGCGGAAGGACAGATCTGGGTTGGCACCAGTAATGGCATGGCATTAAAACAAGATGACGGTTTCAAGGTTTTGTCGACCGAAGACGGCCTGTTCTCCAAGATCGTGTTTTCCATGGCCAGTGCTGCCGATGGCAGCGCCTGGATTGGCAGTTTTGGCGGAGTCGCGCGCCTGGCCAAACTACCCTAATACTGTAATCTGATTTGTCCGGCTAATGATTGTCACCGCAATGATCAACAGCGCCGTTTTTGAATGATGTTTCGTTATTTGCTTTGCTTGTTTGTGTTCTATCTACCTGGCCTGCCGGTCTTTGCCCAGCAAGACTCTGCAAATTCTTCTATTACGGCCATACATGATCAGGGTCGCGCCGTTTATAATTTTTATTGTTACCAGTGCCATGGCTACGCCGGTGATGCGAAGACCTTGGCCAGCAGTTTTCTCAATCCCCAGCCACGCAACTTCGCTGCCACGGATCCGGCTCACTTGAGTCGGGAACAAATGATCACCACCTTGCGCGAAGGACGGGACGGTACGGCAATGGTCAGTTTTAGCAGTGTCTTGCAGGATGGCGAAATTACCGCCGTGATTGATTACATCCGCGCTGAATTCATGTCAGGCGAAAAATCGCGACTGGTCTATCATTCGCCTGAAAATGGCTGGGTAAATCATGAGCGCTATGCCGCGGCTTTTCCGTTTGCCAAGGGTGAAATTCCGCTGGACAGGAAGTGGGAACAACTCACAGCTGAGCAACAACAAGGTAAACGCCTTTACATGACAGCCTGTATCAGCTGTCATGATCGCGGTAACCTGCAAGCAGATGGTGCAATCTGGGATCTCCGTCCTCTCTCCTATCCGCGCAAGCATTACAGTCACACCCAACCGCTGGACAGTATCAGTGGTGCCTCTCCCTACGCCATTCATGATCAACCGCCAGCGGCCAATGATCTCAGCGGAATTGCGCAACAAGGCGAAGTCCTGTTTCAGATCAACTGTGCTTTTTGTCATGCTGCCGATGGTACGGCGCGTAACTGGATTGGCCGTTTTCTTGAACCGCATCCCCGCGACCTGACCACCACCCAGATTTTACAACGCGAGATGAAAGCCTTGCGCCAGGTTGTATTGGAAGGGTTGCAGGGCACATCCATGCCGGCCTGGAAACATGTGTTGAGCGAAGCTGAAATTGACGCCATCTTTGCTTATTTACGACATGTCTATGCCAACCGCCCTGCACCCCTCGACGCCCCACAACCCACACAGACACCTGCGCAACCGACTGGCTTAACCTGGCGTAAACAAAGCTAAGTGTCCTGTCTAAAGTTTGCCCCGGCGGTTGGGTCAATACTGTGTGCGTACCCAATACCCCGGCGATGCTGTAAGCCGCACTCGCGCGGATGGCTAAGCAGCAGATTCAGTCTTTCCACAGAATGGTTCTACAGCTGGCTGCAATTTTCGCTGCGGTTCTTCAAGCAAACGAACGACGGCCTTGTTGGCAGCGATGACACCGCCGTATGGTGTGCGTTCGGTGGCGGGTTCGGTCATCGCTAATACATCACTGACGAGTACGCGTTGCTCCCCCGTATCCAGCAAACTGATTCGCACCGCCAGCACTCAGGCCAACGCGGTAGCGGCAAGTCCCCATACCCATCCTGTCAGGGTGCTTTCTCCATCTCTGCGGTGTATTTACCATACCGTGCCGCGCCATTTAACATCGCCCGTTTGAGCAAGGCCTGTTGCATCGCCTTACCGTTCTCCGGCTTGCCCAGCCAGGCAGCCAGGGCCGGTTGTTGCAAAGCACGGCCATACGAAAAAGAAATCTCCCAGGGTTCATCCGGGAACATGCGGTTCATCGCGTTGAGATTGGCAGTCGCCTCTTCGGGTCCCTGACCACCAGAGAGGAAATTGATACTGGGCATGGCGGCGGGTACGGTACGCCGCAATACCTTGACGGTCGCCTCTGCCACTTGCTCCGGGGTTGCCTTCACTGAATGGTCTTTACCCGGCGTCACCATACTGGGTTTCAAGACCATGTGTTCCAACACCACGCCGTGGCGATGCAATGCGTGGAAAACCTCATGTAACACATCTTCGATGACTTCGGCAGCACGTTGTAAGGTATGATCAC
>Ga0111150_1004_pt1 | contig 29465 bp, 12 predicted proteins | sample DeeMarSeWOR28_12_FD_80256 | JGI IMG/M metagenome (GOLD analysis project Ga0111150, IMG submission 80256) | Gammaproteobacteria bacterium SG8_11 | reverse complement strand
ATCTCCCTTTGAGTGATTCACCTGTTTTGCTACTCACACCGCACTTGTTTCGTTTTTATTATAGTAGTTTTTGACTTTTTCTACAGGTTCAACGTTATAGCTGTGGGGCGCGTACCGCGCAGCGGTCAAGCGTCCCAACGAGCGACTTGTTATACCCCGCCATCTGTTAACCTACCTTTACCAGCTTTTATTTCTTTACAGATAACATCATAAATTTCATCGTAAAACATAATTTGGTAATGATCGCATTGATCAAGATGCGAGGGATTAAATTGTTTCAACCAAGGCGAATTTTCTACTTTAAGTACTGCCGCCCTTGATTCTCCTGCGGCCAAGATATTGCCGTGTACTTCTTCCCCAGCCATTGAGTAGGCTTCGAGGCCAATTAATTCTAAATGTTTGATGTTTTCTTCTTCATAAACATCTTCTGGATTGTAATATTCGAAGCCTTTGAGAATTACGCCATTATGTACCCATACGGTGCGCTGTAATTCTGGGCCGCGCCCATCATGATGAAATTCGTTTTCTAATAGTGCCTCTGTTTTCATATTAAGGGGTATAACAGTTTGATTAACGAGACCAAGTTGTCTCGTTATTACCTTTTAGCATTTCTTTTCATGTGCAGTTTTACTAACTATTTTTAATGTTAAATATTTTCTATATTTTTAACTAATATAGTTTATTTTTTCATTTCATATATTTCCAGAGAAATGGAGCGCTAATAATCATCACCGTTAACGTAACCAATGGATTAAATATATATTCAAAATAATTTTCATCGGTTATAAATAGAAGCACCACTTCACCAATAATTGCGACTCCAATGTAAACCCCAAAAGATCCAAATATAACTTTTGCCAGTTTTTCGACGTGCTTTTTTGCGTAGTTTTGTTCAGTCATTGTTATGCTAACAGTTGAATAAACGAGACCCGGGGTCTCGTTATACATTTATGTCAGGACCACGGAATTCACGAATATTTACCTATAAATCGGTAAGTTACCTATTTTGCGTCTCGTTATACATTCCAGATAAACGAGGCGCCCTAATATTTCCCATTTTGGTGAGCGATACTAAATTGGTCAAGAAAAAATCAATATTTTTTGGGTAGATGACTGCTTTTGGAGCAGCTCTATGAACGTCTGGTATGAGTAGCGCGATAGCAGTTACAGGTTACTTAGCGAAGGTCTGAGAACAGTATAATCCAGTAGTTAAATTACTGAAGAGGACAAGCTATCCTTTCAAAAAGCGGACAATCTATGGTTTCATGCACATAAACCCAATATAAAATACACGAGAAAGGGTGTGACGTAGACTACTTACTAATAATGTGCAGTAAAACAGAGAAATTTGAGGTACTGGAAGATGGCTAGGCTCAATAACTGGAGGTTGTGTCTAGTGGCAACACCCAATCGGGTGTTCAGGTCCACTCATACTCTACGCTTATCGCTAAAAAGCCGGTTCTGGGAAGTGGTCATCGACAAGATAAGTATCAAGCGGGTATTTGTGTAGACTGCGTTTTGTCGCGGCGGAAAAAAAAGTGACTGTGTTAGATGTTGTTTCGCAGAGCCATTGTTCTTTAAATCGTGGCTTGGTTGATGATAGGGCGTCCGGCGTGAAGAGCGCTGCATTCAAGCCATGATCGATATCCCGTGCTGAACGATATTCAAATGCTTCAATACCCATGCTACGCATATCCGCGCCCAGTTTCTGTGTTGCCGTATATTCCGAAGGGCTCATCAGATAAGACGTGTAGTCACTAAATGGCGGGGCCTGCAGCTTAAAGCCGCGCTGAGTGGCGTAGTTGACTCCAAAGACGGTGTGCTGGGTGACAAATTTGCCCGAAGCGGGGGGGGTCACCATGCCGCGCCAGAAAAGAAACCGATAGTAACCGGTTTCTGCAAACGCGGTGGTCAGTGATAATGAACCGTACAATAAACTGGATTCTTGCCGCGCGCCAAAACGCGATCCATGCGGTAGCGGGGGATAGCGAAAGGGTGTTACTAGTAAATAGTCCATCGCACGCTCAGTTCGTGGTGGAGCTGGTTTAGTATTATCGAGGAGGCGTTCTAAAGTCGCTTGTTCATCAAAATTTTCAACGAGACTGTTGGTCGCGATTTGCTCCTGGCTTTCCACCACACGAATCAGTTCATTACTGATTGGTTCGGGCGAAACGCGGTCCCGGCATTTAGCCCAGATATCCATTAAACTTTTCCGCGCATGGCATCCAAATATTCAACGACACGGTTAAGACCCTGAACGGTTTGTACTTGTTTAGCCGGTATGCCCCCGGTATGGCGATTTTCGGTATGCATCCAGTGCTTAATATCTTTGTTATTGCCGCCCACCAGTACATGTAAGCTGCGGTAACAACGAATGAGAAGCAAGGCGAGTTCGCCGGCTTTGCTATCGGGGTCAATGCCGCGTGCGATAGAGGTGCGGTCTTTTCCGATCACATGGCCAATTTCGGTTTGCGACATGCCGAGCGCTTTGCCCGCATTGAGTACTGCTTTGGACAGCACCGCACGGTCATCGATTTTTCGAACCTGGGCGGTTTTCATTGCATCATCCTTTATTAATGTTGTATATACCCAATATATACATAAAATGTTGTATATGCAACATTAGATGATTTTTACTCTAATTAATCAAAATTAATTAATATAATCAATAAGATAAATCAATTATTAATGGCGAAAATAGCAAAGCGGTGGTGTTCTAGCTTCTATATTAGTGGCTTTTACCGACCGAAAGTCTCGAATTTCGATGTGAAAATTGTAACGCGTATCCAAAAAGGGTTTGCTTTCCTGGTTATGATTTCTATAGGTTTTGAAAATCGTTGAACCACGAGGTTCCTGGGGTGCGAATGCCTGCCTCTCCGATATGTTATTCAGTGGTTTATCTGGCTTCTATTAACTTTATATAGTGCTTCGTTGCGTGACTCTGGGATAATTTTAGCGCGCTAAATTCAACGTTCATACGGTTGAAAATTTCACTTACTGAAGATGGTTTTCCTTCTCATTAGCGAATTAATACATTTATTACACAATGCCCCTGCAAAATAAGTTTCAATTAACGGTGCCACATCTAGTTGATGAAACTTAAGGAAAGGGTGGGTATTTGGGTGTATCAAATCATGCAGCTGCAATCTATAGATTATTCTCTCTAAAGAAGCCACCGTTCCTTAATTCACAGTTGAAAAAACTACGTGAAATAGCAATGGCTCTCTTACTTAAAGATTAGGTGGCGTGATGGAGTGCATGTCTTGCGTCTATTCTTTAATATCTAAATAAATACACAAGTTACGAAATGCAATGATGTGGCATCGATATCACCCCTTATTTCTTGCCCAAATCACTTTCTTAGCAAATCAACTAAACATATAATTTAAGTCGCACAATGGGTACTATTATTAGTATTTGAGATAACTGGTTGTTGTTAAGAATGCCTGTGTAATAAGAATAGTGGTGGGCGACCAAACTTAAAAAAACAAAGTGTCATTTAATAATGTGTGCCCGGGTAATACATAGCACATTAAGCCACGCTGAAGCGTTGAATAACAGTGCGCGGAAGGGGAAGTTTGATTAGTGGCAATAATAATAAAACAACGATGAGGGAGTTTAACATGACGGCATTTCGGACAGACGTTGCCAGTATTCTGTTAAGTGCATCACTGATGGTAGTAACCGCGTGTAGTAGCGGCGGGGGTGGTGGCAATCCTGGTGGCGACGACAGCAATAATAATAACGATTTGCCAAGCTATCTTGTTCAAAGTACAGCAGGTGTGGGTGGTAGCATTTCGCCGGAAAGCGTCACTGTCAGCGCTGGTGCCAGCACCCATTTTACGGTGACACCGGATACCGGCTATCAGATTTCCTCGATTACTGGCTGTGATGGGAGCCTATCAGGCAACACCTACACGACCGGTACGATCAGCGGCGATTGCCAAATCAGCGTCAGCTTCAGTGGACAAACCAGTGTACAAACATTTTCAATTAGCGCCACAGCCGGTCAAGGGGGCAGCATTTCACCGACGAGCATTACCGTTGACCAGGGTGAAAGTCGCATGTTTACCATTACGCCGGATGCCGGCTATCAGATTTCTTCGGTCACTGGCTGTGACGGGACCCTATCAGGCAACACCTACACGACCGGTACGATCAGCGGTGATTGTCAAATCAGCGTCAGCTTCAGTGTACAAACCAGTGTACAAACATTTTCAATTGGCGCCACAGCCGGTCAAGGGGGCAGCATTACACCGGCGGCACAAGTGATTAACTATGGTGCGACAGCTCGGTTTGTTGTCTTAGCTAACGCCGGCTATGAGATTAACAGCGTGATAGGCTGCAACGGGGCGTTGATGGGTACCACATTTACCACCGACACCATTACCAGTGACTGTTCAGTCAACGCGAGCTTTTCCCCGCTAAGCTTCACCGTTCAGACTCGCGTGGGAACTGGTGGTAGCGTCACGCCAGCGACACAGCCTGTCACCTATGGTGCTACCGCGAGTGTGACCATTACACCCTCGCTTGGATATGACCTTACCAGCGTCAGCGGCTGTGGGGGTGAATTAACAGATAATACTTACACAACGGCGCAAATTTTTAATGACTGTACCATTGATATCGTTTTCACCGAGCAACAGTTTACGGTCAATGCGGTCACTTCAGGCGGTGGCAGTATCACACCGATGGCGCAATCGGTCGGTTATGGCGCTAACGCTGTGTTTACGATCACGCCCGATGAGGGTTATGGGATAGCCAGCATCAGCGGCTGCGATGGCTCTTTGATAAACGACATCTATACTACCGGCGCGATCACTGCCGCCTGTACGGTGGTTGTCGATTTTATGCCGATCATCTCGCCCGTGTCTGCACTGTACCCCGTCAATGGGGCGAACTGGAATGATTATGTGCGGGGAGCTGATCGAGTCACGGCAACGGACGTAGCGTGTAATGCGGCGGTTGATCAAGCCTGCGTTCATGCGGGTGAAATTCGCGTGGTGCATACCATACTGACTAGCTGTGACGGTATCACGGCCAGTGATGCATTAGGGGTATTTGATTGGGAATGCGATGACAGTACGGGCCGGGTGCGTATCATCTCCAAGGGATTCGCACAGGGTATAGAAATATATGATTTGTTAAATTTTACGACACCCAGCTGGTTAGCCAATTCTGTATCGATTTATGTGGACGGAATTCTATGGAGAGAAACAGCCCCCGCTAGTTGGTGGGGAAATCCAATGACCTATGCTGGTGATGGATCAATCGCGCTGGACGTCGAAAGCGCGCTTTACCTGGTCGGTGAAAATACTACCCTGGCAAATAGTTACACTATCAGTGCATCCAAAGTTGCCTTGGTAGCCGATGAAGGGGTCGTGATTACGTCGCCGGGTATCGGCGTGCATGTGATTACAGCGGAGAATCTAAATTATCTTTGGATAACGGGCACGTTAGATGCGAGCGTCGACGTCGCCGGGATAGCGCTGACAAATGTCAAATTTTCTCGGTTATCAAATGTGAATGTGAGCAATTCAACCTACTATGGAATATATATGAGAACACTGTCTGATTTTAATGTGCTATCGCATGTGTCGGTTACAAACAGTGAACATGGTATCGCTATAATCGGGAGCTCGAATAATACTGTCTCAGGCATGACAATAAAGAATAACAATACTAATGGGCTATACATGGGTAGTTCTACAGATAATTCATTTTCTGAAATTGAAATATCTAACAATGGGCGCGGTATGTATTTTCAATACTACGTGGATCGAAATAACTTTTCTAATGTAAAGATAATGAAATGTGCGTTCGGTAGCGCCATATCATTGAATAGATCCTCAAATAATGTATTTTCCGGTCTGAATATGTCCAACTGTCTTGCTGCCAACATCAGTTTACATTCTGAATCAAACAATAATATATTTTCTAGTGTAACAACAACGAGCAGCGGACACGGTATTATCGTTTATGAATCTTCTCATAATGCATTCTTGGGTATTACAACGGTTAATAATAATTCCGGTGTGACGATAGGTGGTATATCTGCGCCATCAAATTACAATACTTTTCAGGGATTGGTAGCTGCAAATAATATAATCGGTATTGGATCTGGTTATGAATATAATTCGCTAGCAAGCGTAACAGCTGCTGATAATTTAATTTATGGAATACAGCATGGCGGTAATTACAATGTATTTTACGAATTGTTGAAAGTAGGAAATAATGGGACCGATTGTTATGTTGGTTCTGGAACAGATCCAGGTTTAGACGACGACAATAATCCAGATGATGTGAGCACTATAGGTTCCGATAATGTTCATGATGGCTTGTGTATTGCGCAAGGTAATTCGGATTTTGGTGTAGCAGTAACAGGTGTTACGTTACTTGATAGTTTTGTGGGTAAAGTCGCAACAAATGATGCGGCGAATGATAGTGACACAAATGGAATGGCTAACTATCCTCTCGATCCCCATAGCTTTGATTGGATTACTTTCGACAATGATTTTCGGTCATGGGGAAAAGACGGGTCAACCTATCCTAATTTGGATCAGCAAGAGCAGTGGGAAACGGGGCAAGGGAGAATATGGGACTGGTCGCTCAGGTATTTTGACACTGTTCTGCGTGACGTAATAGATGTACCAACGAGCAACAGGACACTCACCCATATTTGGGATGGTGTTCCATCAACCAACAACGACGCTGGTTGCGATGCCATGATAGCGGGATCTAAATGGAATCCCCTAAATAGCGTCTGTACATCCGTACTGCTACGTAATGCTATAGAGATATTTGGAGATGAAATAGGTAATGACAATGGATTATGTGAATCCAATGAAACGTGTCTATATACGCCCAATATAGGGAGCTACCAGGGCCATGGGACATTAATCCCGGCCGGAACTATCGGTATGGGCGGCTCAATCGAAAACGTTACCCTGGTGCAATATGAAATCAATGGTTATCAGTGAAACGTAATGTATTCTTAATCCTGTTTATTGGTTATTGAATAGTACTTGAATTTATTCAGGCACATTAAGCACAGTAACAGTAACAACCACATCGACAGCGCGCCACCACCGCCACCACCGCCACCACCGCCAGGATTAATTCCCGGTGAATTTGACGATGCGGCCTGTTGTCCCAGACCATACTGGCTCGTCACCGATCCATTGCGACTGTGGTCCGCATCATTTGCACCACCATCTTCAATGGTCAGTTGAATACATGCATTGCCGGCCTGCAATCCGACTTCGTAGGCGGCGTCTCCCGGTGAAGGACAGCTGCCATTGTTGCCCGGTGCACTGTGTATCGCGTTATATTGGTCAATGGTAAAATCGCTCCAACCCACGCCCGGCTGATAGCGGCGAAGTAAGGCATTGTCTGGAATCGCCGACGATAGTGGGAGGATCACCTGCATTCCCTGCGCGTTGCTGGGCAATCCTTGCGTAATAAAGTCAAAATAGCCGCCGATATTCTCGACGCCATCGTCGACTATTTCTGCGGGTTCTCCCATATGAAGCCAATAATCATGAAACGCACTGGCGCTAACATTGGCAGCGCCCGGTGCCATGGCAATTGGCCCCAGGATCAGGCGCAGGCCGGGTAGCGTCTCGATAAGATAACTGGTTGAATTGCCGGCTTGCGTTTGCAGCAAGTGACTGAGCGCAATCGCATCCAGATAATCCGGGACGCCATCACTGTCAGCATCCCCGTGACCTTCCGTGTAATCCGAGGTTCCGTCACCATCGCTGTCCTGTCCGTCGGAAAGGGTAGGCAAGTCAGTAACAACCTGCAGATAAAGTAGCGCGGTGGTCTGCCGTTGAGAAGAACCGGTGATTTGAACGTGGACTGACAGTAAATAGATACCGGGATCCAGTGTATTCGGACTGAAACTAAACGTGCCTTCGTTGGCATCGATATCCGTGAGCCTGGTGTCCGTCCCGCTCCAGTCAAAGGCATGCTGATTTTCAGAATTGGGATCGACCACGTTCGCCTGTACCACAACAGTGTCCCCCGAAATGAGGATCGCCTGCATATTGGTACCCACGGGTTGTTGCGCCGTTAACGTTACCTGCGGGGACACATCGGATTCGGTAATCGTTACGGTGTGTGTTGTTTGTGACCCTGGTACTGCATTGACCACGTTATCCAGAGTAAAGACGATGGTCTCATCAGACTCACCCGGCCCGTCGTCGAACACCGTAAAGGGAATGTCCACCCGGTTATTATCTGCAGCGTCAATCAGCACCTGTCCGGCCGCCGCGTCATGATCGGATGCCATCGTAGCGGTTCCGGCAATCGAGTAATCAATGACGACTGGATAACTGACCGCATTACCGTTGAGTTGCAGTGTCACGATGACCTCAGAACCTTCGGTCACGATCTGGGATACCGAGAAATTGATTAATGGAACAACATTAACACGCTGTATCGCCGAGCTACTGTTACCGGCAGCATCTGTTGCAGTCCAGGTGACCGTATTGATACCGGGTGCAAACGGTCCACTGTTATCGGGCGTTGCTTCCAGCGGTCCATCAATACCATCGGCAGCGATTGCCGTTCCCAGTTCAACGACAGTGAATAATCCCGTCGCATTCACCGTGATGTCGCCCGGCGCAAGAAGGACCGGGGCCACACTGTCGGCACCAATACTGGTGCCGTCCATGTATTCCTGAAGATTCGAAATCCCGTCACCATCCAGGTCACCCAGTGCATCGGCTGCGTTGAGTGGATCGAGTCCATAAGCCAGTTCTACGGCATCGGGCAGACCATCATTATCATCGTCAAGGTCGGCGTTGTTGCCGATGCCATCACGGTCACTGTCCAGCCATTCTTGGTTGTCCAGTGGAAACGCATCAGCCGTATCGGGTACCTGGTCATTATCATCGTCGAGGTCAGCGTTGTTGCCGATGCTATCATTGTCCGTATCGACCCATTCAGTGGGGTCTAACGGAAAAGCATCGACCGTATCCAAAACGCCGTCGTTGTCATCATCGAGATCTGCGTTATTCCCGCTACCATCATTATCCGAATCAAGCCATTCCGTAGCGTCAAGCGGGAACACATCTTGGATATCCGGTACACCGTCATTATCATCATCTGTATCGGCATTATTGCCGACGCCGTCGCGATCGGTATCGGTCGATTCGAACCGGTCCAGCGGAAATGCATCATCAATATCCAGCACGCCGTCATTGTCATCATCACTATCGGCATTGTTGCCGATGCCGTCGCGGTCGCTGTCGCTCCATTCGGCACTGTTGGCGGGAAACGCATCGCGATCGTCATAGAACGAGTCACCGTCAGTATCAGATAACAACGGATTGGTGCCTTCATAGTATTCCGTGATGTTATCCCAGCGGTCGCCGTCAGCATTTTGATATTGCTCTGCCGGCACCAGCGGATCAAAGCCGTATTGTAATTCCCAGTTGACGGGCAGCCCGTCATTATCTGCATCGATCTCGCCTACTTCCACGTGGGTGCGCAGGGTGATTGCTGACAATCCTCGATTGATCCCAATGTCGCCCGACACATCCACGGCCGCGCCGGGTGTGAGTTCAAAGCCATCCCATAAGCGTGCGCTCAGACGCCCTGGTACACCGACAAAGTCGGTCGCCGGTAAAAATCGCAACTGAGCTGACGTAGACAGTACCACTGCATTGCTGTCACTGACCGCCGTGTCGATTGTGTTCCAACTGCTACCGCCATCCAGGGAGTATTGCCACTCGCCCTCGCTGGTCAATGTGGTGTTGTTGACAATGGCAATGCCGGCGAAGGTATCGGCACCTTGGTCTTGAAAATGTGGCAGGTACAACGCGGGATCATCGACCAGCATTCCCAGCGGATTCCCTTCATTCATGGCCAATGGTGCAAGGTGCGGGGTGGGTAAGGTGTAGTAAAAGACATGGCCCGCCGCACTGCTCAAAGTGCCGTCGTAATAATTGCTGGTCGCTACCAGCAATTGTCTACCATCGAACGCAATATCATGCGCGAATCGATTGCGACTTCCGGACACGCCATCTGGAATGGCGGGATCATAAAGGACATTGCTTTCTACCCAGCGACCATCTGGTTGCCTGTCGAATAGATAGGCGCGGCCCGTCCGTTGCGATGCCGTTGTGTTAAATCCCAGGGAGGATGGCGCACTGACCAATAAGCGATTGCCCACCAATTGAATATCGGCGCCAAAGTATTGAAAGGGTACAGGATCACTCGCATTGAGTCGTTGTGCATGTACCCATTGTCCATTCGCTTGTCGTTCATAAATATGGGCCGTTCCAAAAAATCTACCAAAACGCGAATCATACTTGGAGCCCACTACCAGTGTGTCGCCGTAAAGATCGACTGCGCTTTCGATAGTGTCCGTCGAAATGGCATGACTGGCAGCGTCTATTTTGTTGACTTCGATCCACGCGCCGGACGACTGTCGTTCAAAAATATAAATCGCATTGTGTGTGATACTCTCCACACCTTGCGGAGCGGATACCGCGAGCACGATTGCTCGGTCGCCATGGATGGCAACTTTTGTACCGAAGAAATCTTCCTCGTTGGTATTGGTCGGTAACAGTTTGATTTCCAGCCAGCTGTTGTCGGATTGCTTTTCAAAAATATACGCAGCCCCTTGATGTTCTTCACCATCGACAATATGCGGTGATCCCGCAATGATCCGGCCATTGTCGATATCAACATCATAGCCAAATGTATCAGATTGCCGATTATCAGAAGAGGTCATTCTCGTCTCACGCCAACTGCCCAGTGCATCACGCTCATAGATAAATATCATTCCACTGCGTGCTTCGACGTTGTTGTATGGATTGTTAACGACGAGCGTATGATTATCCAAGGCCATATCCGAGCCGTAGTAACTGTCCCAATACACGTTACCGAGCGCTATAAAGGTCTCATCCCATCCACCACCGGCTAATTTTTCATAGACGAAAACGCCGGGAGTAAAATTCGACGAGGTACTAGTGTTATTACGTGAAATGGCAATCACATTGTCTTCGATGGCGACGCCCGCATTATAGGTCAGTCCCTCTGCCTGAAAGTCCTGCACCCATTGGGCATAGCTGATGACATCAGGTGCACGGTTAGAGCGCGTAGGATCCAGTGGATAACCATCATTCACATCGAGAACAAAGTCATTATCATCATCGTTGTCGCACGCATCACCCATACTATCCCCATCAGTATTGGTCTGATCAGGATTCGCTAGATCCGCGCAGTTGTCGCTCGCATCGGTATTTAAAATGCCATCCCCATCCCGGTCAGGATCGCTGTTATCACCAACACCATCGTTATCCATGTCGGCATGTTCGGTCGGATCATCGGGGAATAGATCATCGATGTTGGCGACGCCGTCGCCATCGCGGTCGCCGAACGGCACCAGCGTCACATTCACTTGATCGCTCGTAACCGTCGCAATACTGAACGTGGAAAGGGTTTGTGTGATTTCCTTGTTCATGACCATGACAAAATCATGAAAATTGCCGTCTTGCAATTTGAGGATACTCTGTCCGCGTAAATTGACATTAACATCCTTTATGCTAAAGCCAATTTTATCGAACTCGCCAATAAATTGATCGCCGGGGTTTTGTTTTAGCAACCGTCCACCATCGCCGTAATAACGGTTTCCCTCAAAATCGGCATCGACACCAGAGCTTATTCGGTAGTCACTAATAGTTCGTTGTGTTTCAAGGGTCAGAGGATCAAATATCACTAACTCATGCGAGCCATCATAAGCATATAAACGATTATCCAGGCCCATGTGAATTTCGGTATACCAGTTCCGCGGTACGGTGTTGGCTATTTCACCGGTATTGAGATCATAACGATAGATCTGATTTGCGGTAGTCGAGAAAGAGCCAATATAAAAAATATAATGTTGGTAAGTAGTGAGACGGCTGGGTCGGGCATTGGCCGGTAATGTCAGGAAAGACCATTGTCCGTTATAAATACCCAGTGTATACACACCGTCAGGTCCGGCAACAACAACAGCCAATCGGCCGTCGTCCAGAACAGTCAGGTCACCCATACATCCGGTACCGGTTGTGCGTTCCTCATGAGGTAATTGCGGCGCTTGAATCGACTGGACACGCAATCCTTCAATATTATGTTCCTCGATAATATTAACGCAATCACCATTACTCAGGCGTCTGCTAATGGATGCTAATATATTGCCTTCGGCGTACAGGCGGGGCGTAGAAGCGGCGCTCGCCAAGTCAGAGCCGTAACGATACTCAATCACGTTCTGGTAATGATCATTATCGTTGTCTGATTGTGCATCCTCGGCAAACAGAGGGTCCAGTCCATGAGCTAGCTCATAGCTGTCCGGTATGCGGTCATTGTCATCATCATCATCACAGGCGTCTCCCCTCATATCGAGATCCGTGTTGATCTGATAATCGCCGGTTAATAATGCGGGGCATACATCCACAAAATTATTGAAGCCATCCGCATCCGAATCCGGTCCATCCGTGGGGGCCAGCAGCGAGAAAGTCGGTATGCCATTGACGCGTGTTATGACAACCAGTTGATCGTTGATGCTGACCACAGCTGTAGGAGTGCCTTGATACGTTGCCTCAGCAAGTGCCGGTGCATTGCCATTCCAGCCCTGCATCACGGTCATCTGTGAATCAACGCTGTCGGGCCGAATGGTGACAGGCCGCCCATTAACCCACGTTACATCCACAATTGCAGTCTCAAAATCCAGTTGTTGGCGAAGATGAATGGCATCATAGGTAATGCCACTGCCCAGCAGCACCGTTTCACCATCCGGCGACAAGGCAATGGGTGGGGCAAATCCCGTGGAATCCAAGTGGATAAGGCTGCTGTTATAGTTTACGTAGGTCCGCTCGGGGTAGTACAAACCAAAACTGAGTTCGCCAGTTTGCGGGTCCAGTCCGATGGCATGCAGGTCGTCGGCGTTTAATGGATAATAGCCAAAACCCGGTCCTCTAAAATAATCGTTGGTAAAGTAATAAACTAGGTTGCCGCGTTCAGACCAGATAAATTCCTGAGGCCGCAACGCTGGGGTCAACCATTCGCTAACGATCGTGCCCGATAAATCAAGACTGACAAAATAAAATTGCCCGTTAACCGTGGATTCTCGACAGGCAACCAGGAAATTGCCCGCTGCGCCGATACCGCACAGTGTGCCGCCCACGCCGCCAAAAATAACCTCTTCGAATCCCGTTGATAAATCAATCTGCGTAATGGTGCCTGACAGATAACCGATATAGACCGTATTACGTTCTTTGGAAAAACTGGCAAAAGTCGGTTGACCGCGTAGGGGAATGCTCTCAATATAACTTTCGGATTGCGATGACCAGCGAAACAGCGATTGGTGTTGTGACGCGACAAGATTGACGATGCCCGTATTGTCGACAAAGACCTTATCCGGTTCATATGACAAGCCAACAGGATTGACAGGGGCACAGCTGCTGGAATTATTAAATTGCACCAGTGTGATGTGTTGCGCCTGTAACTGATTTGTCGCATCAAAGGAAAATTCGATGACACTATTGTTGTATTCTTCGATCGCGATCGAGTTCTGGCAGGTATTGTAGTAGTCCACGGGATCATAGCTACTCGACAGTCGAGTGAGCAACCCGTCTTGCAGGATAACGGTTTCACCATTCATCTTAACCGCGTCTTCAATCTGCCCGGCAATCGTACCGACCTGTTGACTAATATTACTCGCGTCCCACAGTGTACCCGTCATATCGGCCACCGCGGTGTCGGAAGCGGTCAGATACACCTTACTCAGGACATTACTCGACAAATTGGTAGATTGAGACGCATATCCACCATTCGCATCGAGGGTAAACTGCATCAAGCGTGAATTGATGTAAGGCGCTTTGGCAAAAAACACCGTTTGTGAATCCGTTTTCACCGCGTTGACAAACTTACGTCCGATACTGGATCTGATGTCAACCCCGGTCGATTTATTAATACCAATGAAGTGTCCAAATCCGTTGTGGTTTGTCGATGTATAAACATATGGGCCAGCCGTCACAATACCCGAAACGCCGGTGGTCGGTTCTGCAAAAAAGGTTACTCGGGTGCTGTCATCCAGAGCGATTTTTTCAATCCGATGGCTGTACTGGACATAGATGCCATCACCGTCAACATCAAACCCTTCTGGCTTGTCGTCCAGTTCAATATTGGGCAGAAATTGTCGTGCGTTCGCGTCATAGCGCGCGATTCGGTACGGTGATGAGAAGAGAACATAAATAATGTCCTGATAACGTCGGGTCTCAATCAGCCGCGGTGCATAGCCACTCTGTAAAGAGGGTGAGGCTGGGCTGGTATCCTCATTATCAGGAATACCATCATGATCCGTGTCGATGGAACGAGGATTGGTTCCACCCAAGGCCTCGTTCAGGTTGTCAATCCCGTCATTGTCTAAATCCCCCGTGGCATCCGAGGGATCGTACGGATTTAAACCGTAAAATTCTTCAAACCCATCCGTCATCCCATCGGCGTCACTGTCATTGGTGTCAGTGGTGCGGGTCGGATCAAATGGGGAAGCATCCTGTTCGTTTGTTACGCCATCGCCGTCAAAATCAGACGAACCCGGTAGAAATCGGTGGATGCGGGGCTTTCCGTCAATGCGGGTCACGATATACAGTGTGTTGCTACTGGACACCAATCCTTCAAAGGATCCGGCGAGTTGGTACGATTGGGCATCCAGTAAATTTGCAGACCATACTTTTAATTCCGTTTGCAATGCTTTGTCCCGCACAGAGATAAAGGTCCCGTTGATCCAGACCCCTTCGTCAAACTGGTCACCCATCGTGCCGGCTCGATCAAGTGTCACAGGATCGTGTTTTTTCCCTGACCCGAGGACTAACGTAGCGCCGTCATTGGAAATTCTGACCGGGCCTGTCATTCCCGGGACGTTCGTTAAGGGTGATTCCACGGGAAGAATTGCGCCATTGGTGGATAGAGTCGCCCTGACAAGATTGCGCGGCGAGCGATTTTCGATGATGTAATAAAGCGCCTGATTCGTTTCATTCCACTCAAAGTCCGAGCTGTAATAAATGTTGTTGGCGGTATTGGTTCGCAGGAACGCCCCGCTGACAGTAAATGTTGACAGGGACACGTTCCCCGACGAACCGCCCGGGCCACAGACGATAAGATAGTTACCGGCAATTTTGACACCACAAGGTATACCGTTGAGCTGATACAAGAGCGTTTCATTAAAACCGGCGTTCAAATCAATGTATTTGACAGCACCGCTGTTATAGGCAATGTAAAGTCGATTATTGGTCGGTGAAAAATCCATGAACCTGGCACGACCACTCAAAGGAATACTGCTCAGGTAAGATTGTGTGGTGGTGGAATAACGAAAGATATTTTGATGACGCTTATTCAGGAAATAGATCGTCCCGTCATTACCGATTGCCATATCATCTATCGAGTAACTAAGACCCGCAGGATCAACGGGCACGGAAGCGGATAGCGGTGCCGGTTCCCAGCCCATATCTTCCAGTACTAAGCTGGGCAAGCTCAGATCCCAGCCGCCCGTTGAGTTCGTTAAGAAGGGCTCCATGAGATCATCGGGCGCAAGATCAGGGCTGAAGTGGGACAGTGACAATCCGGGTTCGTAAGGATTGGGCGCATAGAGAGTAGTGTGGTGGTCGACACCCGTACCACTGTCCCGAGGATTGTTTCGCACAAAGTTTTCGACGTTTTCCCCGATCCAGTGCAGGTTACCCGTGTTCACTGCGGACGCCACTCGTTCTTCATTGGTCATTGATTGCCAGTTTTTTTGCGTCGTTTGATCGCGCAAATTCAGGGAATAACCATCCTGGCGTTGATTGAGTAGTGCGCCGGTCTCACCATTAACGAAGGTGGTAAAGCCCAGTCCGTGTCCTATTTCATGGAGCACCACTTCATATAAGTTAACGCTCCCAGCCGGTGTGTTGCCATCAAGACCGTAATACCAGGTCGCACCGCCCAGACAACTGGCCGATTCTCCAAGCGCACTATTGAACGTCGCGGTAATTTCGGGAGTTGTGCTGCCATTGGAATCAATGCCGCTGAGACTCTGTGCTAATGCCGTTGGCCAGTGTGTTAGGGCCAGCAGCGCCCAACACCGACTGATCACTGGTGCAGGTTAACGGATCAAAGGCTATGGATATCTGTATCGGGATCCTGGAATACAGTTGTTCGCCCCACTGATTTAATGCCTGTTGAACAACATACAGTCTTTGTGCGCCGATCGTCGTTTCGGGATTACCGCCGATTGGTTGCACCGGTGTGGGATCGTTTAAGCCTTCCCCAGCCTGATCATCATTCATGATAGTAAATGTCGCTGCATGGGCAGTATGAATGAACCCACTCACTGCTAACCAGACAACAGCGCAAAGTCTTATTATTTTCATTATTTTTGTACCTGATCCTTGGTGATATTGGGTTGGGAAAACTCCTGAATGGTGATACTACCGTCTTTATTCAGGGTCGCGACGGGAACATGGCGAAAACGGCCTTTCAGATCAAGCACGATCGAACCATCCGGCGCGGTCTTTTCTTTTAATTCGCCGGGTTCACCCGAGCTGAGTTTAATGACTTCCTCTTGGATAGGCGGTGCAAGTTTGCTGAATGATGATTTGTGAGATGTACTAATAGCTGGTCGATGTGAAGATAACGTGGACTGATCACCGATAGATTGCTCTGGCGGTTGATTTATCGGTGACGTTGAAACTCGACTGAGCGAATCGCGTTCGTGTACATAGGAAGAGACAGCAACTGCTGCAAATAGCAATAAGCCCCCAACTAAAATCACAATTTTTTTATTTAGCTGCATTTTTGTTTCTATTTCTTTTACTGACTTCAAATACATGCCCGATCAATTATGAATGAATACCCTCTCACTGTCATGCACAGAGACCGCTAGCGGCGGTTATTTGGGGCCGCATCGAAATCGCGAATTTGTATATTTGATTTTCCTAATATACATTGTATCGGATTCCTATTACTGGATATCTCGAGCGAGCCTAAGGTTCGCAACCTAACCTCATCGCCAAATCGCGACATGTGCTGAGAAAAGAAAGCTTATCTTAACGCTGGCCGTTTCGTTATGAAGCACAAGCTAAGGATATCTGCATCAGCGTTCTTTTGGTTGTCAGTAGCCCATTTGAGTATCACGAACTAATGGCTAATAGAGTGGCGCACACGGCGGTACCGAATTGTCTGTGCCTCTCCCTAATATAAATGTAGGGGTGCCATGATGTTTTTAGGTTGGAAAGGGGGCTAGATGAATAGTCAACGCATTATAGAGCGAATAAGGCGGGGCATTTATTTAGCGTGTAAGGCTGCCTGAGTTTACCATCCCGCGATGGTAACTAGCTTGTAGTCGCAATGGTTGTTTTGCATGGCCAAAAGACTAACGAAACGACGGAGCGGTGAATACACTAGTTCAGGTAAGCAATTTAAATCAAAGACCATAAAGCATAATATTTGCGCAATGGTAAATATTTACCTCTGCGTGCGCCTTGCGTTACTCTGAATAGAGTAGTCATAACTTATTGTTCTGTATAATATATAAGGATTTTCGTTTTAAAACATCGAATTGACCAACGTAGAGCAACGAAGACGAGATGAATTTACGTTTTAAATAGGTCGCATGATACAATTCGTTAACAAATCTCTGGGTGACAAGAATAGAAATCGTTGTTTAATTCAGCATCAATCAACGAACTAATAAGATGACAATAGATGCCCAGGGCTATTGTTGTTTGTACGTTTGCTCGATGCTTACTTTGATAAACTGGGGTTACGAGGGTACTCAGTATATTAGAGCGTCAAAATAACAATGAACTACTCTAAATGGACTATGGGGAGATTGTGTTGTGCAGGCTTTTTTATGGGTGCGAGTTAGACTTCTATCGACTTTAATAATTATTTTCATTTCAGCTGGTTTAACAGCTTGTGGTGGTGGAGGGAGTGATGATAACCCCCGGCCTCCTCAAATTACTGATTACACCATTGAGGGAACGGTTGTTAAAGGACCGCTTGCCAATGCGACGGTTAATGTTTATCGACTGAATACTCAGCAGACCGACCTGAAAGGATCCCTCGTTGTTTCAGGCGATACCTCCGATCACGCTGCGTTTACTAATATTGTTATTCAATCACCTTTGGATGATCTCTATATCGTAGAGGTTGTTTCAGATGCCGATACGATTGACATTTCGACCGGGCGCTCGCCGACTTTGCCGGTCCTTCATGGGTTGCTGACGGCGAGTCAAATTACTGATGGGGTGTCAATTTCCGTGACACCATTAACATCGCTAGCGTTTGAATTGGGCCGCTTAAATACATCAGCCGGATCCTCATCTGCCGAGGTCCTCGAGAATATGAATAACGCGGCAGCAACCGTTGTTGCGGAGATGGGATTCGGATTAAGTGAAAATTTGAGTCTTTTTACCACGCCCGCACTGATTAATGCCGATGAAAGTGTCGCACTCGCAGACATTGCCGCATACCGTACGTCAGTGGAATCAATCACCGCACTGATAGGCGTACTGAGCGCAAACTTAACGGCTGACGCGGAAGCACTATTACCAGCCTTGGCCCAAGATCTCACCGATGGCCAATTCGATGGCTTGTCTCAATCGGTTCCTGTTTCACAACTGGCGGAAATACCCAATTTAACAGATTTACTTGCCTCTTTGGTGATATCCCACCTCGCTATTCCAAATACCGACCAAGACGGTGATCCCACAACAGAGGATCCCTATACCGTGGATGATGTGGAACAACTGCTAGTGAGAGAGGCGGCAATGCTAGGCAGTCCTCGCGATGTGTCTGTGCTCTCTAATGGAACAATAGCAATCGTCCCCGTACCTTTTTCACCGGATTTTGATGGTGACGGTATTCCTGATCTGGTCGATCCCGATATCGATAATGATGGCGTCGAGAATGATAATGATGCCTTCCCACTCGATCCGAATGAGACAACAGACACTGATGGCGATGGCGTGGGTGATAATACCGATCCGGATATTGATAACGATGGTGTCGAGAATGCTTCTGACGCTTTCCCTTTCGATGCGAGTGAATCAGCGGATTCAGACGGCGATGGTGTGGGCAACAATGCGGATCCTGATGACGACAATGATGGCGTCAATGATATTGCTGATTTATTTCCCAATGATCCCAGCGAGTCGGCGGATTCGGATAGTGATGGTGTAGGGGATAACGCTGATGCTTATCCGAATAATGCGGCATGTCATGCGGCGACGGATGGAAACGGCGTAGATTGTTACTCAACATTACTGGCAACGGTCAATATTAATAAGGTCTTAGCAGATGACAGCGGCGTCATCTACTTACATATACCTGAATGGTCGAGCCTGGTACGTTTTGACGGTCACACACTGCATTATCTCGAACCCATATCCATCAATCCATTACTAGCGATGACCAGTATTGCCTATTCATCTAGCCATCAACGCCTATATCTCGGTTATTCAAATGGTGAAATTCATTATGTTGATTTGAACGGCAATCTGACAGAAACCGCGTTTACCAGTGTCCCCATGTCGGTCTATGGTTTATCTGCCGTTGGGCAATATCTGTTAGCGCAAGATGGCAGCGGCGCATGGAATACCCACTATATCTTTGATATGAGTGGCATGCTCAGAGACAGCGTCGAGTGGAATCGTTATTCACGTGCTTATGCCTGGAATGAAACCTTAGATCGAGTTTATTTTTTCCGTGATCAAACTAGCCCTAATGATCTACATTATGAAGAAATTAATCAGTCAACGGGTGCTATTACTGCTGACGGTGAGACACCCTATCATGGTAGCTACTCCATTCAGCCACCGATTCGTATTTCACAGGATGGCTCGCTGGTGCTATTGGGCAGTGGCGATCTCTATGATGCGGATACTTTAACTTGGCAGGGTTCCATAGGTACCAGCTTTAATGATGCGATATGGATGTCCGATGACAGTTTAATCACAGTTGACGAAGTGCTGGGCCAGACGCTACTTGAGCGGCGTGATGCTAGCCTGAATGTTATTGTGGAAAGAATAAGCTTTAACGGTATTCCACTGGGTATTTTTCCAACTGACTCCGGCTATATTGTGGCAACAAGTAGTCTATCGGGTGTGACATTTAACGTGTATCAACCCAGTGACGATAGTGATGGAGACGGCGTCGCCAATCTGGATGATGCCTTCCCCTTGGATGTAGCGGCATCCCTCGACACCGACAATGACGGATATCCAGATAGCTGGAACACAGGTTATGATCAAGCTGATAGTACCAGTGGCTTGACTCTGGATAGTTATCCGTTGGATTCAGCCTGTTATTTACCGCAACACGGTGACGGCACGCAATGTGATTACCGCAGCACCATGCCGGTCTTTACGCCTGATAAAGTCGCGATTGATAACGACGGCATTGTTTATTTGCTGAGTACGGCGAACAACCGGATCTTTCGTTGGTCAGCTACAACGGCGAGTTTCACCAATCCCATCTATGTGGGAACGACCGATGTATTGTCCCCCGTGTCGCCGACACAGATGACCTATTCGCCAGCACATCATCGATTGTATCTCGGCTATACCAGTGGTGCGATGACGTATATCGACTTAGCGGGAGAGTTAACTGAGCAACCATTTGCTAACTTGGCGATGTCAGTTAATGGATTGGCATCGGTGGGGCAATTTGTCTTAGCGCAAGATGATAGCGGCGCCTGGGAATCCCATCATATTTACGATGTGAATGGCGTACTAACCGACAGTGTGGATTGGAATCATTATTCACGTGTTTACACGTGGAATGAGGTCAATGATCGCGTGTACTTTTTCCGCGATACGACGAGTCCAAATGACTTGCAGTACGAAGTGATTGATCAGGTATCGGGAGATATCGTCGCAGAAGGCGAGACGCCTTACCATGGTGCTTATGCGATTATACCACCGATTCGCCTTTCACCGAACGGATTGGAAGTGCTCCTGGGTAGTGGTGATATCTACGATGCCAACTCGCTGGAATGGCGGCGTGCCCTGAATGGCACTTTCCTCGATGCGGTCTGGTTCCAGGATGCCATTGTTACGACCAGTGACAACATTACCAACTCTCAAATACAGGTGTGGGATCCGCTGAACACCGATCTCTATGGCAGCTATGTTGTTAACGAAACAGTTCGTGCCCTGCTGCCATATGGTATCGATATGATTCAAGTGTCCACGGGTGTCGCTGGAGTATCGGTGTCCGTAGTCGCTATAGGCGACCATGACTTGGACGGATTGCCCGCCTGGTGGGAAACCCTACATGGACTGAATGATGACGACCCCAGTGATGCCCTATTAGATGGTGATAACGATGGTTTGACTAACCTCGCTGAATTTAGTGAGAGAACGAATCCGGAAGTGGCCGATACGGATAGCGATGGAGTCACAGACGGTGACGAGGTCAATGTGCATTTCACGGATCCATTAAATGCCGACACCGATGGTGATGGATTAGCGGATGGGGAAGAAATCAATGTGGTTGGCAGTGATCCATTGTTAGTGGATTCAGATGCCGATGGAATAATAGATACGGTTGAAGTCAATAACTATGGAACGAATCCTTTATCCTCCGATACCGATGCTGATGGACTGGGGGATTTATGGGAAGTTTCCAATGGATTGGATCCCCTCGTTAATGATGCGAGTGACGATAATGACGGGGATGGCCTGATCAATTCCCTTGAGTTTGCAAATGGTACCGATCCCAATAACAGCGACACGGATAGGGATGGCCTGTCTGATGGCAATGAAGTTATGGTGCATCTGACCGATCCGACGTTTGCCGACACCGATGGCGATCGTATGCGCGATGGTTGGGAAATCACCCACGGTTTCGATCCACTCAGTAACCTGGATGCAAATCTGGATGCAGATAGCGATGGATTTAATAATCTAGCGGAACATTTTCTGGAAACCGATCCCAATGATGCGTTATCCATACCCGTCGTTCCGATGTGGTCTACCTACCAGGGTAATGCAGCGCATACTGGATTTGTACCGGTCGTGCTTGATCCAGCAGATTTTGCTGAGCGTTGGTCTGTCAGTCCTTTGGCAGGACGGTCACTTCACCCCGTGACGGCAGCGGATGGTCGAGTGTTTGTTTCGGAAAGTACCTATTACAGCGTTAATCAAACGGTCATGGCACTAAATGCCGCCGACGGCAGCATAATTTGGCAAAACGGCTACGGCAATATCAGCGCGGTTAATCCTCCCGCCTACGCCGACGGTACGGTTTATTTTCAAACCAGCGGTTGGGATAGTGCCTTTGTGCGAGGCCTGGATGTCGCCACCGGTGCCTTGGTGTTCCGTTCCAGTTTTGCGGATCAGTCCGGTCGATTCCTGGCGCCGACGCCCTATGCTGGCAACGTCTATCTCAATGGCGGAACCTATGGCGGAGCGTACGGTTTTAATGGCAGTACCGGTGTAGAGCTTTGGTTTACAGGTCTTTATCAAGATGATAGATGGACTCCGGCCGTTGATGAAAACTCTGTATATGCCTTTACCGGTGACGGTACGTTGTCTGTTATTGATCGTTCCACGGGTCTGATCGAGTTCACAGTATCGGATGCGTCGAATTCCTATTACTGGAGCGGGGCACCGGTATTAGGCACGAATGAGAATATCATTGTGGCAAATGGCAGCATGCTGACCAATTTTGATTTAACCAACCAGTCCATCGGTTGGCAGCTGAGCGGCAACTATTCAGGACAACCGTCGGTGGCCCTAGGTAACATTTATGCCATAAACAGCGGCGCACTGAATGTCGTTGATGAATTAACAGGTACATACCAATGGGCCTGGGAGCCGCCCGGTGGTGGTTCGTTGTCCGGTAATATGATTGTCACCATGAACCTGATTTTTGTTCAGGACAATTCGGCCACTTACGCTGTCGACTTGAATACGCATCTGACGGTCTGGAGTTATCCTGCGGTGGGGCATCTCTCGATGAGTGATGAGGGTGCGCTTTATATCGCCACGACCGATGGTTTATTAGTGGCGATTGAAATCAGTGGCGACAATGATGGTGATGGCATATTGCAGTGGTGGGAAACCCGGTATGGATTCAGTGATGCCGATCCTACTGATGCTTTGTTGGATCCGGATAATGATGGCTTGAATAACGTGGCGGAATTCCAGGCGTTGACTGAGCCGTATGTGTTCGATACGGACAGCGATGGTTTAAGTGATGGCGATGAAGTCAATGTTTATCTGACCAATCCGCTGAACGCCGATAGTGATAGTGATGGAATTCCGGACGGTGAAGAAGTCAATGTAATTGGCAGTGACCCATTGGTCGTCGATACGGATGCAGATGGTCTCACTGATTTTGATGAAGTCAATGTTCACGGTACTGATCCGCTCAGCGCCGATACTGACGCCGACAGTATGGCGGATGGTTGGGAGGTTGCCAATGGACTCAATCCATTGATAGATGATGCCAATAGTGATTCCGATAGTGATGGACTTATTAATTTACTAGAGCTTGCCAATGGCACCGATCCACTTAACGTTGACACCGATGATGATGGGTTAACCGATGGTGACGAAGTTAACATACATCTGACCAATCCCACTATTGAAGACACTGATGGTGACCGAATGCAAGACGGATGGGAAGTCGTTTACGGTTTAGATCCATTAAGTGATCTGGATGCGGTTCAAGACCTAGATGGCGATGGCTATAGCAACATTGCTGAAATCTACCTAGAGACAGACCCTACCGACGCATTATCCGTACCCGTTGTACCCGCTTGGTCTACTTATCAAGGTGGTCCTTCTCACGCTGGATTCGTACCAGTAATGATTGATACCGCGGACCTCAGTGAACGTTGGACGGTGAGTCCGTTTGCCGGCAGGGGTCTCAATCCTGTCACAGCAGCGGACGGAAAAGTGTTTGTCTCTGAAAATACCTACTTTGGTATGAATCAATCTATTGCAGCCTTAAGTGCGATTGATGGCACTGTGCTATGGGAAAATAGTTACGGAAACATTCATTCAATAAATCCGCCGGCCTATACCAATGGTACGGTTTACTTCCAGACCACGGGGTATGGCGATGCCTATCTTCGGGGGGTGGATGCAATTACTGGGGCACTGGTGTTTCAATCGAGTTATGGCAGTCAGTGGTCAAGATACTATGCGCCAACACCTTATGCGAGCGACATCTATATTAGTGGTGGTACTAACGGTGGCGTCTATGCATTTGATGCTATTACTGGCAGCGAACAGTGGTTTAGTAGCCTTTTCCAATACGATCAATGGACACCCGCTGTTGATCAATACTATGTTTATGCCTATACCGGTAGCAGTAGTAGTAGCGGCGGCAGCCTATCTGTTATCAGTCGTTTATCTGGTTCTGGTGCGCTTGCTTATTCAATAGCGGATCCTGGTTATGATTGGACAGGTTATTCAATGGACTTAGCTCCGGTTCTGGGAAATCACGAAAATGTTGTAGTTATCAATGGTAGCCGACTCATCAATTTTGATTTACAAAGCCAATCCATTGCTTGGGAGCTGAGTGATAGATATTACGGACAACCCTCCATTGCGTTAGGCCAGATTTTCACGACCAATGGTGGAGCGCTTAATGTCATTGACGAGGTAACAGGTGCACTCCTTTGGACTTGGACGCCAGCAAACAGAGCAGCAATTTTAGGTAATATCATTGTTACTTTGAATTTAGTTTTTGTGCAGGATGGCGCAACAACTTACGCCGTTGATTTGGATACACATGCGGAAGTTTGGAGTTACCCCGCAGCGGGGCATTTGTCATTGAGCAATGAGGGAGCTTTGCTAATTGCAACATCCAATGGTTCGTTGGTGGCAATTAACATTAGCGGTGATGGCGATGCCGATGGTATACCAGGCTGGTGGGAAACTCGTTATGGGTTAGATGATCAGGATCCATCGGATGCAAATCTCGATAACGATAATGATGGCCTGACAAACATACAGGAATATAGCAATGTCAGTAATCCACTCAATGCCGATACTGATAGTGATGGTCTCAGTGATGGCGATGAAGTGACAATCAATTTCACTAACCCGCGCCGATATGACACAGATGGTGACGGATTGAGTGATGGCGACGAAGTCATCATTCATTTCACTGATCCTTTGGCCGCGGATAGTGATCTTGATGGATTTACTGATGGTGAGGAAGTCAATCAGTATGGAACCAATCCGAATGACGCTGGATCGGTGCCACCGGCATTAGTCAATTTTAACGAATCTTTCGAAACCGGCATTGTTCCAGCCGGCTGGGTATCGACAGTATCAAGTAATGCGAATTGTCTCCCCGATAGTGCACATTCCAATTCGGGAAGCTACAGTCTACGTTCAGGCGACATTAACCATTCCCAACAAAGTGGTATCGAATTCTCAGATTTGTTTACTGCGGGTACGTTGAGCTACACCGCAAGAGTGGATGCTGAATCTTGTTGTGACCGGCTTGAATTTTACGTGGATGGCATTCTTGTTCATTCAATTTCAGCCAATCCTTCGTGGACGATTCACCAAACAAGTTTGACGAGCGGTGAACATACTTTGGAATGGCGTTTTGTTAAAGATGGTAGTGTTAGCGCTGGCGCTGATGCGGCTTGGATAGATGATATTGTCTTCACCAACTTATAAAGTGAATTTCGAAAAAAATCCCAGGCAAATTGGGAACGAGTAGATTTTTCTCGTTTCAACAGGGATATGGTCCTACTCAATATAATTTTCAGCTACTTCTGTAAAGCAATTTGTGCTAATCGATATCAATATGAGTATGGGCGGGAACTATTGAGGGGCGCTTAGACCATCCTTGAGTGTATTACGCATAAAATCAACCCGGACCAATGGTATATCGAGGTTTTTAAATTCCACAGGAGTAAGCAATTAATGAGTGGGATATAGTGCATACTCTCCGATGTGGGATTCTCATTGTCCTATAGTCGATATCAGATTGACTTTTGGCGGTTCATATAATACGAATGACAGTACCGCAATACTATGCCGGGGGTTGTCACATTACTTAATGATGATGGCATCGCGGTATGCAACGCTAAAAAATGGTGAAACGACGGTAAATTATGATAAAAAAAATGATACGTTATAATATAGTGCAGTATTTGGGCGCATCGACAATCAGAACAATCCTGTTGGCCGGGATTGTCATGATAACCGGGTGTACGGGCCTCCATGCTTTCAATCGAGAATGCCGATTTAAGTTTTTTATGCAGTCCAGCTGTTCCTCATATTAAAGGTTCCGGTTATTTGTTGATAGCGGCAGGGTTGATATTGCATGTGGCTAAAATCAGGAACTCGCAGAAAGATCAATAATGACATTTGTTGGATTTATAGAATATGCATAATCCCCAATATTTAGGGTGGGAATACAGTTTATGAATAAAGAAACAAAAGGGCTTTACTATCTTATTTGGTTTCTTGTTTTATCATTATTTTTTCTGTTAGGGCTGTATTTCTTGTATGTTGGTCAAACCGTGCCTGCAGTAATAATTTTATTATCATCGTTAGGAAATCTTCATTTAGTACTTAAAAATAAAAATAAGAGATAAATTGAAACTTTGTTTTTAGCATCAAAAAAATTCATATAGTCAGAATTTTTCTTGACCGTCATCATACTGCGCCTAATCTTATAATTGGTTGTTTCTTTTCATGAAAAAGAGCAGCCAGGATCATACGTGGTCCGAAAAAGGAGTGACCCCTTAAATCTCTGACCTCTTAAATCTAACTTAAGGCACCATTAAACGTACCTTTTTATTTTTTGTAATTGTAATTAACTTATTTTTTTCAAGATTTTTTAAATCGCGGGATTTGGTTTTGGGGGTGAGCTTTGAATAGAGGCCGCTATACCAGGGTTGTGTTTGAATGTAACTAAGGTCGTGCTCAATACCCCGTGGTAGTAAATTATTAATGATAGTGAACTGCCTTATGTTAATTTTCTTTTGCTGCAGAAAGGTGTTTAAAATATTCTCATATAACATAAAAGCAAGTATTCCATTAACTTTATCATGTAAAGAATTCAATACCGAAAGCATGCCCTCCAGGAAAAACTCAATAAATACAGTGTTAGGGTAAGGATCTTTCTGTTCTTCGTTTTTCCTCGCCAAATTGAAAACCGTAAAATATTCGTCAATATGTTCCAGATAGTACCTGGATAACGCGAACGGTGCGTATTTGAATCCTGCGCATTTTAAGACAATAGCCTCTAATACTCTGCCGACGCGCCCGTTTCCATCCCAGAATGGATGTATTCTTTCAAAGTAGAAATGAACCAGTGGGGCGCGTAATAGGGGAGGGAGTTTACAAACTGGTTCGCTGTTTACCCATTGAAGGAAATGTTTGATCAGAATTTCGATGTCATCTCTACATTTTGGTGGTGTATAAACACCGCCATGCTCTGCATCGCCAACCTTGGTGAGTTGACCTTTCTGATTGTCTCTATACTTGCCCGGTTCATTGTGAGGGTGTTTCAAACCATCAGTAATTATGGCATGTAAATCCGTCATCATTGTTTCTTGCATTAAAATGGTGATACCTTTTCCACTCTTTACGCACTCATCCGCAAATGATTCTGCTTTCTCATAGGCATATTTAATATTGATGACTCGCCGTTCTTTTTCCTCTTTTACTTCGGATATACCGTTAATAACACCGGCGGTTTCTTCTTCTGTCAACGTACCACCTTCGATGGTATTGGTTCCAAACACACTTGATACAACTACCTCTTTTTCAAGTTGTGTGGCGACATCGGGTAATATGGGGACACTAGAAAATCGACTATGTGCGTCTTTGACGCGGTTTAATAATGGATCAATTTTTTCCAGATCGACGCCAATCTGGAAGGTGAAGGGCCCGGATCTGTGAGTTTCAATTCTGAAAATGCCGTTTTTGGGTATTTCCGTGTCCATTAAAATGTCCATTGAAAAAATTAGTAACTATATGTATTATATAAATAAAAAGTAATTTATAGACATTAAAAACGCATAATAATGTCCAATTAGTAGGCTAAGTTTAGAGTAAAGATGAAACCTATTCAAGCAGGGCAAGGACTTGTCTATAAAATAGTAGCAAGAAGACTTTTGTATAAATCGACAGCAGCACGTCATTTGATCCCAACAAGTACTTTTACACCAGCAAACAGGGCTTCGAATACCACCTTGATCAAAGCTTCGGTATCGAGAAGGTCGTCAATCTCAACGGTAACGCTTTAACTTATTCTGATCGGAAAAAGGACTCTGATACCTTTCATGACGGTCTACCCACCATTAGAGCGAAAATGACAACAATAGCGGAAAAGGCCGGAATACCCAGCCAAAACCATAGCTTGTTAAGTTGATGATAAAGCTGGGGTAAGGGAGTGTGATTGGTTAGGCATTCTTGTGCGATATTGCGCATTCTGATTTGCAGATAAACGACAGGAAGCCAACATGCGCCTGCGATCATAAACAGGATAATTGATAGCAAAATCCACGGTGTGAAGAGGTTGTATCCGTTCAGATTTGCTAACCAGATACCTGTAAGCGGCTGTAATACGACTGTTGGTGTTGTAAACAACCAATCCGCGAATACGACGTTACGATTGGTAATCGCTATAGCGTGGATGTCGCCGCTTTTGTCGGTGCGCCATTTGTAAAACGCGCTGCCCAGGCCCGTGCCAAACAATAACGTTGCACTGATGATGTGAAGCCATTTGCTGATGAGGAGTTCCATTATTTTCTTGTCACCGACAAGATAAGTAACGTTGCGACAATGAGCGGAATATTTTTGGTGACAGGTCCGAACGGATGTATCCACAAATCCGGTAGGCCAATAGTTATCAAAATGCTGTAACTGACCATGAGTATAATTTGCACCAGCGCGACCAATCGAACCCGGTAATTGATCAGCAGTGTGAAACCCAGGATCACGTCGAGCGCCGCCGCCGAATATAAGGCCAATGGGGCAAGCGTTTGACCAATGCCTACCTTGGCCAGCATGGAAAAGCTGAGTTCTATCGGATAGACAAACGCAGAGATATAGCCGGTTACTATCCAGAGGACTGCCAATGTGATTCGCAAGAGGGGTATCAGAAAAAAGTGCTTCGCATAGTGGATATCACCGGGCAAAGGTGGCGTTTTCATTATCGTCTGCTCAAACGGCCGTGGCGTAATCCCTGTCGCCTCAATATAGGATGCGACATTGCCGGTATTCCCCTTTTTCAGCATTTGCACCGTTTCGTACGTTAGGGGTGTATTGCCCATAAAACCCGCTACACGGGCAGCGAATAAACTTGGTAAGTAGGGGAGGGATATAAAAATCGCATGTTTCATACCTAGCCAGGTTTTTAACGTGGTATACAGGGCTCGCATGGTGACTGGTGCAGGCCCCACTACATCAATACGTTTGTGGGACAACTGATTCGTGTGCAGG
>Ga0111150_1003_pt1 | contig 35437 bp, 34 predicted proteins | sample DeeMarSeWOR28_12_FD_80256 | JGI IMG/M metagenome (GOLD analysis project Ga0111150, IMG submission 80256) | Gammaproteobacteria bacterium SG8_11 | reverse complement strand
ATTTACAGAAGGGGAGAGTTTTTTATGCTACTTCGGAGAGTTATGGAACCGGTGCACTAATAGTAACACTGCCTGGATTTTCACTGCCCGATTGACCGCCATCGTCGCCACCACCGCCACCGCTGGCTGCGGCGGCAACAGCCCCGACGGCTAGCGCCCCTAACGCAATCCACACCCATTTGTAGCTGCGTTTCTTCTTCTCCATGGTGTCGCCGTTTAGCGCTTCAGTGAAACTGCTATCGCTGGCATCGGCAGGTAGATCCGCGTTGGTAAGGACGCTGAGTTTGATAGGCTCAAAAGAGTATCCGTAGAGTACACTGTTTCCGGCCACATCAGTGGCTTGAATGTAGTATTCGATTCCAGGAGCAGCGAGGTCTTTGGTACCCAAAGTAATAGAATAAATATCGCTGTCTTTTGCTTCGCGCAGCATCGCTTTGCGAATATATTGGCTATCACCGGCACGGCGGTAGAACAAAGATACCGTTTCCACACCAACGTTGTCGGTCACCGTTGCTTTAATCTGATGCATAGCCCCCACGGATAGTGGTTCATTGACCGGCTCGTGTTCAACCTCCGGTGCGCTGACATCCGCTGCGGGCAGGGATAGTTGCTCCGCATGGATGAAGCTTGAGAACAACAAGGACTCAATAAGAAAAAAAATAAGGACGAGACGAATACCGTAGTTAGTCATACTACCCCCGAAGACGACGGCTGAGCGTGAAAGAAATCCTGAATAATCAGCGGCTTATTTGGTACAGCGGATACAAGATCGATGTGAGTAAAGCCCTAAAACACTAAATATTATCTCAATAGTAGACTCCTGAGCAACTTGAAACTACGGAAGATACAAAAGTAATGGGTGGTGAATTTGGTTTTCTATTTGTAATCATATAATTGGGAAGCAAGGTATTGGCTAATCAGGTTGAAAAAACATCTATGCAACTAGCATGTATCATTCAACCAACAACCCGCCTTCAAAACTAATCACATCCATCCTCCTCCACCAGTGCCGCTCCGGTTTTAGAGTTTTTAAACGCTTTTCTCGAATCGTCGGGAACGATCACACTGGTATGCATCATGCCTATAATACGTTCGTATTGGGCATTCATGACTGCGTCTACTTGTTTGTCGTTAATTCCTACATAAATATTGACCCGCCCTTACTGCTCCATTTCGAACTCTGATTCGATAGGATTGTATAGCAAGGAAAGTTGGTAGGATTCGTAAAATAGTTTCCCCATCTCATGCCCTGCTAATACTGACTGCTTCATGAACATCATTGGAAATTTGGCGATATTGAAATAAACATTATATTCGTCTCCGACCCCATGAGTTGTAAGAGTTGTTGCCACTTATATTAGTTGGTAGATGATTGAAGCGCGACCCATGAACATGGAGTATTTAAGGAACCTATGAATTACCGGCGAAGATGAATTAACCTAAAAAAAGCATGCACGGAACTCCATGCATGCAAGCCACTCGCACTATTTTTTTAAGTAAGGGATTTGCCCGTTAGTGACAGAAGATTATAAAAAAAGTGTAGAGAAATACGGGGAAAGAGGATATCCCGTATTTACGGGATATTAATTATTTTCGGGGTAATCGCTCCAGTAGTGGTCTTTTTTACGTCTTTCCGCAGTGGAACGACGATCTTGTTTGCGCCTTTCAATCCCCCGATATTCGAATGAGGCGGCTCGTATCGTGCCATAAAATGCGGTTTGGTCTTCACTGGCGATGAGCTTGCTCAAAGCCTGATTGTATATGCGCGTGTCCTTAGCCAGTTGTCGGGCAATGGTAAATTGAAAATGCTGCGCCAAGCTAGCGTTGGCATTGCATAGCAAATCAAACGCGGCACGCGGCAAAGAACCAACTGTTACCGATCCTTCCGCTTTACAGGTTGCCGCCCGGTTTCCGTGATCAATCAAAGATATCAGCCCAAACAATGCGCCGCTTCTGAGCCGCTCCACATACTCAGCGGTGCCGTGAAGGTGTGAGTAACGGGTAACCAGCACGGTACCATCGATAAGAAAAAACAAAGTGTCGCCTTTTTCTCCTTCGCGAATAAATTCGTATTCGTCGGGATAGCATTTAACAACCATGGCTTTGGACAAGGCAGTAAGGTCATCCAGAGAAAAGCCCGCGAATTCCGGTGAGGTTTGCAATTGCTCCAAAAGATCCATCGTTTCCCTCTAATTAGTAGATTATGCTTTTATTGGTATTTTTAAGATGACTGCGGTGCCACTTTTATCCGAGTCTATGGCGACCGAACCTCCAAGCTCCCGCGCCCTGCGGTTCATGGATTCTATACCATAGCCTCTTGCAGACCTATCACCAGCGAATCCTTTGCCGTTGTCTCTTACCTCTATGCTTATACAACCACCGTTACTCTCGCCCGGCTTAAAATCCGTTTTTACGGTAATCACATCCGCGTTGGCATGCTTAAGAACATTGGTGATCGCTTCTTGTAAAATACGCAAAATCTGCAGTACTTCGTGAGACCCGAAATTTGGGACGGGAGGCAAATCCGTAACCTGCCAGTCGAATGTTATGTTTTGGGCCGTAAGTCGTGGTTCTATCCGGGAACGAAACATACCTAAAACGACGGGCACATCCCCTTCGATGGAGTCCAACGAATCGATCATCAAACGCAAATCGTCCAACGCCGCTCTAACGCTGTCTTTCAGCTCTTCGGTACTGGCAATGCGGTTTTCCAGCATGGCCAGCATAGCCACCAATTGGCCACCGACGCCATCGTGTAACTCACCTAAAATTCTTTCCCGTTCCTCGTTTAACAATGCTTCCTTTTCCTGGAAATAAATATGTTTATATTTTTGTTCTAATTCGGTTTTTTGCATCGCCAGCTCTTCTTTGGCGAATTGTTCCAGTTCCTCATAACGCAATCCCGACAGCCATCGACCCAAGTTAGTGATCCACTTTTTCGCTGCATGGTTCGAATCTTTGACATTGAGATCTATGATGGGTTTTTGGCTGAGAGAAATTGCCATATTGCTGGATATTCTCAACCGGTTGGCCAGCTCTACCGACAATGCATTCAACAAGCGACTTGCGGTTCTAGGATGTAAAATCCGCAGCACATTCAAGTCTTGATGATTCATGCGCAGCAATATTGCATTTTCCAAAATACTCACTGTCGCGGTCGCAAGTCCTGGCTCGATCAACGACACATCACCCACCCACTGTCCACGGCTAATCATGCCTAAATTGATTCGCTTGGTATCACTTTCCAACGCAACCGACAGCAGTCCACTACAAACCAGATACAAGCTATCGGAAGGTTGGCCTTGCTGAATCAGCAGTGTGCCGGCAGGAATCTCCCCACTGGACTGGAAAACATTTAATAGAACTTCAACATCCTTCTGGTGACAATTAGCGAATAATTTGGGAAACGCTCTTTGAAATTGCGCAGCGGAATATTGTGGCTCGGTATGGCTGTTTACTGCATCAGTCACGTTGCTCTCCACTTGTAATTAAGAATCCATCCGCACCAGGCCCAACTGCATTGCTTCATACACCGCTTCGGCCCGGGAGCATACGGCCAACTTTTTGTAGATATTCTTTATGTGATGAGTCACTGTGTGGGGAGACACGCTGATCAATTTCGCCACTTCTGTGAAACTGAATCCTTTTGCTACGTATTGCAGGATTTCGCTTTCCCTGGGTGTCAGTTTGGGCGAATCGGTATCTTTTACCACAGGCGATGTTTGCATGGTTCTAAAACGCTTCAACAAGTGCCGTGCAATAGCGGGGCTCACTGGTGATTCACCATTAATCATTTGAATAATGGAGTCGCCGATATAGTCCGAAGCGCGGTCTTTCAGCAAATAACCGCTGGCACCGGCTTCTATGGCGGATAACACATGTTTTTCATCACCGAAAACTGTAATGACCATAATTTCAGTGGTCCCTTCCATGGACGCAACCCGGCGAATCAAATCCAAACCACTGCCATCGGGCAATCCTAAATCCGTCAACATGACATCCGGAGTATACGCATCTAACGCTTTGTTGGCCTCGGCGCAATTTTCGGCGGCGGCAATCAATTGTAGCTGGGGATGCTCGTTCACAGCGTTAACCAGCCTTTCCCGCGTTTCAGGATGATCTTCTACCAATATTACAGTGTATTTGCCCATTTCCACGCTCCAGGAACTAAAAAGCAAACTATTTGATGACTTTAAATTCGTGGCTACCGTTGATAAAGCTGGCCATGCTTCCAGCTTGATAGCGCTAGACATTCTACCTGAAGCCCATTTCCAATCCTGCTACAACATTAATTCTGTAGCATTGAAATTTAGCGCAGGCTTAAGTGGACGAACATCCCGTTATTACAGGATGGTATGGCTAAAAACTACAGGCGAGAGTCCACCCACTGCTCATTTCAAAGCACTACTTAGTCCTGTGTTTGGCTACACCTTGAAATTGGAGCTCAGTTGGGAATGTTATTCTAAATATTGACTGTGCCACACATTAACTTCTTGTTTTGTTTGGTGCTTTTGTAATATCTTCTAATACGTAAGTGCAGCTAAGTCGCCTCCAATAAGGAATCATTAGTAAATACTGATATTTTTATCTACAATCCCCGTTTTCTCCCATGTTTATGGGATGGCATTCTTTAGGTTTGAAGCGTATATTTTCTCATAATCTGCATTCACCTTAAACGATTATTTTAATACACCGATGACCTCACGAAGCGAGAACGGTAGACAAACAGGACACACGAGGGCAAGACCATGAAACCTAGCAGTCAGGATTACAAAAGTGTCTGTATCGTATTACGAGCCGCGCAGCGAGAACTGGAACATACGAGTAACTATGTGGAAAGAATTGTCGCACTAAGAAATACGGCGGACATCCTCAAAATGTTGACCGATTACACCAACCTGGGGGAGCAAATCGAACACAGTCTGAGGATGCCCGACAATGTCAGCAACCAAAAAATATTAGCGTATACCGTTAAATTAAAAACATTATTGGCGGAACAAATCGTTACTATGGAGGCTGCGATCCACCACTGAATAACAGTCAGTTTACTGATGCTTCTGCATTAAAATTACATCTTTGCCAACAAACTCCAATCCACATCCCCAATGATTGGCCAAGTACTCAAACGTTTCCCGGGAAAAAAAATTTATATGAGTTAAGTCGTTTTTGTAATGCCAGCGCGCAAATGCTGTTTTTTCTATAACGAGCTTTGTCATTACACCTAGCCAGCCACCGGGTTTGATCAAGGCAAACAAGCTATCCAATGTTTCCCCAGGTTGGGACAAATGCTCCACGACCTCGGTGCAGGATATAAAATCATATTGCCTTGCCAATACACCGGTATTATTCGCGTAAAATTTATCATAAACCTGCATTTTGTATCCGTCTTCCTCGAACATACGAGCTAACGCCGGGCCGGGACCACAACCAAAATCTAATCCTTCGGCCGGTGGTGGTAGCTTGGCTGTCATCGGCAAGAAAAGTCTGGATAAAAACGCGCGATAACCCGGGTCTTCGATATGGTTTTGGTGTAAGTCGTATTCGGCTTTTTCCTGCGCATCATTTAAATGCTGTTCTTTAGGAACAAACACTAACCGGCAGTTACAGCATTGCCTGTAATCGCGCCTTTGGTCCGTGTGATACGGCTGAGTCCGTTTGTCAGCACACAATGGACAACGCATTATTCTGTAGGACTGGGATGCAACTCAATATAAAAGGTAGACATAATATCTTCCTCGCTTTTTTCTTCCTGCTGCCCTTTGCGTAACATCGCCTCCACTCTGGCAGCCTTAATGAGTGCCTCATCGATGATCTCTGGATAAAGCGCAAATTGCCTATCAATAACTAACGCCTGCACACGGGCGTATTGCTCCAACACCTGGCGATGTTTGCGTTCCAAATCAGGCAACAACAGTAGCCAAGGGGCTTGCCACTGAAAAAACGCCTCAATTAACAGGCTATGAAGCTCATCGTGACCTTGTGATTTCAGCATAAAACCAGGAAATTCTTGGGCCGCTAAATGTCTGCCTTCCAATACGGATGGCAGGTTTATACCTTGCACTCCAAGGCCGTCACCATCGCTTTGACGGTGAAACCACTGAGCAGCGGGTTTATCGCCGCCCAGTTTATTGATGTATTGCGTTAAGTAATCACCGGCACAAACCACCTCTTTTGCGACAGCGTTATTTTCAAGCGCAATTTGCTGCATAACATCGGCGGAAAAACTTCCCCGACATGCCAGCCCCGCCCGCCAGTCAATGCTCTGATTAAAATCCATGTCTTCGCCAAACACCGTACTGTCCATCAACACCAGCGGTAGTTGCGATGTATCCAATAACCACAATTCGTATACATCCCTCAAAGGAAAGGGAACCTGTTGGTACGCATCGAGTAAATGTTCGTAAACCACAGCGCCCATTTCCTCCATGCGTTTAAAATCTTCGGATGGGAAAACCGGGCCTCGCTTTAGGCCTTTATCTTTTGACCAACTCCCGTAACGAATATCGCTGGTTTGCACTTTGTTACTGTTCTCCAAATCTTTAACCAACTCGTCGTTACGCACGTAAATATCCCAATGCACTCCATCGGTGGTTACCGCTTCGGCGGAAGCGTAAGCAATGGTATGCAATGTACCGCGAAACGGATTCAGTAGTCGTTGTGCATAGTATTGAACGTTTTTCATGGTCCGACTTGCCGGGACTTCTGCCTCTAGAACAATTGTAGATAAAGACACTTAGTTTATTAAATTCTTTTTCCTGATAATGAATAGCCTAGCAAACTGCTTCGTTTTTATTCTGTTTAGATGGTGAGATAATAATTTAGGGCACTTAATTTACTGGAGATTTACGATATGGCACTGGCACAAGAAAACCCGACGGCAAAGTTAACCTGGAAACAATTCAAACAGTTGTGTGAACAACAAGGCATCAAAGATGACGATGAATTGGATATCATCGATATCTCCTGGGGCAGCCTGGAGTATTTTGAAGCCAAGAAAGATGAAGATTTCGGTTGGCAAATTACGTTGCGCGGCGTTTGAACCATTGCACTAACTGTTTTGCGCCCGCTTCATAACTGCCTCCACCAGGGCCGCGTTAATTTGTTGTTGATCAGCTATCTCCGGATACAAATTGTGAAATTGGGCTACTTTTTCCGGCTCTTGCCGGGCTAGAATTTCCAATGTCTTACGCGTTTCGGAATCAAGTTGTGTGAGTTGCAATAATAACGGCGCTTGCCAGCGAATGTAGTCGGCAATGAGGTTTGCAGCCCGTGAATCCTCCCAGGTCTCGCGGATTAAACATGGCGGGAATACCGCTTTCTCCAAGCTAAGACTGCTATCCAACGCAATCCCACGGTTGTCAACAGCAATGCCTCCAGCAGTCGTCGTGCGTTCATACCACTGGACCGAAGGCAGGGTTTCCTCACGAATCAATCGTTCCACAGCCTCGCGATAAATATGTGGCTTATCTTGACTATCACCAATTTCGGCACGCAAACTTGGTGCAATGAATCCTAAGTCATTGGTAGTACTGGCGTGCCAGCGCAGCGGTTTCGGATACTTTAATGGCGGCTGGCTTGTGCTTGCCAATAAGACTAAAGGTTGTTGCTGGATCTTATCCAGCAACCACAATTCATAATGATCGATTGGTTGAAAAGGCAGGCGTTCGCTCAGGGAAGCGATATTCTCTAAAATCGGTTGCACAGCGCGCTTAATTTTGTCGACACTGACTATGGGATTAAGGGGTAGTTGTTGCATTCCCTGCACTTTATCCCAAAAACCGAATAATATAGCTTGTTTTTGAGTTTTTGCTCCGAATGATCCCCATTCCTGTGCAGGCACAGTGGTTTTGACGTTAATTTGCCAGCTCAAACCATCTCGCGTAACCGCCTGAGCATCATGAGTCTCGATAATATGATAGAAACCCTGAAAAGGTGACAATTTGCGGAAACTGTAACAATGCGGTTGGGATTCAGTCATCAAGTTGCTTCAGCTTCGTGGTGAGTTTGGCGATAAGGTCAGTAGCCAGATCTTGAAATTGCGGCTCCACCAGCTCGAATACGAACTCCAATTCATCGAGCACGGCATTGATTTCCTCCCGCGTATTGATAAGTTCGTAATTTTCGCTCACTTGCTGTAAATATCGAAACGGATCGATACCATTAGCCATTATCATTCTCCTACACTCAAAAAGCCGATCTCATCAATGAATAGACCGTCAATTTAACGATGTATTCCATGGATATAGCTGCAGTCGAGATTGGATTTGGAAGTTTACCGTGACAGCGTGTTGATTAGATGGCAAATATCTAGAAAATACTCACAAACAAAATTATTATTAGATGATTGTAAGCCAGGAACCGGAGGCCGTTTTGTTGCTCTCCGCATCGCGGAGCGGTTCACTCATTATCACGTCAAAAAAAGGAATGTCATTATGCGCACACAGTTTGTCAAATCGGTTATATTCATGCCACTTGCCGCTGCCTTATTGGGCGTAGCATCTTCGGCGGTGGCCAAGGAGAAGGGATATTCTGAAATTTATTACATGCACATGGATATGGAAGTCACCAGTGGTAGCACCAAATACGATGCGAAGCCAGGCTCGATACAGTTACGATTGGGCACCACATTTGCGGAATTTATCGGCATAGAAGGCGTGTTCGCCTTCGGCATCACTGACGATGATTTCACCACCGACAATAAAGGTAAACTGAATACCTTATTTGGTGCCAATGCCGTGGGTACAATCCCCTTGGGCGAAAAAGCGGATCTGTTTGGGCGAGTGGGCGGTGCGCAAATGGACGTGGACGTCGGCAAACAATCCTATGACGATACCGGCATCATGTACAGCGTTGGCTTTGACATTCGTACTTCGCGTTACGGCGCAGTCGTCATGGAATACCAAGTACTGCCTGAAATCGATTTACCCGAAGGTGGTAAGTTGGAAACCAGCTCCATCAATTTAGGTTACCGGTTGCGTTTCTAATCCAGGATTATTGGCTTTGCTGTTACCGACGCGAGGCTGGAAACGCAAAGGGGCTGTGAAACACTCACAGCCCCTTAGGCTATTCAAAATCTCCAGCGATTATTTATTTAATCGCTTTTAATATATCACCGCGTTGAAAACCGCTGCCACTGACGACATTGGCTTGAGAAACCGAATCGCTTTGATGGCTAGCCAATTTCACTTCACCGATTTTGCTTTCCTGCTTTCCTAAAACCCGGCCGGTATCAGGATCGACCAAATCTTTCCCGGCTCGATAGACCGCTAAGCGATCGCCAGTGTCCAATTTCGATTTTGTGCCGCCTCGGAAAACCACCGTGTCACCATCGACCAAGATGATTCGGCTTTGAAACGGCCGCTCACTCAGTTCTTTAATCATGGATTCAACGGCTTTATTCATGGCGTCGCGTAAAGCACCATCACGCAAGCTGGTATCCGCTGAGCTGGAGTCTCCCAAGCCTAACACTTTGCGAGTCGTCTTGTGATATTCGCCTTGACCGGATTTGGCCACCAGGGTGCGGCCGCTGGCGATATCCACCAACGCGTAGTCAACCCCAACGCGCGCTACTTGAGTTTTTGAACTCGTTACCAATAAGTTGCTGCCTTCTTCCAGTTCCGAGTATGAAGTGATCGTACCGGAAACGCGAAAATCGATGGAATCCATGCCTTCCGCCGCGTCTTTCTTACCCATTTTAACGACGCCAGACTGCTGCAGTTCGATCATTTTGTCATGCTGGGCCAACTCGTCTTCGGTCAGCATGATAGGTTCCAATCCAGCTTGTTTTAACGAAGTTCGCAAAATATCCGTTGCCGCCTCACCGATACCGATGACTTTGGAGGGTGTTTTGTTGGCTAATGTGATAACGCCGATGGTATATGCAGGGCCGGTGTAGTTCGAACCCGCTTTTTCAAGTTTTTCAGTCTGGTCGGTAAGCGAGGTATCTTTTTCAACCTCACCCCCCATGCTGGTGCATCCCGCCAAGACCAAAGCGCCGATAAATAAAGCCGAAAACTGTAGCTTATGTTGCATATTCATTTTGTAGTCGTCTCCCTTGGTTGATTTATTAATGAATTTTGATTACGCAATAAAATTTCAGAAAGAGTCAGTTTAAAACCGCAAACTCACATTAAGTACCAGGCCCTACCAGCATCCCCGGGAACAATTTATCGAACGCGTATTCTGTTTCTTTCTTCAGGCGGTTACCCGTCATGCTATCCAAAACTTTACCGCCGAAGGTGGAAATCAACGATCCGGTTAGACTGCTTGAAGAAGACGAGCCGCCGCTGATTTCAACCCATTGATCCAAACCAGGCATTTCAGCCATTGGATCGGCGGAAGCCGGCATCTTAGTAACCTTATTGTCGGACACAGCGTCCGACACATCCATAGTCGCGTCAGCGATCGCCCCTGCCACGCCACTACCCGTATCGCTCTTTATGGCAATGCCCCGGCCCCAGGAAATTTCGCCGGTCTTGGTATTCACCAGCTTCCATCCCATACGCACCTTATTCTGGTTGTAGATGCCGGTGGAAATTTGATCGTAATTAATTAAAAAACCGTAAAATACACCGTCTACGCCTAATTTTTCTCCCAGTTGCTGGGGATTGGTTAATTCCAATTGTTTGCCCAATGTAATGCCCATTTGCTCGTTTAAGATCTTATCGGTCTCTGCGAGTGGTTGCACGTTGTAGAAATAGGATTGAAGTCTTTCATGAAATATTTTACGCACTTTTTGCGGCGCTTCGACATCGTCTGAATTGTTTACCATAGGAAGGATAGCGACTGTTTTGATTGGGTTATCGGGATTAGCTTTGATACCGCCCATCCCCCCGCAGCCATGTATTAGTAAAACAACACATAACGCGCCTAAAGTGGCGGCGATTTTCTTGTGGTTCATTTGCAGTTCCCCTGTTTAGTGAATAATAGTTGGAATAGTATGAGTTATAATTTTTCTAGAATCGCAACGACAAGTTAAGGCGCTGCAGTAGCCCATTTACTTTGTATCTGTGACACCAGTTTTTCAGCCAGTTGTCTTGTGGCATTTTCTATGGCATTGGTGCCACCAGTGACTTCCGAAACGTGTCGGGCGACGCCATGACCTTTGCCGGACCCCATCACCAAACCGTCACTAACCCTAAACGCCGAAGCGGTGATATCCGCCATGTACGTATGTACGTTGCTCGAGGAGTTTTTCGGCCCCTCTTTCGCCAAAACTTTACCTTTAACCACAATATCCGCGCCCACGTCCTTAGCCAACTGGATCGCCACAGTTTGGGTGATATCTGCTACTTTATAGGCGCTATTGACGGTAATTTTGTCAGACACACTGGCAATGTCTATGATGTTGAAATCCGCATTCAGGAATTCTTCTGACAGGATGGTTTCCGCTACGGAGAGATCGATTTGCTGCGCGACAATATCGGCGGAACTGCTGAACCAACTCCACCAATAAATCACGCCCTCTTGACCGATATTCTGCTCCGCTATCATGAACAAGACGCTAGGCTTATCCGCGGCCACAGCTTTCTGCGGAACAACCGTGACAAACAACAACAAAATACCGGCAATACTTCCAAACAGAGAGTTGAAATACTTCATCTTAGTCCTTACCCCTTTTAATCCGCACCCCTATTCTTACCGCTTAATCGGGCACATCCCGTATTCGCGTATGAAAATCCGTCGCGAACTATGTCGTTTTTACTGGTTTTGCAAATTTTTTTGCAAAAGTGGCTGGAAAATACGATTACCACAAACGTGGCATTAAGAGGAGCTTTTTAAACCTACAAAGTCCCTATGTCAAGTGACGATTGGGGGCGCATGAAGCACAACAGTCACCACTATAAAGTGATTTAAGGTTCTGAAATTATGAGCCTTTTCGGTGAATTATCCTAAAAACCGGTTGAAGCGATTGTGCATAATTCACAAATCTCCATGATGCGGTAGGCGCCCGAATAACGACAATGCTGACTATTATTGAAGGTGTCGATAATCATCCATGAAACACAATCGAGATTCCATTGCCGAAAATCCTCATTGGAATAGTTAGTCAATCGCTGCTGCCAACAATTCTATCCAATGTTTTATCGGCACCGGGGATTGCGATTGTAAATGTAATTGACAACCGATATTGGCAGTGGCGATGACGTCTGGTTTTTGCGTTTGCAACGCGCGCAATTTGTTGTGCAACAGTCGCTTGGATATCTCCGGTTGTAGGATTGAATAGGTACCTGCCGAACCACAGCATAAATGCGCGTTGGGCACGGCGGTCAGTTGAAATCCTGCTTGTTGCAATATAGATTCAACTACACCGTTAATCTGTTGCCCATGCTGCAATGTACAGGGCGAATGGAAAGCCACTTTTAGTTGTTCAGTTACGCCAGTGTTTTGTAAAGCGGAAAAATTCTCTGCCGCCAGCACTTCACTGACATCTTTGCATAGCTCGCTGATGCGCTGCGCTTTGCTAGCGTAAGCGGGATCGTTAGCTAGTAAATGGCCATAGTCTTTGACTACGGCCCCACAACCACTGGCGGTAATTACTATTGCTTCTGCTCCGGCTTCTACATGCGGCCACCAGGCGTCAATATTGTTGCGCATATAATTCAAACCTTGCTCAGGGGCCGACAAATGATGACTAACAGCGCCGCAACAGCCGGCTTCGGGTATTGCAATCAGAGAAATAGCCAGCTTATCTAACACTCTGGCCACAGCGGCGTTGGTATTCGGTGTTGCCACCGATTGCACACAACCTTGTAAGACAATCATTTTGCGCTGATGTTGGTTTTGCGGCCAGGACTTGGCGGTTTGTCGTTGAGGGATTTTATTGCGGATAGCACCGGGCATTATCCCCCGCACCGCTTGCCCCAGGAGCAATAGCGGCCGAAAATATTTGGGCTCGGGCAAAATAGTCCGTAACCAATTTCTGGTCATCTTGTCAAGAAAACTGCGGGGTACCGTTTTTTCCGTAAGCAAGCGTCCGATATCCAACAAGCGGCTGTATTTCACTCCGGAGGGACACGTGGTTTCACAAGAACGGCAAGTCAAGCAACGGTCCAGATGCTGCTGAGTTTTTATACTAATCTCTTTGCCTTCCAAGAGTTGCTTAATTAGATAAATACGCCCTCGGGGGCCATCCAGCTCATCGCCCAGTAACTGGTACGTAGGACAAGTCGCGGTGCAAAATCCGCAGTGTACACAGCTGCGTAATATCGCATCGGCTTCCTTGCCTTCCGGCGTATTTTTTATAAACTCAGCGAGGTTGGTTTGCATGTTCGTCGTTAGTGGTTCGTGGTTGGTGGTTGGTGGCTCGTAGTCGGTAGACTGATCACGGTAACATACGAGCCACGAATTACGAGCAACGAACCACCTCTTAACGCAGGCGATTGTAAACAGTTGCTAAACCAAATTCATCTCCTACATTGCCGGGAAAAATCACCACCGGCAGATTAGGAAAACGCGGGTGGTCTGATGGACAACGCACTACCGAACAACCGGCGAGGATTTGCCCAACCACCCTTGAAGCGCGCAACTCCAAGCCATGACTCAGCACGTCGTTGGAGGTGATACCGCCTTTGCTGATTAAGAAACCGATGCTTGCGGGCAACGACCTAACCACGTCCATTAAGAAACCGGAGACTTGTTCACCGAACGCCAAGCGGGTGGACTCATCGGGAAAAACTTTTTCTACCCGACTGGTATAAATCACGGGGGTTAAACCGTCGACGTGCGCTTTCTCGGCGGCAGCATTGATTTCATGGAGCAACTCGCTCCGATTTACTTCTATTTGTTCCACATCCACTTCCACCGCCACGACGCCCTGTTGTTTTAGCAACTCCTGCAATTGTGCGGTGGTTTTTTTCACATGTGAACCGATAATCACCGCGCCGGCTTTCCCATCGCGCACATAAGAGGCCATGGCTTCCGGCTTTTTGGATTGTGGCGGCAATTGCGCCAGCGAGGTTAATAAGCTGGCCGCGCTACGGAACAAAAAGCGTTTGCCGTGATTGGCGGCCGATTGCAAATAATTACAGAAATTGTTCAAGTCGCTTTGTTGTTCGGCATCCACAACACAACACACGTTATCTTTTAACGCGACAAGGCGGTCATGTAGATCGCCGCGCACATCGGGCAATAAGAATCGTTCCACATTACCTGCCTTAATCCGCCCTTTGGTTTTCTCTTCCACATAATCCGGCAAATACGCCGTGGAAAAACCAAATACCGAATCTTTGGCAAATTCGGTTTCGTGCACCGGCACGGGATTTCCATCCACCATGAGGTAGTGAACGCTGTCACGCGTGATGCGGCCGCCTTCGAAAAACGCCGGCACCAGAAAATGCGCATCGAACGGACCCAGCTCTTCGGCGATCACATCAGTTTCCACGGGATAATGACCCCGTAAGGTGGAGTCGGAACGGCTTACGACAATAGGGTTAATAGTAATCCTTTCCTCTTTAAGGTATGCCAGCACCGACTTCAAATTGCGACACACTTCCCGGGTAACATCAGCGGCTTGTTGCGCGTGCATACTGCGGGTGTTGGTGAGCACGAAAAACAGCGGCGCCTCGTCGAGCAAAGCTTCGCGCAAGGTGGCGGAATCCCAGCGAGTCAACAACAAACAGCTGTGCACCGTTTGCGAACCTGTGGGATCGTCGTCTAATACAATTATCTTAGTATGGGCCATGATTATTCCTAGTACGAAATCTCTTCATGAAGCCAAGGGGATTTACACCCCCTTGGTCACTTGCTCTTATTTCGTGAGTTCGATCACTCGTTCGCACATGGCATCCGAAGTGATTCCATTAAGCTCCATGATTTCCGTCGGTGAGGCGGTGGTCTCGCCCCGTTTCCAGCAGAAGGTATCACGCTTGGGTGCGCGGGTACGCAACAACACCGGCTCTAACGTGGCACTCGGGCCACCGCTGACGGCAATTAACGCCTCACCATCAAACAAAGCATTAAAATGATCGTCATCCATAAACGCATTATCCGGCTCCGAGACGGTGTCCCAGGAAACATCAGTGGGCCGATACAATCGCCGCGGGTTAACCACCGCAACAATGCGCACTTTGTATCCTAGCGCTTCCAAGCGGTCTTTGGCTTCGAACACCGGTAAAAATACCATATCGCCACTGACAGCGAATACTACCGTGGCTTTATCACCACCAGCGCTTTCGTACAGGGTAATGGCACCTTTTTCCACCGCTTCATTAGCCATCTCTAAATCGGTGTACACCGGCAGCGGACTCTTTGAGGCCATGATGGCGATAGTTTTGTTGTAACTGTTGGTGCCCCACTCGTAAGCCACTTGAATACAGTTGGCATCGTAAGGAAACAACGGATAAGCATTGCCGTTACGCATCATGGCGGCGAAATAGTTTTCGATTTCGGGCCGCTGATGGGTCCAGCCGTTACGCCCTTGTTCCAATGCGCCCGCGGTAAACATACATACGATGGATGGCGTCTTGCGGCGTAATTCCGCCATGGCCTGACTGACGGTTTGAATAATGGGCCAGCCGTTGATGGCGAAACTCTCGTAGGACAACCACAACGCGCGAGAGCCAAACAATGCCAGACCACCGGCGAAACCCGCGCATGCGTCTTCGTTCAGCGGCTCGTACACTTGACCATTGGGTCCCTGGTTGTACAAGGCATCTTCGGTTGGGTGGCGAATCAATAAGGCCTCGTTGATGTTTTTCATACCGGAGGCTTCGTTGCCGTCGGCGTTGGTAACAACAAACCTTTTATCCTGTTTACCCACTTGCGCCACCAACGCGCCCATCGCGGTGGAAGGCACCGCATTTTCGCCAGTTGTGAAAGCTTGCATGGCAAGTTTCTTCAACGGCTCGATCTGCAACACTTTTTCAGTGACGGAAGTTTTGGCTGCCGGACCACCACCGGCGCGCTGAAAATTAGTACTTACCAATTCCCACGCCTGGGGCGACAACGCCCGGCGCTTCAGGCCTTCAATGATATGCGGTTTGTCCAAGGTATCGCCGGGATGCAAGTTATGCGATTTGGAACCCACCGTGTGTACCCCGGCACCTTTCATTTGTTTGACGATAAAACAGCTCAACGTGCCGCTCATGGCAGATTTTGCCGCTTTATCGGTGCCTTCCAGAATCGCACGCATGAACGCCAACCGCTGCTCATGAGAAAAATAAGTGCTATCGACATAGGCGGATTGCTGTCCGGAATCATCGAAATCTTTGGCATCTACCAACACGACTTCTTTAAATCCGTGGCCTTTCCAATAGGCGATCATTTGTTCGTTACTCATGGTGGAAACCATGGCGTGATGTTCCTGGCTGTAGCCGTTCCAGACCAATACTGGCAAGAAGTTGGTGATTTGCGGATACGCCGTATTGAAGTGCATCATGGCCGACAAGATGTAGGGCTCGCCCATGCCACCATCGCCCATGGTAAACGGAAACAGCTTGTCACGATGCAAATACGCCCCGGCCATAGCAAAATGCTGGCCTTGGCCCAACGGCCCGGCGGGCGCCAGAATGCCGGGAATAGCCCCGGACAAGTGCCCCAACAAACCATGCCGTTCCCGGAAGCGGTCGCGCAGTTGTTGCACCGTTTTAATACCCATCTCCTCCAACGAGGTATCCAGGAACATAGCGCTGTAAAAACCAGGCGCATGGTGGCCCACTTCAGTGATGATATTGGTGTGGCCTAACATGACCAAAGCCGCATAAGCGTCGGCACTACTGGCGAATCCACCGGGGTGACCAGAGGCTTTGGCGCCGCACACTTGTAAGGTCAAATAGCGCAAGGCATCGGCACCCAATAAGGTTTGATATATCGCCGCGTCGTTGCCGGCATCGCTGACCGCGACCTGGCCCTCTGCGATCGCCGCACTCGCGGCTAATTCGGTATACTTTGGCCAATTCTCGCCAAGGTATTGGATTCCTTCACAAAATTCTGGGCTGGGGGTTTGGTTTTGGATGGCTGTCGCGTTCATGGTGGCTCCTTTTTGCGCTGCAATTTATACCCAATGAGTTTGAAAATCGTGTTTTGCGGCCTTGTAAATCCCGCGTTTTAAATACCTTAGCCCAATACTTTATTTTTCACAATACAATATCGTTTTCATATTGTGAAATTTCATCTATACTTCGTTTTATTGTGACCCCTTACTAGCGACTCGGTGATGATATGAGCAACTCTCAAGTTACATCTTCTATCCAGGTAATTGACCGCATGGTGGCGCTGTTGGATGCCATTGCTGCAAACCATGGCACGGCTTCATTGAAATATCTCTCTGCCGACACTGGATTGCACACATCCACGGCATTTCGCATTCTCGCTGCGCTGCAAATCCACGGTTTGGTAGAACGCGATGGCAACGGCGCGTATTGTTACGGGCCGAAATTACGGGCGTACAGCAACCGCGTACGTGTCGGTACTGATCTGCGCACCGAAGCCCTGCCCATTTTGAATCAACTGCGCGATGACACCGGTGAGACAGTCAATCTCACCGTGCGCGAGGGCGATGAGGTGGTTTATATGGAGCGTGCATTGTCCAACCGCATGATGCGGGTGGAGCAAGTCATCGGTAGCCGCGCGCCCTTGCACGTGACCGCGGTGGGCAAACTCATGTTGGCCGAAAACGGCAGACAAGCGTTCATAGACTACGCTGAAAGATCAGGATTGCCTCGCTATTCGCCAAATACCATTACTGATGTGAATCAACTGATTGATGAGGCTAATGAGGCGTTAGCCAACGGATTTGCGCGCGATAATGAAGAAGCCGAATTGGGAGTGGCTTGTATCGGCGTGTTGATTCGCGACGCTAATAACGCGGTTGTGGCGGGTTTGTCAATTTCCGCTCCTCGGGAGCGGCATCAAAGTCATTGGGTGGATTTATTAAAAGAAGCCGGTAAACGCATTTCGGTGCGGATGGGCTACGTTGAATCCTCCATATCACAAAGCGATAAATAGAAAAATAATCGCAAAATAGTCTATAAATACCTTTGATATTTATCTTAAAATCAACACTGGGACTTTTGTAAAAAACAACGCAATCAATGAAAAGCGTGTGAGTCGATAAGGTCATTAGATGCAATACTCATATTTCCTCAAGTTCGCAATATTAACCGTAGTGTTTTCCCTGTTCGCGTGCGCCGGACTGGAAAAACACATTCAAACACCTACGGTGAAATACGCCGGTAGCCGAGTCAACAACGCCACCTTATACGACGCCAACGTCGATTTCTTGATTCATGTGGACAACCCTAATCCCATCGGCCTGACTGTCCAAGGGCTGAATTACAATCTGGACATTAACAACAAAAAGTTGCTTTCCGGTTCCGCGCAACCCGGTACTGAGGTACCCGCACGCGAGGGAGTCGATTTGAGCGTACCGGTGCTGATTCGTTACGAAGATATTCTGGACGGATTGCAGGAACTCCTGCAAAAAGATACTCTCGACTATGCCTTAAAAGGTGAAATTGATTTAGGTTTCTTTAAACTTCCGTACAGCACCAGTGGTACTATTCCGTTACCCCAACTACCGCAAATTCAACTCAAAGCCATCAACATAAAAAGGCTGGCATTCGACGGCGTAGAAACCGTAATGCAATTCAGCATCGACAACAACAACGATTTCGCTTTAAGCGCCAGCGGTTTGTCTTACGAATTGCTGCTCAACAATATTGCTACCGTGACCGGCGCCAACACCACCGCCATCGACGTACCGCCGCAATCGGATGGCACATTTGAAATCATCAGCAAATTCAGCCTGCAGCAATTGAGCAAAGTTTTAGATACCTTCCGTAAAGGCGACAGTGTCAACGCCGAGTTAAACGGCCAACTGGAAATTCCCGTCACCGACAAGCAAAATAAACAGATACCGTTTAGCTGGTCGGGAGAAACCGCTATATTTCGCTAGTGGCGGTTTGCCACTGTATTTACAAAGATATATTCAACCATTGGCACCATTCCTGGAACAGGTTTTTGTCGGCCGCGGCCACCGCCGAACGGGATTGCAGTTGCCCCGTGTATACCGGCTCACCTTCTAGCGTGCAAGAATAGCCGCCCGCCTCATGGAGTATCAGCCAACCGGCCGCATAGTCCCATAACTTTTGTTTACCGTGCAGGTACACATGCCCCCTGCCCGCGGCAATCCAACACCAGTCCAACGCCACAGAACCAAAACTGCGTTGCGAGGCATAAGGGGCTTGTTGCGCAAGCTTGCCGGCCAGGTCTTTATCCAAGCGCTTAAAATCAATCACCCCGATACTATTTTGCAACGGTAAAGAAAAAGGTTTTACCGTTAATTCTTGATTGTTTAGGAACGCGCCATGGCCTTTGATGGCGCTGAACATTTCATCGCGCAGCGGGTCGTACACCAACCCCAATAAGACATCGCCATCTTGGATCAACGCCATAGACACGGAAAAAAACGGAACCGCCGCCGCGAAGTTACTGGTGCCGTCCAGTGGATCGAGAATCCATACTCCATGCTGCGACTGAGCAAATTGACGTTGCTGCTCTTCTGCACTCATCTCTTCACCCACAAACGCAATCTCCGGCCACAAGGTTTGCAACGCAGATTTCACTCTATTTTGCATGGCGAAATCCGCTTCCGTGATGATACTGCCGTCTTGCTTGACCGCGGCACTAACACGCTGGAACCGCGGTATAATCTCATCGCCGGCACATTCGGCGACTATGTTTTTAAGTCTCGCTAGCTTTGAATCCAACTCGTTCACTATATACTCCTATAATTGCTTTGATTAGGATTCAAATGCTAACAATGCATCGAATCCGTTGTCTTTCATCGAAGTCCGCAACTCTGTAATTATAATTTTTAAATCAACCTGTCAACCGGGTTTGGGTTTCTCCCCGAAGCGGGAGTTCAAACGAGTTATGAAAATATGAACTACTCGCAAGACAAAGTAATGTGTCCGGGGTTTATGCTGTTCGCTTGCAAGTTGACCAATCCCCGTACAATCTCCCAGGTTGAAAATCACGCGCACATACCCAGTTACTGTGTTATGGATTGCCGCGTCAGCCTTCGATTCGATAATACTTACACCAGTTTACCGCAAGGTTTTTACAGCCGGGTAAACCCTCAGCCTTTGCACAACACGCATTTAATCAGTTTTAACGAAAAAGCCGCGCAAATCATTGGCTTGAACCACGATGCAGGCCGAGACGAGTCGCTACTCAATGCGTTATCCGGAAAGAAATTGCTGCCAGGCATGGATCCCGTCGCAAGCGTGTATGCGGGGCATCAGTTCGGCACTTACGTTCCGCAATTAGGGGATGGCCGCGCCATTTTATTGGGTGAAGCCCGCAATCACCTGGGACAATCCTGGGATCTGCAGCTCAAAGGCGCCGGTATTACTCCGTATTCACGCGATGGCGACGGCAGGGCCGTATTAAGATCAACCATACGGGAGTATCTTTGCAGCGAAGCCATGCATGGGTTGGGAATTCCTACCACCCGGGCTTTGTGTATATTCGGCAGTGACGAGGAAGTCTATCGGGAATCCATTGAAACCGGGGCATTGTTGGTTCGCATGGCGCCCAGTCATGTGCGTTTCGGCACCTTCGAATTCTTTTATTACCGCGGTCAGTTCGATGCGCTGCAACAATTGACTGACTATGTCATCGAGCACCACTTTCCCCAGCTTGGCGAACGTCCCGACAAATACCTGGCTTTGTTGGAAATGGTAATAGCCAACACTGCCAAGCTCATTGCGCAGTGGCAATCCGTAGGCTTTACCCATGGCGTGATGAATACAGACAATATGTCGATCTTGGGAATAACCATTGACTACGGTCCCTATGGTTTTATGGAGTCCGTTGAGCCGGGCTTTGTTTGTAACCATTCGGATTACCACGGCCGTTACGCATTTGACCGCCAACCAGCCATTGCCAAGTTTAATTTGAGCTGTCTCGCACAGGCATTGCTACCGATACTTGGCGAGAATGCGGAAGCTTCGGCGGAGATGGCTTTGGCGGCGTTGGCCAAGTTCGACCCATTGTTTGATAATCATTATGAAGAACTGTGTCAAGCCAAGTTGGGATTGCGGCAACAGCAAGACAATGACAAACAGCTTTACGATTCATTGTTAGACGTGTTAGCGCAAAACAAAGTGGACTACACGCGTTTTTTCCGGGCCTTGAATCGTTTTTCCAGCCGGAAAGATAGCGGCAACCACCCATTGCGGGATATGTTCATCGACCGAGAAGCTTTCGACCAATGGGCTAAACACTACCGTCTTCGTTTGCGCGCGGAGCACAGCGTTGACAGGGAACGTCAACAAAAAATGAATCAAATTAATCCAAAATATATTTTACGCAACTACATGGCTGAAATCGCCATACGTAAGGCTACCTTGGAAAAAGACTATTTGGAAATAGACCGCTTGTTGGATTTGCTGCATGCTCCATTCGACGAACACCCTGAGTGGGAATACTACAGCGCAGAACCTCCCGAATGGGCACAGAATATTGAAGTCAGTTGCTCATCGTAAGCTAGCCGGAAAAATCCTCTCTGTGCAAACTTACAATCATCGCCACTCGCTTGAGTAAATTTTCTATCTCCATTGTGGCGAATTCAATGACGTGCGCCTGTTCGGTCTTGATACCCAGGTTATTGACACTCAAGGATTCGCGCTCGATCCTCAAGTATTGTTGCGGCTCACGCAATACATCGATGATGTACTGCATATGACGATCCGGTGATTCGGTTTGTATGCGAGCTTGCACCAAATCACTCTCCACTACCATCCTTTCACTGTTTAATTTCTCAATTGATGCTGAAGAAAGCGAATCTTCACCTTCGGCGTTGTTTAAAACCGCTCTTAATTTTCTTATTTCCGCCGTGATATCCCGTTTTGTATCTTCCAATCTTTTGATATCAAAATGCGATTGCATAATGAGCTGATTGACTTTTTTAAGTAACGCAACAAATCCATAACATTTGATACCCTCTTTGGCTTTCTGTGCTTCTAGCGATGGCGCTAAAAAATGGTGATCGTTAAAACTGACCGCCGTTTGCAGTACTTCGCGTTTCAACATATCGCCATCTAATTCCATGCCGAAAAACTGCTTTTCATTCTTTTCCATTGACAAAAAAGCAAGAGCGGAATCTACTTGCGGATGTGAAGCAAAAAATTCGGGTAAATGAGCAGATTGATTCAATATCCTAAGCATAGAGTCGGCGTTTTCAAACAACACCCTTACTCGAGGATCTACAGCAAAGCTTTGCCGGCTGATATGCAACTCACTTGGCAGATGTTCGGTAAGACTATCAAGAAACTGCCAGGTCGTATCGACAACGCTTCTCATTCGCTTGTTGTACCGGCTCAAGACTCGGATTTTAGGGTCTACCGTGTCAACCACCATTTCAACCGCCTCGGCAAACTCTGAGCGGCGCCAAAAAGAAGCTTTATAACCGCTCTTGCGGTGAACGTATTCTGCAAGACATGTTAACTCAATATCCGGCACTTAATTGTTCCCAACGCTTTGTGGTAAACCTATGCCTATTTGAATAATTTTGTTGGCAATTTTACCAATACCTTCCACTTCGCATTGCACGATATCTCCCGGGACGAGATACTCCGGAGGCGTGCGCGCAAAGCCCACACCGCTTGGTGTCCCAGTGGCAATAATATCACCAGGCAGCAATGTCATCACGTTCGATAACGTACTTATTACATTGGCCACTGAAAATATTTGCTGACGCGTGGAAGCCTCTTGTTTTACGCTGCTGTTTACCAAACAGCGTAGACTGAGATCCTGCGGATCACCAATCTCATCAGCCGTGACAATCCAGGGTCCCATAGGACAAGTACCATCCATACTTTTGCCTAGGAAAAACTGCTTATGGCGTTTTTGCAGATCCCGCGCTGATACGTCGTTAATCACAGTGTAGCCGAATACATGACTCAGTGCGTCGTGCTCGGCTACATGGCGCCCTTGTTTCCCAATAACAACCCCTAACTCCACTTCCCAATCCAAACGTTTGCTAACTTGTTCATTGTAAACGATATCATCAAATGGACCATTGACCGTCGTGGTAGCTTTGGTGAACACGATAGGATGTTGTGGCAATTCCTCGATTTGTATACCTTTTGCCGAGGACGATTCTTTGGCGTGCTCCGCGTAGTTCCAACCCAGGCAAATGATATTTCGTATCGGTTGCGGAATGGGTGCGCACAATTTGACTGCGCTTAATGGCATCCAAAGACGTTGTTCGGCAGTAACCATTAATTTCTGAACCAACGGAAGTATTTCGCTACTACGCTCAACGAAGCGCTGCATGGATTCTACGTGTTGCGGCCAATCCGGGGATCTATTCAACAGCAACACCCTGCCAACAGCAACCTCGTTCCAATTGGCTTCTACCGCTCCAATATATGGTTGGCCTTCATACATCAAAGTCGCTAATTTCATTTCCGGCAACCTTGGCTCGATCTATACAAGTTTCTCGTCAATCCGATGGTCTTAATTCATTGGCAATGTAAAATAAATCGTTGTTCCTTTTTCCAATTCACTTTCTGCCCAGACTTTACCGCCATGGCGGTTTATAATTCGCTGGACGGTGGCCAAACCTACACCGGTTCCTTCAAATTCATCTCGAGAATGCAATCGCTGGAATGGTTGAAAAAGCTTATTGGCGTATTGCATATCAAAGCCCACCCCATTATCACGCACAAAAAATGTTTGGTCGGAATTGGAAACTGCGCCAAATTCAATACTGGCAGCGGACTTTTTTCCGGTATATTTCCAGGCGTTACCCAGCAGATTGTCTAATAGCAATTGTATCAACCTGGGATCACCGTTGGCGGACAAATCGGATTCTATCGCCACATTACATTCTCTATTGGGTTGGATTTCCCGCAACCGGATCACGCTGTCTTGGGCCATTTCGCTCAGGCGCAACGGCTCTATCTTAATGCTCTCCCGTGTGATTCGCGACAATGCCAATATATCGTCTATTAAACCTGCCATGTACTTGCCGGCGGAGACGACGCGTTGCAGAGCAGTTTTTTCCTCGGGCTCCAGCTTGCTATCCAAGTCCTGTAAAAGAATCTGGCTGAAACTGGTGATGGAACGCACTGGCGCGCGCAAATCATGGGCGATGGAATAACTGTAAGACTCCAATTCGTCGGCATGGACGGCAAGTTCTCTGGCGTGTTCTTCCAGTTTCAATTCTACCTTTTTACGCTCATCGATTTCCCGTTGCAAGGGTAAAATTGCAGTCTTTTTGAGCACACGCCACAGTGAAAATCCCAATATTGCTACTGCGACAATGGACAAAATGACCAGCATCGCAATGCGTTTTTGAAGAAAGTCGCGAATGGAGCCAAAATCCCATTGAATTTCCAACGTCAGCACCAGCTTTTCTAAATAGACAATGGGTTTATTCAGTTCATAGAGATAATCCGAAGCAGGCTCGTGCTGATGTTGGGCGATAACAAATCCATTGGGAGCTAATACACGGATCTTAATGACATCGGATCGAGCCTTTGCCCATTGGGGTACATACTGCTCAACGGCCACATAGTCGTTACGAATCATCGCCTCGGTCAAAAACTTACCCATGATATCCAGTTCTTCCTCGGCGTGGCGTTTTTCGGTTGCCAATAAGTAATTCCGTTCTTCAACGATCATAAACACGTCCACGAATACTAAAAACATAACAAGCACTGCGCTGAAGGAAATCAGCGCCAGCTTGTTGCTGTTAACGGCCGTTTGAGTCACTGTATAACCCCATGAGTCTTGAGCGTGTTTATGATCACGCGCAGATTCTCGTAATCGGAATCTTGAGCAGGCATAAAAGCGCTGATAGTCGGTTTAATTGCATGGATAGCCCGTAATCCCTGTTCTGACAGGTGAGCATTCAACAATGCCGATCGTAATACATTTACGATAGATTCCGGCATACTATCGCTAGCGACAAATAGATGCTCCGATAATGCTGGAGTAGTGGCGATAGCTTTTAAACCGCGTTGCTCATATTTGTAAAACTCGGATTCTTTAACTGCACCGGCATCAAAATCACCCGACAACACACCTAACACCACATTGGTATGGTTTCCCAAAAATTTATGCTCAGCCAGGTCTTCCACGCTAATGCCCACTTCAAGCAGCATATACCGCGGCACTAGATGGCTCATGGTGGAGCTGGGATCGCCAAAGGCAAACCGTTTACCTTTCAAATCCGCTAAGCTAGTAAGCGGACTGTCTTGGCGAGCAATTATTTTACCCTGAAATACCGGTTTCCCTTCGATGGCCTGCCGGCCCAGGATGCGTTTTTTACCGTATTGGTTAACGAGATAAATATATGAAGCCGGTCCCATATAGCCAATACCAAATTTATTGGTGCCTACAGCAGCAATATGACTTTCGTAATCTTTAGCAATATGTATGCTGAGCGGTTTACCGAGGGCTTGCGACAGAAATTCCGCTAAAGGCGTGAAAGCTTGGTACAATACAGTGGATGAACGGTAAGGATGAATACAAATTGTCAACTGATCCTGTTCGGTGTCGGCAACAACGGTGTTGGACAAACAACTATATATAATGACGAAGCTGATAACGAAAATTGATTTCATGCTGCCTCCTGTGCTGTATTTCCCCATGGGCGTATCAATATAAGTATAGCCTGTGATTCGGGGCCGTTCCGTAGCGAGATCAAGCAGAGTGAACTACAGAAAAAGCAGCTATGACGTCTCTATAAAAATTTGCGTAAAATTAAACTTTTTAAACACGATATGGATAAGCACCGCGGCGAACTCATCAACAGCATTACCCACTTAATAGGTGCCGCCCTTGCCTTGTCGGCCGCGGCCTTGCTGGTGGTATTCGCCTCCACCCAGGGTGACCCATGGAAGGTCGTCAGTTTTAGTATATACGGATTTACCCTATTCACTTTATATTTGATTTCCACCTTGTACCATAGCCTGCGCGGAAACGCTAAACGGGTGTTCCGAATTTTGGATCATCAAGCGATTTATTTGTTAATAGCCGGCACCTATACACCGTTTACATTGGTGCCTTTGCGCGGCGCGTGGGGCTGGACCTTATTCGGCACGATTTGGGGCATCGCCGTGTTTGGCTTTGTGTTGGATGCCCTGCCACAAAAAGGCAGACGTATCTTGCCGGTCATCATTTACGTGGCAATGGGTTGGATGGTACTTATCGCCATCAATCCAATGCTTCAAAATTTACCCCCGCAAGGGCTTAAGTGGCTGGGTTACGGTGGAGTATTTTACACTGTGGGTATCGTATTTTTTGCGTTATCGGACAAATACACTTATGCCCATGGCATTTGGCATTTGTTTGTATTGGCTGGCAGCATTAGCCATTTTGCGTCTATTTTCGTTTATGTATTATAGCCGCTTAATTTGAAGCTTTTCGATTAACACCCCTACTGAGGTTCATTTTTATAGCTTAAGAGCTTTGTACATATTTAGAGCGGCGCTGCACTATACCAACTCATGATAGTGCTTGCGCCAAAATTCGGGAATATCCCGCCGGTATTTACGCATCACCAAATTGGCGATCAATCCCGTCCAACCGGTTTGATGGCTGGCCCCCAGGCCTTGGCCGTTGTCGCCGTGAAAATACTCGTAAAATAAATACCTGTCTTTCCACAGCGGATCGGATTGCAATGTTCTCCTCGCGCCGAACGCCGGGATTTCACCATTGTCATCGACCCGATATAAATCCACCAGGCGATCGGCCAACAATGTCGCAATCTCCTGTAATGTCAGCACTTGATTGTCCAAACTGGGCACAGGTACTTTGAAGTTTGCACCTAAAAAGCGGTTAAACTTTTCCAGGGCTTGGATTAGCGAATAGTTGGTGGGCAACCATACCGGGCCGCGCCAGTTGGAATTGCCGCCAAACAAGCCGGAATTGGCCTCGCCCGGCACGTATTCGATCAGTGCGGGCCCCACCCCAGGCAAGGGCCCGAGATCTCGGTGTTTTTCATGAATCTTGCTGACACTGCGCACACCGTAAGGCGACAAAAACTCATCTTCACTCAATAGGCGTTGTAAGATGCGCGGCAACATCTTTTCACTGACCAATGCCAGCAAGTGTTCACCGCGTTCATTTTCCCATTCAGGGCATTGACAGATAACATTGCCGTTAAATACTCCCCGTTTGTGCTCGTACAAAAGTTTACGAAACCTCGGCACGTTATCCAGAAGTCGTTTGTCAATGACTTCGGTGGCAAACAACGGTATCAATCCAACCCAGGAGTACACATCGATTCGATGTTGTTTGCCATCGGGGGTGACAATCAAGTCTTTGAAAAATCCCGCTTGGTCGTCCCATAAAGAAATATACTGTTCCCCGTGCCCGGCAATGGTGTTCGCGATGGAGAGAAACTGGGTATAGGTTTGAATGGCGACATCTTCGTAATCCGGATCTCTAACGGCCAGCTCAAGCGCCATTACGGTCATGTTCAAGGCAAACATTGCCATCCAGCCGGTGGCATCGGCTTGTTTTAAGGTAAATCCCGTCGGCAAGGCTTCGGAGCGGTTCAATACGGAAATATTGTCCAAACCCATAAAGCCACCTTCAAACACATTGTGCCCCTCACTGTCTTTACGGTTGATCCACCAGGAATAGTTCAGCAATAATTTATTAAACACCCGTTGCAAAAAACCCAGATCGCCCACGCCGCGCTGAATGCGTTCAGCACGAAAGACTTTTAACACGCCCATGGCATGCACCGGCGGATTGACATCACCGAACTCCCATTCATAGGCAGGAATCTGGCCGTTAGGATGGAGATAGTTTTCCTTTAAGATCAACTCCATTTGTTGCTTGGCGAAATCGATATCGATCAACGCCAAGGCGCCGCAATGATAGGCCAAATCCCACGCCGCAAACCACGGGTATTCCCAGGTATCCGGCATGCTCAGAATATCGTTAGCTTTAAAGTGTTGCCAAAAACGATTGCGTATGGTTTTGTGATTATTAGGTGGGGGAACAAGGTCGCCCGCCAGCCACCGTTGCACATCGTATTGGTAAAATTGTTTGTTCCAAATCATCCCGGCAAACGCTTGACGCATGATGCGATGATCTTCCGGACCGGCCTCTGGCAGCAGCTCATCATAAAATACGTTCGCTTCGGATTGGCGCTTGGAGAATGTGACTTCAAACCGATCAAACGCATTTTTCAACGGTTCCGCACTTAACAACAAATCGATCTGCGCCTGGCCGCCGGCCGCCACGGTTAACTGGTAGTACGCAGCGAATTTACTGCCTTGTTGTTCAGGGTTTACTGCGGAGGCGTCTTTGCCCACCACATAGCGGTGAAAAGCGTCTTTCACATAAGGATTTGTGTTTTCCTCGCCCCAGAGCAATTGCAGATTGGAATCGTTGTTGGTGAACAACAACTCGGCTTGCTGACGGCCATAGAGATAATAATCGCCCAGGGTTTCGTGGCTGGCGCGCACTCCCCAACTGTTGATATGGCTATCGAGTTCCGTCGTAATCTCAGGTGCGAACTCGTCTTGCTCCCAAGACCAGGTGTTACGAAACCATAAACTCGGCAATAAATGGATAGTCGCGGAATGCGCACCGTAGTTACTCACACGGATGCGAATATTCATTTTGTCCGGCGAACGTTTGGCGTAAATTGCCTCCACATCCCAAAACCGGTTGTCATCAAACACGCCCGTATCCAACAAGTCAAACGTAGGTTGATGATAACCACGGCGTTGGTTCTCACGGATCAGTTGTTTGTAGGGGAAAACGCGTTGAGGATAGCGATACAAATAATGCAAATAACTATGAGTCGGCGTAGCGTCCAAATAATAATAATATTCTTTTACATCCTCGCCGTGATTACCTTGCTTGCCGGTTAAACCGAAGGCCCGCTCTTTCAAAAACGGGTCATTACCGTTCCACAAAGCCAAGGCGAAACACAATCGCTGTTGCTTGTCACAAATACCGCCTAAGCCATCTTCCCCCCAGCGGTAGGCGCGGGAGCGCGCTTGCTCATGAGTAAAATACTCCCAGGCATTACCGTCTTTGCTATAGTCTTCCCGCACCGTGCCCCAGGCACGCTCGGACAAATAAGGCCCCCAAAGATACCAATCCTCTTTGTTGAGCCATTGGGCTTTCAAGCGCCGCCGTTCCGCATTCAATGATGGTTTGGGTTTGCTCGCCATGATACGGTCTTTTGTTGTGCTAGATTGAGGTCAATACCAATGAGACCCGGTTTGTCACCTACAGTTATATTCTAAATAAACCGGCATGAATCGACGGTACAAAATTTAAAAAATGTTCGGCGGCCCCCTTGAAACCACGAATATCTGTCCACATAACGCGCTTTAGCAGACTAAGGCCACGAGTGCCAAAGTTAATATTTAGGCTCAATATCATAGACATATACAATAAGCGGAGGTTTATTATGGCAAAAATCCGACCTTTAGCCGATCGCGTGCTGGTCAAACGCGTAGAAAGTGACAATAAATCCGCCGGCGGCATCGTCATACCGGACACCGCACAGGAAAAACCCATGATCGGTGAAGTGGTCGCCGTGGGTAATGGCAAAGTCCTGGACAACGGCGATACCCGCAAACCTGAAGTAACCGTAGGCGACAGAATTCTATTCGGCAAGTATTCCGGCACCGAAGTCAAACTCGAAGGTGACGACTACTTGATGATGAAAGAAGATGACATTATGGCCATTTTGAGCAAATAAATGCTGCGATTCGTATTCGGAGGAATAATCACATGACAGCAAAAGAAATCAAATTTTCAGACTCCGCCCGGCATCGTATGATGCATGGTGTGAATATATTAGCCAATGCCGTTAAAGTTACCTTAGGTCCAAAAGGCCGTAACGTGGTGTTGGAAAAAAGCTTCGGCGCTCCCGTGGTCACCAAAGACGGCGTCAGTGTCGCCAAAGATATTGAACTGGATGACAAATTTGAAAACATGGGCGCCCAAATGGTGAAAGAAGTGGCCTCCAAAACCGCCGACATCGCCGGTGACGGAACCACCACTGCAACCGTATTAGCGCAATCTATTTTACGGGAAGGCCAAAAAGCCGTAGCCGCCGGCATGAATCCCATGGACTTAAAACGCGGCATAGAAAAAGCGGTAGCCGCCGCAGTAGACGAGCTGAAAAAACTCTCCAAGCCCTGTGCCGACACCAAAGCCATCGCCCAAGTGGGCACTATCTCAGCCAACGCCGACGAATCCATCGGTAAGATCATCGCCGATGCCATGGAAAAAGTGGGTAAAGAAGGCGTTATTACCGTCGAAGAAGGCTCCGGTTTGGAAAACGAGTTGGAAGTTGTCGAAGGTATGCAATTTGACCGTGGCTACCTCTCCCCCTACTTCATCAACAATCAGCAAAGCATGAGCGCGGAATTGGAGAATCCGTTCATTCTGATTCATGATAAAAAAGTCTCTAACATTCGCGATCTGTTGCCTGTATTGGAAGCCGTGGCCAAATCCGGCCGCTCACTGTTAATTATTGCCGAAGATGTGGAAGGTGAAGCCCTGGCCACACTGGTGGTCAACAACTTGCGGGGGATTGTCAAAGTTGCCGCAGTGAAAGCCCCAGGTTTCGGCGACCGCCGCAAAGCCATGTTGCAAGACATCGCCATCTTAACGGGTGGTACGGTGATCTCGGAAGAAGTGGGCTTGTCGCTGGAGAAAGCCGGTCTGGAAGATTTGGGTTCCGCCAAAAAAATCCAAATCAGCAAAGAGGAAACCACTATCATTGACGGCGCTGGTAAAAAGGCAAACATCGAAGCCCGCACCAATGAAATCCGTAAACAAATCGAAGACACCACCTCCGATTATGACCGCGAAAAACTCCAGGAGCGCGTGGCCAAATTGGCCGGCGGAGTTGCGCTGATCAAAGTAGGCGCCGCCACGGAAGTGGAGATGAAAGAGAAGAAAGCCCGCGTGGAAGACGCCTTACACGCCACCCGTGCTGCGGTGGAAGAAGGTGTAGTACCCGGTGGCGGGGTAGCCTTGTTGCGTGCCCGCAGCGCCATCAAAAAACTAAAAGGCGACAACCACGATCAAGACGTCGGTATCGGCATCGCCCGTCGTGCCATGGAAGAACCGCTTCGCCAAATCGTTAAGAACGCCGGTGAAGAGGACTCTGTGGTTGTCTCCAAAGTGGACGATGGCAAAGATAGCTACGGCTATAACGCGGCCACCGGTGAATACGGTGATATGATCAAAATGGGTATTTTGGATCCGACCAAAGTCAGCCGTTCTGCACTGCAAAACGCCGCATCGATCGCGGGATTGATGATCACCACAGAAGCCATGGTTGCCGAGCTGCCGAAGAAAGAAAAAGGCGCAGCTCCCGGCATGGGCGGAATGGGCGAGATGATGTAATCCATTTGAGCCACATTACGCTATGGCAAACGGCGCTTACTGGTAACGGTTAGCGCCGTTTTTATTTTTTACCACGACGGCACGAAGAGCTTGAAGGATAAACAAGAACTATATTGTGGAGTTTGATTAGCTTTATTTCATGTTCTGAGCACCAAATTTAAAAGATGTGTCATTAGGTGGCACGTCTTTTTGTGCCGCGCTATCACTCGCAATGACGACCGTAGATCGCCATCTATAATCTTAATCCCTTCGTGTTCTTCGAGCCTTCGTGGTTCAAATTTACATTACATTCCGTTTTTAAACTTGTCCGACGCGGTCACACCGCTTTCGCGCACCTGTTTCAAAGCAATGCCGTATTGTTTCAATATATTGATCGACCATTGGAGGCGTTCACGGATGTAAGGATCGGAACGGCTATCGTTATCTTCCGGATTATCATTTAACACTTTTTCTACATGCCTGATAATCACATGCTCGGGAATGTAACATAGGCGGCTGTTTTTATAGCTGCTCATGCGCAATTCAGCCACAGGATATGCACCGCCCTCACCCGATGACACTGAGACAATCAACGCCGGTTTGTGTCCCAGTTCGTTTTTGCCAAACAACAAAAAGAAATTTTTTAATCCCGCCGGCACCTGACCATGCCATTCGGGGCTAATCACTACAAACGCATCACTACTGGCCAGTTGGTCTTTTATAGGTGTCAGCAACGCTTTCCATTTAGGATCACCATCCCACACACCCTGGTCCCACAATGGCAATGGATTACCGGCCAGACTGAGCAACCAGCTTTGTTCGGCGATTTCGCCGTCGATTACGCTTTGAATATAGTTCGCGACCTTGTAACTTTGTGAACTTTCGCGATGACTACCGTTGATTATTGAAATTTTCATGCAGCGTTCCTTCTTGGTTAAACAATTTCGGTAATTCTAACAAGAATGGACCGCCAATTTTACTGCGCAATTGTTGAGGTTTTATGCGGGTGATAACCGCGGCTTCAACATGCTTGCGATCGTATGGACAGAGGTAACGTTATCAATGACAGCAGCTTGGTTGTAAAATGCGAGGTTAAACCGGTGGATTCAGTAAGATGCTGCAGCAGCATAGCATGGGTTATCAACTCATCTTGCATACTGACATCCTCGGTTTGGGGTATTTTAAACACGGCGATGTCCTCGGGTTGTATGTGTTCGTAGTGACCTATGGTGGCATGGGTCGACATAAAACCCTGTTGAAAATGATCCAAGGAGAAGGCCAGCGCATCGCATAACCGCATCCATTCGAGCAGCACTTCCTCGTTGGTGGAGCCGCTATAGATGAGTACTTTTATACGGTAACGTTCGGTCGTCAGCGCTGTCTTTTTAACATAGCGGCTTTGCCGCAGACTTTTCGGCGCCAGTGGCGCTACCACTGCGTTTAACCGCCAAATAGCCAATAGCATCGACACATAGGTTGGTGAGTTATCGAAGAACACGCCAACTTTGTCGCCGGGTTTCACGCCCAGCCGGCACAGCTCCACCGCATAAGCGACCGACTGACCAAGCAATTCCTTATTTATGGTTTTCGAACTCTGTTCAAGCCATTGGATAATATTGTTCATTTTGTTTGCCTTGTGTGCTAGTGGTTCTGACACTGGCTGCTTGCGCAAGGTTTAGCGTGTAATAAACCACGTCGGATTAGCTGCCACCATCCCGCAGATAGGGGATAAGATCTCGGCGATTACATTGCAGGGGGTAAAAATGCTACTATGCGGGCTCGAATACATCACCACACGTGTATATTGATGACTGTTTTTTTTCCGCAAGTTTCAGAATTTTCGGCGTTGTTGCCACCCCGATTAGCGCCCAACCAAATTCACCTCATGGTGGCCTCTTTGGAATCTTTGACACAACACCGCGAACAGGTATTTTCCGTGATCGACCAGACAGAACAGACAAGGGCCGAGCGCTTTATTAATCCTACCCACGGAGATAATTTCAGATTAGTGCGCGGCACATTGCGTATTTTGCTCGCAGCGTATTTAAAACAAAACGCCAAAGATATTCATTTCGATTTTAACGAACATGGCAAACCGCTCATTAATCCGTCACAAAATCCTCAGGCATTGCAGTTTAATGTTTCGCACTCACACGACATGGCCGCTTTTGTTTTCACCATGCAAAAACCGGTTGGTATTGATATCGAACATATAAAACCACTCAATAATATCTCCGGCTTGGCCCAACACGTATGCCATCCTAAAGAGCTCGATGAATTCAATGCCATGGAAGCACACGCACGTCAGGATGCCTTCTTTCGCTTGTGGACTCGTAAAGAGGCGTTTATAAAAGCCAAGGGGCAAGGTCTAAGCATGGGATTGCGCTCTATTTATATTGGCTTTGATATGGCGAGCGCGATACAGTGCGTAGAATACCGCGGCAAGCTACTGGCTGATTGGCGAGTAAAAAGCTTGCAATGCGATCCGAACTACAAATTGGCTGCGGCGGTGGAAGTTTAAGCTGTCGCCGTTTATGTTAATCATTTAGTCAGTGAAAATAAGTAAACCATGCCATCTTCCGACGAATCGTTAAAAAACCAATTGAATTTAGAAACCGGTCAAATTGCTTGGCCGGAGTTACAGCGGCATTTCGCCCGTGGCGTGGTGATTAAAGTGGGTACGGAATTAGACTTGGTAGATGTGGCAGTAAAGTTTGTCAAAGACGATAAAACCGCTATCGAAACCTGGTTGAATAACGGCTCTATCGCCCACGCCAATGATGACGACGCGAAAACCTGGACCGAATCCGCGGCGATTTTTTGGGCGGTTGTCGTGGCGCCTTGGGTATTGATCCAAGAAAAATAATAAAAGTATGCTGACTTAGCGTAATGGGAAACGACGTTCTACTGCCAGCTTATTTGTGGGGCATTATTGTGGAAATTTGATGTTTGAAAATCATTTGATCGTGATCGTTTTTTAAAAAAATCGCGTATTGATCAAACGATTGAATAGTGCCTTTGAGTCGGATACCGCTGACCAGAAAAATATCGACAGGTATTTGTTCTGTTTGACAGCGGTTCAAAAACGTATCTTGCAGGGATTCGTTGCTGGATTTGGTGTCTTCCATCGTGAGGTCTTGTCTTGGTTTTATCGTTTTGGATAGGCGGATATTATATTTTATTTTATTGAATTAACAACATTTTTACCCGCATCGAGCATAACTCATTGTTTTATATCACTTTTAACCAAGCTTCTCTGGTACCGCCGGTTATTGTCAGTGCAGTTTGTGCTTGTTTTGTTTTTGGTGAATACCGGATTCCAGTTTTTTCAGGCGGTCGCCCAGTTCCTTGATGGCCGGGGCGATCTCATCTTCCATTTGATGCTGTTTTTTCCGTATATCTTTATTAATGAACCACATCGCCAAGATAGTGCCGATGAACGGTAGCGCCCAAATCATGACTAAATATTTCAGCTTTTCAGAATCGCTGTGTATTTCTGAACTGGACACTGTCTTCGCCCCTTCAATGTTCAACGCAACGACTGCGATTAAAGCTACGAAAAGTAACACCCACATAGACATTAAAAATACGATTCGTGTTTTCGATTAGTTGTCAAATTCGGAAATATGGCCAGCACTATACGCGAATAATCTGTGAAAATCACGGTTTGGACTGGAAACGGCAAATTACATGCAAGTATTTAGCCGGGAATAGCGTTTTTCACGAACCGGCACAAACCGTTTTTAATGCAAATCGATTTGTCCGCTTATAAAGTTTGCTGTGGCATGCCGCTAGCTAATCCTCGTCGTTGCAACGAGTGAATAGCTGTTTGATGATAAGGTGGAGTCAGAATTGCGTCGCCGAGGTGCGCCATTCTGTACGAGATCCTTGGTTTCGGAGTGACTAAAGGATTCTGAGATAGCCGCGCGGCGCTCGCAATGACTGAAGTATAAGACATGCCACTTAATCAGATCTTACAAGATGACATTATTTGTAATCCTAGCACCTTTTTTAGTCTGTGCTTTGCTTAGCTTGCAGATTTTGACAACTCTTACTAACAACCTCTCTCCGGCTGTTGTATTCCAAAATATTTGCGCAACAATAA